>Ga0180438_10001681_pt1 | contig 38489 bp, 25 predicted proteins | sample SS_ome_12_FD_132455 | JGI IMG/M metagenome (GOLD analysis project Ga0180438, IMG submission 132455) | Hypersaline lake sediment archaeal communities from the Salton Sea, California, USA - SS_3_D_2 metaG | ecosystem: Environmental > Aquatic > Non-marine Saline and Alkaline > Hypersaline >... | reverse complement strand
CGAGTGAGAAGGCCCGCGAAAGCGGGCCTTCTCACTAGAGGGGTAGAGCAGGAGAAAGGAGAGAGTAGAGAAGAAGCAAGAGCCGTCCCTTGCGCCTTGACGTTCCCGCGCGCCAAGACCGCTCTACCCCGGTCTCCTTTCTCCTTTCTGCTCTCTCGCTGTTCGCGTACCATGCCGGCACGGGAGACGGGAGATTGCCATGCCCTTCGCCTTCGAGAAGCTCCAGGTCTACCAGAAAGCCATCGCCTTCGCGGATGCCGTCTGTACGCTGACGAAGGGCTTCCCTCGCGGCTACTTCTTCCTGGCGGACCAGCTCAACCGTGCAGCCCTGTCCGTCGCCGCAAACATCGCCGAAGGCAACGGTCGCTTTACCAAACCCGACCGCCGCAACTTCTTCGGCATCGCCCGCGGCAGCGTCCAGGAGTGCGTTCCGCTGCTTGAGTTGACCGCTCGCCAGGAACTCGTTGGGCCGGACCGGCATAGGGAGCTCATGGCCCACCTTGAAGAGATCGCTCGGATGCTGTCAGGCCTGATCCGTGGGCTGGACAAGCGGGAAACCTGACCGTGCCTCGTTCACTGATCCTCTTTGGTGCTGGCGCGAGCTTCGGGTCCGACAACCCAAATCAGGTGCCGCTTCCTCCCCTTGGGCAGGGCCTTTACGATGCGTTGCGCGCCTTCAGCCCGCAGACTTGGGGAGCCCTCGACGATGCGTTTGCGGACCGGTTCAGGACGATATGCTCAGACCTTGGGATCGGATGATTCGGACGACCCGCGAAGGACGAGTCAGTCTGTCGCGGCGACGTGGTGGCCTTGGGATGATCGCAGAGACGACGGGCGGCCCAATCAACGGCCTGGAGCATCGCAAGCCGTGACGGGAGGCCTCGGCAGGTCATAGAAGGCAGCCACAAGCAAAGACGGCTCATAGTTCCGACAGTCGCCCCGATCCCATTGGACCACGACCGTCCATCAGGGCGGTCGTGGTCTTTCCATAGAGGCCTGGCGGCGGGATTCAGGTGCATCTCGCCGCGCTTCCGTGACGGCCAGACGACGATCTTGTTGACACAGGTGGCGGTCACCTCGCGCGTCGCGTCGGTGTGGACGCTATCCATCGCGACCCGCAGGCCCGTCAACTGCGACATGGCCCATCGGCGTAGCTCGGCCGGGTCATGGTCGCTCCTGGCCCACGTACTCGTCGAAGGTCAGTCCAGTCGGCACCATGTTCAGCTCCTTGAAGAAGGTTGCGACAGGCACCTTGCCCGCCTAACAACTTGTCTCCCGCGAGGGGGCCGATTCGTAAAGCGGAGCGGAGGTTTTTCGTGCGACAATCTGCCCGAGGAATCGATAACATCCTTCAGTGAAATCGCTTATGGCATTCTCCAGCACCAAGGCCTGACACAGAATTTCGGCGAAAAGGCGGAAGAAGTTCCTTGACACCCGCCTCCCGGCCACCATAGCCTACACGTACCGCCCCACGGGGAAGGGCGGGAGCCACTTTCCGGGGCGGGAGTTCCTCTCACTTGCCGTTGTCGGTTCGGGGATTATCGTGTCGAAGCGGAAGCGCAAGTTGCGGGCTGGGAGGCCGACGCCGAAGGTGCCCCGGCGCAGCGCCAGGAAGAGACTGCTGGCCTTCGGCTTGCCCGTTCTTCTCGCCCTGCTGGCCATCGGCATCTGCGCGTACGTTGCTCCCTCCCCATCGAAGAAGCCCATCAAGCCCATGCCATCGGCCTCGGCGTCCCTTCCGAAGGTCGTGCGAAAGGCCAAGACTCTCGACGAGCTGCTGGAGATGCCGGCCAAGCAGCTCGGCGACGTGGACATCGCCGAGATGAACCTCCTCTGCGCCATGGGCCTGCCGGGAGCGGTGAAGCTGGATATCGATCATTCCCTGGCCACGCTGGACCGGTGGGCGGCGAGGGTCGCTGCGCAGACAAAACGTCACCTGTACCGTGTGACCGACCCCCGCTACGCGGAGCACTACCGCCACAGCGAGGCATATCTCCGGGCCGAGTTCCTTGTGCAGGTTCTCTACGAGGACCTCGGCGTCAAGTATGACATGACGGCCAAGGACAACTTCAACTTCGACGACTCCCGTGTCGCCTTCATCCATGGCATGATCCCTGCGCCGGGCCAGTCGCCCGCGGACACGCCCGGCGGAACCTGCGCTTCCATGCCCGTGATGATCACGGCCGTAGGCCGCCGCCTGGGATACCCGCTCAAGCTCGTAACCACCAAGGGCCACGTATTCGTCCGGTGGGAAGGCGAGGACCATTCGAGTCCGGCGTGGCGGCAACGGTTCAACATCGAGGGCACGAACGGATTCTCGTCGCACCCCGACGACTATTACAAGACTTGGCCGTTCAAGCTGACCGAACAACAGGTTCGTGCGAACGGCTATCTTCTCTCGCTCACGCCGATGGAAGAGTTCGCCATGTTCCTCGCCTCTCGCGGGCACTGCGGCGAGGACAACAAGCAACCCGCCTTCGCCGCCCGGTGCTACGAGAACGCCTATCGCTACGATACGCGCCGGCCGTGCTACCGGGCATGGGTCATTGACGTCGCGATGCGGAGCGGCTATCGCCCCGTCACACCCGCACTGGCCGCCCTGCTCGCGCAGCGGAAGCGGCGGGCGCTGGCGCAGCGCCCCGCAGTCAACCTGGGCATCCCCATGCCGAGCGCCGCCGCCGCTGCCGCCACTGCCACGCACGGCCTTCCCGGAGTGCCAGACCCCACGCGCGTCGGACCGTGGCAACACCAGCCCGCAACGCCCGGCGTGCCGCAACCGCCAACACCGCACGTACCACAGCCCGGCATCCCGCGACCGCACCAGCCTTCGGCTCCGGGGCAGTTGAGAGAGAAGGGCTTGATGCCGAACACCGGCTCAGCCGACAATTCCCGTTAGAAAGGGGCAGAACAATGAAACGAACGCATCGGACCGCTGTCGTGATCGGCCTCGCGGCCATTGCCATCGTCACAGCCGACGCCTCAGCCATGTACAACCCTCGCACGGGCACGTTCATGCAGCGCGATCCGGGGGCTGGAGCCGGCGGCCCCGTGCGCATCGGGGCCGGCGGCCGCGCCGTCGGTGGGAGCTTCGTAGAACGCGATCCGCACCCGACGGCGCAGTATGCGGACGGGATGAGCCTATACCAGTACGTCAAGTCCACACCAGTCAACGGATTGGATCCGTGGGGGCTGTGGAAGATCGAGCGAGTTGGTGGACCTAAGGCAATCGCTACCGCAGGTGAGAAGAGACATGTCAGCTGGGGCTATTGGAAGAACGATCAGATTAGTGACCTCGCTGATGCCATCGGACTGGAGCCAACAGAGTTCAAGAAGTGGCTTACCCTCACCGGTGGAACGATCAAGGCGGTGGCGGGCAACAAGAACCTCACGACGCTCACGGCCAACGAGGGCATCTGCCCCGGGGAGAAGGTCCAGGTCCCAAACACCGTCCTGGCCTACTGGGCGGGGCACGACTGGGTGGGCATCATACATGGCAAGACGTGGGTCATGTGGGATTCAGACGTCAGTACGATGAAGAAACGCGGATTCAGCGCTCCGGAGAAGAGTGGAATGACGGCAGCGCAGTTTGAGCAGTACATTCGCAACAGCACCGCCTCGAAAAAGTTCCACGGCCTTTTCTTCTGGGGGCATGGCTTTGATAAGACTGCTGGCCCGCCACCCAGAAGCGGTGGCGTGCTGACGGACGCCGAGAAGGGCGGCAACATTCTGTACTATTCCTACTTCTCTGCCTGGGCCCCCGCATACAAGCCGGCCTTTGGGGTACTGTTCGCTTGCTACACGCAGAATACCATGAGTGTCTTCTCGAGCAATGCCGTCTTCTGGGGAAGCTCAGGCGTGCTTTCCCCCCATGGCTTCCACTTATACGGTCCGCCGATCAGCAGCCTCTTGAAACCCGGAGACCAAGGGACGAAGGAATAGCACCGGGTGGAAGGACTGGCAATGGACCAAGCAAAGATAATGGCGGCGGCTTTGGCATTCTGCATTGGTTTCGCGCTGGGCGGATGCACGCCTGGCTCCAATCAAGCCGACAACCAATGCCGGTTTCCCGCTGCAGCGGGATTGGTGCCCTTCGGCATTCAGGATCTTGTCCGGGCGAATGCCCCTCTCACGGCCAAACAGGCCCGAGTCCTCTTGCCGCCGCCGGAACGAACGATGGTGGTGTCGGAACTGGCGGAGTTTCTTGACACCCAGCCGGGATTGGATGACGAGCTCATTGCTGACGCTATCGAAAGGATGTACCGAGGGTTTCTCTGGAGCAAGGAGCAACGCAACGACGAACACACGGAGGGCGCCAGTTGGCGGGAAGACAGGGCTTTCCTTGGATGTGTAGTGTGGCTGCACAATTGGAGCAAGCCCGAAGAGATAATCCTTGGCGGGATTCCCCCCCGGAAGACGGGCATCGTCTCCTCGGCGTACATTCTCGTCGAAGGCGAAGCGGTTGTGAATGCGGGAGACTTGTCCAGATACAAGGAGGACCGTTGATCCTGACAAGAGGGTGTGTCAAGGGGCATGTGTTTGCCCGGGCGCGATACGCCTTTTCTTGCAGCGCAAAGGAAGCCTGAGGCAGATGCCGCTCGGACGGGGCCCTGCGGGTGTGCTGGCCTGTGGCTTCGCACCGGCTAATGCCATGTGTCGTGGATGCTGTAGTGGCCCAGCGGATTGTGCATCGGGCTGTCTTCGATCTCGAAGCTGTTCTTTTGCGAGATGTTATGACGACCTTGAGAGCGGCGGGGCCATCCGTTACTATCCGGGCCTTCCAATGAGCACGGAGGGCTCCATGGCTCTGCTATCGTCTGTCACTGTGCTGAGTCTGGTGGACTCGATGGCCATCCTCTTGAGTCAGGCGTACCAGTTGGCCCGGGCACGTTTGGCCTCGGCAGCCTCGCCGATTGTGCGGTTGCTTGTTCAACGGGATCAGGCATTCTCGAAAGTCGACCTGTACTGCCGGGAGGTGGAGATCCTGCGTGCCCAGCGCCAAGGGCTCCTACCACACCGGCGGCCCAACTACAAGCCTGCACAGCGATTGGCCCTTCTTCAGCTTCGGCGACTGCGGGGTTGGAGCATCAAGAAGACCGCCTAGCGCTTCGTCGTGCATCGCAACACGATTCGTGCCTGGATCCGGGCTGCCGAAGGCAAAGGGCGGCCGCGTCTGCTGCGTGGTTCTGTGGTCTGGAGCCGAATCGATGATGCGATTCGCTGGGCCGTTCATGAACTCCGTCGGCTCTTTCCTGAGCCGGAGTTCGGCACGCGCTGGATCGCACGGCAGGTCCTCCGTGCCAGCGTCCAGATCAGCCGCAGCACCGTGCAACGGGTGCTGCGAGAGCCCAAGCCCCCACGGCCAAGTCGTCCGGCCAGGCTGGCGATGGCTCTGCCGATGGGTAAGAAGCCGTACCATCTTCTCAGACCGAAGTGGATCAACCGCGTCTGGCACATCGATCTGCTGTCCTTGCAGGTGCTGTGGTTCCGCATCCATGTGTCGGCGGTCCAAGATGGCTTCTCCCGTCGGTTGCTGTGCCTGCGCGTCCACCTTCGTACGCCTCGAGCGAGGGACGTGGTCGCCCTGGTACGCACCGTGGCCCGGAAGCTCGGCAAGCCGCGGTTCGTCATCAGCGACCATGGCCCGCAGTTCCGCCAGCAGTTCCGATCCGCCGTGAGGGCCAGGGCGTTAGCCCTGTGCAAGCTCGAGTCCGCGGGCCCTATCTGAATGGCAAGATCGAGCGGGCATTCCGGACCCTTCGCGTCTGGTGGCGCCTTGTCTTGACGGGCCTGACGAAGAGGAGCATCCAGCGCCGGATGGCCGACTTCAGAGACTGGTTCAATCAAGTCCGCCCCCACAGCGCCCTGTGCGGACTGACGCCTCAAGAGGCCTGGGAGGGCCGTTGTCTTCCGGAACCGGTTCCGGCCCGGGCGCGAGACCGCCTTCAGCCGGAGATCGCGATTCGCCATAGGCATCACCATGGCGATCCACGATTGCCGATCGTGGACTTGTCGGTGCGACTGGCAGCCTGAACTCCGGCGCTGCTCGTGTCCGAGAAGCCGACGCCGGCCCTGTGCGCTTGCTCCGTTGCATCACCTCGGGAGAGCACGCATAACGCCCACACTCCCTTGTGCTGCAAGCTGGGACGAGTGTCCCGCCTGCTCAGCTTCGTCGTCCAACCCGCGACGGAGCGGCCCGCACAGCCAGCTGGGCCAGTACGCCCTGCCACTCTCAGGGCCATCATAACATCAGGCAAGAGAACAGCTTCCAGATCGAAAACAGCTTGATGCACAATCCGCTGAGCCACTACAGAATGCGCCGGTTCATTCCGTGGGCGAAGGCATGGACGTCGTGGTACCAGGCGACATATCCGTCGACGTCATTGTATCCGCTCTCGATGTCCTCGAAACAGATGCTGTTGCTCCAGAGCCACCCGGATGTGCCGGGCGGACATTTGCCGGACAGATCTGCACCCAGCCATGCGAGTCTGGGTCTCAGGCCTGGTCGACGATTCTATCCTGCCATCATCCTTCCGGCTCCAGGAACGACTTGTCCAGTCGGGTGAACGTGATGAACCTGTAGTTGCCGCGCTCCCACAGCACGCCCGCCGATTTGTCCTTCAGGATCGTCAGGTCGGAGTAGGCGGCCGGCCCGTTCGAGATCGGCCGCTCGTTCCGGAAGCTCCGGCCTTCGTCGTAGCTGACTCGGGCCACGAGGCGGCTGCGCCCGGGACCCTTCGGACCGGTCCACAGGATGCGGTCGCGGTCGTCACCGGCGGACTTCAGCGTGAGCCGCTGGATCGCGCACATCACGGGAGTGACGGCCTGGCCGGGTTGGATCGGGCCCCACGTCTTGCCGCCATCGCGGCTGGCGCTCAGATAGCGATGGGGTCCCTTGCACTGACGGAAATCCATCAGCACTTGCCCGTCGGCAAGCTCCGTGAGTTGGTTCTCGTTGCCCGACTGGTCGCCCGGCACGGCCCCGCCGCGCTGCCACGTGCGGCCATGATCGTCGCTGTAGATCACGAAGTTCCGCCACGGGTAGCCCCAGATTGGCACAATCAGGCGGCCCTCGGCGCTCTGGATAGCCCCGCCCGGCCCGGGCACACTGGCCCCCCAGCGCGGATCAGTCATGTCGCGGGCAACGGCTGTCAGGTCAATCGGCTTGGACCACGTGCCGCCGTGATCGTCACTCGAGCGGGCCAGCACCCGCATGTCATCGGTGCCGGGGCGTGCCCTGCGGGTGCCCCGGCCGGGCTTGCAGCGGATGTAGAAGAGCCACAGCCGGACCTTCTTGCGGTCCAGCACGGTTGAGGCATTGGCGGCGGACCACTTGTCTCCGGGATCCTCGATGACCTCCATGGCCGACCAGGTGGCCCCGCCATCGGTGGACCGCTTCATGACCAGGTCGATGTCGTTGTTGCCCTCGCCCGGGTCGGAGGCGTTGTTCTTGCGGGCCTCGGCAAAGGCCACCAGCGTGCCGTCGGTGGCTGTCTCGATGGCCGGGATGCGGAACGTGTGGTATCCCTCCGTCCCGGATCTGAATACGTCGATGTGTTTCAGGTTGGACGACGCAGGCACCGGGGATTGCCCCAAGGCGGGCGTCAAGCCCATTGAAGATATGGTGATGAACGCCAGAGCAGCAAGCCGGGTCTCTCTCATAGGACACCTCCCGATCGGTCGTCTGATAGTGCCGTGATTGTCCGCCCTCTGACATCGTGGGATCGTGCGGCGGTTTGGCATCAGGCAAGCGTGTGGATCACCGCGCGGGGCGCGCCGCGCCGCCGACGGCGGGGATCTCCAGGACGTTGTTGAGTTCGTACATCTCCATGACCTTGTTGCCCGGATCGATCTCGACCCGCACGGCGGCCGCCTGCGCCGAGCGCGGCATCGTCGCCCTGACGGTGGTGGTCTTGGGGGCCAGGTCGAGCGGCGCATCGAGCGGGCGGCATGCGATGGTCTGCGCCGGCGAGCCCTTCATCGACACGCGGACCTGGAACGCCGACGACCGCTTCGTGCCGAGGTTGTGCACGGTGACGCTGAGGCGGCCGGGCGAGGTTCGCCGCACGTCGTCCGGGCCGATGGCGAGATCGGGCAGCAGCGCGGGCTTGTCGCGTCTGGCCGTCTGACGGAGGCTCAAACGCAGCGGCCGGCGCGGCGGCAGATCGATCGCCAGCGGCGTGCCCTTCTCCCAGAGCTTCAGCGACCGTCGCAGGAGGGGCGCCTCGGCGGGTGAGTCGGCGGCCAGCACGACCTCGTACGTGCCCGGCTCGAGCCGCCACAGCCTTGCCGTCACCCTGTGCGGACCGTCGGCGAACGAGTACAGCATTACGTCCAGGCTCGTCCGTTCGGCGCCGGTGACGAAGGCGGCCGCGCTGTCGCCAACGCCCTGCCAGGTGACCGCGTGGATGGGGTAGTACGTCGGGTTGCCGGCCGATCCGGTCAGCATCGGCATGAGCATGTCACTGCCGGGCAGCCCCGCGCGGTCAGTGAAGAGGACCTCGGTGGTGATCATCGGCAGGTTGCGGGCGAGGCCTTCGACGGCACCGCGAAGCTCGCCCTCGAGCCGTGACGCGTCGCCGCTCAGCCGGAACCGCGTCGTGCCCGTTGCGCGCGGCAGCAGGAGGTCGTCGAATCGCTTGTCGCCGGACAGCAGGCGCCACTTCTCGAGGACGTCGAAGACCTTCCCGGACTGGTGGAGGCGGCCGACCCATTCCAGGCTGCCCGGCCGGAACGCGCCGCCGGTCCGGCCGCGCACGGCGCGGGCGGCGGCCATCGCGGCGAACAACGGCTCGAGCAGGCTGTCGTCGCGCGTCTCGGCCCAGACGGCGAGCATGAGGTGGTAGAGCTTGGACGTGTAGCCCATCGCGTCGAGGTCGTCGTAGCCCTTGGTCTGCCACCACTCGTCGGCGTACCCGCCGATGCGGCCGTCGGGGAACGACACGCTGCCGGGAATGATGCCGAGGGGCTTGCCTCGTGCAGTGCTTCGGGCGGCGGCGACCCAGGCGCGGCACCAGTCGGCGAGCATGCGGCGGACGACGGGGTGGCCGCTGTACCACACCACCCAGATGCCGGGCTTGGCGGCGCGGGCGTTGAGGGGCACGTCGGCGGACCGCGGCGGGGCGTCGACCGTCCGCGTGGCGGAGAAGTAGTGGCTCTTGAAGTGAAGCCGGCCGGCCTTCGTTCGCCCGGTCCACACGTCGCGCATACAGCGCATGGTGGCGAGGCACCGCTCGAAGTACTTCGGCTCGCCGAACCGCACGGCGACCATGAGCGGCTGCGTGTCGGAGCACGGCTCGGCGGCGTGTTCGACGTCGCCGACCTCCGCGGCGTAGCCGCCCCGGACGATCCCGGCGGCGCAGACCCCGTCGGCGATCGCCGCCGCGCCGCGGCAGGCGACCGGGTCGCTCGTCGCCAGCACGAGCGGCGTCCAGTTGCGCAGGATCTCCACGTCGTCACCCCAGCCGCCGCCGAGCTCGCCGTTGGCCGCCTGGCGATGCTCGACCCAGTAGCGCACCACCCCGCGCATGCGGCCGATCGCCTCGCGTTGTAGGACGGCCCAGCGCGGCGCGTCGGGCGGCGCCGGGCGGGCCGGGTACGTGTGGCGAACCGTCTGCCCCAGGTACATGCGCACGAGGGGGTGGCTCGGGTCGAGTTGCTGCATCGCCAGGGCGTGGGTCCGGGCCAGCCCGTAGCAGTGCTTCCATCCGCCCTCGCGCCCGTTCCAGTACGCCACGCGCGTGCGGAGCAGCAGCGACAGCGCGTAGAGCGGGTCGTTGGGCGCCACGGGGTTGCAGCACTCGTAAGCGCCCCAGTAGCGTTTGTAGCCGTTCATGCCGGTCGTCGCGCCGGCCTGCGAGTAGCACCACATGCGGACGTACCGCAGGGCCGTCAGGACGCGCTCGTCGACCTCGATCCGCTCGCGGACGGCAACGGACGCCGGCCGAATGGCTCGCAAGGCCTTCAGCGAGGCCGCCAGCAGCTCGAGACGCTTCTCGTCGGGAGTGTGGAGGTGGCCGGCGATCGTGTCGGCCAGGACCGCCCACCGCAGCTTGCGGCGACCGGGCAGTGCCTCCAGGAGGGCAGCTGCCCTGGCCGTGTCGTTGCGGTTGAGGGCCGCGACGACTGCCCGCTCCGCGGCGTCGAGGCCGGGCGCGTGGAGCTTGCCGCCGCGCCGATGGACCGGCCAGATCACGGCGCTTCGGATCCGAAGCCCGAGGATCGAACTCTTGTTCCGCCCGAGGTACCAGAGAACGCCACCCTCGGGCCGCCGGCTGGTATATTGCTTCCACGAGTCCGGCGCGGAGGCCTTGTAGTCGATCGCCACGCGGATCGCGCCGTCGGCCGTGCGAACAGGGACCTTGACGCTCTTGACGGGCGTGCCGCCCTGCGAGCCCCACACGCCGCCCCACGCGTCGACGTCCTCGGCGACCAGCGCGTCGTTGATGCGGATGCGCAGGTCGTGGCGCGGGTGCCGGTAGCGGCCGACGTAGATCGTCACGAAGTACTCTCCGGGCGGCACGTCGGCGCGGAAGGTGATCGGCTTGTCGTCCTCAAACCCGTCGCGATAGAGGTCCTTGCCCGGCTGGACGAGGTGCAAGGGGTAATGCCGGTCGGCCTTCTTCGACAGGCCGGATTCATCGCTGAACCCCGTCGCCGGCCGATTCAGCCAGCCGTGCCCCCTGGCTCGGCCGTAGGTGGCGTCCTGCCCGACGGCGACGGCCCCCGAGGCGACGGGCGAGCCGGCCGGCCCCATGTCGAACAGAATGTCAGTTGCCTCGGCGCCGTAGGCGGCGCCCGCGCAGAAACCCACCACCAGGACGAGCCAAGCGGCAATCGCTGCGAATACTCGGGCCATGGCAGTTCCCGTATCGTCGCTCAGTCCGGCGGTCGATCAGCACCCCTGTAGTTGCATATTCTACAACAGGTTACGCCCTCGGGCCGTGACCTGCACCAGACCGCAGAGCCCCATCCGAACCACGCTCTCGGCTGTCGCGGCAACCGCGATCTCGGGCCAAGTCTGCAACAGCCTTCATACCCGACTCCCGCACTGGCTGCAATACCTCCCTCGGCCGTAGGCCGCCTGGCGGACCGGTCCGCCCCGGGGGGAGCCTACGGCCTCGCCGCACTTGCCACACAGCGCGCGCGCAGCGATAATCGTAAGGACGTTGCCTGTGACGCCACCCGCGCGACGAAACCGCATGGGGAGGTCCGCAATGATCTGTCGCAGCCCGCGAGCGGCAGCCGCCCTGCTTGTCGCCGCCGCATACGTCTCCGCGCCCGCACGCGCCGCCAAGGCCGCACACGCCCCCGCGCGCCGCAGCGCCGACGAGATCCGCCTGCCCGTCGACGTCACGTTGTACAAACGCCACCAGGCTTGCCTCGCCGACGTGCGACGCACCGCCGGGCGGATCACGGCCATCCGGCTGTTTCCCACTGTCGGTGATCGCAAGTCGCTCGACGGCCTGCGCGTCCACCTCTACTGGGACGGCCGCTCCACGCCGTCGGTCGTCTGCTCCACGCGCGAGCTGCTCGGCCTGTTGGCCGCCGACGGCCGACCGGTGCACACCCCGGCGATGGCCTTCAGCGAGGGCTTCCGCATCTTCCTCGAATGTCCGCGCGGGCGCGGCGGGCGGCTCCGCGGCTACATCGCCTACGTGCCGACCGATCGGCCGGACTCGTCGATGCGCGTGCGATACGATCCGGGCCTGGGAATCGCGCGGCCGCTGCTGACTGACACGGTGCGGCTGATGCCCTCGGGCGTGCGGCTCGGCCGGGGCGAGTCGATCGATCTGCCCGGAGGCGGTTTCGAGTCCGGCCGGCTGGCCCCGTGGTGCGACCTGAGTTGGGACGGCCCGGACTCGCAAGACGGGTTCCACATCTACGCCGGCGGCACGGAGGGCGTCCGCGCCCATTCGGGCCGGTTCATGGCCGGCACGGTTCGCGGGGGCAACGCCCGCGCGATGGCCCGCGTCGACGGGCTCGTGCCCGGCTACCGGTACCGCGTGTCGGCCTGGGTCAACACGTGGGGGCTCGACGAGGACGGCTGGATCGACAAGGCCAAGGTGCGTATCGGGATCAACACCGTCGGCTCGTTCCTCCTCACGCTGCACCCCGAGGAAGGCGATCTCTGGACGACCGACTTCAGCCATCGGCCGTTCCACTTCGCCCACTGCTGGGGCGCGCGGCTGTTCGCCCACAGCCACGACCGCTGGTCGCGGATTTCGGTGTCGGTCCGCGCCCGCGGGGAGGTGGCCTGCGTGTACCTCCAGGGCGTCTTCCTGCTGCCGGACGTTCGCCGGTGGTGCCTGTTCGACGACGTGACGCTCCGCAACGTGCCGATCCCGATGGGCTCGATCGCCGGCCGCGTCGTCGACGCCGCGGGCGAGGGCGTCCGCCGCGTCGTCGTCCGGACCGACCCGTGGGGCTTCGCGGCCTCGACGGGTAAGAACGGCGCGTTTCGCATCGCCGACGTGCCCGAGGGTGTCTACACGATCCGCGCCGACGCGCCCGCCCCGCGTGCCGCTTGCGGAAGCACCCGCGGCGCCCGCGTCCGGGCGGGCAGAACGTGCACCGTCGACGTCGCGCTGGGCCGCTCGCAGGGCGCCCCCCCGCCCGCCGAGCCGCCCGCCGCCGGTACCAACCAACTCGTCAACGCCGGCTTCGAGTCCGGCGACACGGTCGGCTGGCATCGCGCCTACGACTGCGACGCGATGGGTGTCGCCGCCGCCTCGCGCCGCGTCGCGCCGCCCGAAGGCGCCGCCATGTTCGGCGGCGAGCACGTTTACCACCACGCCGACTCGCGCGAGATCGTCTACCAGCACGTGCCCGTCCCCAAGGGCTCGCGGTGGACGTTCCGCGCGCGACTGTTCGCCCACGCCGCCGACGGCCGACCCGGCCAGACCGCCTGCCGCCTCGTGGTCGACCCCGCAGGCGGAACCAACTTCTCCATCGCCTCGGCCGACCACACGGGCGGCTGGACGGAGCGGTCGGTCAGCTTTGTCGCGGCCGCGGCGTCCGTCACCGTCGGGGTGGCCATGCGCCAGCGACCGCGGAGCCGGCCGGGTCTGTCCGACGACCGCGGCATCGTCGACCACCTGCCCCGCGCGGCCGTCCGGACCGACTACGACGGCTACTACTGCGACGACCTCCGCCTGGTGCCCGCCGGCGCGGCCGCCCGATGCGCCGCGCCCGCGCCGCGGCCGCCGCGCCCGCAGCCGCCCGCCGGCCGGCGGGCCAAGCTGCCCGACGCCAACACCGCCACCATCACGCTGCCCGACGGAACGACCACCATGCAGCTCATCCGCATCCCCGCCGGGACGTTCCTCATGGGCGCCGACGCGACGACCGGCTGGGCGAACGACGACGAGCTGCCGCGCCGCCGCGTCCGCCTGAAGGCCTACTGGATCGGCCGCTACGAAGTCTCCAACGCCCAGTACCGCGCGTTCTGCGACCACAGCAAGCGGCCGTACCCGCCCGACCCCGCCTTCAGCAGCATCCCCTGGGTCCACCGCGACCGCCGCTACCGATACGGCGACTACTTCACCGCCATGCCCGACCACCCCGTCGTCAACGTCTCCTGGCGCGACGCGACGGACTTCTGCCGATGGGCCGGCCTGCGCCTGCCGACCGAGGCCGAGTGGGAGATGGCCGCACGCGGCCACGGGCGCTCGCTGCGAACCTACCCCTGGGGCGAGCAGACCAACCCCGCGTGGACCACCCGCGCACGCGGCAACACGCTGCTCCAGGTGCGCCCCGACGGGTACCTCTACACCGCGCCGATCGGCCGCTTCGAAACGCATAGGACGCCCTACGCCGTCGCACGCAGCGCCTTCGGGGTCTGCGAAATGGGCGGCAACGTCCGGGAATGGTGCGCCGACATCTACGCGCCCTACCCGCCCGCGCAGAGCGATCCTCCGGCGGCCGCGCGACGCGCCGCAGCCGGCCTCACGGCACCCGCGGCCCACCGCGTCCTGCGCGGCGGATGCTGGCGCAGCCGCGACTACGGCGTCGCTGTCCGGTGCAGCTACCGCCACCACCACGACCCGCACTACTACGAGTGGGGCACCACCGGTTTCCGCGCCGCTGCCGACTGACGATCCGCCCATCTTGATTCCGTTGGTGGCACAGCTCTCCAAAGCTGCGTTCTGGCAGCGGCCGGGCGGTGATACGCTATCGCGCACCCTCGGCGGGGCGGATCGATTGTGGGGAGTTCCGGCAGCCGATCCAGCGCCCCCGCCACGTCAAGAAGCGGCCGGTCCGTGTAGACATTCATCGTCAGGTCGATGGTCGAGTGCCGTACCGCGGCCTGGGCGACTCTCGGCGCCACATTGCCCCGGCTCAAGAGCGTGCCAAAGGTATGCCGTAATCCGTGGACGTCGACGGTCCAGCCTCGGGAGTCCGTCTTCGGGATTCCGGCCAACTTCAGACCGCGGTCCAAGATCCTGACCAAGCCTACGGGCACGACGAACAGCGGCATCTCGCGCGGAAGGGCCTGAGGAGGCTCCTCGCCTTGCCTGATTGCTTCCTTGTGCATGACCAGCAGCTTCTGCTCCAGCCACGCGCGGACGTCGGCGACCGGGTCCGCCCGGAGCGGAATGTCCGAACCCTGTCGGTTCCTCTCGTCGGCCGCATACAGGACCAAGTGCGGGAACGGCCCGTCCAGTATGACCTGGCCGACCGTGATCGAAGCCAACTCGCTCTTCCGCAGACTAGTCAGAACGAGCGTCTTGTAGATCAGCGCCCGCTCGCGCCCGAGGCGTTCCAGGCGCGCGCGGGTCCCTGGCTTCAGCTTCCCGCGGAGAGGAGGACTCGTGGTCGTCATCCACGTCGACTCCGTCGTGAACGGAAGCCCTCGGATCGGTGAAGGGAGTATCAGAGCCAAACGAACGGAGCGGGCCTCTATTGCGATAGTCCGCCTCCTCCTCTCGCGGAGTGGATTGGCGAAGGCGTGGGGGTGGCGGTAGAGGCTGAGGGGGGCGTGGTGGCTACGACGGAAGGCGTGCCGGCCCAGTGTACCCGCCGACTGCTGTCGGCCTCCGCGAAGGCCTCGGGACCCGGCGAATAGAGAGGTCAATGAGCAGTGCCCCGCCGGCCGGGGTCGACATGCCCGAACGGATCGCACCAGCGGCTGAGGCGGACGGGTCCGTGCTCGTACTGGACGGCCAGGCGTTGCGAGCCAAGGCGCGGCTGCGCTGCTGCTGGTGTGCCGCCCGCCAGAAGGCTCGGGCTGCGGCGGCCTGATGCATCAGGTGGCAGGTCTTGGCCGGCCCCGTGGACTTTCTGTTCCAGTCTTCCGGAAAGAAGCCCTCGGGCCCGCGGGCATGTGCGTGGAGGAATCGAAGGACTCGGCTGACGGCCGCCGGCCATCGCGGGTCGCCGTCGACTTCGTGCAGGTCCAGCAGGGCGTCGCACAGGTCGGAGCCGCCCCACTGCGCCGTCTCGCCCAGGGCGCCGGTGTCCTTGTCGACCCATCGAGCGATGCACGAGGCGGCCAGACGCCGGGCCTCCCTCAGGTAGGCCGGGTCCTTCGTGATCCGATGGAGCCTCACCGCCGCTTGCATGGGCAGGGCGGTCTGGTACGCGCGATATCCGCGCTTGACCCGCCAAACCTCCCCGCCCCACGTCGCGCCCTGGTGATACAGGCCGCTGGCGGGGTCCTGCACACCCACCTTCGGATCCGTCAGCCAGGCGTAGTATCGCTTTGCCGCGGCCAGGTACCGCTTGTCCTTCGTCTTCTCGTGCAGCATCAGCGCTCCGACGGCGGTCGGGGCGACCGTGCAGGTGAACCCGTAGTGGGATCCGCGCTCGGCCTCCTTCTGGGGGATCTGGCCGAACCTGCCCTCCCCACTAAGGAGGAACTTCATGACGTGCTCCGCCCGCCGGAGCTGACGCCCGTCGCGAGTCAGTTCGTAGGTCTCCATCAAGCCGATCAGGAGCCAGGCGTTGTCGTCGTAGAACCTCTCGGACCTGCTGGTCAGGACCATGTAGGCCGTCTGCCCGTCCTTCTTCTGCACGTAGGAGTCCAGCGCCTTGGCATACCCCGTCAGCCGCCCGGCGTACCGACGCTTATCGACCCGGGCCGCCGCCGCAAGGGCGCGAAGCTGGAAGCTCGCCGGCCACACGAACGAATAGGGCCCGTATCTGCCGACGAACTTGCCGCTGCGGTCGATGGCCTCGTGGTACAACGCCGAGCCCTTCACGCGGAACGCCCTCTCGATGAGATCCAGTGTCCGCTCTCCCCACAGCCTGTAGTCGGCGGCGCCGGCCGAATCCCTCGCGGCGGCCTTCCCGCCGGCGCTCTTGCCGTCGGCCTGCTGCGCTTCCATCGGTGCGCCGGCGATGAGGCTCGTCAGGAGTCCCAAGGCGATCGCCGGGCATACCCGCGGCGGGAGAATGCGATGTCCGCTCTTGCGCCTCCGGCGAGTTGGCGGTCCGCCTCGACTGTCTGCTGGCGTTTTCATCTGGAACCACCCAACCTGACATTCCCTGTATAGCTTGGGCCCTGCCGCGGCAGGTGATTGTTCATGACAGCGAACAAGTCCAGCTCATCGGACCACTGGCGGGCCGTCTTGGCAAGCATTGACTCCCGGAATCGCGCGGCCTTGCGGGGCGCTTTGCTGTAAAGCTCACTGTCGGGCAGCTTTACAAGCTCCTCCATGCGCTTGCGGTATGCGATGCCGACGTATCCGCGCCCCTCGCCGTGGCACTGTGCCGCCGACAGGAGCTTGCCGTCGGGGCCGGGGAAGACCGTGAACCAGGTCGAGTCGGCCATGCGCCATCGCGAGTCGGCATAGACCTCGGCGACGGTGTGCCCTGACTTGTTGTTGGCGTAGAACAGGTGGACGACCGGAATAAGTACGTTGTCCATGGCGCGGCCGTTCATAGATGAGGCCCCTTCGGCAACGACTGCCTCTCCCGCCCTATCCACGATCAGGGCCGTCGCATCGCGCGTCAGTACTCTGGGAACGTCTTGCCGAGGGGTCTGACGTTCTCGAGCTTCGCATCCTTGCCGGCAGCGGGAGCGTAGAACATGACCGGCCCCATGATCCCACCGGTGCCGATCTCGTTGAGCTGCTCGTTCCGCACACAGACCACCACCACGTTGGGCCCGCCCGGCCGGACCGCCTCCGTCGCGTCGAGCTCAAAGGGCTTGAACGTGATCCTCGGGCTGATGCCCACGGCCCGGCCGTTGACCCACACCTTGGCCAGTTCGTCGATCGCGCCGAACCACAGGAAGATCCGCCTGCCCTTGAACCGCTGGGGAATCGTCACCGTCTGACGGTACCAGGCCAGGCCCTTGTAGTACCGCAGACCTTGGCTGGACCACGTGGACGTGGTGGTGCGGATCGTCTGCCAGCTTCCGCCGACCGTCTGCGGTCGCCACCACCCCAGGTCCTCGCCGACCTGTTGCGGGTCGATCAGGAAGCGCCACTCATCCTTCAGCCAGGCGACCCGTTCGTTCCCCCCGGTCGTCCGTTCGTAGCCCTGCTCCGTGGCGCCGCTGAAGAACCGCTGGAGGTAGCTCTTGGCATGCCGGTTCATCAGCGGCGGGTCGTGGGCCCAGAACTCCTCGCGAATGGCGTTCATGCGGCCGAGCGCTTTGAAGGACGCCGCGTAGTCATGCCCGGCGCGAGTCGCCAGCATGCGCACGAACGCGTCCAGGTAGTCCAGCGATTTACGGTACATGGCCACGCGACGGGCGTAGAGGCCCTCCGGGGCCAGGCGGGCCGCCTCGGTGAGCGCCTTGCGGGCCTCGGCGCGGAGGCGGGGGGAGTAGACGCGAGGCAGGTCCCACGACGAGCCCGTGTGGTAGTCGGCCTCGTGCACGGCGGCGTCCATGAGGTCGATGTAGCGTCGCATCGGCTTCGCGGCCGGGCCGAAGAACCGCTTGCAGAAGTCTGCCATCAGGGCGTCCACGTCGGCGCGGTGGTCCCACATCAGCCGCGCCGCGAGGTACCGCGAGGGCGTGCTGCCGGCCCATTCGTACAGCGACTCGACGCGCCAGCCGGCGATGCCCAACCGCTTGCCCTCCGGCACGTCGCGGGCGATGCGGCGGATCATGAAGAACGGCAGGCCCGGGTCGGCGAGGTTGAACCAATAGCCGCGGTAGTAGACTTCCGGCACGAGCTTGCCCCACGACCGGATGATCCACTTCTCGTAGCTCTTCTCGGGACAGATGGGGTTGTTCATGCCGTGCAGGCGGCAGAGGGTGATCAGCGCAACGGCCGGCACGATCCGCGGGTTGGGCTTCACCTTCACCGGCGGGCGGTTGTAGACCGAGTAGGCGTAGAAGCCCAGCCGTTTGGCCGGGAACTGGTCCGAGATTCCCTCCAGGATCTTGTTGAAGAACCACACGTACCGGTCCGTCATGGAGGGGGAGTTGCCGAAGGGGTCGAAGTCGCCCCCGTCGAGCGCTTTGCACTTCTCGCATTCGCAGAACCCTCGCCCGTCGTTGGCGCCGATGCCCATGATGTCCGTTTGTGGGTTCTTGCGGAAATAGTCCTTCGTGGCTCCGATGGCGCGCTGGAGCACCTGCGGGTTGGACAGGCAGAGCTGCCGGGCCTTGCGCTCGCCGTCGATCAGGGAGAACCACTCGGGGTGCTCCCGGAAGAGCTTGTCGGTCTTCTCACCCAGGTGGACGCCGTGCGAGGCGGGGAAATGCAGCCCACCCAGCCGCTGGCGCCGGCACCACTGATCCGCGCGGACCGCCTGCAAGTGCCTGGCCGGAAACGACGGCACCTGCACCGTGCGCTGTTCGCGCAGGGCGACGGTCGCGGTCTTCGGGATGACCGTGCCGAACTCGCCCGGAACGAACCACCGCACGCCGAACTGCTCCAGCAGTTCGTAAGCGGCGAAGAGCGTTCCCTCGGCCGACAGGCCGCGAACAGACGCCCCGTTCGCATCGACCACCAGCGCGAAAGACGCCGGGTCCTTGCCCTTCTGCCGGATCAGATCCACCAGACCGACATCCGCCGCGCCGCCGAGCCGGATCGGCTTGCGGCCCTCGAGATCGTCCCCGGCCGAGATGATCTCTAGGGTGGCCCCGGACATCTTCCGGACGTGCTCCTGGATCTCCCGGGCGGCGAGGCGCTCATTCGCGAAGGGGTCCGCCGGCTGCCGGCGCCGCCTTCGCCCGCCCTTGGTCGGCGCCTCGGCCGGGGCCCTCGCGGCCTGTTCGCTCAGGACGATCGCGGCCCGGGGCCGCCCATTCTCCACCAGCGTCAGGGCCGGACAGCTCGACGGGGGCAAGAGGGTGGCGGCGATAAGCGAGGCGATCGTCCAAGCTGGTGGCAGCGATGTAGTCGGCATGACTCGACTCCTCTGCGCCGTCGGCGTCACGGCGAAACGTACCTGCGCAGGCCAGACCAACGGGCTCCCCCTCCGCACGTCGCCGCCGGGCAGCCCATTGCTGCTGATCCCTATTCGATCCCGCAGAGCACCTCCGCGGCGCAGATCTTGTCCACGCGGACGACGCGTCGGTTGTAGGTGTCGTTGACGTAGAAGTGGTCTCCGCTGACACCCACGCCGGTCGGCCAGGCCAGCGGGATCGACGGCGTGGCCACGGTGGGCCTGTTCTCTCTACCCCGATCCGTGTTGGGATTGACATACTGCGAGTCGAAGTTCCCGTAGGCGCCGAACTCGATAATCCTGTTGCCCGCGTTGTCCAGAACGATCACCGAGTTGGTCACGGCGTTGGGCATGGCCAGGCGGCCGTAGCGGTCGAGGTCGAAGCGCGGGCTTCGGCAGACGCAGCAGCTGTTGCCGCCGAAGCCGGTGTGGCTGAACGGAGCCAGGCCGGGGTAAGCGCGGATTGCGCCCTCGACGAACGCCAGCCGGGGCCTGCCCCCCGAGTGCATCTCGATGCCCCGGGCGCCCGGCGTCCGCGGGATCACGTCCATGAAGTCCGACCCCCAGTCCTTGCTCGTGACGGCCATGAAGCCGCCTGCGGGCGTGAACTTCACCACGCTGCCAACGGAGTGGAGGTACGCGGGGTCCTTCCGAAAGCCCTGCGGCCGTGGATGCCCCTCGGGCCAGAGCCACAGCCCCACGTAGATGTTGCCCGCCAGATCCACGCGGATCCCGCCGTTGGACGCGGTGATCGGGCCGATGACGGCGCTGTTCAGCTCCTTCGGCGCGCCGCGCTTGTGATTGTCGGCGCTGCACTTGCCCGGGAGGTACTTGCCCTTCAACGGCCGGCCCCCGGGATCGAACCCGGTGATGGCGTACGTCACCCAGCCCTGGTACATCCAGGAGATATACACCTTGCCGTCGGGCGCCACCCCGATGCCGCGCTCGGCGTAACCGATGCCGTAGCGGCTGTAGATGTACTTGCTGAGCACGTGCGTGCCGGTCCGGTCGTAGGGTGCGGGCTCGAGGTCGCGCGTGTAGCGCTCGAACGGCCCGGAGTAGTCGCTGCCGAGCGCGTAGCCGCGCCCGCGGCGGACGTACAGCAGCCCGTCATAGCCGACGGCCAGGTCGGTGGCCCAGAACGGCTTGCCGGCCGACGTGAGCAGGGCGCCCTCGCCCGTCTTGCCGTCGTATCGCCAGATCCGAGACTCGCCGTTGTTGACGTAGACCTCGTCGCGTTCGTGGTCCACCGCGATGCGCCGCCAGTCGAGCTGTGCCCCGGCGCGAGGCCTGAACTGCGTCTTCATCACGGCAAAGGACGTGCCCGCGTCCCGGACACAGATCAGCGCCCCGCCGCCGCCGATCCAGAGCACGCGTCGGCCCCCGAAACTCCCGAACGCGCTGGCCTGGCCCAACCCGCGCTGCAGCGGCATCTGGGCGGCGATCTTCGCCTTCGGCCCTCGGCCGGAGATCTTGACCAGCTTCTTCGGCACCCGCCCGTCCCTCGGCGCGGCCAGGCGGCTGACGACGTAGTAGTCGCCACTGACAGGATCGACGTGGATCCGCTCCGGCCAAGGCGCCGGCGTGGAACTGACCTCCGTGCCTTGTGGGTCGACCTCGACAATCGCCTGGTTGACCAGGTCGCAGATGTACACGTGCCCCTTCGCGTCGGTGCAGATGCCGTATGCCGCGGTCCGCTTGTTCCATGCGTCCGGCAGCCAGTACTTCTTCTGCTCCCAGTCCGGCAGGACGAGGTCGTGGAACGGCTTGGGATCGCCGCCGGCCTTCGTGTCCTGGCGGTAGACGCGGCCCTGAGGCCACTTGGGGTCGTAATCTCTGTGGTCTTTCGGCTTGTAGCGCGTCCCGGCAACGTTGGAGTAGTAGATGTAGCGCCCGTCGGGCGAGGCCGCGATCTGGGGGATGTTCCACTTGGGATTCTTCAGCCCGGCGGCCCTGCTCCACATTGGGACCGGCCCGGCGAAGCTCCCGCCGTCGAGCTTCATCCGGTAGATGTTCGTTCCGGCGGTCATGACGATGCCCCCGGCCTGCGAGGCCGAGACGAGTCGCAGTTCGCTGCCGCCGGGGTAGAACGTCGGGTTCAGGTTCGTGTGGTTGCGCGGACGGAAGACCTTCCCGGCCGCGTCCCAGCGGGCGATGCCCCCGACGGCGCCGGGCGACAAGTCCGCCGGGAAGGGCAGGATCTCACGGAGGTACCGCCCCGAGGAATCGAAAACGCGCAGCGACAGCTGCCTCTGGCCGAGGACGCCGCCGCTGGTCATCACGTACAGATGGCCCGCCTCGTCGGTGGCGAGACTCGAGATGGCGCCGAACGTGTAAGGGTCGCCGCCGATGATCCGCCCGAAGCGGACGCCGCTGCCGGCGCGAACGCGGACCTTGAACGGCGCGCCCTTGGCCGGCTTGCCGAAGTCGTCCTTGCCGTCCCACGTCAGCGATTGCGACAGCCCGGCCTTTAGCGGCGCCGGCGGCGGGTTCTCACCGCCGAGCACGCCCGCGGCAAGATGGCGGACCACTCTGCCGTCGGCGTCCAAGATCGCGACTTCCACGTCCGTGGGAGTCGAGACCGCAAGGGTGATGACTACTCTGCCTGCGGCCCGGACGGCCCGGGGCGACTGCCTGAACGTTGCCCCCGGGACCGCCTGCTCTCGGGCCGGCGCCAGCGCAGCGCAAAACGCCGCCGCCCACATCAGGCGCCCGATCCGCCGACTTCGCTTGCGTACGGCCATCTGACACCTTCCTTAGCCACAGCCGAGGTGGCAGTTGGGTTGCATCGTTCGGGCAAATGCTCTCCGTCACAGCGAGTCAAAGCCACCTCGCGGACTGGGCAGCGTTCTCTGGTGACACCACGGACCCGCCGTCACGGGCTGCTGGAGCTGAGGCCGGGACGCTTCGATGTCCGCCCGGGCTTGGCGGGGGCTTTGCGCTTCATCAGCACCGTCCAGGCCGCCCCGCTCTTCTCGATGCCGCTGCGGCTGTCGAACCGCATCTCCTCGAGCCATTCGAACTCGAACGCGGCCGAGAAGTCACCGCGGATCTGGCTTTCCTTGACGCGCGGCTTGCCCTGTCGGTCGCTGGTCGCGCGGAAGGACAACAGGAGGAACTGCCCGCCCGGCCTGGTCAGCCTGCGGACGGCCGCCACATAGCCGTCGCGGTTGACCCAACGCACGTGATGGTAGCAGCCGCGGTCGAAGATGAAGTCGAACGGTGCCATGTGGGGCGGATTGGCCGCGTCGGCGACGATCCACCGGATCTTCACGCCGGCCTTGCGGGCCTTGGATTCGGCGATCTTCAGCGCCGTGGGCGCCACCTCCAGCCCCGTCACCTCGAAGCCCTTCCGGGTCAGGAAGACCGCATTCGTCCCCGTACCGCAACCAAGAACCAGCGCTTTGCCCGGCTTGACCTTGCCCTCCTCGACGGCCTTCCTCAACTGGTTTGCCACCCGCCCGGCGTCCCAGCCGGGCATGCGCGTGCCGCGATAGGGCTTGTCCCAGCGTTCCAGCAGCTTCACGCCCGCAGCCCCGTGCGGCATCACGCCGGACGGCAGCAGCCGTTTGGCCAGTTGCTCCTTGCCGCCGGAGGAGATCGCGATCGCCCCGGCCGCCTCGGCCTGCGGTGGCAGAGACAGCTCGAACGTCGTCTCGCCCTGCGTCACCGTCAACTGAAGGGGACCCTTCGGGGAAGTCGCGTCGGCGCGGATCTGCGTCTCCTTCTCGCCGGTGGTGTAGAACACGTGCACGTATCGCCCCCGGCCACCGGCGACGGGATCGACCGAGACCGCGTGGGCCTGCTCGTGGTCGCCGGCGGCCTCGGCCGCGTCGGACACCTTCGCCCCGGCCGGCAAGACGCTCACGCTGCGGAGCCCGGCGTCCGGCCCGGTGTAGGTCACCGTCTTGCCCTGGATCTCGGGCTTGGCGCGGGTACGGATCTTCCACCGCACCGGCCCGCCCCGAAGCTCGCCGAGGTCGTCCACGACAAACACGCTGGGCTTGAGGAACACCACCCGCCGCGTCCACGCGCCCGCCCAGCCCGCGGCGTAAACGAAACGGGCATTCTCCTCGTACGCGGTGATGTGCTTCATGCCCATCTTCCGCGGCTCGGGCAGATCGTCCGACAGCTTGGCGAAGCGCTCCTGGAGGCCGAGCAGGTCTTCCGACCGAAGCCTCAGGTCCACGGAGTCCTGCCGGGGCGCCGCAACGGCCGGGCCGCACAGTAGTAGAGCAACCGTCAGCAACCTCGGGAGCCGGCGGGGCTGACGCGTTGCACGAGCGAAGCGTGTGATGGTCATGGCGTTGATCTCCTTGGGCAGCGGACAGGATCGTTGCTGCCCCTCGCCCTTGCCCTGCCGTGAGCAGAGCCAGACGGGCCGAAAGCTCCGATATCAAGACTCGGCCGCGCTAGTCTTGTCGGGACATCCTCTTCTTGAGCGCCGCCATGATCGCGTACCCCTGTTTCTGGGCCAGATCCCCGGCCTTGACCATGGCCTGGAGTTCCTCCCAAGTGGCTTGGAGGTAGATATCGCTCTCGCGCCGGCCGGCTTCCTTCTTGATCGGCGCCGACTTGGCGTGAGCTTTCTCTCCGATCGGCTTGCCCTTGAGCGCCGCCATCTTCGCATGCGCTTGCTTCTCGGTCAGCTTCCCGGCCTTGACCCTGGCCTGGAGCATCTCCCAGGCGGCTGCCAGGTGGGCGTCGCCTTTGCCCCGGCCGGCTTGCTTCTTGACCGCCGCCACCTTGACGTGGGGCTTCTTCGGCGCGGGCTTGCCCTTGACCGCCGCCACCTTGACGTGGGGCTTCTTCGGCGCGGGCTTGCCCTTGACCACCGCCATCTTGTCGTGGGGCTTCTTCGGCGCGGGCTTGCCCTTGACCGCCGTCACCTTGTGGTGGGGCTTGCCCTGGGCGGCTTCCTTCCTGAGGGCTGCCATCATGGCTGCGGCTTGCTGCTTCGTGATCTCGCCCTTGGCCACAGCCTCTTCGAGCCGCTTGCCGACGGCCTTGTGGTCTTGGGCATGCGTCACGCCCAGGCAAAGAAAGAGCAAGACGCAAAGCAGAGCGCATGTCTGCAACCAGTGCGACCTCGGTCGATTCGGGTTCTCCGATGCGATCATCCTGGATCTCCCTACAGGGCATCCGCCGCCGTTGACCTTGCTCGCCACGGTCGGCGGGCGGAGCGCCGTACGCGCGAGACATCCGACTGCTCTCAACACCTAAGTCTGCCTATCTGCGAAACGAGGGGACCGGGCTGCGCACGACCGGCCCTCCCCTCTCTGATCGACTTGGTTACAGCGGGCCACCGCAATCTGACGCGGACCCGTGCATCGACGACGATAGTATAAACACCGACTCCGGCGGAAGGGGGCGGCTCCCACGGAAGACCAGGGGACCGCACGGCATAGCACACCATTCCCCCGTCGGTGTTGGCGATCGAATCGTCGCGAGGGAGGCAGCAGGAGACACGAAGCCCATCGGCATTCACCGTGCTCGGCGGGTATCACTGTGCTATGAGGGCCTCCGGCCGATACTCGAATGGTCGCGCGGGGAATCAAGATTGGTTACCCTCACAGCATGATAAAGCAAGCCAACTTCGCGATCGTCATCCTGTCCGTTCTGACAGGTCCGCTCCTGCCTCGAGCAGGCCATGCTGGTGGCGCGGGCAGCCCGTCCCACAAACCGGAGGGGTTCGGTGCCGGGTCGCGGGGAGGACGAGGTGGGCGCCTGATGACCGTCACCACGCTGGCCGACTCGGGGGCGGGGTCTCTGCGGGAGTCACTGGCCGCTCGGGAGCCCAGGATCATCCGCTTCGGCGTCGGAGGCACGATCAAGCTGCGGAGCCCGATCCGCGTGACCACCGGCCGCGTCACGATCGACGGCCAATCGGCCCCCGCCGGCGGGATCACGCTGCTGAACCACGGCATCCACTTTGTCGGGGACTGCGACGACATCATTGTGAGGCACTTGCGCATTCGTGTCCTGACCGGCGGGTCGTCGGGCGATGCGCTGCTGTTCTGGGGCCGCGACGGCGGCACGATCGAGCGGGTCCTCGTGGACCGCTGCTCACTGATGTGGGCGACCGACGAGGTGGTCGACACCTGGGGGAAGGTGAAAGACCTGACATGCCAGTGGACGATCATCGCGGAGGGGCAGTCCGAGGGCGACCATCCCAAGGGCTTCCACAGCATGGGCTGGCTTTCGGGGTCGGGCACGGATCGCGTCACGATCCACCACTGCCTTTTCGCCCACAACGGCGACCGCAGCCCGCGGATCCACGGCGGTGTCTACGACCTGGTCAACAACGTCATCTACAACTGGACCAACCACAACGCCACCAAGATCGGCACCGGGGCCCGCGTGAACGTCGTCGGCTGCTCTTACATCCCGGGTCCGCAGTCCGCGAAGCGGGCGGAGTGCATTCTGCTGGAGGACCCCGACAAGGGCACACAGATATACGCCGTTTCCAACGTCGGGCCGCTGACCCCGGCCGCCAAGGGTGATCCCTGGTGCAACGTGACCTGGTATGAGAAAGTCGAGGGCAGATGGAAGCAGCACCGGCCCGCGCCGGCAACTTGTCGGGCGGCCAAGCGGTTCGACGCCCCGGCCGTTCGGACACAATCGGCTGAGAAGGCCTACGAGTTCGTGCTCAGGCTTGCCGGGGCCAAAGCGCGCGACGCCGACGACGTCCGAGTCGTGGAAGAGGTCCGGAAGAGGACGGGCCGGGTGGGACGAGGCCCGCGTGGGGAAGGCATCGGGCAGCGCCCGACCGCCGGCCGCTGAAGCTCACCGCAGGGCCACCTCCCTGGTTACGGCGAACTCCAGGTCCACGCGCACGATTCGGTGGTTCAGCACGTCTCCGGGCCATGGCCCGGGAGATCTGCCAGGCGTTCGGAAGCCCCCGACTCGCGGGTCCGGCTCACCCGCAGGCGGTCAATGGCTTCCCACTGCATCGGGGCTGCAGAGTCGCTGCCGATCGAGGGCAACAACCGGCCCGGAACACCGTTATATCAAGAGTCGGCCCATCGTATCCGGGGGGAATGGGGCCGACGTGGCCGAGGCGCTTCGAGACAAGCAAGCAGGAGAAACGTACATGAAGGCACTTGGGCAATTGCGGATCTCGGTCTCCTCAGTACTCAAGGGGTGCTGCACGATGAGAACCAACCTCGTTCTGATGATCTTCCTAAGCCTCCTGCTCAGTCAGAGAGGTCTGGCACAGCGACCCGGCGCACCAGCCAAGCCCCGGGTGGACGACGCCAAGGTGAAAGCCTTCCTTGAATCCAGGAAGGGGACCTGGCGTGACATGAACGTGCCGGAGAGCGACGGCAAGCTTCTCTACGACATCATCGTCAAGAACAAGTACAAGGACATCCTCGAGATCGGCACGTCCACCGGTCATTCGACGATCTGGCTGGCCTGGGCGTGCAGCAAGAACGGCGGGAAGGTGACGACCCTCGAGATCGATGAAGGCAGGTACAAGAGGGCCCTGGCGAACTTCAAGGCGGCCGGGCTCGCCGACTACGTCGATGCCCGCCTGGGCAACGCCCATGAGCTGGTTCCGGAACTCAACGGCTCGTTCGACATGGTCTTCTCCGATGCGGATAAGGGCTGGTACAAGAACTACTTCATCCATGCCTACCCCAAGCTGAGAGTGGGGGGGTGCTTTACGGCTCACAACATTTCGACGCGGCGGGGCGGTGCCATCAAGGAGTTTGTGGACTACGTCAAATCGGTCCCCCGCATGGAAACAACCGTGGACAGCTCCGGCCGGGGCGTTTCGATCAGCTACAAGCGCGCGGCGGCGCCCTTGCCGGGCGAGGCATCCGCTTTGGACCCGAAGGTGGAGGCCCTCCTGAAGAAGAAGCAGGGCACCTGGCGTGACATGAACGTGCCCGAGAGTGACGGCAAGCTGCTTCACGGGCTCATCGTCAAGCACAAGTATCAGAATGTCCTGGAGATCGGCACGTCCACGGGCCATTCGACGATCTGGCTGGCCTGGGCGTGCAGCAAGACCGGCGGGATGGTGACCACCATCGAGATCGATGAGGGTCGGTACAAACAGGCCGTGGCGAATCTCAAGGAGGCCGGCCTGCGCCACTACGTGGACGCTCGCCTCGCCAATGCCCACGACCTGGTCAAGAAGCTCGAGGGGCCCTTCGACTTCGTCTTCTCCGACGCGGACAAGGAGTGGTACAAGCAGTACTTCGTGGATCTATACCCGAAGCTGAAGAAGGGCGGCTGCTTCACGGCACACAATGTGTCCATGCGGAGAAGTCGCCGGGGCGGCGGCATTCAGGAATTCCTCGACCATCTCAAGACGGTTCCCGGCCTGAAGACCACCATCAATACGGACAGTCGAGCCGGTGTGTCCATAAGCTACAAGAACGCCAAGTAGCCAGGTTGCCACTCAAACCGTGTTGGAGAGCCGCAGGGGCTACAGCAAGGAGTGGGCCCGTCACGGCTGGGCCTGGGAGGAGAGGGAGGCGTTCGTCAAGGAGATGTGGGCCAGGCACCGCACGGGGGCGGGCATGCCGCCGACCGACGGCTGGAAGCGCACCCACGACGACAGCCGCTACCAAACGGCCGTCGGGAAGATGAAGTAGCATCGCGGCTCTGTCAGGCCAGCAGCTCCTTCATCATGGCCAGGTAGCGGGCACAGGTGGTCTTCATGTCGCCCGGCAGGCCGTCCTGCTCGATGTTGAGGAAGCCCTGGAATCCGACGGCCTTCAGCGCCTTCACGACCGCCCGGAAGTCCATCACTCCCGTTCCGACGTGGACGAACAGGCGCATGAGGCCGTCGATGTCGCGTATGTGGACGTTCATCAGGTGCTTGCCGGCCTTGTGGATGGCCACCGGCGGATACTCGCGCTGAAGGGCAACCCATCCGACGTCGAGGTTCATGCCCAGGGCCGGGTCGCGGATTGCGTCCCAGAGGTGCAGGAACGCGGTCGGATCGGGCACCATCGTGTGCGTGTGGTTCTCGACGGTGAACTTCAGCCCGTGGGCCTTGGCACGCTGAAGGCAGCCCTTGATCGACTCGACGAACGTCGCCCACACCTTCTGCCAATCGAATCCGGGACCGATGTCGATGTGGAACTTCTGGCCGGGCTTGGCGTCGCGGACCTCGAAGTAGCGAGGCAGATAGGAACTCGGGCCCTTCAGCTCCCGCGCCCACGGGGCCACGATGTCGATGATCGGAGCCCCCAGCTTGTGGGCGATCCGACAGCCGGCCTCGAAACCATCGAGCGCCCGCTCGCGCTCGTCGGCACGACCGCTGGTCAACTCCTCGACGGCCGGCTGGAATACGGCGAACTGCGGGACCTGGAGCTTGTATCTGTCCAGTTGCTTGCGGACCTCCCCGATGGCCCCGTCGGTCCAGAAGCCCTTGATGTCCTTCCGCGACTGGAGGATCAGCTCGACGCCCTCGAAGCCCAACCGGCCGATCGTGTCGATGGCCTCCCTGGGATCCCGGCCGCCCGCCAGGCTGTGGAAGTTCCAACTGACGCAGCCGATACGCGGCCGCTTCCCGCCGGGCCAGCCGCCGGACGCCGGTTGCTTCAGTGTCTGCTCCCCACCGATCGCCCCGGCCGCGGTCGCGAGGACCGTCCCGGCCGAGAGCTTGACGAAATCCCGCCGCGTGCAATCGTCGCCTTCGTTCATTGAAGTGTCTCCTCAGTTCCGGGCCGCATCCCGAGCGCCTGGGCGGATTATCCCCCTGATACGCCTCCTTGACCAGAGGCACCTGATTCCGGCGGCTTGCTCACACGTCGGGCCGAGCCGGGGGATCTGCACGCGGGCACGCGGAGCGGCCCCGACTTCGATCGGCTCGTGGAACGATGAGAGTTGTTGATGCCGACACTCCGGGCGGCTACAAGATCGAGGAGCTTCCGGTGAACTGCGGAGGTGCGCCATGAGAATTCGTGCAGTTGCGTCCATCGTGGCGGTAGGATCTCTGTTTCTGCCGGCCTTGGCGGCGCAGGCGGCGGAGGCGAGTGCGGCCCCACCCATCGATCTGGCCGGCCATCCGCCCATGGCGTGGATCAAGCGGACGCCGCGCCCGGGCGCGCCGCCAAACCCGCGGATGGGATACGAGGCCTCGATGGGCTGGGACGCGGCCAACGGCATCGTCATCCGCTGGGGGGGCCACAATCAGGGCGGCGGCGGCGAGCAGAACTTCGAGACGTGGCACTACGACCCGATCCGCAACACGTGGATGCTCTCGGAGACCAGCACGAGCCCGCCGGGCAATTGCTGCTGCCGGGACAACGTCTTCGACCCCGTCCACGGGCGGTTCCTGCGCTTTCCGGCGTTCTTCTACAGCCACGGCTGGCAGTGGCGGCGGACGGGCTACACGCGGGACAGCTCCGTCTGGTCGTACGACGCGGCCGCGAAGACCTGGCGGAACATGCGCCCGCTGGCGGAGCCCTGGCCTCGCCCGCTTCGCGGAGCCGTGTGGGACAGCCGCAACCAGGTCGTCCTCCTGGCGGCCGGCGAGGGGGCCGACCACGGCACGATCGTCTACGACCCGCACATCAACCGGTGGACGCGGATGCGCCCGAAGGCCGAGCTGCCCGGCCGCAACACGTTCGGGCTGGCCTATGACGCGAAGCGGAACTGCTTCTACGCCTTCGGCGGCCAGTACGGCCAGGACCAACGAACGTGGCGGTACGACCTGCGAGCCAACACGTGGACGGACCTGAAGCCGCCCCATCATCCGCCCAAGGCGGGCGACGGGACGGTGATGGCGTACGACCCGGCCGGCGACGTGGTGATCGCCAACCTTCGCCAGGGCACGGAGAAGGGCCAGACGCTGCGGCGGCAGACGTGGGCCTACCTGCCGGGCGAGAACGACTGGCAGAAGCTCGCCACGAAGGGGCAGCCCGACCCGTCCGGCAGCCGCAACACCATCATGCTCTATCTGCCGGAGCACAACGTCTTCCTCCTGGAAAACCGGACGAGGGACGAGCAGCAGATCTGGACGTTCCGCTACGCAGCTCGTGGGCCTCGGCCCGAGCCCGATGCGCCGAGGGGGCTGACGGTCACGACCGACGAGCGCGGCGCAGAGCTTTCGTGGCAGCCTGTGAAGGGCGCGTCGGAGTACCACGTGTATCGCGGGACCGGCGCGAAGCCCTGGCTCGTGAAGTACGTCCGCGCCGGAGCGACCACGCGGGCCGGCGTTGCGGATCGGAACGTCAAGCGCGGGACCGTTCAGCACTACTATGTCACGGCAATCGACGCGGAGGGCCGCCGGAGCAAGCCGTCGACGAAGGTCCGCACTCAGCCGTGGATCGTGCAGGACGTTCTCGTCTCCGTCCTCGGGCCGAAGCGGATCGAGCTGACCTGGCGGGCGCCGCCGGGAGACGACATCGCCGGCTACCGGGTGGAGAGGGCGGACGTGCAGGTCTACGCGATGTCCGAGTTGACGACCTTGACGCAGCACGAGGGCAAGCCCGTCTACGTGCCGCGGGCGAAGCCGGCTGTCGGGGCAATTCGGGCGATCGGAGCGTTTCGGCGCGTCTCCGGCGAGCTGGTCGAGGGCCGCCGCTTCGTGGACAACTCGGTGGATCTGACCGGCGGCCAGGTCGCCGCGGTGCCCGATCCGGTGTACCGCCGCGACCTGGAGAAGTACCGTGATCCGAAGGGCAAGCCGTATGCTTGGGCGACGTACGCTTACCGGGTCCGCGCCGTGAACCGACTGGGCGTGGCCAGCGGCGACTCGCCGTGGTTCCTGTCCATCCCCGCCGCGGTGACCGACGTCTACGCCCGCGAGCGAGGCGATCAGGTCGATCTGAAGTGGCGGGCCCACCCGGCGAAGAGCATCATCGGCTACAACGTCTACCGCAAGCAGCACCGCTGGAACAGCAGCAGGATCGACCGTCTCACCCCGCGCCCGATCGCGGCGACGGCCTTCACGGACACCGAGGCCGGCCGAAGCACGCGCCGGTACTTCGTGGCCGCCGTTGACGCGCTCGGTCAGGAGGGCCTGATCAGCTCCCCGGTCTGGAGCTATCGTGAGTGGCGGAAGTACTACACGCCCTTCATCGGCGAATGGCACCAATGAAAGAACGTCAAGGGCCGTTGTTAGTCGATCCGCCCAAGTCAGGCGAGAGCAGCCCAAGCAAGGAGGTCGCGCTGGTGAAGACACCAAGCATCGCAGCCATGTCGATCGTTGCCGTTTGTGTCTGTTCGCTCTCTGTCGCCGCGGATGAAGGCAAGCGGGCGTCGGACTCCCCCGTCACCCGGCGCGCCGCCCGGCCGCACCGGCCCAAGCTACCGATGGAGATTCCCGTGCTTGTCGTCAAGTACTTCCCGGTCAAGGGCGACCGGATCGACGTCGGCGTGACCGGAGATTGGGGCGCTCCGCTGAGAGACACCCGCGAGAAGACCGACAGGCTGACCGCCGAAGTGGCGAAGACCCTCCAGGAAGGTTCGCGGTTTCGCGCCTACAAGGATCCGAAGGCAAAGCCCAGCCTGGCCTACCGGGTCGTGAAGACGATCGAGTACCTCGAGCCCTTGCCGACCGTGCCTCGGCCCGGCAGGAAAGTGCCCAACACCGACTACCACAAGATCATGAAACGGATCGGCATCCGGCGGTGGGTCGAGCGGGAAGGCGTCAAGGAGGTCTGGATCTGGGGCTACCACGGTGGGGTGGTGAACCTCTGGGAGTCGAACATGGCCGGGCCTTGGGGCGATATCAGCAACAGCAACCGAGGCCCCCACGACCTGCCCGTCCTGAAGAAGACGTACACCGTGTATCACTACAACTACCAGCGGGGCGCCTCGGAGGCGACAGAGAACCACATGCACCAGATCGAGGCGGTGCTGAACCACGTCGACGGGCGGGATCGGACCCCGCGGGAGAAGTGGGGTGAGCTGTTGTTCTGGGGCAGGTTCGTCGGCAGCGATCGGTCACACAAGATCGTCCGCCCGGGTTGCGGCTGGTCGCACTATCCCCCCAACGGCGAGCGCGACTACGACTGGGCCAACAAGCGCTTTGTCGAGACCGACATCGAGGACTGGCGGCCGGACGGCAAGGGAACGAAGAAGCGGATCAACTGCGACCGCTGGCAGGGCAACAGCCTCAAGTGGTTTGTCTACTGGATGCAGAGCCTGCCCGGAGCCGACAGCGGCCTGACCTATCGCGGCAAGGCGTTGACGAACTGGTGGGTGTTCCAGGGCGACTTCGACGAGGCCATGCGCCGCGGGCTGAAGCTCGTGGAGAAGTGACCTCCGCGTCCGGCCCGCTCACCGTGGGCCGATGGCGTAGAGGTGGCCCTCGCCGCGGATGTACAGGCGCCGGCCGTCGAAGACGGGGTTGGCTACGAACCGCTCCTGCCGCTGTGACCAGTGGCGGGGCATCACGAGGCTCTCGATCTTGTTCTTGGCCACCTGCTTGAAGGTCCGCCCGGCCTCGATGACCACGGCCGCGCCGTTGTTGCCCAGACAGTACACGTATTCACCCGCCAGCGTGGGGCTGGCGCCGACGCCCCGGGCCGCGCCTTCGTTGTGGGCCTGGAAGACGTCCAGGTCCAGCAGCCTCTGGTACAGGACCTTGCCCGCCTCGAGGTCCACGACGGTGAGCACGCCGGCGTTGTTGACCAAGTAGACCAGGTTCTCGTGGACCACCGGCGAGCCCAGGTGTCAGGGCAGGTAGTGCTTCGGGAACGCCGACATGTCGATGCTGAGTTCGCGTGTCGGCAACTCGAGCGGTTCGGCCGGCGTCTTGGGAAGCTCGCGCATGAGCAGTTGCGTCTTCCAGGCGGCCATGTGCAGCAGCGTCCGGCCCGTCAAGACGGGCGAGGCGATGGCCTGGTTGCCCAGCCGGCGATCGGCGTAGAGCACCTTGCCGTCACGGGCGCGCAGGATCGTGCCGTTACCCATCACGACGGCAGCCGTGCCGCCGATGTCGACCGCCACCGGCGAGCCGTGAAAGAAGCCCCCCGGGTTGAGCCCATCGTGGCTGACCAGCGGCGTCTGCCAGGCCAGCTTGCCCGTCGTCGCGTCGAAGGCTGACACGTCCCGCATGAACACCACGAGCTTGCCGTCGGTCAACAACGGAGAGGAGGAGAAGCCGTGCTCCACGGCGGGCCTGCGGTCCAGGCGGATCCACCTTCGGGTGCCTTCCAGATCGTGACAGGCGGCGAGGCCGCTGGCGGACCACGTATAGACGAATCGCCGGTCAGTGGTCGGCGTGAATCCGGAGTAGCCCACATCCGGCGTGGGCTCTCGCTTGTACTTCACGCGGTCCACCGCCCTCATGTGTTTGCGGAGTTGTTTCTCGAGTTCGATCTTCTGCTCGAACATCGCGTCCGTGGCCGTGCCCGCTACGAGGGCTGCCGCGATTGCGTCAAGTCTGTCAACAACGGCCACGGCGCTGCGGTAGGCGGGGTGTCTCCGCTCGGCCTCATCGGCGACCTCGAAGTAGCTGTTCCTCCGCACCCAGAGCACCTTGCCGTCCCTCTTGCGGAGACAGACCAAGTCGTGCGGCTCGCAGAGCACGTACAACCTGTCGCCGACAATCACCGGCGAGCCGACGCCCATCCCGCCTCCGTAGAAGCCCGGCCAGGCGTCCGGCAGGGCCGTACGCCAGGCGATGTTCGTTTGCTCAGAGTCCGCCTCCTCGCCCTTCCAGGCTTGGAACACCGGCGTCACGTACCAGTCCTTCTCACCCGGCGAGACGCGCAGGAGCAGGCGGTTCCATCCCTTCCCCATCTCCAGGTTGAAACGCCCCCCAAGGCCCTTGCCCGCCGGCTTGCCGTTCACGTAGACGCGGACGTCGCCGACGGACGTCAGGTTCACCCGGAACGCGCCGCCCGAGCTGCTGTGGATTCGCGTGCAGGCGTAAGCGGCCGAGTCGCCTCGCTTGCCGAACAGGCGGGCGAAGTCGAGCTGCGCCGTCTCGACCGCCGCCCTCCGCCACGTCCACCGGCCGATCTTGTCGCCTTCGCTCGGCGCCAAGTCGGCCTCCCCGGGAAGTAGCGTCTTCTCAGGCTCCGCGTCGGCGGGCATCGGAACCGGCCCGAGGACCAGCCATTGGCGGACCACGCCGTCCCACATCGGCGAGCCGGTGTCGGCTTCCTTCGGCTCTCCCGCGGAGAAGCGCAGGCCCTTGACGGCCCTGCTGACCCGACCCCACGTCGTGGGCGGATCGGCTGAAGGGTACCGACCAGTTCCGTCCCCGCGCCAGCCCGCCGCAGTGTGGCCCACTTCAACGGCCGTCAGGACCAGCAAGACTGCGCCTGTCCACCGCAACAGGATCGTCGGAGATGTCCGTGGATGCTGCATTCGGATTGTCCAATAGCAGGGCAAGGGGCAACATCAGGGCTTCAGCAAGAGCTCTCCCCAGTTCGCGGGGACCATCTTCAGCTCGAAGACCTCATCGCTGACCAGGCCGGTGTGTTGGTTGCTCCAATGCGTACGCAGGGCCGTGTCATTGCCGGCCTGGTTGCCGTGGGTCACGCCGAAGTCGGCTCGCAGTGTCGTGCCGGCCGCCGGCTTGACGCCCAGCGCCGCCCACGGCAGGGCCGCCTCCACGACGTGACGTTTCTTCTCGGGGTCGACCTTGACCTCGACTCTCGCATCCGTCAAGACAATGACGCTTTCCATCTCATAGTGCTTCACCACGCCCGAGCGGAAGACCTTCGGGCGTTTCTTCGCGGCTCGCCTCCGGTAGACCACCACGGTCGGCCTGCCCTGAAACGGGCCGACGGACACCCGCAGATCCCCGAGGGCTGCATCCTTGCGGTCCTTGGGCGCACGGCCGTCCGTGCCGAGCTGGAGGTCCACCGTGTCGCCGCGGGCGTACATGAACTCCGGCGCGTCGGCGCCGTTGACCCATGGGGTGGGGTCTCTCACTTCCCAGGCGACGTACAGGTTCTTCCCGTCCCACGCCGCCGCCGTGCTGCATGCGGTAGCCTTGCCCTTCTGGTACGCGGCAATCTCGGCGCTGGCGAAGTCCTTTCTGAAGTCGCCCGTGAACGTCGGCGTGGCCTTGCGGGCCGCAAGGCGCCTGGTTCCGACGGCGGCCTGGAGGTGTCGGGCGCGGAACGCCTGGGCCTTTTGAGCGTCGTCTGCCGTCAGCACGACCTTCCCGCCCGGGAGCGGCCGGATCGTCTCCAGCCCCACGACCTCGGCGTTCCAGTAACTGATGTGCCCGACTTGAACGCTGAGCCTGCCGTCGGTCGTCTGCGTGATAGAGCCGCCGAAGGCTTCCTCGCCCGCGCCGGGAGGGCAGGTGTCCAGAACCGCACCGGGCGCGGGCCGGGCCGGGTAGACGTTCTTCATCGGATCGCCCTCGAACAGGCGCGTCAGGTAGAAGCCCCTCTCCGTCAGCACGTGCCACTCGCCCTTGTTCGTCGGGACCACCCAGACGTTCCCGATCGGCGCCGGCAGCTTCGCCGCGCCGACGATGTCATACGCCCCGCGCAGCATTCCCACCTCGGCCGGGCACGCCCGGTGCGAGCCGTGAACGCCCGTGTAGTTGCTCGGGTACGTCCACATCAGCCGACCGGCGGCGAGGTCGTAGCAGTCCATCGTGCTGTGGTCCAGCCCGTAGTGGGCGTTGTAGAGCATGAATCGGCCGTCCACCGATCCGTGGCCCTGCTGGGCACCCATGCCGCCGCGGCTGTCCTTGGGGCCGGGGAGCCTGGCGGCCCTGGAGAGGTCATACCGCGGCGCACGGCACGGCGTGAAACCCGTCACCGCGATCCGGTACCGCGTGCCGTAGAACGACAGGTCGGGCGTCATCGGCATGTACCAGCCCTGGATCCACCCGCCGAGATCCACGTCGAAGGTCCGAGCCTCCGCGGGCTGCTCGCGCTCGTCGCCGTTCTCATCCGACCAGACCCGGAGGCCCTTGCTCTTGTCTTCCGGCCGGCGGAGGATCGTCCGCAGCTTGTATCGCGCCTCGCCGAGCCGCTCGTAGATCCGCACGGGCTTGGCCCCGTGGAGGAAGCCCGACGTCACGGCCAGGTACAGCCGCCCGTCAGCGCCGAAGCCGAACCGCGACGCGCTCATGCCCCCGCGCGTGATCGTGCCGAGACACGTCGCGCGGCCGGTCTTGGGGTCGATGCGCCACTCACAGCCCTGACCCACCATCAAATGTGGGTCCGCCGGGTTGATCGCCGCCCCGGTCGCGCCGTAGGACGACGCGCCGAACAGCTCCCTCCGCAGCCGGCCGGTCTGCGTGTCCCAGACGCTCACGCGGCGCGGCGAGCCGTCGTCCTCGGCCACCCAGAGCTGCCCTTTCGCGTCCACGGCCAACCCGCTGACGTTCAGCATGCCGTCCGGCGTCCAGGGCCCGATCAGCGCCCGCCCCGCCTCCCGGCCGATGCGGCGAACGAGCTTGCCGCCCGGCCCGTAGATGCGAACGTGATGCCGATCGCCCCGGATGCCGACGTACAGGCTTCCCGACTTGTCGACCGCCAGGGCGGAGATCCAGTCCTCGCCTTTCAGCACGGGGCGGACGACCGCTGCAACGGCGCCGGTCTTCACGTCCACCACCACGACTTCCGTGCCGCCGGAAACGGTGAAGACGCGTTCTGCCGAGTCGGCCTCCAGGTCACTGGGCTTGTTGACAGGCAGCCGTTTGTCAACCTTGCCCGTCCGGGCGTCCACGACCACCACGGCGTTTCTGTCCGAGAAGCTCACGAAGACCTTCCCGCCGGCAGCCGCCAGGCCGCTGGGGCTGTCGGGAACGTCCTTCTCGCCGTCCCACAGTTGGGCCATCGTCAGGTCGGTGCTCCTGCGCGCAGCCCATTCGTTGTACTGTCCCGTCTTGGCATCGAGGCGGTAAACGGCCTTCACGGCGTACTGGCCGATGTGGTTGAAGGCGTAGACCGTCTCGCCGTCGGAGGCGACGAGCGTCGCGCCGGCGATGCCTCCGCGGATGTTCTTCCACCGAATCTCGCCGTCCGGATCGCAGGCCAGCAGCGGCTTGTCCCCCTCTCCGCCGCTCCAGCCGACGTACACCTGCCTCCCGTCGGCGGCGCAGGTTACCGGATTGCCGTGATCGGCGCCCCAGCCCCGCCACGGCGCCGGGCCACTGTTGCCCGCCCAGCCTCGCAGGCGCAGCCCGATGCCCGTGTGGTAGAAGCCTTCCCACCTGTACTCGCCGGCCGGGAGAACCTGCCCCGGGCGGCGGATCGACATCGTCGTCAGCCCGTCCCACAGCACCTCGTGAGAGCCTCTGCTCAGCCGATGGCAGGTCAGCAGTTGCCTGGCGACCGTGCCGTCGGAGGCGAAGAGGTTCAGGCTGATGTACGCGTCCTCCGGAAGCGAGAAGCGAATCGGCTTGAATCCCTTCGGCATGCGGCTGGTGGTCAGGCCTGTCCAGTCGATCACCGGCAGGCCTTTCCCAAACCGCACGGGGAACTCCCGGCCGTCCGCCAGGCGAACAGGTCGCGGCGCGACCTTGCCCTTGGCCGCCAATATCGCATAGCCCCAGCACCGGTTGCCCTGGAACGTGAAGACGCGATCGATCGGCACGCCCGGCTTGAAGATGTCCTTGATGCTCAGCCGCCCGCCCGCGGGGATAGTGAAGTTCGGCTCGATCGTCAGCATCAGCCGGTCGCCGGCCTTCATCCGCATCCCGGGCCTGGTCAGCAGGGCCCACGGGATCGCGATCTCCTGCGTGTAGCCCTTGCCGTCCGGCCATGCGGCGAAGGCCTGCTCTGCGCCTTTGTCCTTGGCGTTCTCGAGGGTGCCCTCGTTGAGGCGCCGCCCCCAGGCAACGTGGACGACGTCCAGACCGTCTCTGTCCCGCCAGCAGGTCAGGTGCGTTGTGCGGGCCTTGGGCGCATCGTTGTCATTGCCCCCCGCACGGGCCACCGCGGGAGCTGTCACGTCCGGCGCGGTGACGATGCGGACCTGGAGGCAGTCGCCCTTGAAGCCGTAGTCTCCCTTCGAGCTGCCCGGGTTGTTCATCGGCGTCTGGTCGACCCATCGGGCCAGAAGATACAGCCGGTCCCTGTCGTACATTGCGGCGAACCAGACCGCGAAGCTGTTCGCGGCGCCCTCGACGTCCCCGCAGGCGAAGATGCCCCCGGACAGGTCCCAATCCCCGACCGCCCCGTCCACCTTCACCGCCCCCGGCGCGGGGGGGATCTCCAGGTTCAGGTTCTCTGTGACGGTGGCGTGCGTCG
>Ga0180438_10001679_pt1 | contig 38513 bp, 21 predicted proteins | sample SS_ome_12_FD_132455 | JGI IMG/M metagenome (GOLD analysis project Ga0180438, IMG submission 132455) | Hypersaline lake sediment archaeal communities from the Salton Sea, California, USA - SS_3_D_2 metaG | ecosystem: Environmental > Aquatic > Non-marine Saline and Alkaline > Hypersaline >... | reverse complement strand
TGGTTGAGGCTACGCCGAAGCACCTAGCAGTGCCATTCAGTCTCCTCGCACTCGGTTCGCCGGTGCGTCCCATGGACGACTCGGGATCGGCGGCGACCGAGCCGACGTCCCGGCCGGTGACGTTGGCGTAGACGTCGTAGACCCGGGCGATGTCGCTGTGGGCCACCTCGCCGGGGATGTTCACGCGGCGGACCTTGGCCACGTGCGACAGGGGAACCGTGATCGGCCCGTCCTTCGTACTCAGCGAGAGCGGGATGTTATTGATGTCTTCGAGCGAATGCATTTCGTTGGTCTCGTACTGCACGCCCATCCAGTGATCGACCCCCGTTTTCGGATCGACCCAGATGATCGGCGCGTACCCGATGCTCGAAGCCAACGCGGAGAGGACCGTCTGGGCCACGTCCTCCTGGTCGAGCCCCAGGTACTTCGCCCGCACCCGATCGACGTGGACGTCGAGCTGGGGATAGTCCACGGCCTGGGCGATCTGGACGTCGGCCGTGCCGGGGACCTTGCGCACGAGGCGAACGACCTCCTCGGCTTTCTCGCGTGCCTTCTTCAGCGAGGAGCCCGCGGAGACCTGGATGTCGATCGGCACCGGCACTCCTTCGTTCAGCGCCAAGTTCACCATCCCGCCGCTAACGAACAAGAACTTCTCCTGCGGGAATCGCTCGCGCAGCAGCGGCCGCAACCGTTGCATATAGGTTTGCGTGCTGGTGGAACGTCCTTCCTTCTTCAGATTGACGATGATGAAGGCGGAATCGGGTCCCGTGTTCGGGCTGAGCACGGCCGAGTACCCGGCGCCTTTGCCCGCCGGCAATCCGATGTTCGCGATGAGCGTCTCGATCTCCGATGGCGGGATGATCTCCTTGATCGTCTCCTCGACCCGGTTCACGACGCGCTCGGTTTCCTCGATCCGGGTGCCGGGCACCGTCCTCATGCGGATTTCGAACGTCCCGGCGTCGACCTCGGGGAAGAGCTGGGTGCCGATGCCCGGCAACAGCAGCACCGAGGCGCCGGCCAAGACGGCAACCAGGACGATCACGGCCCAGCGGACTTTGATGGCGCCGGCCAGCAGCCGGCCGTAGAAAGTCGAGGGCTGAGCATCGAGAGTCGAGGGACTCGCGGCGTCGGCCGCGGCCTCCGGAGGCGCCGAAACCCCGGCTCGGGCGCGGACGAATCGCACACAAAACGCCGGCACGACGGTCATGCCGATGAAGTAGGAGGCGCCGATGGTCATCGTCGCCGCGGCCGACAGCGGGGCGAACAGGTCCTTGATCATGCCGGTCAGAAAAATGGCCGGGATGAAGACGGCCAGCGTGGTGACGGTGCCCGCCAGCACGGGCATGGCAACTTCGTGGGAGCCTTCGCGGACGGCGTCCAGTTCGAGCAAGCCGTTGCGGGCGGCGTCCAGCGGCGGCTTGGCCCCCATCTGCAAGTGGCGGATCACGTTTTCTACAATGACGATCCCCGCGTTGACCACCGTCCCGACGGCCAGAGCCACGCCGCCGAGCGTCATGACGTTGATGCTGTTGCCGGTGAAGGCGAATCCCAGTCCGCCGACCAACAGCGACAGGGCGATGACCACGACGATGGCCAGGGTGGGCAAGAGCCGGCGCAGAAACACCGCCACGACGACCGCCACCAGGATCGCTCCCAGCCCCACTTGGTAGAGCAGGTTGCGCATCGCGGCGCGGATATAGCTGGACTGGTCGGCGACCAGCGTGATCTTGGCCTCCTTGGGAACCTCGCCCCGCTCTTTCATGATGGGCACGTCGTCTTGGACCACCTTGCGGGCGCGGTCGACCACGGCGATCGTGTTCACACCCGGCTCGCGCATGATCGGGCAATAGGCGCTGCGTTTCCCGTCGACGTGGACGATGTTATACTGGATCGAGGCGTCGTCCTTGGCGTAGCCCACGTCGCGAATGAAGATCGGCCTCCCGTTGCGCACGGCGATGGGCACGTTGTCGATGTCGGTTGGCTGGGGAAGCGTGTTGACGCAGTGGACCTGGTAGTCGAACGAGCCCAGCTTGGCCGTGCCGGAGCCCATCACGATGTTCGCGCGCTTCAGGGCCTCGGCGACGTCGGTGAGGCTCAGCCCCACCGAGCGTAGCTTGACGGGATCGAGGTAGATCATCATCTGGCGGTACTTGCCGCCGAAGGGGTGGGGGACCTGCATCCCCGGCAAACCCCCCATCCTATTGCGCACCGCGTAGTAGCCGATCCGGTAGAGTTCGTTTTCGTCCAGCCCCTCGCCGGAGATCGCCGCGAGGATGACGGGCAGGTTGGCCGGCTCGCTGCGCATCGTAAACGGCCAGTCGATGCCCGGCGGCAGGTGGTGCATGTCGTTCGCTTCCTGATTGACGATGTCGTTCAGGGCCGAGCTGGGATCGGTGCCGGGATAGAAGAACGACTTGATCACCGAGACCCCCGGCATGGAACGCGACTCCATGTGCTCCAGCCCCCCGGCCAGCGGCAGCACGCGCTCCACCCGCTCCGTAACGCTCTTCTCCATGTCGATCGTCGGCAGACCGGGATAGGTGAAGTAGCTGATCACCACCGGGCGGCGAAAGTCGGGCAGAATATCGACCGGCAGGGAGGGCAGCAGCGTCAGGCTCAGCAGACACAACCCGATCGCCAACGCCAGCACCGCGTACGGATTCGCGAGCGCGAAATCGATGAGGATCGAGCTCCGGCGCCCACCGCCGGCTGCAGGTCCCGTGGACGTGGTTTCTTGTTCGACCCATTCACTCATTGGTGGTGATCCGTTATCGCGTTTCTGTTAGTCCGGACCTTTCGATTGAGCAAGACACAGCCAACGGCGCCCTCGCGGAGCAACCATCGACGCTTCTCAGTCCGGTTGAATCGTTACCCGCTGTCCGGGCGCCAGCCGGCCGACCATGGCGTCGATCACGCGGGCGTCTTCGTCCAGCCCGCCGAGAATTTCGATTCGCTTCCCGTCGTCCAGGCCGGTCGAAACTTCGACCAACCGGACCGTGTCGTCGGAATCGACCATGTAGACTGTGCTTTGGCCTTCTTCATCGAACCGCACGGCACCGGCGGGCAGGACCAAAGCGTCGGCCTTCGCGTCGAGCTCGACGGTGGCCTCGCCGTACATGCCGGGCAACAACAGGCGGTCCGGGTTCGGCAGATCCGCTTCGACCGTCATGGTGCGGGTGCTGTGGTCCAGGCTCCGCGCGATCCGGTCGATTTTGCCCCGGAACGGGCGGCCCGGCAGCGCCTGGGCGACGAACGTCACGGCGTCCCCCTCGTCGACCCACGGCGTGTGGCTCTCCGGAATCGTGATCCGCACGCGAACCTTGTCCAGCTCGGCAATCACGAACAGCGGCGGGCTGTCGGGCCCCGACGACGGCGCGTTGCGGATCAGGTCGCCCGGGTCGGCGTGCCGCTCGGTGACGATCCCCCGAAACGGAGCCCGAAGCGTCGCGTACGCCATCAGCGCGTCGAGCTCCTCGAGCTCTTTCGCGGCGACTTCGGTTCGCGTGCGGGCCGCGGCCTGATCGGCCCGGGCCGCCTGAAGCTCCGCCGCAGCGACCGCCAGCTTGGCGTCGGCCGAGACGACCGCGGCCTGGGCGGCCAGCTTGGTTGCCTGGGCCGACTCGTAGCGCTGGAGCGACTCATCACGCAATCGCTCGGCGACCGCCCTGTTTTCGACCAGGTTGCTCACCCGCTCGTGCTCGCTCCGGTCGGCTTTGAGCTGGGCGTCTGCCGCGCTGACGCCGGCCCGGGCCTGCTCCAGCGCGGCCTGGGCCGATTCGGCGTTGGCCTCGGCCACGGTGATCTGGGCCGCGGCCCTCTGCTCGTCGGCCTCAAGCCGGCGGATCGTAGCCTGTTGCTTCTCGCGTGACTTGACCATCTCCGGCACGGCGATCGTGCCCAGCACCGCGCCGGCTTCGACCTCCTGCCCGATGTCGACGTTGAGCTTCTCCAAGTAGCCTCCCACCTTGGCGTACAATTCCGCCTGGTAATACGCGTGAACGGCTGCCGGCTGCGTGGTCGTGCGGCGCAGCGATGTTCTCTCGGGCGAGAGCGCCCTCACAGAAACGGCATCGTCGTTCGCACGCTGCTTTGACTCGCCACCCGTAGCACTCGGCTCTGCCTGGGCGCTGGTGGCGAGCTGCGAGGAGCAAGCTGCGCAGCAGCCCAGCAGAAGACCCGCGACGAAGATGCTGCAAACGTAGTCGGCTCTTGTCATGGGGAAGCCCTCAATTCGGAAGGAGGTTATTGGCCCGCCGGGCGGCGACCAGGGAGTGCCCATCCGTTCCAGCGTACTAGAACGACTCCCGTCGTGCAAGCTGCTCGGGCCACGAATAGCCCGGCGGACGTTCGCTCATCTGCTTTGGCTGTCTCCTGGCCTTCGTTTCGCTCGGGCGGCGCTCAGCGCAGCCTTTACCCTTGGGAAGAGTGGTAAATCACCCCACCCGCGAGGGCCATCCTTCCCGCGCCGGACCGCACGCCTTCGGCAAGGCGACTGAGGGCCGGTCGTCCTTGGCTCGGAAGCCGGCGGCGGGCGTTTCTTCGTTACAACCGTTCCAGCCCGTACGACGCTTCCGCCTACAACCGCTTCAGCCCCCACATCCGCTAATTCCGCCCCACCTGGGGGCCGATTTCCATTGGGGTGAAGCGGATTTTGCGGCTGGTGCGGTTTGTCGGCACTACGCCCGTATTGACGAGTATTCCAACGGAGAGGGGGGCAACGATGAGGTTCCAAACGCCGGTGTTATGGGGCTTTCGGTGCGCGGTCTGCCTGAGCCTGGGATTGGCCGGCTGCACGGCGGGCGGGCCAACCCGTTTCCAGGCCCAGACGCCGCAGAGGCCGTCGCAACTCGACAACGGGCCGGAAATCGCCGGCGACGCGGCTGGATCCGCCCGGCAACAGCTCGCCGTGGGATCCAAAGAAGGCCATCGACCGGGCGCGGCGGCGCAGCCGGTCCGCCTCGCGTCCTTTTCGGCCGAGGGGCAACCCCCGGTCCCCGATCCGCCGGACGCTTCACCACAAGGCGCTCCCAGTCCTTTTTCCCCCGAGCCGGGCGTTGGCGGCGAAGTCCCGCCGGTGCCGCCGCAGGGCCCGCTGCCCTTCCCTCGAACCGACGACCCGGGCCGTTGGACCCCCGACCAGTCCGAACGGGGTGGCAACGTCCAAGAGCTGGACCTCTCGGCAGCGCTCACGATCGTTTCCGGCCAGAACCCGCAAATCGCCTTTGCCGGCCAGCGCTATCGCGAGGCCTACGCCCGGCTCCGAAAAGCCCGGGTGCTGTGGCTCCCCTCGATCCACGCCGGGGTGAGCTACAACAAGCACGAGGGGAGGTTACAGAACTCCAGCGGCACTGTGTTCGACAGCAGCCGGGGGTCCTTCAATTCGGGCATGGGGGTCAAGGCGGTCGGCACCGGCTCGCCGAAGGTGGCGGGTATCGAGGCGCAGTTCCACCTGACCGACGCCATATTCCAGCCGCGCATTGCCAACCGCGCCGCCGCCGCCCGCCAGCAAGCGACCCGAGCAACCACCAACGACGTGTTGCTCGACACGGCGCTGGCCTACCTCGACCTGCTCAGAGCGAGTCAAGCCAGGGCGATCGCCGCGGAGACGCTCGAACACGGTCGGGAGCTTGCCGACCTGACGGCGACGTTCGCCCGAACCGGCCAAGGCCCGCAGGCAGACGCCGATCGAGCGGCGGCCGCCCTGGCGGTCCTGGAGAACGAAGTCACGCGGGCCGAAGAGCAGGTCGAGGTGAGCGGGGCGAGGCTCTGCGAGCTGCTGCACTTGGATCCCACCACGATCGTGATGCCCCGGGAGCCGACCGTGATGCCCGTCGAGCTGGTCGCCCGGGAAGAGCCCCTGGCGGAGCTTCTGGCCACCGGTCTGTCGAACCGTCCGGAGCTGGCCGAGAGCCGGCACCTGGTGGGCGAGGCGGTTCACCGTTATCGGCGCGAGAAATGCGCCCCGCTGCTGCCTAGTGCGTTCTTGGGGGTCAGCTACAGTGGATTCGGCGGCGGGACCGGTTCCACGATCGGCGAGTTCGACGATCGCTTCGATTTCGACGTAGCCGCCTACTGGGAGCTTCGCAACTTCGGCTTTGGCGAGAGCGCCGCCCGAGAGCAGGCTCGGGCCCGCTACCAGCAGGCCCGGCTGCACGAGGTCCGCATCATGGACCGCGTGGCGCGCGAGGTGATCGAGTCGAATGCGCAGGTCCGGGCGCGGCACCGGCAGATTGCCGTGGCCGAATCGGGCATTCGGCGAGCGGCCGATTCCTACCGGCGGAACATGGAGCGAATCCGGGCCGGGGCCGGATTGCCCATCGAAGTGCTCCAAGCGATCCAGGCCCTGGACCAGGCTCGGCACGAATACCTGCGTGCCGTGGTCGACTACAACGAGGCCCAGTTCCGCCTGCACCGAGCCCTCGGCTGGCCGATTCGATAGCGGCGTCGTTGACCGGGCAGCCCTTCTTAAGATGCTGCCGAGACAAGAGGATTGCCGCGATGATGCGTCGGCCGCTGGTGGTGGGTGGCTTGTTGCTGCTGGCCGGTTGGCTGCGCGCGGTAGTCGCTGCTGAGCCGAGCGATTTTCCGCAGAGGTTGCCGCCGACGTTCCAGCAGGTGGCGTTGGCGGCTCCGCAACAGGGCCGGCTCCCTGTGCCCATCCCGTCACCGGCTGCCGAGAACCCCGCCGCCGGCCCGCTTTCACCGGAAACGAGCGGAGTCATGGTGAGCGGGGAGGAAGGCACCAGGGGACTAGAGCTCGGTTCTCCCGACTGGCCTTTCACCATGCGAATCGGTAGCTGGGGCCACTTCCGGCACTCGTATCTCGACTCACACGGCCCCAACCCCGGGCTGAACGAGCTCGAGTTCGAGCGCCTGCGGCTGGTGTTCGACGGCGACGTCTATTCATCCGACTTCCGCTACTTCCTCCAGCTCGACGCAGACAGCGACGCGGCGGAAGTGGTCGACATGCTCGACTACTACGTCACCTACGACTTGGGGCACGATCTGTGGCAGCTCGACCCCGGCCGAATCGCGCTGCGCGCCGGCAAGTGGAAGATCCCCTTCGCCCGGTCCCGCTTCGAGGCGGGAAACCGTCTGCAATTCGCCGACCGCTCGATGGCCGGCGTCTTCTTCGACTTCCAGCGCAGCATCGGCATCGGACTGCTCGGCCGGCTCGGCGGCTCCGGTTCGCCCGTTGAGTGGTTTCTGACCATTACCAACGGCATCAACACCGGCAACTTTCGGACCGGGCGAACGGGCGACCTGAGCCAAAACCTCGCCGTCGCCGGCCGCTTGACGTGGCTCCTCGCCGGCGATCTCGGCAGCGACGGCGAGCCGGACCTGGACTATCGCCGGATTCCCGCGTGGCGCCTGGGGACGGGGTTCGCCTATTCGCGCGAGGATCGAAACGACGGGCTCGCGGAGTTCTCGCTCGCGCGCGTGGTCGACTCCGGCGAGACCCTTGCCTCCGTGCTCCCGGCCACGGTGACCGCGTACGACTACTGCATGTTCGCGCTGGACTCACAGCTTAAGTATCACGGTCTCAGCCTGATCGCGGAGTACCTCTTCCGCTACCTGAGCGGCTTCTCCGGTGCCCCGGTGCCCGACCTCTTCGACCACGGCCTGATCCTGCAGACGGGCTACTTCGTCGTTCCCCACAAGCTCGAAATCATGGCGCGTTGGTCTCGAATCGCCGGCAACTCGGGCACGCTCGGGGCGACCTACCAAAGCGCCGATGAAATCGCCGCCGGAATTGCATGGTACATTCACGGGCACAACCTCAAAATCGTCTTCGACGCCACGCACGTAAACGGCGCCCCCATCAGCGATCCGGCCCTGAACATCCTTCCCGGCGACGACGGTTGGCTTTACCGAACGCAGTTTCAGTTTATGTTCTAGCGCGGCCGTCGATCCGGACCCCGTACCAGGCGCGGCGCGAATACCTGCGTACCGCGGTCGACTACAACGAAGCCCAGTTTCGCCTGCATTGAGGGTTCACCCCTTACCGGTCGTACAGCAGCAACTCCGCGATCTCCGGCTGCAGCACGTGGTCCCTGTCCTCCTCCGAGCCGTCGCCCAGGTCGGAGAAGAAGGAGTCGGCGGCCAGCGGCGCGGAGGCAGGCGCAGCTCCGCCGGTCTGCGGCGTGACGGTCATTGACCACACATTCAGCGTGCCGGTGATGCCATCCTTCACGGTGTCGGTGACCGACAGCGTCCAGGTGCCGCCCAGGGGCTGGTCGTCGAAGGCCGCCGGGTTCTCGAGTAGCCACCCGTCGCTTGCCGCCTCGTAGAGCAGGGTTTGTACGCCCACGGCAGCGCCGGAGTTTTCCAGCGTCACGGTCAGGCCGGCCTCGGCCCCGTGCGTGATGTCCACGTCGAGTACCAGCGAGCCGATAACATCGCTGGAGTTGATGCTGATTTCCGACGTGGTGGTCCTCGGCCCCTTGCGGGGATGCGGGTCGGCGATGTCCTGCGGCATGTCCGAGCTGGTGTAGGTCTGTTCGGCCGAGGGGTCGGTTACGGTGACGGTCGCAGTGTCTGTGCTGGAGTCGCCGTCATCGTCCGTGACCCGTACGGCCGCGGTGTACTGGCCGGCCACGGCGGAGCTGAACGTGGCGGTCGGCCCGGTGGCGTCATCGAATTTCCCGTCGTCGTCCAGGTCCCACTGGTAGTCGACGATCGTTCCATCCGCATCGGTCGATCCCGAGGCGTCGAGCGTGATGTCGCTGCCTTGGGGGCCGGAGTACGGTCCCCCGGCTTCGGCCACCGGCGGGGAGTTGGGCATCTCCACCGGCACGTAGCTGACGGTGATCGACCAACTGTTGAGCGTGCCCCGATTGAGGTGAAAACAGTCTTCGACCCGAAGGGTCCACGTCCCGCTGAGATTCTCGACGTTCAGGTCCGGACTGTGGACTCCGCTCAGCGCCGTTTGAGGCCGGTAACGCCCAGTGAAGGGAGCCGAGCCGGCGGCAAGAGGCAGGCTAGCCTCATCGTCCAAGATGGTCCCGCTGAAGTCTTCACCGGTTATGTCACCCACATTGTCCCATATGTCAAACAGACTGACCTCAGTACCGTCTGGTGCGATGAGAAAGACGCTCAGATCCCAGTCCTGTTGGTGGGTGATGTCAAAATGCACGTCCACATCGACGACGGTTCCGGAGTCGGGAACGAAGAGCGTTGAGGTCGTCACGCCGTGATCTTGGACGGCATCTTTCAGCTTCTTGGGCACGTCGGTGCTGGTGAAAGCAGCGACAACCACGTCGTCGCGGATTGTGCCTACGCCCTCTCCGTCGCCGATGCTCGCGCCGGGCGAGGGGTTCGAGAGGGTCACGTAGAAGCTCTCCGACTGCTCCGAAACGGCGTCGCCGAGGGTCTGCACGGCGATCCAGCCTTCCGTCGTGCCCGGCAGGAAGGTCAGCGTCCCGCTGTTGGGCAGATAATCGGTGCCCTCGACAGCCGTGCCGTCAGCCGTGCTGAAGTCAACGGAGATCGGCACCGCGCTCGTCGAAGAAAGGGTCACCGTAAAGACTGCCGACGAGACCGGGGCGTAACGGACGACCTCGTCCGGGCCGTCATTGCGGTTGCTTACGTAGAGATTCCCGTCGGCGTCGAACGCGAGGCCCCTAGGGTGATATAGCCCTCCGCTTAGGGCGGGAACGAACGCGTCGAGGAACTGGCCGGTCGCGCCGTCATAGCGGAGCACCTCAAAAGTGGCTGCGCTGCTCACGTAGAGATTGCCGTCCGGGCCGAACGTCATCCAGTTCGGCCCACTCAGACCCCCACTGCCCGCGGTAACGAAGGCATCGATGAACGCACCGTCGACGCCGCTGTAACGCAGGACCTGGTCAGTCGAAGCGCTCGAGACATACAAGTCCTCCAAGCCGTCGCCGTTGCCGTCAGGTCCGAACAGGAGCCCTTTTGGAACACCCAAACCGCCGCTGCCGGCAGACACAAACACACAAAGGAAGTCTCCCTCGCTGCTGTATTGGTACACCTCATCCGTCAGAGTCCCGACATAGAGACGGCCGTCGGGACCGAAAACCAAGTGTCGCGGTCCGTCCAGACCGCCGTCTCCTGCGGTAACGAAGGCATCGATGAACACACCGTCGACGCCGCTGTAACGCAGGACCTGGTCAGTCAAAGCGCTCGAGACGTACAAGTCGTCCACGCCGTCGCCGTTGCCATCTGGCCCGAACGCGAGGCCTACAGGACCATCGAGCCCCCCGCTGTTGGAGGCGACGAACTGACCGACGAACGCGCCGGTCAGCCCGTCGTAGCGGAGGACACTGTCCAAGGATAGGCTGGCAACAAGGAGGTCGCCGTCGGCGTGGAATGCCAGCGACTTCACTTCGTTCAGCCCTCCACTCGCACCTGGCACGAACGTGTCGACAAATCGCGAGCCCACATCCCCTTCGATGGCCGTGGCATCGTCGATGGAGATCGTCACGCTCAGGAGCCTTCGATCCTCCAATGATTCAAGCCGCATCCGGCGGGCGGTCGTAGGGCTGACCAGCGAGCGGCATCTGGCACGCCTCGCCCGGGGGAGCCCTAAGGCCGATTTCAGGCCTCGAAGCAATCTGGTCGATACCATGATAGCAGTCTCCTGTGTTTTTGGTGAGGTCTGCCGTATAATGGAAACGCCATCACCGCGAGGCGTGCAGACCAGCCGCCCGCGGGGATGCCAGGCCGGTGAGCGGTTCGTTGCTAGCGGTAGCTCACCGGCCGCTTTTTTGTTGGGGTTCAGGTTATCGGGGCGAGCGTGGCCCGGTTGGGTTACCTCACGTCGGGCTCTCGCTCTTTCCACCTCCATCCGGACCGCTACGTGGTCCGCCTTCGCCGCCGGCAAACGTGGAAGGCCATGCCGATGGCACCCATGCCCAGCAAAACCGCGGCAGACGGCTCGGGTATGGGCAGAGCTACGTCGGAGATGCGGACCTCGTCGATGATTCCATCGAAGAAGTCGCCACCCGTTTGGTTGATAGTGCCGATCACGACGCGGGGGCGTCGACCAGGGTCAAGCGCCCCGAAAGGCCGACGAGCCGTGATCGTCTCCGCGACCATGTCTCCGTCAACGAATAGTCGCATCTGCCCTGTCGCGTCGTCCAGTGTTCCTGCCACGTGAAGCATCTGACCGAGCGGCAATGCTGGAGAGTTGATCCCCACATCGGTACTCCCGTCACTAATGGCAAACCGCACCGTCCGTCGTTGGCTCGGATCGCTGTTTCCGTCACCATGAAACTTCAGTCGGTAAGGATCCCGGGCTCCGCGGTCGTCGCCTCGCCATACGATTTCGCCACTCTTCGCATACGAGTCGATGCGGATATACGCCTCCAGGGTCAAGCTCCCGGTCAACTGGAACAGCGGGTCATCGGCAATCATCACGAAATCATCGACACCGTCGAACTCCAGTCCGAGGGTGCTGCCCGGGTTGGATACCGAGCGGTAGATGGGCCCGCCGGACGGTGTTCCGTGCAGGTTGTTTCCGGAGGAGTCCAGAACGGAATCCGCTCCGGTGGCCACCGTATTGGGTGAGCCTTCCTCGAAACGCCAGTGGGCTACGGTGTCCGCTCGGACAGAGCGGGTACAACAGAGGCACGACACGACGACCAGAAGAACAGTACACCTTCTCATTTCACCACCTCCTCGAAGCTGCGAGCGAATCGGCGCCCTGGGGTCTGAAGGGACAATCTTCGTTGGCAGCAAAGGGTTCGAGATCGCCTCTATCGTCGGAACCGGACTGCCGTACTATGAAAACGCCCTCACCGCGAGGCGCGCAGACTGAGCCGCCCGCGGGGATGCCAGGCCGGTGAGCGGTTCGTTGCTAGCGGTAGCTCACCGGCCGCTTTTGCTGGTGTTCAGGTTGTCGGGTTACCGTTCAGGGTTCTTCGGGGGCTCAGGCTCGTCTTCGTCGGGCTGCCAGTCGACCCTCGTTGCCTTGGAGCGGAATCGGACGAGCTCTTGGCCAACCGGGCTACGGCTCATCGCTCTGGACTCTTTCTTCACGTTGTTGTTGCTGATCCCTCTTGGTCGCGCTCAACAGCTTGACTGCCTCAAGCCGGAGTAACTCCGTGGTCAATCGCTGGTTCCACAACATGGTACCGCCCACGTCATCGTGGTGCGCACGAGTTGTCTTTTCCGTACGTTCAATGGCTTTGTCGAACCACTCTCTTGCTTCGTCGTAATGTCCGAGACGATGGTGCGCCATGGCCAAGAAGTACCAGGTATACAACCCTCGGCGGTCTACCCTCTTTAGATGGCGAACCGCCTCCTCGGTTTGTCCGGCTCGGTAGAGAATCGCTCCGACAGCACTTGCGGACGAACTGGGTTTAACGTCGGCGGCCTTAAAGACGAGGGTGACGGCCTGCGACAGGTCAGGAACTGCGTCCGGTGCCAAAGTGCAGGTCCACGCGACCCAGTAGATCGTGTCGGGATCCTCCGACTCGGCGAAGCGTGCCAACATTCTGGTACAGTCGTTGCGGTAGCCGGAGATGTCACCCGCGCCGAGTCGCGCCAACGCTCGCTGATACCAGACCACGGCAGGAGCATCAAGCTCAACAGCCTTCGAGAAGTCGTCCACGGTACTGCCCCACTCGCCCACTCGGATGGCCATGGTATAGTCTGCAACGGCTTTGCTCGCCTCTCCTCTGGCCAAGTAGGCGTTGCCTCGGTTTGCGTATCCCCAAGCGAATTCCGGGTCGATTCGTATGGCCTCGTTATACTCCGCGATGGCCTTCTTGAGATTGGACCTCGCACGATAGGCTAGGCCGCGATCTACATAGGCTTTCACGTACTGCGGATTTAGCCGAATCGCCTCGGTGAAGTCGGCAATGGCGTTATCGAGCTCGCCGCTCCGGGAGTACTGTAGACCCCGTGCAGCGTAGGCATCGACGAGCGCGCTACGATAACTGTTCGCGTCGGGGAATTCAGACACCAGAGTGCGGAGTATGGGTATCACCTCATCGAATCGGCTTGCCGTGGCCAGCCGATGGGCATGATCGGCTCGGTAAGCTGGACTGGCCATGAAACGGAAGCCTGGCGAGGCGTCAAAGATCTTCACCGTGCCGTCGTTACTTGCCGAAGCCAGGCACTCCCCATTCGGACTCCAAACAGCGGAGCGGTGAGCACCTTGATGCTCGCGGAGGGTCAGCATCTCTTGCCCCAACCTGGCGCTCCAAATCTTTATGGTACCGTCACCCGACGCAGTGGCGAGGCGTCGGCCATCCGGGCTCCAATCGGTGGCAAATACGATCCCCGAGTGTCCTCGCAGTGTAAATCGAATTCGCCAAGTGTTCGTATCGTAAACCAGAAGTGTGGGTACGTCGCTGTGCTGGTCAGCACCGGGAGCCGCCACGAGCCGGCCATCCGGACTCCATGCGGCTCGGCCGAGGATCGGGTTCTCGGGTAAATCGATTGCCCTCCACGAGCCCACGCACAAAATCTGCCGCCCACCGATGTTAGAATTGCTAGAAAGGTACCGACCGTCGGGGCTCCAAGGTTCCCAAACGGGTTGGTGTTCGCTGAATGGACTGATGAAGACCTTATCGCCTGTGTCTGTGTTCCAGACCGCAAGCGCCGCGTTCCACATCTGCGTGTTTCTCAGGATCCCCCCGGCGAGTACCGCGAGATGTCGGCTATCCGGGGCCCACGCCACTCTCATAACAAATCCCAACTGCGGCCTAATGGCACGCATCTGGCGCCCGGTCTCGGCGTCCCAAATCCTGATCGTCCCATCATCCCTGCCTCCCGTGGCGATGCGGCCGCCGTTCGGACTCCAGGCGACGGACTTGACGATAGCCTCGTGTCCGCTCAAGGTAAAAACTGTTCTGCGTGTGGCAGGGTCCAGGACTTGGACGTCGCGGTTTTCGCACAACGCCAGCAAGCACTGCCCATTGCGGCCCCCGGGGCTCCAGGCAAATGGGACTTCGCGCTTGCTGGCTTCAACGGTGTGAGCCGGAAGAATCTCATGACCGCTCAGTGCATTCCAGATCCGGACTATGTCCGTGCCTGCCGATCGATCCACACACCATGTGGCGACGTAGTGGCTATCTGGACTCCACGCGACATCGTAGACTTGCCCCTGATGCCCCGAGAGAGTCCGGGCAATGTGCCCTCGTTCGGGATCCCAGATTCTGATCGTACGATCCGCGCTTGCCGAAGCCAAACGGCGACCATCGGGACTCCAACACACCGACTTAATCGGTGCGAAGTGACCACGAAGAAGAAAGACACCTTCGCGGGACTTCGTATTCCAAATCCTCACTGTTTGATCTTCGCCTGCGGAAGCGAGTTGGTCGGCATGTTGCGACCAGGCGATCGAGATGATACGGCCGGCGTGTCCACCGAGCGTGAATCTCTGCGCCCCGGTTGAGACGTCCCAGATCGTGATCACCCCCTGCATATCGTTGTTCGCCGTCGCAATACTCTTGCCATCGGGACACCAGCTTATCGACAGAGTTCTGGCCTCTCCTGTGTGCAAGGTTGAAATCTCTTCGCCCGTGCGACAGTCCCAAACGTTTACCGTCCCTTTTTCGTTCGCGGAGGCTAGAAGCTGGCCGTCGGAGCTCCATGCGATAGAGTAGACTCTCTGGGCAGGCTCGGTGAACGAGTGTATCTGTCGGCCGGTGGTGGCATCCCAAATCCGGACCGGATGCGGTTCGGGTGTCATGACCGCGGTGGCAAGCTGCTGTCCATCTGGGCTCCAAGCGATCGAACCGACCCAACCGAGTTCGTGACATAAGGCCAGAGCGATTTCTCCGGAGTTGGCATCCCAGATCTTGATCTCGCCAGCCCTGCCACCCGAGGCGATGTGCTTGCCATCGGGACTCCAAGCCACCGAATACACCTGAGCGTCGTGGCCGCGGAGGGTGAGTACCTCCTTACCGGTAGCCGCGTTCCAGATCTTCAGAGTCCCATCCTCACTTGCAGAGACGAGCCGCTTTCCATCCGGGCTCCAATCGACCTCGCTCACAGCGGCGTGATGTCCTCGCATGGTGAGCAAGTCGCCGTGGCACTGGGCCAGGAAGTAATACCACTCCCAACCACGGAAGTCTGGCAGATCTGGGTGGGGCAAATGCTCATCGAGCAGCTCGTGCAGGCGCCCGGTCTGGCCCGCTCGCCAGTCCTGCTCCGCCAGCCGCATGTGGGCGAGATAGAGGTTCTGTTCGGCTTGTTCCCATTGCCGCTCGGCCAGCTTCTTCTGCTTCTCGACGAGCTGCCGCTGGCGCTTCTCCCCTGCGTATGCATTGGCGGTTCGGGCCTGCTCTCGTGCGAGAAGCAAATTGCTGACGATCAGTCCGATAACAGCCATCACCAGGAGCAACGCCGCCGACCAGACCACCGCTCGGTGCCGTCGTGCCCACTTGGCTGCCCTGGCGGCAAGCGACGGCCTCCGGGCGCGGATCGGCTCGTCGGCCAGGAAGCGATTCAGGTCATCGGCCAGGTCACCGGCCGTGGCGTACCGGCCCTTGGGCTCCTTGGCCATGGCCTTCCCGATGATCGTCTCCAGGTCGACCGGGATGGCCCGGTTGAGCTGCCGCGGCTGGCGCGGCTCGGCTTCGGAGATGTCTCGCAGGAGCTTCTGCCGGTCGTCCCCGGCAAAGGCCGGTCGCAGCGTGAGTAACTCATAGAGGGTTACGCCCAGGGAGTAGACGTCGGTGTGGTGGTCGAGCACGCCGTGGCGGCCCTCGGCCTGCTCGGGGCTCATGTAGCGGAGCGTGCCCAGGATGTCGCCGGTCATGGTGAGGTTCGTCTCGGCCCGGGTCATGGCCAGGCCGAAGTCGGTGATCCATAGGTGCCCGGCCGCGTCGACCATCAGGTTCGACGGCTTGATGTCCCGGTGTACCACACCCATGCCGTGGGCGTGCTCCAACGCCTCGGCCGCCTGGATGCCCAAGTGGGCCACGCTGCGGAAGAACTCGCGGCTGCGGATGGAAGCATCGGTGGAAGCCTGAAGCCGTGCCTGGCGGTGGGTGTCCTGGTCCATGACGCCCGGTGGTGGCGTGTCGGCGGCGAAGCCCGTGGTTGGCTCGTCCTGGCTCGATCTCTTGCCCGGAGGGACAAGTCGCCCGGTAGCCAGGTCGCGGGTCAACTGGCTGATCGGAACCCCCTCCTCGGCTCCGTTGCCACCGGGTTCGCCTTTCGGGCCCACGCCGTTCGCCTGCCGTAGCTCATCGATCACCTGGGCCAGCGTGCGACCCTCGATGTACTGCATGGCGTAGAAGTGGACCGCCCGCTCGCATCCCACCGAGTGGACGCTGACGATGTTGGGGTGATCCAGCGACGCGGCGGCCTGGGCCTCGTTCTTAAACCGCTGGAGCTGACGCGGGTCCATCACCGCGGCGAAGGGGAGCACCTTCAGGGCCACGCGCCTGTGCAGCGAGATCTGCTCGGCCTCGTAGACCACCCCCATCCCGCCGCGCCCGATCTCCCGCAGGATGCGGAAGTCGCCCAGCGTGCCGGCGACCGGGCCTGTGGGGGGCTGCATTGACTCGTCCAGGTTCTCTCGCCCCTTGCCTTCAGACAGGTCGGCCAGCACCTCCAGCGTGGGCAGCAGCTCCCGCAGTTGCTGGGCACATTCCGAATGCTCCGATGCGTAGGTCTCCAGATCGAACGACTCGCCGGAGCGGAGCTTGTCCAGGACCTCGTCGATCAGCCTGCCCAGGGCCAGATCGTCGAATTCCTGCTGCTTCACTGAGGTCGTCATCGGAGTCACTCCCTGGCAGCACCCTCCAACAGGCGCCGCAGGCGCCTCAGGGCACGCACATGCCGCTGGATGGCCGCCTCCTCACCGATTTCCAGCACGGCCGCGGTCTCGGCACTGCTGAGCTGCTCCAGGTGCCGGAGTATGAGGATTTCCCGGTCGTCCGCCGCCAACCGAGCCAGGCACTTTCGTACCTGGGCGTGAAGCTCCTCACGGACCAGACGGGTCAGGGGGCTCAGGCCGCTGGCCAAGATCCGCTCGGCCAACTGCATCGCCGAGGTGTCGGATATGCCCAACGGCTCTTCCCGACGCACGCTCCGCTTGTCCGCGCAGATGTGGCGACGGTGCAGGTCGATCAGGCGGTCCCAGGCGATCTGCCGCAGCCAGGCGTAGAACGGCACGGGCTGCGTTTGGAGATACTCCGGTAGGCGGCGGGAGGCGTCCGTCATCGCCTCCTGGACCACGTCCGAAGGATCGATGCGGGGTGCGAGCCGCTCGTCCATGCGTACGGCCACCATCTGGAGAAGCCGCTCCCGGTGGCGGCCGAGGAGTTCCCCGATCGCCGAGCGGTCCCCTTGTCGGGCCCGGGCGAGCAACGCGGCGGTAGCTGACTCCCGTAGGGTAGGCATCGGATCCTCCCCCTGGAGTTAAGGCCCGCAGAATCTCCGAGCACATGACAGGTAAAATCGAAAAAAGGCCGAAATTAACTCCGCAGAGGGGGTTTCGAGCCTTGCTTCCGGGCATTTTCCCCGGGGCGGCTGGCCTGTGCAACCTGCTGAGCCGCAGGGGGTGCGGCCATCAGCCGGCAGATTGCCCGTTGCAGGAAGTCGCAAGAGACGGGACGCGACAAGACTCTCTCGGTGACAAGTCCCCACCCATCTGAAGGGCACTCCGCCTCCAATGTGGAGCGAGCCCAAACACGTGCCGTTCCGCCCCACCGCCTGCACCGGGCGAGGTGCAGTTAGGTGCGGAGGGCCGGGTGGCCCTGGGCGGTTGCCCGCCCAGGACCTCCGTCGGCAGCTCCCCCGCCGCTGGTCGTTCGAGAAAATCGCCGGCATTCTCGTGAAGTTGGATCAGGTTTACGACCCGCTGTCGCAGTTGCTCGTCCGTTCCACATGCCTGGTCAAGGAAGGCAGCTCGATCTGCAGGATCGCGTTCCAAGGCGGCAATGAAGACGGATTGTTCGTTCATGGCTGGGGCCCTGTGTGCTTCTATACATCAATGCGCCGTCTGAGTCCGAATTGCGCACGGATTCTTCAGCGACAGGCGACTAGGGAGCGGGAGATCCCCCTCCGGGCGTGCTTTCGGCCATCTCCGCCAAGAGCCAAGCCCGTGCGTAAGCCCAGATCTGATCTGCCTTTCGGGGAGAGACGCCCAGCGTTTCGGCGGCCTCCCGGATTGACAGGCCACCGAAATACCTCAGCTTCACGAGGCGAGCTGCCGGGGCGTTCGCGCACTCCAGCTTGCTCAACGCGTCATCGATGGCAAGGACCTCTTCTGACATGGCCGGTGCCGCCATGTCGATATCGGCGAGGTCTCGCCGATGCATCCCGCCACCTCGCTTCAGACGACCCTTGCGCCTGGCGTTTTCGACCAGGACCCGCCGCATCGCCTCGGCAGCAGCCCCGAAGAAATGTCCCCGGCTATCCCAATGTCGGGCCTTCTCGACGTCCACCAACCGGATATAGGCCTCGTGGACCAGGGCCGTGGCCTGCAAAGTCTGGCCCGGCTTCTCGTTGGCCATCTTCTGGGCCGCCAGCTTCCGCAACTCGTCATAGACGAGGGGCAGGAGTTGCTCGGCAGCAGAGGGGTCGCCCTGCTCGATGGCGGACAGGATCTGGGTGACGTCGGTCATGGAGCATCCCCACTGAAAGGGGGTGGCGGCATCACCAATCATAAGCGCACGGCCGCAGCTCTGCAATCATGCCGGCCCGCTACGGGCCCTACGCTGCCGCTCGGGGCTCGGGCGCTCGCCGGAGATAATCCGGGTTGAGCTTCCCCAGCTCCTCGGCCAGCACGTCGATGGTGTAGCGGATCTGTTCGGCGGTGTGCGACGAGGTGACGAAGAACCGTAGCCGGGCGGCCTTCTCCTCGACGGCGGGGTGGAGAATGGGCATCACGTTGATGCCGCGGGTTAGCATGGCCTTGGATAGCAGCAGGCAGTCCAGCGAGTTGCCGAGGATCACGGGGATCACCGGCGTCTCCTGGCAGCGGCCCGTATCGACGCCGGCGGCGCGGGCAAGGGAGAGGAACTGCTGGGCGTTTTGCACCAGGCGGGCCACACGGTGCGGCTCGCGGCGGAGCAGGCGCACGGACGCCAGGGCGGCGGCGGCGGCCGGGGGTGGGATGGCCGCGGCGAACACGAAGCCGGGGGCCGTGTACTTCAGGTACTCGACCAGGGCCGCCGAGCCGGCGATGTAGCCGCCGCAGCTCCCGAACGACTTGCTCAGCGTGCCCATCCAGATCTCCACTTCGGCCGGATCGACGCCGAAGTGCTCGGCGATCCCGCGTCCCCGGGCGCCCAGCACGCCGACCGAGTGGGCCTCGTCGATCATCAGCACGGCCCGGTGGCGGTCCTTCAGGTCGACGAATCGCGGCAGGTCGGGCACGTCGCCGTCCATGCTGTAAACGCCCTCGATGACCACCAGCACCCGGCGGTATTCGTGCCGGTAGTCGCGCAACATGCGGTCGGCCGCCCGGTAGTCGTTGTGCGGGAAGGGCCGCCGCCGAGCCCCGGAGAGCACGGCACCCTGGATGATGCTGTTGTGGGCAAGCTGGTCGTGGAGGATCAGGTCGCCGGGCCCGAGGAGGTGGCCGATCACGGTCTCGTTCGTGGCGTGGCCGCCGACCATGACCACCGCGTCCTCGGTGCCCAGGAAGTCGGCGAGCTCCCGCTCCAGCTCGGCGTGCAGGTCCTTTTCGCCCGAGACCAGCCGGCTGGCCGAGGCGCTGGTTCCATATCGGGCGACGGCCGCTTGGGTGGCCTCGACCACGGCCGGGTCGCCCGACATGCCCAGGTAGTTGTAGCTCGAAAAGTTGATCACCTTGCGCCCGGCGAGCACGGTGCGGTCGTTGGTCACGCCTTGGTGGCGGGCGAAGAACGGGTTGCCGATGCCCGAGGACTCCAGCAGGTTGAGGTTCCGCTTCAGCTCGCGGTACTCGGGGAAGCACTCGACGCGGTAGGTCTCCGGCGGGGCGTCGGGCGCGCCGAGCGGGAGCGTGCGTGCCCGCGGGCTGTTGCCCAGGTACTTTTCCACCGCGGCCGCGAGCTGCCCGGGGGACTCCCACTCCGCGAGCACGTGCTCGGGGAACCGGCCGCCGAACCGCTCCTCGATCGACGCCAGGATCTCCATGCGCTCCAGCGAGTCGAGCCCGGCCTGGGCAATGGGACTATCGAGCGTCATGCCCGCGGCCCGCTCCTTGGCCACGCGGCGGATCTCCTCGAGCACGGTCTCCGTGACCTGCCGGCGAGTCATCCTTGGGGGACTGTCCCGATCTTCGCGCAGCGAAAATGGGACTGTCCCCTTTGCAGCTTCCGACCCTCGGGGACTGTCCCGATTTTCGGATTCTCCGTTTCCGGGTGCGAAACTCGGCGTTTTCTGTACGACGGCCTTCCAAGGCCGTGGCACAACGGGGCTATCGACGGCCTTGGAAGGCCGTCGTCCGTCCGGAAGCGGAAGAGCCCGATCCTCGGGCAGCGAACATGGGACTGCCCCCTTTAGGGTTTCCCCCGCGTGCCACTGTCCCACGACCCTGAGCGATCCGTCGAGAAACGCCTCGCGGCAGGCGTGGCGTTGAATCTTGCCGCTGGTGGTCTTGGGGGTGGTGCCGGCGCGCAACAGCACGATCGCGTCGAGCGTCAGCCCGTGCTGGGCCGACACCTCGCGGCGGACGGCCTGAAAGACCTCGTCCAGCGGGGCGGCGCGGGCGCGTTCGATCTCGTGGACCACGACCAGCTCCTGCCGGCCGTCCCGTTCGGCCGTGAACGCCGCCCCGCAGCCCGGGCGCAGGCGCGGGTGCGACCGCTCGACCGTGTGCTCGATGTCCTGGGGATAGTGGTTCACGCCGCGGATGATGATCAGGTCCTTGATCCGGCCGGCGGGAAACAGCACGCCCTCATACAAAAACCCCAAATCGCCGGTACGCAGAAAGGGCCCTTCGCCCGTGTCGGCCCGCCGGGCACGGAACGTGGCCTCGGTAAGCTCCGGTTTGCGCCAGTAGCCCTGCGCCACGCTGGGTCCGGCCACCCAGACCTCGCCCACCTCGCCCTCAAGACACGCCCGGCCGGCCGCCGGGTCGACGATCACGACCTGTTGATCGGGCAACTGCCCGCCGCAGCCGACCAGGGGGCGCACGCCGTCTTCGTCCGGCTCGCCGGGCACGGCCTTTCCCGCGGCCAGCGATTCGGCCCGAAACCCCTGCACCACCGGCGCCCGCCCGGCAAAGCCGCCCGAGACCATCAGCGTCGCCTCGGCCAGGCCGTAGCAGGGGTAGAACGCCTCGGGCCGGAAGCCGCAGGGGGCGAACGCCTCGGCAAAGGCCCGCAGCGTCTCGGCGCGGACCGGCTCCGCCCCGCTGAGCGCCACCTGCCAGGTGCTCAGGTCGAGCGTCTGGCGCTCCTCGGGCGTGATCTTGCGCAGGCACAGGTCGTAAGCGAAGTTGGGGCCGCCGCTGGTGGTGGCCCGATAGCGGCTCACCGCCGCCAGCCAGCGGTACGGCTTCTGCAAGAAGCTCATGGGCGAGAGGAGCACGTTCGGCCGGCCCACGTAAAGCGGCTGGAGGATCCCGCCAATCAGCCCCATGTCGTGGTAGGCCGGTAGCCAAAATACCCCGGAGCTGGATCGCGTGTGCTCCAGGGCGGCGGCAATCAGGGCCGAGTTGTGGATCAGGTTGCCGTGGCTGAGCATCACGCCCTTGGGCGTGCCGGTCGACCCCGAGGTGTATTGCAGCAGCGCCAGCGTGTCGGCATCGACTCGGGGGGGCTGCCACGCCGAGCCCGTTTCGTCCGTCACCTGGGAAGTCGCCAGCCACGTGAGTCGCCCCAGGGCCGACGTCCGGTCGGCCGGGGCGTCGACCCGCGCGAGGACCTGCTGGGTCGTAAGCGCCACGCGGGCCTCGGCGTCCGCGGCCACGGCCTCGAGCCGCTCGAGCGAGCGGTTCCGGCGCGGCGGATAGACGGGCACGGCCACCACGCCGGCATACAGGCAGCCGAACAGCGCGGCGATGAACTCCAGACCCGGCGGGTACAACAAGAGGGCCCGCTCGCCGGCCGGATCGCGTGCCTGGAGCCGGGCGGCGATGGCCCGAGCCTGCCGGTCCAGCTCGGCGAAGCTAAGCTGGGCCTCGTCCCGCTCGCCATCGGCCAGGAAGGTGAAGACCCGTTCTTCCCCCTGGCACGCGGCCCGATGGCTGAGCAGCTCGACCAAGTTCGAGGGGCCGAAGAACCTTCCGGGTGCTTGGTCTGCGAAACCTGTCACGTTGCCGCCCCCCGTTGCGAGCGTCTGTCTTACTGAGCGTCTGCCTTGCCGGTTCAGTAGAGGGTGCCTCCTGGTCGTCTTCGGCCACTCATAATCGTCACGAACAGCGGGTCTTTCACGGCCGGCAAGGTTCGGCCGACGTGTAAGGTTTGCGCATCTTGCCAGGTTTGGCGGGCGGCGAGACGGCGGGCAGCCGACCGCTTCTATCGAGGGGGTCGTGTACCGCGCGGGGATGTATGTCCGGCCCTTGCGCCCTTGTCCGAAGCCCCTCTGTCGAGGGGCCTCGAAACTTGACCCGAGCCCGTCGATCCGTTATGTTGCGCGCAGAATCACGGCCGCCGGCGAGTACGAACGCCGCGGGCGAGCCGCCCGGGGCAACGACCGAGACACCAGCGGGGGGGACTCCTCGATGATCGAGATTGCCTGTCCGAGTTGCGGGGTGAAGCTCAGCGCCAAGGACAAGCTGGCCGGGCAGACCCGCAACTGCCCGAAGTGCAAGCACCCGATCCAGATCCCCGGCGGCGAGCCGGCCGAAGAGAGCATCCCGCTCGACGACGTGGTGGTCGACTCGGCGCAGGTCGCCTCGCAGGACCACGGGCGCCCCGACCAGTCGTCGCCGCGGCTGAAGGGCGAGAGTTCTTCCAGCCAGGAGGTCGGGCTGCCGCAACAGGACGTGCCCGAGCGCCTCAACCGCCAGAGCCACTACCTGATCTGCGACAAGGCCCGGCTGGTGGCCACCTGGGAAAACAACGGCCACGGCTGGATGCTCAAGACGAGCTTCGGGCTCGTGAGTGCCAACCGCAACTACGACCAGCTCGCCGCTCAGGGCGACTTCAAGCTGATCGAGCTGAAGCTGGACATGACCGACGACGGCCTGAAGCTGGTCGGCATCCGGTCCTACCAGCTCGCCAAGCGCTACGCCCTGACCACCCTCGACAAGGGCGACGACAAGATCGTCGGCAAGATCACCGGCCCGGGCTTCCTCAACCGCGACCAGAAACACGTGGTCCGCAAGCTCATCAAAGAGCAGTTCATGCGCCACGTCTGGGAAAACGCCGACGAGGTGCTCGACTACCTGGGCAATACGGATTATCACTCGTGGGGGGTGGGGTGAGGCGAAGTTGCCAGTTCGCACCGGTCCGGTCCGTTGAGGCCAATTCGCTTGCGAGCTTGATGCGGTGACGGCTGCGGGCTTCACGGACCGCCTCCGGAGCCAGGGCTACGCGCGCGGCAATTCCTCAGTTCGACGCCTTCTGCCATTGAATGCCCCGGCGAAAGGAGCAACAACCATGAGTACGCCGTTAGTGAATCAGCGAGTCTTTCCCGTACGTTTCTTGTTCGCGATCTTGTGGCTCGGCGTGGACTTGTTTTTCAGCTCGCCGTTGGGCGCACAGGAGCTCACCATCGGTCAAGAGGACATGGCGCAGGAAGTCGGTTCCCGCAAGACGTACCACTTCGTCGGGCCTGAAGGGCAACGTCAGGTCGCCGAGACGGCAATCGTCGGACGAAAGTTGGCGAGCAAGGCCGTCATTCTCCGCGAGGTGCTCACTTTCGATGGCCGCGATTCGGGCGGTTTGCTGGAAGTGGTCAGCCCTGCCCGAGCCATCTGCTACGACGCGGTCTCCGGGGAACTCCCCAACTGGGAAATGCCGCTGCCACTTCGCAGCGGCTCCACCTGGACGTGCGATTCATCACAGGGCCCGATCCGCTGCCGGGTGGAGGGCCCCGAGCAGGTCACCGTGCCCGCCGGGACGTACACCTGTCTCGTGCTGAACATGGAGCACCGGGACGGCAGCAGCGTGCGCTATTGGTTCGCGCCCAAGGTCGCAGCGGTCAAAGTGATCTCAACGGGTCCCGGACCTTTTGAGCTTCGACTGGCAAAGTCCGACGGGCCGGCCGAATCCCGTCCGGAACTCGGTGCCACGCTGGTCAGCCATTTTGACTCGGGCAACCCCATAGTGCCCTTGCCGTTCCCCAAGGCCAAGTGGAGCAGCCTCGCCGGCCCCTCCGCCGTGGCGCACTGTGAAATTGATCCGCGGCATGGAGCCGCGGGGACCCCGTTCTCGTTACGATTCAGCTTCCAGACCTACGACTCTTGGGCACACGTCGGCTTCGTGCCCTCCGGGACATGGGGAGCCCCGCTGGAGTTGTCGGCTTACGAAGTCATCTCGTTTTATGTCAAGGCCCTGAAAGAGGATACTCTCGACTTCACTCTCACTTCGGGACCGTGGGGGCCCGGTGGTCCGCGGGATTCCCGCGCTCCGGTCAAGGTGACGACGGACTGGCAGCGAGTCGTTATCGACCTGGAACGGGATCCCAACCTCGAGGATGCTGACTTGTCCAACCTCTTCGGTTTTCGCTGGGAAGTCGGCGGGAGCAGGGCCAACGTCGTGTGGATCGACCAGGTCAGCCTCTATGAGGACCGAGGCAAGGTGCCCGGCGCCGATCCCGACGAGGGCGGTCCGCGCCAGTGAGGTCACTCAAGAAGCGAGCAGAGATAGACCTCTCCGAAGGCTCCACACGGCCAAGAGCGTGTGCCAGAGGCGGCTCCCCTCTCCCCGCCTGCGGGGAGAGGGGTGAGGGGTTTCGGACAGGCTCTAAGATTGCCGGTCCACGTTCTGCAAGTACGCGCGCAGCTCCTCGCTCCGCAGGTACTCGCGGAACTCCCGGCCGATGGTCTCGTCGCGGGCGGCGTACTCGACGTTAGTCTTGAGGAATCGCAGCGGGTCGCCGGTGGTGTACCACTTGCCCTCGATGGCGTGGACGAGCACGCGGCCCTCGCGGCAGAGCTTGTCGTTGGCGTTGGTCAGATAGAGTTCGTTGTCCTTGTCCGGTTCCATGTCTTCCAGGATGTCGATCACGCGCCAAGGCAGCACGAAGCGGCCGAGCTGGGCCAGATTCGACGGGGCCTCCTCCGGCGAGGGCTTCTCGACGATCCATTCCAGCTCCGGGGGGTCGGTGCCCGGCTTGAGGCTCGCCAGGCCGTAGCGGCACGCCTCGGGAAAGGGCATTTCCTGAAACGCGATGACCGCGTCGGGTTGGTGCTTTTCGTACAGGTCGATCAACTGCTTCACGCACGGCTTCTCCGACCACACCAGATCGTCGCCGAACATGTAGACAAAGGGCTCGTCCTTGTCGAGAAAGCTCTTGGCGGCCAGCAGCGGCGAGCCATTGCCGTAGGGCAGGTGCCGGCCCTGGCGCACCACGGCGATGTTCGCCAGCTCGGGCAATCGCCGGATCGCGTCCAGGTATCCACGCTTACTTTCCCCTTGTTCGGCCAGGTGCGCCTCCAGCTCGCGCGAGCTGTCGAAGTGATCGGCAACGGCCTGGGTTCCTTCCCGGGTTACCAGGATCACGTTCTCTACGCCCGAGGCGACTGCCTCCTCGACGAGGTACTGCACGACCGGCCGGTCCACGATCGGCAGCAGCTCTTTCGGCACTGCCTTGGTGGCCGGCAAGAACCGGGTCCCGTATCCCGCCACAGCGATCACCGCCTTGCGAATGGCCACGGGCAACTCCCTTCCGCTTTTCCAAGCTAATACCTCCGACCGAAAAGACCGTTTGGTGCTAGGCGTAGTTTATCAGACGCCGCCTCGCCGGGCGAGAGCCCCCAAAGCCTTTCCGCCAGCTCGTCGATGCGGCGCTGCACGCCGGCGATCTCCCCTTCAACCGCGTCCTCGGCGACCGCCGCTGCGTGGGCACGGCGGCTCGACGCGGCCAGCTCGGCGTGGATCGGGTCCTCGGGCCGGAAGCGGCGCAGTTTCAGACGCGAGAGCATCCCCGGCGTGCCGAAGCCCTTGCCCCCATCGACGCTGTGCGAGCGGACCAGAAAGTTGACGATCGCGCTGTTCAACAACGCGCACAGGTAATGGGCTTCGTCCGATTCCTCGACCGCCACCAGCACGCACGTCTCCTGCGGCACCGGGGCCCGGCGGCCCAAGAGCGGGTCGTCCAGCTCTTCGAGCACGGCGGCGCTAAGCTGGCGGTCCATGCGGCGCCAGACGACCTTGTGCGGCGCGACTGTGTACGGGCCGACGTTGTACATCGACCAAAACGGCCGGCCCCCCTGGTAGCGACGGTAGGCCGCCCGGCGCGTCAGGAGCGGCTCGAAACGCTTAAGGTACGCCAGCGTGCGGGGGTAGCGGCGGGCCATGGCGCCCGGCTCCAGCCCGGTGCGGCGGGCCAGGTCCTGGGGCAGCAGCACGTGGGCGCCGGGTACCGCCCGGTACCGGCGCACGTCGCCCCAGCGCAGCAGCGGATAGACCAGATCGGGCTCGATCGTACACTCAACCGGCTCGACGCTCCGCTTGCCCCGCCCGGCCAGGTTGGCCACCAGCACCCCGTCCGGCGTGCGCTCGATCACCTTTAGCCAATACACCCCATTGGCCCCGCCCGTGTTGGCGCCCAGCCGGGCCTCGTAGTCGGACGGGCCGAACAGGCGCGCCAGCGGCGCCGTCAAGCCCGGCGGACGCACGAACCAGGGCGAGCCGGGCCGCTCGGGGTCGATCGGCTCGGCCAAGCACTCCTCGGCGACCGGGCCGCGTTTCCACACCACGTAGGGCACCGGGTAGCGCGTCGGCTCGCCCTTGCGAAGCAGGATCACGCCGGTCCGGTTGGCCGCGTCGGCGAACGGGCGCAGGGCCGCCATGTCGTCAACCCGGCCGACCCTAAGCGGCGAGCCCTCCGGCCCCAGCCGGAACCGCCGGAATCCGTCGCCCGCCTGCTCGGTCTGGAAAAGCGTCTGGCTGAGCACCATGGCGAGCTGCCCGCCGTCGGCCAGGTAGCGGTCGGCCGCGGCGTAGAGCAGGAGCATGGCGAGGTCCTTCTTTGCCCCGCCGTGGCGCCCGGCGTTGGCCGACAGCGAGAACAGCCCGTATCGCTCCCAGAGCGGTCGCGTGGCCCGGCGGTAGTCCTCCGGCATGTTGTCCCAAGCGACCCAGGGCGGGTTGCCGACCACGTAGTCGAACCCCCCCGGGGCGAGCGGGCCCGCTTCGCCGCCCTCGGTCGCGTCGAGGATCGAATCGCGCCGCAGCACGGGCGCGGTGACCGGCCCGGCGTGGGGCAGCAGGTCGGCCACCGCCATAAGACAGCCGGCTCGGGCGGCCAGCGCGGCCAGGGGGCTTTTCTCGAATCCCACCACGCTGCTGAGGATCTGCCGGCAGAGCTGGCCGGGGTCGGTCTCATTCGGCCCCCGGTCACGGGCGGCCCGCCGCATCCGCGCGATCGCGGCCAGCAAGAACGACCCGGAGCCGCAGGCCGGATCGAGCAGTCGCCGGCCCGGTTCGCCCGAGTAGCCGACCCGATCGAGCACGTGGTCGACCAGCCAGTCGGGCGTGTAGTACTCGCCCAGCCCGTGGCGAAGCCGCCGCGGAAACAGGTCGAGGTAGAGCGGCTTGAACAGATCGCCGCTTTCACCCGCCGGTTGCGAGGTGGACACTTGGTACGGGGCCAGCTTTGCGGCCAGTCGGGGCAGGAACTCATCCAGTTCGGCGCACGGGGCGTGGACGTACCAGGAGTGGACCTCGTCGTCGAGCCCCTCGCCCAGCCCGACCTGCTGCCAGATTTCGCCACGCCCGAACCGTTCGATTTCCTCGCCATGCCGCGTCTCGCCGCCCGCCCCGAGCAGGCGCTCGGCCGGTGAGGGCAGACCGTAAGCCCGGGCGAGCACTTGGCCCAGCAGCATCTTCACCAGCAGGGCGTAGTAGGTGTGCAGCCCGCAGAGCAGCGCGTCGGGCTCCAGCCCGTCGGGCGGGAGGCCGTAGTCGCCGGCCAAGTGCCGGGCCGCTGCCAAGGCGCGATCGACGCCCGCCCCGCACGTGCGCTCGAACGACTGGCGCCACGCCCCGATCCCCCCACGCCTCGGTTCGCGAGCGGCACGGTACAAGGCCCGAACGCCCGCGCGTGCGACCCGGCTCTTTCGGCCCAAGTCATGCACGAGGCGAGCCGCTGAAATGCGATGACCCGCGTAGCCGTCCATGGGCGCCCATTGTCGGGCAGCGGGCACGCCACACAAGAGCCCCAAAACAAACCAGGTCCCTTTTTCGCCCAAGAAAGAAATTGGCCGCGCCTCCGCATCATGCGAAGACGCGGCCACTACCGGGGGGAGCAAGCTAACACTCGGTAGGACGGTCGCCCGCGGGAGCGACGAGCGACCGCCTTGTTTCGTGCCACCTTAGGGCCCTTCGGCCCTTGCTGCTTCACGGTTCTGCGGTCGAAACGGGTCTTCTTGAATAGCCCTTGTTTCTCGCGACACAAACGATTATTCCACACAGCGGAGTTTTGTCAAGATTGCCTGGCAAAAAGGTCTGCTGAGGCTCTGGTCACACGGCCCACCGGACACTTCGCAGAACGGGACACATTGCGGCCATATAGATCATCAGTTCAGTTGTGTTTTATTCGAGGGTAGCTTGGCGAGCTGCGCCGGGAGGTCTGGTTTTGCGACTTTTCCTCAAGAGGGGGCTTGGGCAATGCCGACGTGGCCCCTGCGCCTGCCCCGACTCCCGGCACGACCACCGGGCACTGAACGACGGAGACGCTTCCATGGCCAATCCTGCGGTCTCACCGTCCCCGCACTGCTGGCGGCTCTCCGGCAGACGGGCCGTGCTGCGTCTGGCCGCCGACGAGGCCCCGGAAACCGGCCCGGAGCCGCCCGCGCTGATCGATCAGATGGCCGATGCCCTCGAACAGCTCGACCGGGCGACCGCCGAAGGCTGGCGTCTGGTGGGCGTGAAGCTGCTGCGCCAGCCCGGGGGCTTCTACCGGCTCGACGCCCTGCTGGCCCGACCCCGGCCGGCCGCCTTGGTCCCGCCGGCCGCGAACAGAGCCGCCTAGAGGGTCAGGGCATCGCCCGCCCCTTTCTCCCCACCTCGCATCGCCGCCTCGCCCCCTCCCGCTTTGTTGACATCCGGCGCGCCCGGCGATTAGGCTATCTGCGCAGCGTGGTGTGGCCCGGGAACCCCCAGGAAGCGCGAGGTGGCGTAATGGATCGTCGGTCGTGGCCGGTCGTCCTGGTGTGCGGTCTTCTGGGCGTGACAGCCACCCCCGGCGGGGGCTGCACAGCAGAGCCCACCGTCGCCGAGCCGCCCAACGTCGTGCTGATCATCGGCGACGACCAGGCGTGGGGCGACTTCGGCTTCATGGGCCACCCGGTGATCCGGACGCCGCGCCTCGACCGGCTGGCCTCCCAGAGCCTGGTCTTCGCGCGGGGTTACGTCCCGTCGAGCCTTTGCCGGCCGAGCCTGGCGAGCGTCGCGACGGGGCTTTACCCGCATCAGCACAAGATCACCAGCAACGACCCGCCGAAGGGCCTGCCCCGGGAGGAGTTTCTCCGCCAGCGCCGAGAGCAGATCGCCAACATCGACCGCGTGCCCACGGTGCCGCGCCTGTTGGGTGAGCGGGGGTACGTCAGCTTCCAGACCGGCAAGTGGTGGGAGGGGAACCACCGGCGCGGCGGGTTCACCTCGGGCATGACGCACGGCGACCCCGCGCGGGGCGGGCGCCACGGCGACGCGGGACTGAAGATCGGGCGCGAGGGGATGCAGCCGATCTTCGAGTTTATCGAGTCGGCCGGGGACCGCCCGTTCTTCATTTGGCACGCCCCCTTCCTCCCCCACTCGCCCCACAACCCGCCGCCCGAGCTGCTCAAAAAGTACGTCGACAAGACCGACTCGATCCACGTGGCCCGGTACTGGGCCATGTGCGAGTGGTTCGATCGCACCTGTGGCGAGCTGTTGGACTACCTGGATCACAAGGGGTTGGCAGAGAATACGTTGGTGCTCTTCGTCGTCGACAACGGGTGGATCCAGCGCCGCGACTCGGGCGGCTACGCCCCGCGCTCGAAGCGCTCGCCCAACGAAGGGGGCATTCGCACCCCGATCATGCTCCGCTGGCCGGGACGCATCGAGCCGCGCACGGATCGCGAGACGCCGGCCATCAGCATCGACCTGGCTCCGACCATCCTCGCCGCGTGCGGGCTTCAGGCAACCGACGCGATGCAGGGCGTGAACCTGTTGGATAGCGAGGCGCTGGCCAAGCGCGGGGCGATCTTCGGCGAGATCTTCACGCACAACGCGGTGGACGTCGACGTGCCGGCCTCCAGCCTCGAGTACCGCTGGTGCATCGCCGGGCCGTGGAAGCTGATCCTCCCCCACCCGGCCAACGAGCCGGACGCCCCCGTGCAGCTTTACGACGTGGTAGCCGACCCCCACGAAGGGGAGAACCTGGCGGCGCAAGAGCCGGAGCGGGTGGCGAAGCTGAAGAAGCGGATCGGGGGCTGGTGGACGGCCGAGTAGTAGAAACCCCCGCGCGACCCTCTTCGGGGTGCTTTCTGGCGCATTGTCCCCCCCCACAGAGCCAATTCCTGGAAAAAATCTCCGCGGAGTGTCAGGAATTCGGTGCGAGCGGCAGACTAGAAGTGAAGAATCGAGGTCGGCCAGCTCCATCGGAGTTCGAAGTACCCCCCGGTTGGCCCAGGGTGGCCGCATGCAGGGGGCGTGCCCGCTGCTTCAATCACCAGCAACCAAGGCGGTGGGGAAAGTGGCTGGTCGCACGCCGCCATAGTGGGGGTGCTGGTACGTTCACTCTTTTTCAAGGAGAATGTGGTTATGACAAGTCAGAGCGGAAAACAAAGACACTTGCTGGCTGCGGTGGCCGCGACGGCCGTCGTCTTGGCTGCCACAGCCGGGGCCTCGGCGGCGGTGGTGGGCATCACCACCGACTCGAATGCAGATCTTGGCACCCTCACCGTTTGGCGCGGATGGGGGCCAGACCGTACCTACGACGCGGCAGATCTCGACCGCATCGACGTGACCGAATACGCCGCCGATGGCAAGGCTCGCATCTTCGTGCGGACTTCGGAAGGCGATCCGGGCGCCAGCCACAGGGCTGAAGGGCTGGAGGACCTGAACTTCGAGCGCGGTTTCAACAACGCTTCGGCTTGGTGGGTCAACTTCACCACCCCCGTGGTCAATTCGGACGGTGCCGACGTGGTTCTTTTCGATTGGGGCAGCTCCGATGCGATCGAGGTAACGGCCAACAGCCAAACGAAGAGTTACGTCGCGGGCGACTACGACGGCCCCTTCTATGCCCCCGGCGGCGACAACTTCGGAACCGACATCCTAGAGTCGGACGTTGCGGTACCCAACTTGACAACGCTGGAATCCGGGAGCACGAGTTTCGCATACGACAGGCCGTCGAACGCCGGCGTTGGCGCACTGGCTATCGACTTGAGCGATTTCGGCGTTCCTAAAGGTGGAACGATTACCAACATGTCGTTTGCCGACCCGAGCCCCAGCAGCATCGATCCGCTTGTGATCGTCGGCCTGCCGGAAGTGGTCGTGCCGCCGGGGCCGCCGGGGCTGATCGACGACTTCCAGGCGTTCTCCGTGGGCGATTCAATCGGAGGGTTCAACGGCTGGACGGCTCCGTCGAACCAGACGGTGGTGGCCGACCCGACCGATGCAGCTAACCACGTGTTGAGCGCTGTCGGAAGCAACAACAACATCTTCAAGGCGGCCGACTTGTCGGACGGTCTCGAGGGATCGCTTCGATTTCGTTTCTACGTGCCCGGCGATACGGACGAAGTAGACCTGAACGTCTCGCTGAGCGACGTGCCGAATCCCGGGGCAGCGAGCGATGGGAGCACCGTGCTGCGTATTGTGAACGGTTCGTTACAGGCGCACGACGGCACGTTCAAGACCCTCGACTCGTACGAGACCGATACGTGGTACAGCGTACAGATGCTGATCGACAACGCCGCCGACTCCTGGCAGGCAATGATCAAGGGCGGCTCCTGGAGCGATTGGACGCTCTTGGAGTCCGGCGGGGACGATACCTTCGTATTCCGCCACGGGGCGGGCAATAGCGACCTGGTCAATTTCTACGTCCGCACCAACAACGCTCACGGTGGTGACGTGGCCTACTTGGACGACATTTTCCAGACGGAGATCATCCCCGAGCCTTCCTCGCTGCTGGTCTTCGTCGGGCTGGGGCTAATCGGATTGTTCGGCTGCTGCCGGCGCGCCAAACGTTAGGATCGCCGGCCGGTTTCTTCGATTTTCGGCCTGGGACAGCAGGAGGTCCACGGGGTGTCGCACGATCGGGAGCACGGAACCCGGCGGTCGCGTCTTCGCGGCTTTACGCTCGTCGAACTGTTGGTGGTCATCGCCATCATCGGCATTCTCATCGCGCTGCTGCTGCCGGCCGTGCAGGCGGCGCGGGAAGCGGCCCGCCGGGCCGAATGCACGAACAACCTGAAGCAGATCGGCCTGGCGCTGGCCAACTACGAGACGGGTCTTCGGTGCTACCCGCCGGGTCGACTTGGCCGCGACGGTTCGAGCTCTCCGACTCCCGACCGAGTCGGCACGAGCGGTCTGGTGATGGTCCTGCCGCAGCTGGAGCTGCAAACGCTCTACGACCGGTTCGATTTCACCGACGGTCCCTGGGCGTATAGCTCGACCTGGGTGGCCGTCAATGCCGAAGCGATCGGGCAGAGCGTGGACACGTTCCTCTGTCCCAGCGACACCTCGGAGCCCTACTCCGAACAGCCCGCCATCGGCAGCACCTACGATACCGGGGGCAACCCTGCTGCCACCGGGAACTACGCCCTGTGTACCGGCTCGCTCGGTCCGCCGAACTCCACCGAGGTGAAGTACGAGAACGACGGCGTGTTCTACTACCTCAAGGCCCACCGCCCTCGCGACGTTGCCGACGGCTTGTCGAGTACCATCTTCGCCGGCGAGGTGATCGAGACGCACACTTCCGCGTCGTCGAATATCTGGAGCCGCGCCGTGCGCCTGATGGACTGCCAGCGCAGCACCCACAACGCGCTGAACACGCAGCCCGGTGAGCCCGAGTATTGGTCCGGCTACGGCTTCAACGTCAACGCGGCGTTTGCCAGCAAGCATCCGGCCGGGGCGAATTTCGTTTTCGGCGACGGGCACGTGACGTTCCTCGGCGAGAACATCGACCTGCTCACCTACCGGGCCCTGTCGACGCGAGCCGGCAGCGAGATCGTTTCAATGGACGGCTTCTGACGACTTCGTCCCCGATATGAACGAATCCCGAACATACTCCTCCGTGACACGAATCGCTCATCTGGCTCTGCTGGGGGCGGTCGTCTTGTGCGGCTGCGGCGAGGGCCGGCCGGAGCGAGTTGCGGTTTCCGGCCGCGTGCTGATCGACGGCCGGCCGGTCGAGCACGGCTTCATCCGACTGATTGCCCCCAGCGACCGGCCGTCGGTCGCCGAGTTGGGGCCGGACGGGCGATTCGAGCTAACCTGTTTCGCCGACAAAGACGGGGCCGTGCTGGGCACGCACCAAGTCACCGTAACCGCGGTGGAAGTCCTCGGGCCGCGGTCGCAGAAGTGGCACGCTCCGAAAAAATACGCCAATCCGTCGACCTCCGAGCTGACCGCCACCATCGACGGCCCCACCGACTCACTCACGATCGAGCTGAGCTGGGACGGAGGAGAGCCGTTCGTCGAGGAACTCCAGGACGAATGACGGCCTCTTCATCTCACGACGCAACCTGTTCTGAAAGGATGGCATCATGTGCCGCGCAATGCCGGTGTTTCTGATTCTGCTTGCGGTCCACGTCGCCCCGGCGGCCGAAGGGCCCGCCGTGCTGCCCACCGCCGAGGGCTACCGCGGCATCTGGTACTCGAACCAGCCGCAGGGCGACGAGTACGTCTACAAATACAGCGGCGGGCTGGGCACGTACTGCGCGAAGCACAGCCCCTTCGCCGTGTACGCGCCCGAGGCGAACAAGACGTTCTTCTGCTACGGCGGCACCGTCGAGGGGAACCGCACGCTGCTGCACATGGTCTCCTACTTCGACCACGCCACGGGCACGGTGCCGCGTCCCCGCATCCTCTTGGACAAGAAGACCACCGACGCCCACGACAACCCGGTGATCGCGCTGGACGCCAAGGGGCACGTCTGGATATTCTCCAGTTCCCACGGCACGTCGCGGCCCTCGTACATCTCGGTTAGTGTGAAACCGTACGACGTCGATGCGTTTGAGCGGGTCCTGACCACGAACTTCTCCTACACCCAGCCCCACTACCTGCCGAGCCGGGGGTTCCTGTTTCTCCATACCAAGTACGGCGGCGGCCGGCGCCTGTTCCAGATGACCAGCCCCGACGGGCGCACCTGGACCGAGCCCGAGATGCTGGCCCACGTCGAGCAGGGCCACTACCAGGTGAGCGGGCACCACGGCGCGAAGGTCGGCACGGCGTTCAATTTCCATCCCGCGCCCAAAGGGCTCAACTGGCGAACGAACCTCTATTACATGGAGACCGACGACTTCGGACGGACCTGGAAGAACGCGCGGGGCGAGCCGGTCGAGCTGCCGCTTACCACGCCGGACAACCCGGCCCTGGTCCACGACTACCGCGCGGAGAAGCGGAACGTCTACCTGAAGGACCTGGCCTTCGACGCCGAGGGCCGTCCGGTCATTTTGCACCTAACCAGCGGCGGCTGGCAGTCGGGCCCGGTCAACGACCCCCGGATCTGGCAAACCGCCCGGTGGACCGGCGACCGCTGGGACATCCAGGGCTCGATCCGCTCGGACAATAACTACGACATGGGCTCGCTCTACGTCGAGGAGGGAGGCACGTGGCGTCTGATCGCGCCGACCGAGACCGGCCCGCAGCCCTACAACACCGGCGGTGAGATCGCCATGTGGACCAGCGACGACCGGGGTGCCACGTGGACGAAGCGCAAGCAGCTCACCCGCGATAGCGAGCTGAACCACACGTACGTGCGCCGGCCGGTCAACGCTCATCCCGACTTCTACGCCCTCTGGGCCGACGGCCACGGGCGCAAGCCCTCCGAAAGCCGGCTCTACTTCACCAACCGCGACGGCGAGCACGTCTGGCGCCTGCCGGTCAAGATGGACGGGGCGGCCGCCAAGCCAGAGGTGGCGTGGTAGGGGAAGGGAGTGTTGGAGTATTGGAGTAATGGAGTAGCGGAGAGGTGGCACGGTGACCTGTGGATGCCCGTGGTTGTCCAATACTTCAACACTCCACTACTCCATTACTCCATCGTCCGCCCCGCGCACGGCGACGGGCAGGGCCGCTTGGTTGCGAAGCCCTGCCCGTCGTGTGAATCCGATCTCGCGGGACGGTCCCAATGGTCGCGCAGCGAAGATGGGACTGTCCCCGCGAAAACATCTGCCGGCGGTTCTACGGGGCCACGAAGCCCGGGGGAACGGGCACTCCGGGGATGAAGCCCGAAGTGGGAGCGGGCGGAGCAGGTGCCTCGGGCGCCTTCTCCTCCTCTTCCTTTTCCTCTTCCTCTTCGGCCGCGGGGGCGGGCGCCTCGGGGGCCTTTTCCTCAGCGGCGGGCTCCTCGGGGGCGGGTGCCTCGGGGGCCTCGGGCGCTTCCGGGGCAGCCGTCGCGTCGCCTGGCGACTCCTCGGCTCCGCCGGCCGGCTCACAAGCGGCCGGCTCGCAAGCCGCGGGCTCACAGGCCGCTGGCTCGCAGCACTTCGGCTTGCAGGTCTTGCAGGCGATCTTCGCGCGGATCTGGTCCATCTTGCACTTGATGCGGCAGCGCAACCCACCGGCCTCGGCCACGCTCGTCAAAGCGAACACGGCCAACACGGCGCACAACAAACCCAGTCGTCGCATGTCGAAACTCCTCTTGTAGCGGAAACGGAACGGGACGTGGTGATTCATTCTCCAAACATAGGTCACGGACCGGTGACCCTGGAAACCGTCAAAGCGGATTTCGTCGGACCGAGCGTCCGTGGCGCCCCGGCAGCACGTCAAGATACCAGCAACCAGATTGCCCAGTCAACCCTCCCGTCGCATGTTTCCCATAACTCATTTCATGCGTATTCTACGCTTTTTGATAACCCCAACAGAGGGGGGGGCCGCGCGTTGAAGTACAGCCTTCAGGCTGCATAGGCAAGCCCGTGGCTTGCCCCGAACAGGCTGAAGCCTGGACTCCAACGACTTCCCCGCAGCCTGCTGTTGGAGCGCGTGGCGGCGCGGTAGACTCCAGGCGGAGCGGCTGGCGGCCTGCGACGGCCGGCTTCCTCGACCGCGGGCCGCACTCGTCGGTTCCCAGCGCGACCCCGGTTAAACCCCCACTTTGGGTGTATTGGCAATCGCATGGCGCACGAAAAGCCCTCGGTGACCGAGCTGATCGACCGGGCCCGACAGGGGGACAGCGAGGCCCGCGAGCGCCTCTTCGAGACCTGCCGCAGCTACCTGGGCCACGTGGCCCGGGCCCAGGTCGAGACGTGGCTCAGACGCAAGGTGGACGCCTCGGACGTGGTGCAGCAGACGATGCTCGAGGCCCACCAGGACTTCGCGAAGTTCCAGGGCGCCACGGAGCGGGAGCTGCTGGCCTGGCTGCGCAAGATCCTCTCGCACAACGCGGCCGACTTCGTGCGGCGATTTCGGGGCACGGCCAAGCGTCAGGCCCGGCGCGAGGTGCCGATCCGCGACCCGGCCGACAGCCGCTCGCCCGGCGTGCCCGAGCCGGCCGCCCCCGGGGCCACCCCCAGCCAGGAGTTCATGCAGCTCGACATGGAGCTTCGGGTGATCGCCGCCTTGGACGAGCTTCCGCCCGACTACCAGGAGGTGATCGCCCTGCGCAATCTCCAGCGCCTGCCCTTCAACGACGTCGCCAACCGCATGGGCCGCAGCCGCCCGGCCGTGCAAATGCTCTGGATGCGGGCGATTCGGAAGCTGCAGGAGATATTGGGGGAGGAGCGGGAGTAGTGCGACGATGACCGACCTTCCCGACGACCCGAAGCTCCTCGAACTGCTCGACGACTACCTCGCCGGCCTCCAGGCCGGGGAGGCGCCGGATCGGCAACGGCTTCTGCGCGAGCACCCGGAGCTGGCCTCCGTGCTCGATTCGCTGGAGGCCCTGGAATCGCTCGCGCCGCGGCCCGAAGGGGTGCCCTCCGAGCTGACGGTGCGCGGGCTGCCGAAGGACCCGACGCCGACGCTGCCCGGCTCGGGCACGCCGGCCCGTGCAGAAGCCGACTTGGCGCGGCTCCCCCGGCCCTTCGGGCAGTACGAGCTGCTCGAAGAGATCGGGCGCGGTGGGATGGGCGTGGTCTATCGGGCACGGCAGGCCGCGCTGGACCGCGAGGTGGCCGTGAAGATGATCCTCGGGGCCCACCTGGCGTCGCCCGAGCACGTGCGCCGCTTCCAGGCCGAGGCCAAGGCCGCCGCCCGATTGCGCCACTCGCACATCGTCCACATCCACGAGGTCGGGCAGCTCAACGGCCAGGACTTCTTCGCCATGGAGTACATCGAGGGCGAGAGTCTGGCCGAGCGGCTGGCGCGCGGGCCGCTCGAGCCGGACGAGGCCGTGCGACTCTTGGCGGCCGTGGCCCGGGCGGTCGACCACCTGCACAGCCAACAGATCGTCCATCGCGATCTGAAGCCGGGGAACATCCTGATCGACGCCGAGGGGGAGCCGTACGTGACCGACTTCGGACTGGCCAAGATCCGCCAGCCCGACTCGCAGCGCACGGCCACCGGCGTGATCGCCGGCACGGCCAGCTACATGGCCCCGGAGCAGGCCGCCGGGCGGAGCGGCGACGTGGGCCCGCCGGCCGACGTCTACAGCCTGGGGGCAATACTCTATGCGATGCTCACGGGCGGCCCGCCCTTTGAGCACGAGAACCAGCTCGATACGCTGATGGACGTGTTGGGTCGCGAGCCGCCGTTGCCGCGCCAGCGCAACCCGAGGGTGCCGCGGGGGCTGGAGCTGATTTGCCTGAGGTGCCTGGCCAAGTCGCCGGGCGACCGCTACGCCTCGGCCGCGGCGCTGGCCGACGACCTCGAGCGTTTCGCGCGCGGCGAGGCCCTCGAGGTCCAGCCGCCCAGCCCGGCCCAAAAGCTCTGGAGCTGGGCCCGGCGCCAGCCGGCGCTGGCCGCGCGGGCCCTGGGTTTTGGGGTCTTTTATGGGGTGGCGGTGGTCAACTACGTGCGCGGCGAGATCGACTGGGGGTACTACTGGAGGGTCTCGGTCCTGTTGACGGCCTGGCTGGCCGCTTCGATCGTGTGCCAGCGGGCGATGACGCGCCAGGGTGCCCGGTTCCCGGCCCGGCTTGTCTGGGGCACGTTCGACGCCGCCTTCCTGCTGGCCGTGATGCTCCTGGCCCAGGGGGCCGCCAGCCCGTTGATCGTGGCCTATCCGCTGTTGATCGTGGCGGCGGGCCTGTGGTTTCGCGTGCGCTTCGTCACGTACATGACCGTGCTGGCCGTGCTGTCGTACGGCGTGCTCGTGGTCGATTTCTACTGGATCCGTCCCGAGCTGGCCGAGCTGATGGACCCCAGCGTCGACCGCCACGTGATCAACGTGGTGGG
>Ga0180438_10001678_pt1 | contig 38546 bp, 64 predicted proteins | sample SS_ome_12_FD_132455 | JGI IMG/M metagenome (GOLD analysis project Ga0180438, IMG submission 132455) | Hypersaline lake sediment archaeal communities from the Salton Sea, California, USA - SS_3_D_2 metaG | ecosystem: Environmental > Aquatic > Non-marine Saline and Alkaline > Hypersaline >... | reverse complement strand
GTTGGTGAAGCATCTAATGTTAGCAAAACTCCTTCCCCTACTAGTCTTGGAGAGCTAAACGTATAATCGGTGAAATCATTAACTGCGCTTACATATACTTGTCTATTAGTTAAAGAACCAACCCATACCTGATTATCTAAAACTGCTATTAAGTCGTTTTTAACATTACTCCCTGGTTTATTAGCTGTAGTAGAAACTGACTGAACTGCTAAATCCCCATCACTATGCCCTCCAGCTGTTGGATCAGGGCTTACTCCTGTTAAAGTTGTTGTTCCTTCTCCACCTGTATATGTATATTCTGTACCGTTAATCTTAAGCTTTTTGTCATAGTTAGTACCATCTGCTATAAATCTTTCCTCTCCCCAGGTTGTAGTTCCTTGTTTAACTAGCGTGTTGCTTGTTGAATTAGTTATATCAACTGTGGCATACGCGCCACTCCATGAATAAATATTATCATCACCATTTACAAAAAATAGAATATCTTCAACTTCATCAGTATCCCAGTATTCTGCATAGTTAAAGTCAACGGCACTCCATCCATCAGCTATTCTTGTCCATGTTACGTTTCCACTAGAATCAACATATCTAAACTCTAACTCATCATCATAACTTCTTAAGTTTAATTCTGTTCCATTATGAGTGATCCAGTCATAACTTGATTCTATAGGATTTAAAGAAGAGTTAGCTGCTCCATCAAGCGTATATCCTGATCTAATCTTAATATTATCACCGTCAGTGCTAAGAACATTCTGAGAACCATCAACTAAATAACCATCAGGAAGTTTTGTCTTGTCGGTTTTTGTTCTATAGCCTTTAAACTCTTGTGTGATTGAATATTGATCCATATTAGCTGTTTATATCATTAGTTCTATTACCTGAGGTAATATTGTAATAACTAACTTGTGGTTTTTTAAATTGACTTGGATACATCATCTTATATTTTCTTACCGCTCTTTCGTAGTTGTCTCTATATATTTGATAATCTAATGTACTGTCAACTCCTTGTTGATTAATGGCTGCTAATTCGGCCACCTTATAAAGTAGTAAATTATAAGAGTCTGTGTCTAAATTCACTAGATCATTGTCGCTTGCTACATTTTCTGCAAAAGCGTTAGTGCTTGAATCTCTAAAGATATATTTAGAATAGTATTCTAGCTCTAATATTTCTTGTAGCCTTATAACTATATTATCTATTCTTATATCAGTATCAGCTGTACCATCATAAGTTATTGTAACTCTAGCATAGTCTACTGTTTCACTATCAATACTACCACCATTTACTTCAGTTGCTCCATTCCAATCAAACCTTATTAAATTCCAACCATCAGAAAAACTTGTTTCATTATGTGGAGTTGTAGCAGTTGCTTGCCAATAATTAGAAGAGTCATTGCCCCATCTTAAAATAAGATTTGTAATAATACTAGAATCTGGAAAATAAGCCCATAAAAAGATAGACCCTTGATCTTCATAGTCGCTAAGATCTAGTTGTGTCATTGTGCTGTTTTCTATATATCCAGCAGTTGTTGATCCATTTAGGTCGAATTTTAATGAGGTTGATCCAGAAATGTAATAAACGTTATCAGTAGTTAGGTTTGTAGCGTCACTAGTAGCAGCCCATGTCCCGTTCTCGGTTAAACTATTCATCTGGTGAATTGTCACATTGTCATTAATTGCCCTTGATAGCCTTAAAGACCTAACTGAACCATTGTAGCTAAAAGAAAAGGTTCCATCGGCTTTTCTTAAGTCAAAATCTTCTGAAAATCTATTAAAAAATCTATCCTCTAATCCTCTATTTGCTTGTGGTCTGATGTCTACAATCTTAGTTCCTTTTAAATCAGATGGCAGCTGATAATCATAAACACTATCATAAACTCCATTAGTGATTTGAGCTTGCTTAATTGTTTCGTAAGGATCAACATCTTGTAGGACTTGTCTAGCAGCTTCATCTATAATATTATTTATTCCTTGAATCTTGCTTAAACTTGTTCCGTGAAGTTTGCCAGTTAAGTCTGTTTTTAATGTTGAAATTGAGTAACTCATATTATTTTATTTTATTATATAAATCTTCTGTTATGCCAACCAATGTGTTTTCTTTGGCTTGTTTTTTTACATTTAGCTTATTCCAATCATTAGGACTAACATATTCTATCTCATTATCTTTTATTTCATATATTTCTCCATCCTTTTCTGCTCTTAGAATAAATTTTAATCCTCTGGCTTTTAAATTCTCTATTATATCCTCTTTTTCATTTATTTTTTGTATGTGTATAGAAATTACAGTTCCGAAATTATAGTTAGATGACAATTTTTTAATAAACGGGCTATATGAATCAAAAGCATGTCCATATTTATAAACCATAAAGCAATGATTTGGTCTTCTTAAAGATATATATTCTCCATTCTTTTTATACCAAGCATAGCCACTAACATATAAAGGGCTAGTTTTTAAAGCTTCTCGCATCATTGCTGGTGTTTTGTTTACGTATTTAAATGTTAATTTATATGTGTCAATCCATTTTTTACCCTTCTTTATTGTTTCACTGTCAGGCATTCTGAAATATACACTTCTATTGAATGTGTTCCAATTAACTGGCCATTCACTTTCTAAAACGTTTCCATACAGTTTTCTAACATTATCCAATGCTGATTGCATAGTACTTCCGTTTCTACCGACTCCTTGAGATATGTATCTATCTGAATAATTAACATCAATGTCAAACTTTGCCTTCATTATTGCCTCTATACAGTTTAATAATCCAAACCTTGTGCAGTTCATTGAGTCAAATAATCCATGTTGTTTTTCTTCTGCTGGCAAATACGGTGTCCAGTCCCCATCAGGAACTATAACTTCTTCATCGTCTATTGATCCAAATATATAGTTCTCTTCTTTTGAATCCTCTAGCTCTTGGTTTTTAATATTAATTCCGTAATTTGGAGGAAAGATTAAGCCAAAGATCTGATGAAAATCGGCTAAAGATTTTTTAAGTTTGTTTAAGTTCATAAATTTAATTAATCTTTAATATTTTTATCTAGTTTTTTTTTCAACTCTTCAAAACCAGATGTCATTTTGTCTATATTTAATTTAATATAAGACACATCTTGCTTAATAAGTTCTATGTCAGTAATTGAGCTTTCAAGAGTTCTTATTCTATGCTCTTGATCTTCAGATATAGATGTTAAACTTCCTATTTTTAATTCAGCGTTATCTATTTTTTTCATACACGAATTGTTAAGTTCCTCTTGTTTGTCTTTAAACGGGTAAAACTTATTTTCTTTAAATTCATTCATAGGAGTTACAGCTCTTTTTTCTATAAAAATCCACCCACCAAATGCTATTCCAACAAATGATGCTAGAGTTATTAAGTTATCTATTGTAACAAATCCTTCCATACTTCTATTATTAGATATACAAACAATACAATTATAGCAATCGAAAGCAATAAGGTCATGTTATCAGGATCCTTATCTTGATTGTAACCGTATTTATTAAGTGACATACTTATTTAATTACTTTTGTAGCCTTTAATCGACCATAAACAGCATAGCCAACTGAGATTAATGCAAATATAGCAGTAATAGCTTCAGTTACTAAGCCTTGATCTAGGTCAATTTTAGCAATCATAAGCCCCATCATTATAATTGAAACAATGTTTCCCTGAATTGCTTTTGATTGATACCATTTTTTTGTTGAATTTTCCATATATTTTTAATCAGTTATTATAATTATTTCGTCGTCTACTGAAGAAGGAGTATATACAATTACAAGCTTTGGATCTTGTGAAGTTCCAGTTGTTTCAGCCATTTGTACTCTAAAATTAGACACAACATTAGACGACCATGAAGGACCAGAGTTATCTATATCATAATTTTGATTTAAAATTCCAAACTTGCTTATTCCTGTTTTTGAAATGTTTGATAATCCAGAAGCATTTAACGCAAAATCATTATACCCAGATGTGGATATATCTGCATAAGCTATAGCAGTTGAAAAAACAGTAGATCCAAAATCAACATAATCAGAAGCTTCTATTGCTGTATTTGAAGCAGGATTTGCACTGACAACATTAACGTTTGGAGTTATTGATAGATTATCGTTTTTTGATTCACCATATATAGAAAGCGTAGCAGAATCTATTGTGACATCGTCGTCCAATGAACTTGTGTCGAATAGAAACATTGCCCTATCATTTCTATTCCATTCGTCTGTATCTGTATCAGAATCTATATAAAAAACATAATCTAAATTTGATGTATCATCATAGTTTGTTCCTGCTCCAGTTCTAATACTACTCCAAGCCTCTCCAGCAACTACAATTCTTCTAACATTTCCGTCCATAGAGCTTGTTTCAGGGTTTGCATCAGGATAAAAAGTATCAGTATCAGCATAAGCTACATTTCCAAATAATCTATCTAACAAACTAATCTTTTTCTTCTTGCTTAACTCTTTAACTGTGCTAGTAGCATATTCTGCTTGCCACCATTCTCCATTATCATCCTCGTAGTATTGTGGCACTCCTGAGATTATCTCAGCTGTTATACTACCATCTTTGTTTTTAAAGAATTTAGTATGTTTATTTCTTTTATTGATAATTTCGTTTTTATCGTTGTTTAACTTGTCTCCTTTATAGGCATATTTTACTGGTCTGTTATCATTATCACCGCCTAAAACATCACCATCTAAATATTTAATACCTAATATTTCTGGCTGAGACTCATTGTACTCTTCTGCTTTTTTATCATCTATTATTAAAGCAATAAGACAAATTATTGCAATTATTCCAAAAGATATTATTATTTTTTTATTTATACTCCTCATCTCTTAAAAATATTATAATTATTAGCTTTTTTTTCTTAAATTGAGTTATATATACTCCTATTTTATTATATTTTCCTAATATATTATTTCTATGTGTTTTAGAGGACATGAATTTCTTAATAGCTGTTTCCTCATCGTATCCATAGCTTATATTCTCACCCATATTAAGGTATTCTATCCCCTCCCCTACTAGTAATTGATGGTACTCTTTTCCTGATAAATGTGCTAATATTCCACTATTTTTAATCTGTTCTGCTCTTATTTCTGCTACTCTCTCAAGTCTATAATCATACTCCAAAACACCCCCAAAAAGTAATAATCTGATTAAATTAATTAGTATAAATATTTTAGTCATCATATGTGCCTTTGATGTGTAATCTAAAGGTTGTAGGCGTTGATGCTGTTGCATCTACGTCTAAACTTATTAATGCCCCGCTAGCTATCGCTGCATTATCAAAACTTGAAGTGCTTTGCCTATCACTATCACATACTAATTGAGAAGTCATAACATCAGCCCCGCTAGTGTTTGGAGTTGTATTTGTTCTTTCATCTAATTGAATTGTTACAGTTCCAGTATCAGTTGAGCAAGCAACTTGGGTTATTGTAAACGCTCCAGGAGCTTCGATCTGTACCTTAGCGGTACTAGTTCCTAGACCACCCGAATTATATAAAGCTGTATTATAAGTTTTTGTGTAAAGTTCTGCATCAGCCGCAACTGAGTCATCTGTTAAAGTCAAGCTTCTACCAGCTGTTAAGTTTGTATCTGCTGAAATGTCTAGTCCTGAAATTGTTGTGCTAGTATGATTATGAGAATCATCTCCAACTGTAGCCGTAATAGCTGTAGCTCCCGAGCCTGTAACATCTCCGCTTAATGTAATTGTTTCATTTCCTGTTAAATAAGTGCTGTTACAAACTAATCCAGTTCCACTTGAATAAATACAGGCTTTTGTATCTGTAAGAGTTCCTTCGTTTACACTAAAGTTAGTTCCTGTTAAATCTAATAACGTACCAGTAGCCGCATAAGTAGTATTAGCATCATCACTATTACATTGAATACCAGTTCCTGAAACATAAGTACATAGCTTGTTGTTTGTTAATGTACCTTCATTAACTGAAAATACTGACCCAGTTAAATCTAAAAGAGTCCCAGTGGCCGTAAATGATACACCACATGCTGAATATTCTAAAGCTGTTTCTCCGCCATTAACTTTTACACAGTTTCCACCTTCTCCGGAATAAGAAGCTGGAACATCTGCTAAATCAGAAAATTCGTTAATAACTGAATCTGTTCTGGCTCCTAGTTTTTCTTCTACAAATAATTCTCTTATTTCTTTTGTGGATCCATCTAAAATTATACCATTTACATAGTCTGTTATAAGAAATATTGACAAAATGATCGCTAAAAATGAAGTAAATTTTTTCATAAATTTTAAATAAATTATCTTATATACACCCCTAAACACCTCTAAGGGGTGTAAAAAGACACTTTATTTTTCTTTTTTATTTTCTTTATTTTCTTCTGGTTGAAGTATTGACACTATTTTTTTTCTTAAAATAGCATGACCTTCAGCATTAGCTCCAGGGATTTGAGCCCTATCAAGAGTTTGAACAAGATATTGCACTTCTTCTTCTCTTAATTCTAGCTTCAAAATGTTGTTTTCCATGTTTTTAAAGATTAATTGTTATGTATTTATTATAACATTAACTTATTAAAAAATCAATTTAGTATCTTGTTGCAATTTCTGACTCGGCTGTTGACTTCGCAGTATTTACTGCCTCATTTTTGTAATAAGCCTTTGCTCCATGTAGAAGCCAATACTGAGCTTCTAGACCAAGAATTGAAAGCTTTTGCTGTGCTGTTAAATTTTCGTATTCTGTTATTTGCAATTCACCCTCTACATCTGTTTTGAATTGATCCTCATTTTTCCAATGTGTGTTGTAATAAAACTTTGCTGCATCATCAGCTAAATTATCAGCTTTTGCTTGTAGTGCTGATATTTCTATAGTTATTACTCTATTTTCGCCGTCTAATGCGGCTGTTGTTTGTACTGACATAGTTTTTTAAAGGTTATTTTTTTAATATTTCAATCTTTTTAATTTCTCCACATTTACAAATTTTTTGTAATTGTTTTAAAAATTCGTTCATTGAATCAAATTCTTTCATTTCCATTTCAAAAGCACTATTAAACTTTACTCCAGGAACATTTCCAGAATTAAAATTCATTTCTCCATTAATAGAAATGCCGTTTACTGCGATCTCAAAAGTGTGTGTGTGCATATTTTTTAAAAAAAATTAATAATTATTTTGTACCTATTTGTCTTGACCCTAACGTGTTTACTTCATAATGGTAGCCAAAAGTAAATGCCAACGCCGCATCATCTCCATAAGTATCGTCACCATCAGAAGGGTCTCTAAATAGTCTGCACTGGATTTGATCTCCTATCTGTAGACTAGTACCAGTGACTGTTCCTAAGTCTACCCTGGTTGGCACCCACGCTGTACCGTCAGCAGCGTCTACAGCTGAAAGTGTTCCACTAGCTATAGTGCCTGTATTATCCCTTTCTATTGTGTATGTTAATTGCCATTTTACATTTCCACTGTTTGCCGTTGTGGGTGCCCAATGAATATGAAAAACTAAATCAGTTCCCTCTTTGTAATCGTGTTGTAATTCTGCTCCTGCAAAAAGTTGTTCAGTTGTAGCATTTCCATCAAAGGCACGAGCATATATTGTACCACTATCCCAAGCTACGGCATCTGGAACATTAGCGGTGGCTCCTGCGGCAAATCCTGAAAAGTTTTCATCTTTGTATACTGTCTCTGCTAACTCTATTGTTTTATCCGTTCCGCAATCTACTATTAAGTCTGACGCTGCTACCGCATCAGTAACTATCTTCATATCTGTCCCATCGTATTCAATATAAGCATCTGATCCAGCCCCCCAATATGTCTTATCACTATCAGCAAGTCCCATATTTATAGATATGCTTGTTGCCTCGCTTACCCTTATTCCCTCCACACCGCCAGCTATAAGAGAAAGTTGATCAGCGGCTGCTCTTCCTATCCCTGTATCAGTGTCATTTACAAAAACAAATGTGGGATTTGTGGATGACGAATCTTCATTTCTTAGTATCGGTCTTGTTGATGCTATTGCTCCAAATTGTGATGCTCCCCAATTCCAGTATGCAATTCCAGCAAGTGATAATTGTATTGTGTCATCAGCACTTTCAAATAGACCACTATCCCCATCTCCAAAGGCAACGGCTGGACTTGCTGCTGCTCCTTGTGGAAATATAACACTTCCTCCAGTAGGTGAAATTGTAAAATATCCAGAAGAGTCACATTGTTGATCTACATAAACACTGCCATCCGTATGAGTTAGTCTAAGCTGAGGATTGCTGGCGTCTAAGATATCTAGTTTTCTATCTGGACCGGTTGTTCCTATTCCAACATACTGATCTGACGCATCTAAATGCACTAAATAATTAGTTAAACCTCCTGGTGAAAATCTTACATCACCGCCGTTGTCGGTTGACCAAATAGAAAGAGAACCAGAGATATACATTGACATCCTATGAGCAGTTCCATCATTTGTTAATCTAAGAAGGTAGCCAGAACTTGCCTTGTGAGCCTCTAATATTGCGACTGGATTACTAGTCCCAACTCCAACGCTTACCCCACTTGGATTTATATACAATTCTCCATTCGAAGTAGTCTGAATGTCTGTATAAACACTCCCTACCGTGTAGGTAAGTCTGAGCTGTTCTGCGCTTGAATCTAATATCTCCAGCTTTTTCACTGGTGATTTTAAATCCGCACCTATTCCTACATTACCATTAGCTCCATCTATAAAAAACAAACCATTAGTTGAACGCATAGTTTCTGTTTCTTTGAATGTTCCTACGGCTGTATAATCTGGAATATATCCAATTTGGAAAGTATCTGAATTTAAATACACATTACCAAAACCCCAAGCTCTATTGTTTTGGCTTTCTGCCATCACAAAAGCATTTCCTCTAGCTGCAACCGTTGTAAGCATTAATAGTTCGTTTCCTAATATTTGATTAGAATCATCATTATACATAACCATAGCAGTTCCAGTTGTTCCACCTGTGTCGTCTTTTACTACCAGCTTTTCCCTTGCATAAGCATATGATAACGGATTTGCATTTGAGCCAACTTGTAACACTTTATGTGTATCATTCCAATATAATTCTGTATCTTCTGTATATGTCCATTTACTATTTGAATTATCCCAAAACAACATTTGACCAGCTGCAGTTCCATCATCTGTTTGAGTCCCTTCTATTGGAGCCCAAGAACCACCTGAGGCTTTGACTTCCATCACGCCAGCATTATCTCTAATTCCATAACCAGAACTACCATTGGTGGTTCCAAAGTTAATATAATGATTAGACCCATTAATTAAAAGGTCATAACCAAGAGGATTTGATGTTTTTAGATAAGTGTTGCCCCCAGCTGAGTCCCAGAAGCCTTGAGTTCTAGCCATAGTTTAATTGGAATAGTTAATTCCAGATTTAGAATATAAAGCCTTTAAATAAGCTTCTCGCTCATTTAATTCTTGTTCTTTTTGAGTGTTTTTAATGACTTGTGCAGTCATTTCGTTTAGTTTTTGGTTCTCTTCGTTATATCTTTCTTTAGCTTTTATTACTTCATTTCTAGTATCGTTCTCTTTTTTCTCTAATTCTACAATATTTTTACGCATTTCTTTAATTTCATCTTCTAGTCCTTTTTTTGTATCCTTAGACACCTTAATTTGTTCTGTTAAAGACATTAATTCTTCATCTGTAGCCTTTTTAGCTTTCTTAGTAGCCTCTAAGTCTTTCTTTTCATCAGATAAGACGCTTTTAAGTTCTTTTAGTTCTTTTTTAACCGCTTCTCTTTCCCCTTCTAGTTTAGCCTTTTCATCATTAATCTTTTTGATTTGTTCTTTGATGTCTAATGTTTGCTTTTCAGCATTTTTAGTTGCTGTTTCGCTTTCTTTAGCAGTTTTTTCTAGTTTTTTAAGCTCTTTATTAAGCTTGTCAGTAGCTTCTTTAACTTGTTTATTCAAATCATCAAGCTCAGCTTTAGCTTTTCCAGCCTTTTGAGTATCTACCCCACTGCTAACCTTAGCATCTTCTACCTTTTTAGTAATATTAGCTAAGTCTTTCTTCTTTCCTTCAATAATGCTGTCCATTTCTTTTAAAATAGCCTCTTTTTCTTTACGTTTTTTAATAGCTTTTTCTTCGTTAAGCTTTTCTGTGTTAATTGAAGATATAATCCGCTCTTGTTCTTCCTGATAGAGCTTCATTAAATCTTTATGTCGTAATTCTTTTAAAATTTGTTCTTTAGATTTTGTCATATATTTTAGTTATTATCAGTACAGCTTGCCCATGCAGTTAATGTGCCAGCTGATTGAGCAGTTATTTTTAATGTTATCCAATTAAATAAGTCTACGTTAACTGCATAATCTCTATATATGTCTGATCCAGCTGCGTCTGCTTCTCCTGTACTTCCAGCTATTGAGTCTCCATTATCATTGTCAATCATTTCAATAAATGTGTAATGATTAGTTACGCTTTGAGCAGCTTCAAAATTAGGAGCTGTAGCCATTCTTGATCCAACACACTTGAAAGTCATGTTTCCACTACTTGCAGTAGCAGCTGAAATACCAACGTGTCTATAGCTAGCAACGTTAATTACTTCACCGCTTGCAGCTTCAGTCCATGTGTGAGTCCCTGTCCCTGTGTCTGTAATATCTACTACGTCTCCATTAATAGAAGTTGTTAATTTAAAGGTGTTTGTAGTCGCACTTGTTACATAATACCTAGTAGAAGTTGATAATCCCGCTGGCAAAGTGTCAGTTGTTGTTAAAACTACTACATCATTATCACTTAATCCGTGAGTGGCTGATGTAATAATATCTGTTGTAGCAGCTGTGAAGTTAGCTGTAGTTTGTCCGTTAGCGTTGAATATTGTTTTCCTAGGTTTTAATATTCTACCTGTTGTCATAAAGTTTTTATTATTAATTAATAATGTTATTTGTCGCTCTAAATAAATAAAGCGACATGAATATTATCAATTAACTTGGATCAGTACATGTCAATTTAGCAGCTGTTAAAGCCCCACTTGAACCAATAAACCATTTTGTACCGTTTGTTCTTAGTTCAACATAATCTCCTAAATTTTCACCATCATTAACAAAATTAATTTGATCTTCAGCATCACAGTCTACAACAGCTCCAGCAACAATTAATGTACCTTCGATGTTATCTCCTTCGGCTGAATCAATAATAACATTATTTGTAGCAAATGTATCAGCGATTACAAATCTATATACAGTTCCTGCAGAAGTTGAAGCAGTTGGTAAAGTAAGTGTAGCACCAGCAGTCGTGTCAATATAAAGAGTTGAACCACTTTGAGCAGCTGTTAAGGTAGTTGACGCAGTAACAGTTGTACTCTTTTCTTTTAAAGTAACTTGTCCTGTTAAAGTTGTTGCTCCTGTAACAGCTAAAGTGCTAGATAAAGTTGTAGCTCCAGTAACTCCAAGAGTGCTTGAAAAAGTACCAGTTGTAGCTGTAACAGCTCCATCGAAGTTTCCACTTCCATCAATTACAGTTGTACCATCCACCTTATATCCATCTGTAGTATCAATAGAGTCAAAGTTTGTATCACTGCCTAAAATGGCTGCTCCTTCATCAGCACTACCGATATTGACTGTTTGAACATTTTCGATATAGATTTTGGCATCACTTGGTCTATCTCCACCAGCTACAACAGCTGACATTACAGAAAAAGTTAAACAAACTATTAATCCGAATGATAATACTTTATTTAGTTTATTTATCATATTTCAAAGAGGGGGAGTTTAGCTCCCCCTAATTAGTTATTTAGGTTGTACCATCTGAACCTACGATTCCTACGTAGTCAATAGCTCTATAAGACTCTCTGTATCGACCCATGTATTTATAAACATGGTTATCTGTTAAAGTCCAGTCTTTAAGATGTGTTGAAACACCTTCTCGAACATATCTTCGAACATCGTGATTATCACCTAGTAAGAACCAAGCTGTATCAGAACCTCCAGCAGCAGCCCCTAAGTAGTTACTAGTAGCTACATAAATACCATATTTAGAGCTGAAAATTTCGATATTGTTGTTTCCTGTTCCTCTTTCCCAGTCTGTATCACAAACTTGGCAAGCAGTTCTAAATAATGCAGGTGGAACTAATAATACTCTAGGTACACATCCACTAACATCACCATTTTGATCTTTTTGTTCTAAAAGTTTAACAACAGCAGTATCAAGACCAGCTGAATCTAAAGCGTCAGTAATCTTATTGTCAACTGTGTCACCACTTAAAGTTGTATGAGTGTCAGATACTAAATAAGCACCATCAGCAGTTGTAGTTGTATCAAAAGCACCTCTAAAAATGCTCATAGCTTGTTTAGTCTTAGTTAGTTTTGCTTTTCTAGCAAAGTCTTTAACCATCTTTTCATAAGAACCATGCATATTATCATCAAAAAATTCTTTAGGAATTTCGATAGTTTGTGCATAAGTTACATGTGTTGTTGTTTGTTTGTTTCCGATTAATGGAGTATCAACTTGAGCATCTTGTTCTTCCTGCTTAGAGTTCCAATAACCAGTTGGTTTGAATACTTCTTCTTGTTCTGCTGATTTGTCAGATGAATCTTGAACAAAAATAGCAGGAGAAGTTTCATCAACGTAGCCAGGAGCTTTCACGTCATAATCAAAGTATTGTTGGAAAACGCTGTCAAGCTCTGTTTTCACTACGTCTGGATTTAATCCACTTGAATATCTCATATTTTTATAGTGTTAGTTAATTATTAAATAGCAGCACCCATATCAGTAGCTTGCCATTTTACTTTTACTTGCAAAGTTTCTTTGTCAGGATCTCCACCAACAATTCTTAGAGCATGAACGTTATCATCATCCCCTTCATTTTCATCGATAGTATAATTTGTATTATCGAAGTCAAAACAAACTGTATCTCCAACTAAAGCATCGATTTTAGCTTGAGTATTAACATTTGTTGAAGTTGTAGCCTTGGCTTCCAAAATTGTATTAGGTGTAATTTCAATTACATCTACAGTGCCATCAGCTGAAGAAGTTTCAGTTGATTCACCAGCAGCGATACCAACAAATAAGTCAGTTCCGATTTCTGGATCTCCAGTAGCCAATGGAATAACATAAGGACTTCCAGCAGCAGCTAATTTAACTGGTTCACCAGCCTTGACTGTGTCTGTTTCACTAGAAGAAGTTCTGTCTTGAACTTGATATTGCCGTGTAGAAGCTCCTTTAGGCTCTACAACTTTTACGTCAAATTTTGCCATATTTTTAAAGTTATTTAGTTATTAACGCCCTTCAAAAACTCACTTCTAGACACTGGCTTTTTGCCAGCGTTTTGACGTCTAAAATTAAATCTCTGAAAGATTTGCTCTTCCTGAGCAGATAATTTAACGTCCTCTTGAGGGGTAGCTTTTGAAAGATTTGAACCTTGACTATTATTGCTATAGCTTTCGCTATTTTGCTTTGATAGTCTAGCCTCTTTTTGGTCTTTTTCAATCTTTTTACGATTAGCAATTGCTTTAGCAATTTGCATATCATTAAGGATGTCTCCTTTAGTATAACCAGTCTTATTTATCGTATTGTCATAATGAAATCTAATTAGCTTCTTTTCAGCATCATTGCTAGACATTGAGTCTAACACATCTTCAACTGTATTTGTCATCATATCTTGTCTAAAGCTAGACAATTTTTGATCTAATACATTTGAGATTCTGTCCTCTATATCATCCGGTTCTTCTAAATAAGAGTCTTCCTCTTCTGTTTTTGCTTTTTTCTTAGACTTCTCTATAGCTTTTTCAGCTCTTTTTCGTCTTTCCATCTCTTCGTTATAAAGAGCTTGATAATCTATCTGGTCATCTTCAGCTACCTCTTGTTTTTTAGGGTTGTTCTCTTCAACCTCTGGAGCTGGTTGTTTGTTGTCTACCTCTTGAGCTTGAGGTTCTGAGTTTTCTGTCTCAGTTTGTTTAGGCTCATTATTCATGTTATCTTGCATAAGTTTACGAATATACCCTCGCTGGGTGTCTTAAATATTAAAAAAGACCACTCTACTGAGTGATCTTCTCTAATACCTAACACAAAATGCGACCAAAATTGTATTAAGTATTAAGCTTAATCACTCAATACTCGTGGTCGCATTATATTTTAATGTACGTTTTTTTTATCAAAGGTGTCTAATAACTTGTTTAGCATGTCTAAGTTATAAAGCATTGCTTTTGGAAATACCAGATCATCTGATGTTACACTTTTATTAAACATTCTCTCTTGTGCTATATACTCTACATTCCTATTGAGATGTTTCCAAAGTGATGTTTTTTTTATAACGTTAGCTTCTTTTGCTAAATTGTTTATCTCTTGCTTTGATAAAATTTTTTCATTTAAAGATACTACACCTGAATCTATTCTTCCTTTAAATTTAAGTACGTCTCTATCGCTTACTGCATTAAACAGATTTCTTAGAAGCAGGTTTAGGATCTTCCTTTTTAACTTCTTCATCTTTTTTTACTTTAGCTTTTTTAGGAACTTCCTTTTTTGGCTCTTCTTCTTTTTCAAACTCTATGTCAATGAATTCAGCAATTTGTTCTTTTGTAACATGGTCTAAATTTCCTTCTACTACCCCATCTCTTCTAAGTCTATTATCTACAACTTCCTTAATTCCAGTTGCTTTGATCTTTAAATCAAACATGGCTTTCCTTTTTTTAGCATCATCAGAAATTAAGCCCCATAGTTGTAACTTGTTTAAGTCTGTTAACTTCATATTTTTATACTTGACCCTGCTCCATCATTTGCTGAACAGCTCCAGTTGGTGAGCCTTGTCCACCGCCCTCAGCCCCTAGGGCTTGAGCCATTGGATTAGCTTGCTCTTGCTTCATGATGTATTTATCAGGATCATCTCTTAATTTATCGTAACTATTTAATAATAAATCTTTAAATATTAGCTCTTGATTAGCTAGAGGATTCTGTATTGCCCTATCATAAGCCTCTAAGTTCATTGCCTTTCTCATTGCTTCTGTTGGTGGTGTTACTACATCAGGAGTAATCTTTATCTTAAATCTCAAGTCTCTAAATTTCTCAGGATTAACTTTATATATTTCAGTCTTATTATCTAACTTGTTTCCCTCTTGTTCTAGTACTTGATAAGATTTTTCTAGTTCGTAATCCTCTACTCCTTCCATTCCCATCATTTCAGCTTCTGATTCTAATTCTGCAGGATTTTCAAACTCAATAGTTCTAGTTTTAGTTCCTGTTTCTGTCTCTCTATCAGGCATTGTGAACTTTCTAAATTTAACTGCACTTGCTCCGTCTGCAATTCCTAACAAATCACCTAATGTTAAATGCTGTATAACATCACCTATCTGTAGTTTGCCCATATCCTTAACCATAAATCCAATCATTTGACTAAACATTCCAAGCATTGTTCTAGCGTTTTGTTCTAATACCGCTATTTCGTATTTAGTTTGAGTTCCGGATCCTTGTTGCCCAGCTGTTCTTGCATCAGATGATGACTCTGACATGCTAGATTCTACCTTCTCAAGCATTGACATCCCAACACTTAAATTAGATCCAATAGTCATTGGTTCAATTCTTGTATTGTCATATTGAAATGTGTTAACTGACCCAGGTATCACTACACTTGAATCTACAACCTCCTCACCAAATAAATTAACTGGAGGCATTACTTGTAAGTAAGTACCATCAATTATCATTCTGTATAAAGTCTCTACTACTTGCTCATCAGCAGCCATCTTAAACATTAACGATTTATAGTAAAAGAACTTGCCCTCATCTATCAATTCATATCCTGTTTTAGAGAATGGATATAGCTTGTCTTTCCTTCTTAAGCATTGGTCTGGTTTTGACATTATTATACCATTAACAAACTCTAATTGCAAATCATCATGCCTGTTGTAATAAATAACTTCTTCTACTAACCTTTCTTGCAGCTCTTCATCATACTGATCGTAGAATGTCTCATTCTCTTCGTTAAATAATACTTGAATTCCAGGCTTAACATATTTAAAATTATCATTCTTCCCATATTTGTGATTAGCTGTTTCCCAACTAATAACTTTACGCCATATTAAAAAATTCTGTTTTTGAATGTCATGTTCGTAAATGTTCTCAATATACAATTCATCTACTGGCACTAATGTGTCCTTAAAACCACTTAGCACTTCATCCTCCACTTCTTTAACTTCATAAGAACCATCATCTTTAGGTTCTTTTATTTTTCTTGTAGCCTTACAATATTCTGTGTTAATTATAACAGCTGGATTTACCATAGCTGAAACAACTGAATAAAGAAACGTCTTTTCATAGTCTGCTTGATCATTTCTCCACTCCATAAGGTCTCTCATTACTGTAGCTGCATCTTTATCCTCTTCTGAGTTCTCATTTTGAGCTGTTATTACTGGCATTATAAGTGACCTTGTAATATGAGCTGCTATACTAATAAGCTTATTTCTGGCTATTGGTCTAACAGCGTTAGATTTCCATGATTCTGCTGGATCATTTGAACTTGGCTCTTGCCAAGCATTAAATCTTTTTTGATCTATTGACTGTCTGTCAATTAGAGTTTTATCATTAAACTCTCTATATGGCTTATCCATTATCCTAGTAGCATGATCGAAGTCCTTTTGCATCATCTTTGTAATCTCTACAGTCTTATCATTAGGCTGATAGTCTGACTTGTCGTTGTTTATTCTGCCACGTTTATCTTTTAATAATTCTAATCTTGATAACATAATATTTAAAAGGTCGCGCTATAATTCTCTTTTATATGTAGTCTTAGGTAATATTCTAGTTGGCCGCCTCATTACATCTACTGATCTAGTATTATGAATAGCATATCTTAAAGCATCTACAGCATGATCATTCTCTTTCACTGGAAGCTCCTCTTCATTCTTGTCTGGCTTTTTATCAGCATATCTATAAGATTCTAGTTCTGTTATTAAATTTACACAATGCTTGGCTATTATCAATCTGTTCTGCTTTAACAAGCTATTAACTGAGTCTATTCCCGCTTTTATATCCTTGCTTACTTCCATTACATGAAAATGTTTTTTAATCTTAGCTATCCTGTCAGGCTCAGCTGGATCTGGATAAACCTTAGATGGATCATAACTACTTATCTTTTCAACTATTTGCTCTATGTCTTGTCTTGATTTATACCATTCATCCATTACATAGTAATTGTTGTCATGGTCTATTCCTATTTTTAATATAGCAGTTGGATTATTATATCCAAAGTCTACTCCACATATTACTTTTATTATTCTTTTATTCTCTATTTGATCTATATCCATTAAGTGTCTAAATCTATCAAACTCTTTATACACTAGCCCTTCAGATTTTCTAAAATCAGCCATATACTCTTGAGCGAATCTATTCTCTTCCATTTCTGCTTTAGCTATATTTATTTCATCTTTTGGAATGTATGGATTGTCGTAAGTTGTATAATGAAATGATTTATAATCCTTACTTTCAGATTCTTTGTTATACAAATCATAGAAGTGATTAAATCCTTTAGGAGTTGATATAAACAATCCTTCACCTCTAGTATCTGTTAATGTTGGTCTTACTACTTCCTCCCAATGTATTAAGTAATTCCTCATGCTGGCTATTTCATCTATAACTATAAAGTCAAACTGTTGTCCTCTAAGTGTTTCAATGCTTTCCCACCCTCTAAGTTTAATTATGCTTTCAGTTCCTTTTATATTCTTTACAGCTAGTTCTAGTCTTGACTCATTTACTTTTTCTATTATAGAGGTTAGTTCTGATTTAAGCATATCCCAAGCAATATCTCTAGCTTGTTGGTAAGTTGGGGCTATGTAAGCTATTCTTGATTCCTTAGATAATGCCTTACCTTTTATTTCTTCTATTGCTAGGGTTGTTTTTCCCCACCTCCTTCCATTACAACAGACTCTAAACCTGTGTGTATCTCTAGCAACTGTTTTTTGACCGTCGTGCAATAGCATGTAATTTTGCATGTTCTGAATGACTATCTAAAATTTCTAAATTTGATAAATCATTATCAGAAGGATTATTATTTTTTTGTAACTTTTCCACTACCTATTTCTTTTTGTGCATCATGTAATAACATACTATTTATTTTCTCTATGGTGCTTACACCCTCTACACTCTCCGACTTCTTTTATGTTTTTTATTCCTTTCCAAAGTTTTTCAAATTCTTTTTTATTGTTCTTTAATACTCTTAAATCATCCTCTTTAGTTCTCTGTTCCGTTACTGACAAATCTTTTCCTTCATTTAGTCTTTTAATCTTATTGTCTATTTCTATGTGTGCTTTTGTTATTGCCATTCCATAATCCCATATTTTCGTAAAACTAAATACAACATCATCAAGCTTGGGATCATCTATTATTATACAAAAACAACTCTTACATAGTTTATATTTGTCTTGGTCGCTCATATGTTTATATTAATTTATTAATCCATTCTTTTTAGCTATGTCCTCTGATATGTTTATTGCTATTGGCTCTCCATCTCTACCACTATGCTCTTGTCTGGAGCTAAATTCGTCTTTCCTTTTTCTCTCTAAGTACCATTTAGCTGTATCAGCCTTGTCTAATTCTTTATAAATAGTCTGATAAGCCTTTAAAACTGGCTTTTCCCTTAATCTGTCATACTTTTCTTTTGACATTTTTCCCTCTTTAATCCATCTATAAAAGCATTCTCTGCTAATATCAGCATAATAGCAAGCAGCACTTACATCTGAACCAACTGAAAATGCCTCTTCTAATTTTCTTACAGTATTTTCGTTTAATTTAGTCATATTTTTATAGTTTAATTGCTTTATTTCCAGTATAATCTTCATATCTTTTTATTATTACATCAATGTATTTAGGGTCTAGTTCCATGCCGTAACATATTCTATTGGTCTTTTCACAAGCTATTAGAGTGCTACCGCTTCCAATAAATGGGTCCATAACTATATCTTTTTCATTACTCATTAATATTATTCCTTTAACTGGCAACATTACTGGATAACAAGCTAAATGATTTTTCAGTTGCGTTTTATTAGTTCCTATTTCCCAGTAATTAGTTATTCCTCTATTAGTTTTTTTGTTAAAAAAGGCTTTTTTATCATTTCTAGCACAAACAAACATATCTAAATCTTCTTGTATACTATGCTCATCACCAACCAATAAAACATCTTCATATTGTCTAGTAAACATTTCTTTACTAGTTATTGGTAAAGCTTGTTTTTTGTTCCAAACTATTAACTCTAAAAATTTTAATCCTGTCTCTTTTACTATCCTATAAAATATTTCAATAAATTCCCATCTACTGTTCTTGTTATAACTTATATTCCAAAATATAAATCCCTTTAGGTGCTTTTTCCAAATATTTATTATATTTATATTAAAATCTATATATTCTTCACTTTTTAAATTATCTTCATAACTTTCATACATTCCAGAATTTATATTATAAGGCGGACTAGTAAAAATAACTTTTCCCTTTTTGCCATCCATTAACTTCTCTACATCCTCTAATTTAGTACTATCACCACACATTATTCTGTGATTTCCTAACTGATAAATATCACCTAGATTTGCTTTTGGCTCTTCTGGCACTTCAGGAACTTGGTCATCTTTCTCTTCTGGCTCTATTATTAAATCTTTATCAAATCCCAAGTCCTCAATATCAGTGCCTTCTAATTGCAGTTCTTTTAGTTCTGGTAGTAGTAATTCATTTAGCCAAGGACTCTCATTTGTTTTATTATCTGCTAATCTTAGCTCTTTAACTTGTTTTGGTGTGAGTTTTTTTCCTGGCTTTCCGCTTAGTGTCTCTCCTTCGTTGTTTTTTATCCAAGGGGTTTCAATTCCTTCTGGGTATTTTTTATACGCTTCTATTCTACCATGCCCTGCTATTATAACGTTGTTTTTGTCTACTATTATAGGGGATTGCCAACCATAATTTTTTAAGCTATAAGCTAGTGTCTTTAGCTGAGAATCAGGATGCTCTTTTGCGTTATTTTCGTATGGTTTTATTTCTTCTATATTTATTTCAATATTCTCCATATTCATTGTTTATTTTAACTTCTATAGACTTTATTTTTTCTATTAGTTTTTCTGATAGGCTTTTAGCTATATCTATTTCTTCTTTTGTTTCAGCTTGAAAAGACATTTTAAATCCGTCTTTGTGTTGATCGTTTGTTGTTATGTTAAATTTTAGCATTCGTTTAAATATTTTTTACTATCTAATAAAATAGTATGTGGTATCTTTTTAAAACTATCAAACCAGAAATCACACCATTCTGACCAGTTCTCTTTAACGTTTATCTTAAATCTATTCTCTATTTCTTCTAATGCTAATTCTTTTGGCATTCCTATTTCACAATCTAACTTATAGATTAACCATGGATTTATAACTGTTTCTACTGCATTTTCTATTAATAAAGGAATGTTCTTTATCTTTTTTTCTTTAGTTCCCATTCCTTCTAACATCTTGTCTCTTTCTTTTACTTTATCATAATCACTATAGAATACTTTTCTGAATTTGTTTGTTATGTTTTTCATATAGTCGCATTTTTATTTAATTAACTTCATCTATTGGATCAATATCTTCTATTGTTTCCTCTGGAGCTGGCTCTACTTCATTAAATTGATCAACCCAAAAATAACACCATTCATTCCAATAGTATTCTCTTTTAAGTCCAAATATTTCACTTATTTCATCTAATAGCATTTCAATTGGTCTATCTTCTTTTCTTTCTAGCATATAAATAAAATAAGGATTCAGGACTTCTCCTGACTTTATTTTTATTAGGGCTGGTACTTTCTCAATATCTTCTTCTCCAGCATTCATTCTTTTTTCTATTTCTTCTCTATAGTTAGCTATTTCTTTTGCTACTGATTTAGATTTTTTTATGCTTTTTTTCATATTATTTTTTTTTACCACATCCACCTTTTCCATTTGGTTTATTTTTTTTAGTCGCCTTCTTGTCTCTTACGAGCTTCATTCTGATATTTGCCATATATTTGAGTTATTCCGCCACATTTGTGACATTTTATATAATTAATACTTAATTGTTTTTTTATTTCACATCCACAATACTCACAGTATTTATCTTGCATAATATTTTTCTTCTAATAGTGCTACTTTTATATTCTCTTTATTTAGGTGTTTATCGCAACGTGAACAATACCAAGTTTTTCCGTTAACAACTTGAGTAACTTCTTTTTCACAAATTTCACATGTTACTAAAAACATATTCTATTTTGCCTATTAGATCGCCTGACATGTTCTCATAATAAAAATCCTTACTCACGTAGTAAGGATAATAATATGATTGATTTTGACAAGCAATTTGCATATATAAATTTAGTTGTTTGCATCCAGGGATTTCTCCCCCGATGTTTTTTATGAGTGAAAAATCAAACTAATGATCTTTCATTTATATTATATCAATTAAAAATAATATTGTCAACACAAAAAACCACTATTGCTAGTGGCGTTTTGTTTTTCTTCTCTTAAGGAGGTGAGAAAAATATGAAATTTGATTTTTTTATATTATACTACTCTATTAAATTTTGTCAACAAGTCCTCATAATATTCTATAGTGTCATTTGCTATTTGTCTTTTTTTTGCTTCAAGTTCCTTGAGCCAGTCTTCCCCCTTTATATCTCTTACTTTGTTATGTATTTCTGGATTTCCATTATGATGTGAAAAATGACACCCTGCACATAAAGGAATTAAATTTTCCCAGTCGTACCTAAGCCTCAAACTCATTGATTTAGTATAGTAGTGATGAAGGCATGAATATTCACTACCACATACCATACATCTATCATAAACTTCTCTTCCTTTCTCTTGTATTATTCTATCTAACTTTCTTTTAAGTTTAGACTTTTTTTGTTGAGATGTTATCTTTTTTTTTGGTTTATACTTTTGCATTCTATTCTAATAATTTGTAATTTATTAAACTTGTAACCAAAACAATAAACAAATTCATTCCCCAAATAATTGCTGGTGTCGTTTCTGTTCCAAAAACTACTATTATAAATATTTCTAATATTGTTACTATAAAAAGAAATAAGTACAAAAATACTATCCATAGTATTACAATTTTTTGATCTCGATTATCCATATTAATCCAATTTATCTTTTATTAAGTTTATAAAATCTTCCATCTTTTTTCTATAAAAAGAATCAAAGTCGTCTGTTGGTTTATATTTTTCCCAATACACATATAAAACACTTCTTAGTCTTTGACTTGGGGACTTGTCACTCTTAAACTCATTGCTTTCTTTTATGTCTAAATCTTCTACCTTTACTGATTGTTCTTTAAATGCAACCCATACATGTTTATCGTTTAGTTTAAAAAGCTCAGCCATTTCATTAGATGTCAGTGTTTTTGTGTCTTGAGTTTCAATAGTTATTTTTAATGAATTGTTTTTTAAGGTTTTTACACCATCTATAAATGCTTGTATTTGAAACATATTTATATATTAATCATTCTTGTTAAAACTAGCCCAAAAGCTACTCCAAGTATTCCTAATACTATGCTTATTATTATTATTGTTATAAATATAAAAATTCTATCTTTCATAATTGTCTTTATTTGCCCCTGAGAGACGTTTTATGTTTGTCTAGGCATATTCTGCCTTTTTAATTAAAACGTCTCTCTACGGGCTAAATTTGGCTCTATACGTTATTCTGTTGGTAATGGTGGCTCTTCATTAATAACATTCATAATCTCTTGTACATTCTTAGCTTTTACTGTTGCATTTAAATCATCATCTTCAAATGGATCTCCATTAACATAAAGTTTATTTAAGTCAATCTTTGTACTTTCGAATTTTTCTTTTATTTCTTGACTTAGTTCTGATTTAGGAGAAGGCATAACTGTGTATTTAGTTTCCATTTTTTCTCCTTCTCTAGTAATTGTCAAGTCATAACCTTTAGGGTCTCCCCAGTCATCATTCTGGAATAATGCTAGAATGCTAGATCTAATACTTGCTTGTGTAATTTCTAAAATCTTCAATCCTCCTTCATTGTAATCCCATACAACCATTGCCCAAAAGTGCTTAGGTGGTTGAGTTGGATTAATAGGAGCTTGTTTGTCCTTTGTTCTTAATGGTTTACGTGACCCGTCTTGCATGGTTTGCCAATCTACCCATCCAACAATTGTAGATGATAAGATTCTAACCTTGTTTGAACCAAGAGCAAGCTTTAAATACTTACTGTTGGTTACTGGTGGCTTATAGCCTTCTGGTAAAAATGTACCCATAATGTTTGTTGCCTTGAGCTTTAATTTGCTACTAACGGCTTTAATTATTAATATATTCTTGTAAAATAGCTATAATCATTTTTTCTAAAGAAGTGCCTGCTAGTTCGGCCTTCTTTTTAAGTTCTGCTTTTAGCTCCCTCTCTAAATGGATGTTTGTATTCCTCATGTTATTGTCTTTAATTGTTACACTTGTATTATATATTACTTTAGTAACTATGTCAAGTGGATAACTTTTTTATCGTTTTACTGGTTTCGGCAAAACGTTCTTATTTGCTTATAAAATTAAGTATTTCTTTTTTTATTTCATCAGAATAATCTTCTATTGTAATAAGCAAATCGGATACTTCTTTTGCCATAATATTCTCATCTTTAATTCTATTAAATATATAATTACAAATTCTTTCTATTACTTCATTGTCTATCTGGTTTTTTAATCCTATTATATTTTTTATGTCTTTGACTATTTCTTTTCTAGTTGTCATATTGTTTTATGTTAGTTTGTTAATTATAAAATTTCTTTAGTTTATCAAATCCTTTAAACTTCATTTGATATATCTAGTATTAATATTTTTTTATATATTTCATGAGCTTCTTTTAGCTTTATTTTTTTATCATTTAAAACCAAGTTATGAACTTCATTATGGCACTTATTGCACAAAAGAACTAAGTCTTTATCCTTTTCATTTCCAATTCTATCATAACTACAATGGTGCACTTCTCTAAAACTTTCTTTACAACAATAACAATCTTTTATTTTAAACTTGTTAATAAACTTTTTCCTTCTATGTTTCCACCAATCTGTCTTTAAATACTCCATATAATCCATTTCTCTTAATTTTTCTATTTTTCTATTCTTAATCTTTTTATTAGTCTTTTTTTCATTAAACGCTATCCATTCTTTAGATTGTTTGTTGAAGTCTAACTTTTTACCTAAACCTTTTAAGCATTCAAATTGATACATACTATTAATCCTTAAAACCTTTTTGACCCATATCTAAGTCTTCTTTTATATTTTGTTTAAATGCACAATTAGGAAACTGATCACATGCTAAAAATTCTCCAAATCTACTATTCCTTAGTTGTATTATTCCAGTATTGCAATGTGGACAAATTTCTCCTTCTTTTACTATTATATTCATATTAGTTTTTCTTATTGAATTATTATATAAATTTATAAGCTTATAAAACAACATGTTATAGCTAAGGTTTGTTTCATTCTTAATTTTTTCTAAATTTTTAATTGTTTTTTTGTTAAGTCTAAAAGACTTTAAAGGATAATCCTCTTTCATATAATTGTAATACAATAGCTATAGTGTTATAAAACGTCCCCACTAACTAAGCCGTTTCTCTGTCTAAGCATTTACCCTATACTTCACCTTGCCCTAACTACTTGTCCTTGTGTTCTAGCTTGTGTAAGTTGATCTGCTAAAGACTGTCTTTTTTTTGTTTAAAAAGACTAATAAATAGTTAAAAAAAACGAGCGAAATTCTTTTTTTTAGAAGAATTAAAACTAATAAATGCTTGAGACTGGAGTATCCGTATTAGCCACTTTGAGAACATCTAATTATTTATAGTTGCTTATGGTGGTAAGTGAAACCGTGGGTACAACTAGGATTATTCGTCCTATAGTTCTCTTTAAAAAATTAAAGAGAATTAAGGAAAAAAAATTGATAAAAATTTCAATAAAAAAAACACAGATTGGCTATCTACCATTACCCACGCCTACAACAAAGTGGGAGCAGGTAAACAGCTAATCTGTGTTCTCTTGTTGTAGGCGAGTATGTAATTTTTAAGGTAAAGATATTATATCAAATCTAAATTATTTGTCAAGGGAAACCTTAGCTTTAGCGGGGCAACTATCCAGAGACCCAGACTAAGGTAACCATTATATCCCTAGCCACTAATACGGTTTAGAGCCTAAGCTCTTGTATTAGTAGTATGAAAAAACCATATCTGTGGCTAGGGAGCCAATCATTCCCTAGTGATTGGCAAAATGTCTCAATTAAACTTCGTGTTTACCACAGTAGCGTTCAATTAAAACATGTAAATTCATTTATATTATATGCTATTTTTTAGGTTTTGTCAATTTTTTACCACCAAATGTTTTTATAATACTATCAATAACTTCTTTATCTCTTTTTCTTTTATCAATTATTTGAACATCTACTGAAACAATCTTTTTTATGTTCTTATAATCTAAGAAGTTATTTAAATATCTCTGCAACTCAATAGCTGACATTTTTATAAAATTACAAGTAGAACAAATACTATTGCTTGATGATATTCTTGTTTCACAATATAGACATTTTCTAGTTTTTTTCATATTATTATTTTTTTTAATTAATCAAATATTTTTTGCAATATTTTTTGTTCCAATTCATTTCTATAGTTTTTTTTCTCTTCTATTATAAGGCTGCTTATTTGTTTTATAAGATCATTAGTTTGTTTTTTATCCAAAACATTGTCTATATTATAATGTTTTAATAATTCTGATATAATAAAATGTATATATCCACTGTTTTTCATATTAGTAATTTCTATAAATATTTCTTAAAAGTGTACTCTATATTCGTTGTTCTCAAATGATATAGCTTTTTTTCTTAAAAGACTATCAATTTTTGAATATACAGAAGCTTTTTTCATTCCAGTAACTTCTGACAATTTCTCTAAGCTTGGTGATTTCCTATCAATTAATTTATGATGCACTATTGCATCTATTACTTGTTGTTGTTTTTTTGTGATCATATAGACAAGCATTATTAATTATTTTTGACCAGTAAAAATCTGATCTAGTTGATTTTAGTTTTAAAATTTCCTCCTTCATATTTTTTAATTAATTTAATTAGTTTTTTATATTCCTTAATCTCATTTTCGCACCACTCTATTATAGATTGAGGATCATCTTTTAAAGCATTAAAGAAGTTTTTAGATGCACTCATATTATTTAAGTAAATTAACTTTTTTAGCTTTTGGAAGTGTATCGTCAAACTTATTATCATTTAACACCCACTCCCAGAAATGTTTTACAAAGTAAGGGGTTTCATATTGAAAGTCCCATGGTTCTTTTATTATTCCTTTTTTTTTGTTAAAATAAGCCATATTATTTAATATATTATTTTTAATATTAAATCTATTTGATTTTTAACATACTTCAAATCATCTTCGTTTATAAATGTTCTAAGTATTTGCTTGTTTTCTTCTCCACATTTTGTAAAATAAAAATATGTTTTTTTGTGATCTATGTGTGTTTCAAGCCACATAGATAAATCTCCATCTGCTAGAATTAACTCTTTTGTTAATCCAAAACCTTCGTCCATATGTTTTTTAAGTAATTCTATATCCATATTATTTCAATTGATAGACTCTAGCACTTTCAAATATGCCCAAGTCTCTTAGTAAATTAACATAACCTTCTTCATCCATTATAGCTGTGCCGTATTTACCGTTTAAATCGTAGTCTTTTATAATGCCGTCCTCCTTAGCACTTAGCATGTTGATATCTCTAATTAGAGTGTCTGAGTGAAGTTTCACTCTTTTGTCGATAACTTCTTGATTGAAATCGACATCAAATTTGTACTCAAATCTTGTTTTCATATTTTTTCTCTTTAATTATTATATTTATATTATATATCATAGATTGAACTTTGTCAAGTGTATAAAATGATACTAATATTACACAATAAAAAAAGTTATACACATACTAGTAATAACCTTTTTTTATAATATTTTTTTCTATCATTTTATTAACAATATTAGAAGTCCAACCCTTAGATTTATTCATTTTTTTTGATATATAGCTCAAGGTGGGAGTTTTAGCGTCCTCTTGAGCTTGTAAAATAAGGTTTTTTATTTCTATAAAATACAAAGATTCAGCCTCTTGATCTTTTTTTCTTCTGTTATTATAGTAACATTCTCTAGAACAAAATTTGTATTTTGTTTCCTCTCCACAATATTTACATTTATTCATTTTTTTTATAATTAATAGTAAAAAGGGGGGAAGCTTTGCATTCCCCCCCGTTAAGTTATTTTTGCCATTTCATGTGAGCTTTAAAAGTAAACCACAGAATGACAATTGAACCAGGTATAGTCTCGTATGCGTGAGCAAAAATTGACCATATGATATAAATTGCCACACGAGCTAAACCAACGAGGTGAGCTTTTGGATGCTTGTTTCCAGTCATGTGAATATTGGTAAGAACAAGCGTAAAAAAAACTCCCATAAGAGTATACCTTATTACAATATCAATCGAGCCTAGATTCATCTATGTTCATCCTTCTTTCTCTTATAAGTCGTTTGTGCTTTTTGCTGTCTACCACTACAATTGGCTGATCTCTTAACCATGCTTTATGGATCTTGAAGTAATTACCTCGCTTCATTTTCCAGCTTGGAAGAGTAGCCTCGATTTCATTGTGACAAGACCTGCATAAATACAGCTTGTGCTTGTTTTGTCCGAAGTACCTTTTTGGTAGAACATGATGAGCGGTCAAGTGCCCAGCTTCAAAGCATTTAGGGCAAAGACCAATCTTATTTCCTCTGCTTGTGTCTGACATTTTCACCTCCATTGCAGTAAGGTTTGCATTGACCTTGACAATTAGAACAAGGCTTTGGGCTCGAATTCTTAAAGAATAAGCCCAGAATAGCCACTGGCAAATCAATCAGAAGAGTTTTTAGAATTCCCATCATTGCCCCCGAACATTTCGCTGGCTTCGTGGATTGTAGCCTTTTTTGCTTCATCGTCTCCGATAAATTCACCATCTTTTGTAACCTTGCCACCAAACGGCTTGGCTATACTATCAAGGATAAGGAAAAAAATTCCGGATGATACGTCTTTAATGATGATCTTTAAATTCATAGCTCTATCCTTTCGATGTTATCCAACGTTTTTCATTTGGAAATTGTCCAGCTCCACAATTCATGCACTCAAGAGGACGACCCTCAAAAGGCTCAAAGTAAGGCTGAAAATAGCACTTACCATTCTTGATATAGCATAATTGCTTTTGACAAGTTCCGCAAATAATAATACGCTCACATCCCCAGCATATCATAGTACACCCCCTCTAGGCGTGTCCTGTTTCCTTACCGCCTGGAGTCCATTCGGTTACGTTCTCATCAGACAGCGGATTGTTTTCATAATCCGTTGCAAGATCAGTAATGTCAGGATCGACATGATCCACATTACTATTACCATTACCATTGCTATCACCCTCATGACCTGATCCATTTTCACACATGATCACCTCCTATGACGGCGTATGTGGCTCGCCTTTGTTAAAGTTAAATTCATCCATGTTTCCATAATCTTGATAACACTGAACACAGTAAAGTTGACGCCCAGTTTTATAATGGGCTTCTACAAAAGTGTCAAGATTACTTTGCAATGTTTCAAGATACCTTAGACAGACTGTACACTGTTTAACCTTTAAGCACATTAGCACCCCCATTATTGCACGTTATACATCTTATTCCCTCTTTCTCAGCATGAGTATAATGTGGCTTAAGTCTGCAATCTTGTTTTTCTTCATCAATATAACACAGAAATTCGCCACAGCTTCCACACCTGACAACTCTGTAACATGAATAATACTTGTCACATGTCATTTCGTCCCTCCTTTCTTTTTTTAAAACATTCATAACAAAATAGGTCAATTCCTATTACATAATAAGGACCGACCAAATAAACTCCAACCGACTCAACGTAAATCTTTTTACCACATTTAGCACAACATGGCAAAAGTCTCATAGCACACCTCCTTTTTTTAAAAGAACGATTATTTTAAATTGCCATTAAGGCATTTTAAACACATACCTTTATCAAAAATGCTTTTTTGATTTTCTTTATCATCATATTCTTTACCACATATAAAGCATCTACTGAAATGTATTAATATATCCATTTTTTTATCTCACTTATTAATAAGACTAAAACAAGTGCTGAAAGCAACACGACAATGGCTGCTTTCAATACTAGTTTTATTAAAAATTTAACCTCCTTTGGCATATTTTTATGTCATCCAATGGCATTCCCACCAACTTGGATGTTTAGGATAAATCTTCATAAAACAATCTATATTAGACTTATAATCAAACACATCTCCTTCACAATAATTAGCCCAAGTTCCACGTAGAAATTGATAAACTCCTTTTGCTGTACTATGTCCATTGCTAGCATTTGGATCAAATCTTGATTCACACCATGCAACGGCTAACGCTTTGTTTACATTTATATTATTTATTTTTGCCTGTTCTCTTATATAGTTTGTTATATCGTTTTTAATATATACATCCCCAGTAGCATTATTATTACTAACAACACCCCCGCTATTCTTAGGAGTATTTGAAACAACTTGTCTTGTTGCTCCATTCTCTTTTGATTTTGCATATTCTTCTAGTGCTTGATCAAAAGCTTTATCAAAAACTTCTGGATCAGTAGCATCTGTTATTCTTGGTTTTGTACTAGTGCTAATATCACTACTACTGCTAGCAATATTAGCGGTGTTATTAAGTCTAGCATTTAAGTCTACATTATTTATTAAAAATACTGATATTGAGGCGACAAACAATAAGTAAAAAATCTCAATTTTCATATTTTTTTTTAAGTTTGTTATAAAGAGCTTTAAGCTCTGATTCTCTAAGTATAATATATTGAAAGTGGTTTTTAGTGCCTTGTATTATTGTATAACCAGGCTCTTCATTATATATGTATATTATACTTCTATTTTCTTTTAGTTTTTTTAATTTTTTAACTACTTGTTTATATAACATAATTTTATAAGGTGGGATATCCCATGCCAGCATATCCCACCCAGATAAAACGCCGTTGATGGGTTTCCAGCAGAACAGTTACGGTTATATTCGTAATCAGACTGCTTTCTACCCTATCAATAGCAAAGCCTCCTTTGTTGATATTTGTACTTGATAGTATTTCAAAGAAGCAATGTTAGCTAATCTTCTTTTAATTCTATCCTTTATTATACTTATATCATCGCTTGAGGGTTTATAATTGTTAAAATACTCACTATATTTACTGTAAGCTTCAAACCAATTTCTAGAATAATCTTTAACTTTGAAGCCTCTTTTTTTACATTCTTTATGAATTTCTAGGTATCTATAATAAGTATAGGCACCTTTATCCAAAAAGAATTTTAGATGTCCCTCGCCCAGCCGGAAGTCATTAGGAATTTTATAATTCATAGTCTTTATTAGCTTTTTATGTTTATTAAACAAGTAGCATATTCTTTTTATTTCTCTATGCTCAGCTAATAAATGCTTATCAGTTAGGTCGGAAGGAGCAATTCCTATATTTATTCTTGACATATTATTGTCTTGACGCTTTTATTAACTTATCAATAGCTAGTGCTACGAATCCTCCCCAGAAAAATGAGATTAGTTCTGATAAGTAAGGAATAGTTAGCTGTGTTGATAAGTAGATTGTAAAGGCTAGTCCAGCTAGAAGTAGCCCCCACATAAACATTGTTTTTGTCATAATTTTTGTTTTTATTTTTATTATATCTATATTATATATCATAGAATAAACTTTGTCAAGTGTATAATTATATACTAAGATTAGCATACTTTTAAAAGTTATACACAAACAAAAGAACCACACCTTTAAGGCATGGCTCTTTTTGAACAGAATGCGAACCAATCAAGGTTGCATATTTTGGAACGTGATTCCTTCGCCCCAAGTATATATAAACTTGACTTTTTTCATTCTATACTTTATATTTAAAATATAATTATTAAATTTAAAACTATGAAAGATTTTCTATTCGTAATAGCCATATTTATTACCCTGTATATCCTCGTTCCACACGGGATCCTATTGGTTCTTGGTAGTTTATACCTTCTTTTTCGACTTCTCGGGGCTGGAATTGATCACCTTTGGTCTCGTCATATGGACGAACAAGATCAAGAATAGCTTTTTTTATCAAAGACTTTTCTCTAAAAGTAAGCGTCTTTCCCGCCTTCATTCTTTTTATGAGGGTGCTTATTTTTTTAGAGGCAATTTTTGATGTTTTTCCGTAATTCTTAAGAATAGGAACTATTGTTTGTGGATGTGACATAACAGCACCAGCAACAGCTCCGATTGGATTTCCACCAGTCAAAACAAAACCACCAACTCCACTGCTAAACATGTTCTGAGCATAAGCTCCTATTTTTTGACCCTTAACAGCATCTATATCCTCTAATATTTTTACCATATTTACTTGTTCTTCAATGTCTGGAATAACTTTTTTTAATCTTCCTAATAATTTTCTTTTATTTGGACTATTCAAATTGGCTATTGTGGATATAGCATTATCTTTCATTGTGCCATCTTTATCGAACAATTTCTTTCTTAATGGTTCTAATAATTCACTTTCTTTAGAAAAAGCTTCATCTAATTTTGAAAGTCCTTTTATTCCTTTTCTTGAAGTTTTATTTAATAAACTTCTCAAATCTCTACCTATTCCCATAACGTCGCTTGTTTTACCTGATGCCATATCAAACTTTGACATTTTAGTCAAATCTTTACGCATGTTTAAAAACTCAGAAGGTGTTATTTCTTTTTTTGCTCCCCAATCATCAATAAATCTTTGAAGATTTCTTATATCAGATGGAGATCTAGTAGCAGATTCAGTTGTTGCTGCTATTTTTCCATCAACTATATCAAATTTATACTTGCTTTTTAATTCCTCTTTTAGTTTATCTATAGGATTTTTTATTTTCTGATTGCTTTTTCTTATATCTGAATATTTAGATCCTTCTTCTCCCAGCTCCTTAAGCCTAATCCCTAGTCCTTCATCAACTTTATTAACTAATGAAAGCTTATCAATAGCCATTTTTTCAGCATTTGTAATAGCCTCTGGATTTTTTATTAAATTCTCTATTGTTTCTATCTTAAGTCCAGATTGTTTAGCAAGAGCTTGTTTTGTTAGGTTTCCACCAACATCAAACATTTTCTTTAATGGTTTTCCAGCAAATTTTAAAGTTTTATTAGCTCCTTTAACTAATGGGGCTGCTAATTTCTCAACTGGAAGGACTGTTCCTGCTACATCTGCCACTTCCCAAGCTGACTCTCCTATTGCTTTACGACCTTCTTCGGTAAATCCTCTTGGAGTTATTTCTCCTATTCCTGGCAATGAAACAGCTTCTTCAGATTTAGCTTTTTCTTCTTCTCCGAAAAGATTTAGCCCAGCCAATCCTTTGTATGTTTCAACAAATGGTCTAGCTAAGGCTTTAGCTGTTGGCTGAACGAATGCTTTTTTTTCTTCCCTTCCTGCTATTGTCCCTATGCCTGGTATAGATGGCAATTTAACCTCTCCAGACATTAAAGCTCCTGGAGCTGCTTTCATTCCTTCCCAAACTCCAGCCAATCCAGTTGTTTTTTTACCTTCAGCTCTTAGTTCTGCTTCTTTCTTTGCAGCATATGATTTCATCTGATCAATAGGAGATGTTACAGTCTCCTTTATAGATTCCCCCATTTTTTCAAACATACCTTTATCTCTTTCTTTCTCCATTTCTTTCTCTTGTCTCATAGACTCTAATCTTGCTTGTACTCTTTCTTCAAAATCATCATCTTCTTCTTGAAGATTTATTTGTTGTTTGATTTGTTGTATTTGTGTTGGACTTAACATATTTTTAAACGTTATTATTAATTCTTTTATCTCCTAGCAAGGCAGCTACCTCTCTAGCAGTATAGTATTCTCCGTTCTTTTTTTTCATTGTAATATCTAAATGAACACCCGTATTACCATAAGTCATGCCTGTGTTTCCTTGGGTTCCTAAAATTTGTCCTGGCCTTATTCTCATTCCTGGTCTAAGACTAGCTACTTTATCAAGATGACTAATCCATATTTCATCCCCGTTATCAAGTCTTACCTTTACTTGATTTCCAAAGCCGCTATTTTGCTTTTTCCCCTCCTTCGCTGATAATGGACCACCAGTGTTTACGTTTCCCCCTATAGCATCAACTACAGTTCCGCTAAATGGAGCCTTAACAGGAGCACCTTTTCCACCTTTTACAACAAAGTCTAAACCTTGCTTCCAGTATTTACTACCATCAATTCCAGTTATGGTTCCGCTTCCCATTCTGCTTAATGTTGTACTACCGTTACTTAAAGAGCTCAATTTTTCTTGAGAGGGCAGTTTTACCTCTTGTCCTAGGAGGGAATTAAAATTTCCAGGACTACTCAGTACTTGCCACCTTTCATAAGCGTTAAGTTCTGGCATTTGAGATTTTAACATTTCATCTTGTTTTATTCTTTCAGCTTTAGCCGTTTCATCTTCAGCTTCATTTATCCAATTCTTTAAGTCTTTTTTGCTTGCATCAGACTTTTCAAACCATCTTCTAACATTCTGAAGAGCTCCAATTTCACTTGGATCATAATCTTGATAAATTGTGCTTATATTTTGATATGCTGTTAAAGCTTTATTGTCAAGGAAATCTTTAGTTTTATTAATACTGTCTCTTACTGCGCCAGCTTGATCTAATCCTCTTGAAAAATCTATCTTAGTTGGATCCTGCAGCGTTCCAGTTAACAATTTAATATCTGAATCACTTAAAACACCCAATTCATAAGCCTCCTTTAATTGAGTCATCATTGTTTGATAAACAGATGATAATTCAGCCTTCCCTTTTCCGGCAAACCATCCAACTTCCATTCCATGTTCATCAAATAAGCTCTCAAAGTCTTTTAAAGCTGACATAGCAGAGTTTAATTTATTAAACCCTTTATAATCTTCAGACTTTTCAATTTTTTGACTTAAAGCTAAACTATCTTGCAAATTCAAAGATATTTTTCCATTTTCATTTAATTGTCCACCCATCTCAATAGCTTTTTGTTCCATTTTTGCTAATTCCAGATTGTACTCAGCTTGATCCATTTGCATTTTCCAATTATCCATTTTAATCATTCTATTTATTTTAGCCTCGTCTAGCATTAACCCAGTTTCTTTATAATATTCATCAGCTATCCTCTTTTTATCCTCTAGTGTGGCTGTAACTTCTCCTGTTTCTGGATTTACTAATTGTCCTGTTATTTTAGATATATCCATTGCCCTATCCCAAGCATCACTAATAACTCCAGCTTGAGCAGCTGCTTCTTGCTTAGCTATGTAAGAATCTAAGTTAATTATTCCTGCTTGTTTTGCTAGAATCTCTTTTTGTTCTGCATCCATTTGAGATAACATTGAACTATCAAGTTGTTCTACGTACCCCATCGCTTCTTCTTTTTTAGCTCCTGCTAATTCCATTCCTAGCATTTCTTGTTGTAAAGCAAATTTTTCTTTCTCCATTCCGAACTCTTCAACGCCCATTTCAAATGTTTCTTGTTTTCTAATTTCTTCCATTCTTTTGAACATTCTATCCTCTTCTTCCATCGCTGCCGCATGTAGATCTTTAATAGTATCTTCTTTTTGCTTTTGAGCCTCCATTGCCATTGCGAAAGAGTCATTAAAGGCTTTCCATTGTTCTTTAGTGCTAGCATCTTGAGCTTTAGCAATCAAATCTTGCTCTTGTCTATCTAGCTCGGCTAATCTGGCTATTCCAGCACTTTCTTCTGCCGATACTATACTTTGTTGTATCTCAGTGGCATATCTTTGTCTACCAGCTCTAATTCCAGCCTTTTTAACACCAGCCAAAACAGACTTATTAATTTGTTTTTGAGCTTCTTTTCTAGCTGCAAAAGTTTCCATTATTCTGCTAACTGCTTGTTGGTTTCTAGCTTCTAACCCCTTGGTATAATTAGCTAGTTTTGATTGATAATTTTGCATCATTAAATTGTTCTGCTCTTGTAAATCCATTAATTGTTGCTGATAAACACTTAAAACTTGTCCCTCTTCTCCAGAAGTCCTGAAGTCCATTCCTAACTGATCCAAGCCTTCTGGTGTTTCAGTTTGTTTTTCTACTACTTCAGTCTTTTTTTCTCCAGTAACTGGATTTACTACTTCCTTCTTTTCAGTAACTTTAGGAGCTGCTTTTTGAGTAGCAGCATTTATAGAGGGAACTGACGCAGCTATTCCCTTCCCTATTATATTGCCACCTGGTATCATCCCAAGAACATTTTCTCCAACTTTACCTAATGCTTGCGCAGTTCCAGCTGGCGCTTGAACTGGTTGAACTTGTTGTGCTGGCTGAGATGGGAAAGTTGGCAAAGCAGCATTTCCTGTAGCGTAATTCCAATTAGCTTTATCTGTTTCGTTCCATGCAGAAGAAGGCCTATCTTTAACCAGGTTCTGTATAGATTGTTGTTGGGCTTGTGATAAGCCCTCCTTGAAAGGTATTGCCATATATTTTTACATTAATAGTCTTTGTTGTAAATCATTAAACATATCAAGGTTTTTTCTGGTCTCTTCTCTTGCTCTCCTAGATGTCATAACAGTTGGCATTTTATAGTTTTGAACAGGTGTTTGTTGGTAATCTGAGCCTATTTGACCTGAATTAAAGTTTTCACTCATTCCCATTTCATTAAAATCCTCTTGATTTGTTTCATTTATTGGATATTTTGTATTTGGATACATATATTTAAGTCTTAATTATATAGTTGATAACTAGGTAAGGCTGTAAGTTTGTATGAGCTTCTGATGCTGCAGCAGATGCAACGCTGTCTACATCGATATTAGCTGTGTTTCCAGTATTTTGACCCTTAAACCCTAGAACTGATCCACCAGCTGAATCATACACATCTGCTCCATGGGTATGAGCTGGTAAACCACTTTGGGCAGCAGTAAGAGTAACAGTTTCAACCCCGCCAGACGCTCCTAATGTTCCGAATGTTCCAGAATCTTTTCCAACTGGTACATTACCTCTTAGATCAGGAACTTTAAATTGTGTATAATAGTTTTGGGTTCCTGATCCGTTGTCTGATATATCAACCGCTGAACCGCCTGATGTAGTGGATAATTGAAAAGTGTCTGTTGTGGCACTTATTACATAATAAACTGTACCAGCTGATAACCCAGTTGGCAAAGCTCCACCAGAGTTTTCTAGTAATAATATGTTTCCATTGCTTAGCCCGTGAGCAGCGTCTGTAAAAATGTCTGTTGAACTATCAGCTGTGAAGGCTGTAGCGCTTCCTAGTCCATAAGTATTCAAACAAACCGCCACTAAGTCTGAATAAGTATCATTTGAAACAGCTGAGCCATTACATAATAACCATCCAGTTGGAGCAGCTGCTCCTGCATATCCTTTAATTTCGCCCACTAAGTAATCTTCTGTTACATACTTATTAGTACTTGATGGAGTTCCACCAACACCAGCTAAAGCATCTTGTTGATCTTTAGTAACATATCTTTTAAAGTTAGGCTTGAAGTATAACTCTGTCGCACTCTTTGCATATCCTATAACCACATCTTTTGTGCCAGCACTAGTACTTATTGCCCCAGCTGTGTCTGATAAATAATATAATTCTCCAGCGGACAAACCTGTTTGGTTTCCGTCAAGAGCTGATAACAAAACACCCCCTGATATACCATTTCCATTAGTTCCAGCTCCTTGTGCTACTCCTAAAAGGATATTTTCAGCAGTACCAGCTGCACTTGCATCTGCTAGCTTCCATTCGTCATCAGTTTCATCAAAATATACTATCTCTCCAGCTGCTACTGTTTCACCAGCTGTAGCTTCTACCACAACTTTATCAGTTGTGAGAGTTCCCCCTAAAGCTAAAGCATCTACATAAGCCTTAGTTGTAAGCATTGCCCCAGATGTTGGATCATTTGTTGCATCTTCCATTCTAGGAAAAGCTGCGGTATCAAATGTCCAAGTCCCTGTAATTGTTTCATCATTGCTAATACTAGCAAAATCTTCATATAGCTGAGGATTGTTTGTTACTACAAATATAGTACCACCAGCATGAGCTTTTCGTAGGCTTGTATCAGCTGTATAGGGACTAACAAATTTTAATCCTCTTGTAACGCCTGTTAGAGTCGCAGTTCCATCACCATTTTGAGTAACAGCAGTAAAGCTAATAATCTCTTCATTGCTTGTTCCTGGTTCTAAAGTTCCATAGTTGGTTGTCCCTAAATCAGAATCAGTAATATTAGTTTCGTCTGGTGTTTGGAATGATTCAAGAGTTATACTTGTAGCAGTAGCAGTTACACCGCTACCAGATAGTTGAAACTCTTGTGTTTGTAAAAATTTTTGTGCCATATAGTTAATTTATTTCATTAGATTTTATTCCATATACAAATAATCCATCCTTTAAGGATAGTTTTGCTAATTCCTCTTTAGTTCCTTGAATCTCATACTCTTCCTTGTAGATTATTCCTTTGCAATCTTTGTCTAGATCCTTCCTTGTTTTATAGTTTTTTGCTTGTAATGTTTTCATATTATTTTTTAATACTTATTGGTTTAGAAGTACTTGGCTTAACGTTTCCACCAAAACCTAGCAGTTCCCATTGATAATCAATACTATTACTTTCATAAGAAACTTGAACTTCATAGAAATCTGATTTAACTATCTGGTTTATTTGTCTAAATTTATTCAAGGTATCAGATTCATCTGATGATCCTGTGTTTCCTAAAGGATTTTTACCAAGGCTTATCTTACCAAGACTAGCATCTTCTGTATTTTTAAATATTATATCTTCATCATTGCCGTCTATCGTATAGCTTTTGATTGTTTCAGCCCCCCTATATTCATAATAAAGTTTAAGTGTTAGCTTGGTGTTTTGCCTAATATAACCCTCTGTGTACCATTCATCAAAGTTTTTTAAATTAACTCTATCGCCATAGTTGTGGTAACTAAACTTAGCTATAGCGTTTATTGATGTATCATTGTCATTAGTTCCTGTAAAAAGCTTATAAGTTTCAGGAACTGAATTACTATGTAAGTATAATTCTCCGCCAATAATAGCTAATTTCCCAGCAGGTAAAACTTGAGGAGCTTCCCAAAAGCTTCTTTCAAAATTGTATATAAGAAGTCTATTCTCCTCTGGAAGAGCTAAATAATAATTATTTCTATGATATATTGAATCAGCCCCTGTAAAGGTATAACCTTCTAGTGTTGGTTTTATTGGATCACTAACTGGTATAGACTGTGGTGTCTCAACATCCTCTACTCTTCCTAATACATCTATAGTCGGCTCATTAGACACAAACATTACATTGTTCTTTATTCTAGCTACCATTCCTTGAGATTGAGCAGCTCCTTGAGAATCACTCTTTAAGCGTTTAACAAAGATGCTCTCTTTCTGAAGATCGCTAGATAATTCGAATGTAGAAAAATACCACTGATCTTTACCAGCTGATATGTACATTGAATCCTCTTGAACTACAAATGCTGTTGGTGAAGCATCTAATGTTAGCAAAACTCCTTCCCCTACTAGTCTTGGAGAGCTAAACGTATAATCGGTGAAATCATTAACTGCGCTTACATATACTTGTCTATTAGTTAAAGAACCAACC
>Ga0180438_10001677_pt1 | contig 38548 bp, 25 predicted proteins | sample SS_ome_12_FD_132455 | JGI IMG/M metagenome (GOLD analysis project Ga0180438, IMG submission 132455) | Hypersaline lake sediment archaeal communities from the Salton Sea, California, USA - SS_3_D_2 metaG | ecosystem: Environmental > Aquatic > Non-marine Saline and Alkaline > Hypersaline >... | reverse complement strand
CAGTTTGGCGAGGCTGCTTGCGTCTCGCCGCAGTTTGGCGAGGCTGCTTGCGTCTCGCCGCAGTTTGGCGAGGCTGCTTGCGTCTCGCCGCAGTTTGGCGAGGCTGTTCACGCTGCAGCCTGTCTGTCGATCTGCGACAGCGACCCGGCAGCCAGCCAGGCCAGGGCATAAGCAGCTGCGCCAGCCAAGAGGACGCGCGAGGACCCGAATGAGATCGTGCCCATCACGGCCAAGATGGAGCTTATGACGGAGACACAGCCGTTCACCGCCCAGGCCCACGGGATCCAGCGCGGCGCTCCCTTCTGCAACAGCCGCATGCCTGCCGGCATGGGCATCCCCATGAGAAAGCCGAGCGGGCCCAAGCTGAGGAACGCTGTCAGGAGCCTGAGCGGCAGGCTCCAGCCCATGGACAGGGCAAACAGTCGCGGCAGCAGCAGCGGATAGGCCAGCACTACCACCAGCAGCAGCCCCAGCGTCGCACGCAGTGGAAGCCTGACCGATACCAGGCTGCCGAGCCCCGAGAAGAGCAGCACCGAGAACAGCACCAGCGAGAAGGAGTACGTTGGCTGCCCTAGAAACAGGATGAACTGCTGCAAGAGCGGCATCTCAACGAGCAGGTAGCCCAGCCCCAGACAGGCGAAGTACACCAAGACGTGCCGGAAGCTTGGCAAAGTTGGCACGCTGCGCACGGCAAGCGGTAGCACGATGAGCAGCCCCGACAGCAAGACGGCCAAGACCAGGAGCGCCACCAGTATCAGATAGCCGCTGCCGCCAAAGGGCTGCCAGGTCTTGCCCAGGCTCTGCAGGATGCTGGGGATCTGGTTCCACCGGAAAAAGTGGAAGAAGAAAGGGCGGTCGTCGGTAGGAGGGGAAACCTCGTAGGCGTACTGCCTCAGCCAGGTCTCGCGGTCCGCATCGGACAGCACGCGCCGGAAGGTATCATGGTGCAGGGTGTCAGGGAGCACGTTGTACCGGTTGGCTTCCGACACCGGCATGCCCTGGTAGTAGATGAGATCAAAGCCGCGCTCCGCACAAAAGCCCTTCAGGTGGTCGATCTCTGCAGCGCGAAAAGGCGTGCGCTTGGCCATCAGCGTGGCGGTTGACCAGCTGCGAAAGGCCACGATATGCTCCGCGGGCTCGCCAGCGGTGTCTCGCCGTACAGCCTCAGCAAGCAGGGCGCAGGCGCGCAGTTCTTCGCTGGGCGGCGTTTGCATCCACCGTGTCAAGACCAGGATGCCATCGTCCCTCAAGTGATCCAGGTACAGAAGCATGGCTTCCACGGTATAGGCGTAGGATTCAGAGAGGCTGTACACGCCAGAGATGACGGGCTGGTAGGTATCGGCGAGCGACAGCACAATCACGTCGAACCGCTCTGGTGAGCGACGCAAATAGCTGCGCGGATCCTCGCTCACGACGGTGACGCGCGGGTCATCGTATGGCACCGGGCCGCAGGCGCCGCCCAGACCGCGGACCGCCTGGACGACCAGCGGGTTGCTCTCCAGGGCGACCAGCGACGTGACCCCGCTGTGCAATGCCGTCAGGATGCCCATGCCCCCGCGTGGCTCGATGATGAGCGCGCTGGCCCCTGGTCGCAGCACATAGGGCAAGGCGGTGGGCAGATAGTGCAGCATACGCTCGTCTCCGGCCTGCTGCAGACAGGTGACGGGACTCAGGTTTGCGCCGTCGACCAGCAATCCGAACTGCCGGGGCAGCTCTTCGGCGAAGAAAAGGCTCAGCCCCGGTGCCGAGTGAATCCCTGTGCTCTGCACCACATCGACACGAGAAAAGGCGTTCCACTCGCTGAAGACAGTCCTCGCCCCAGGGAATAGCAGCGTCCGGCTGAGCGCCTTGTAGGGGGAGAGGCGCAAGTCGAACAAGCCAGGCGGATGCCACAGTACCGCCACGATCGCTATGAGCAGCAGCAGGCAGGCCCAACGCAAACGAGACAGGTCAGAGGATGGCCCGCCAGCTGGGGATCTACCAAGGCTGAACGCAGCGGCCGCCACCGCGCCCGTCGCACTGGCGCTGATGGCAGCTCCTTTGCCTCCCAGCAACGGCACCAGCGCCAACACGGCTAGGCTGCCCACGGCTGAACCGGCCAGGTTGGCGGCGTAGACCGTGCTTGCCTGCCCCGGCCAGACCGCCAGGGCAAGGCCCACGCACAGACCGGCGAAGAAAAAGGGCAGAATCAGTGCGGTGTAATAGAGACCCAAGTAGAGCAGTTGCCGCGCTTCAAGGGCGATGCGGTAGGAGTCAAAAGGCACGTGGTTGATGGCCAGGTAGGCCGCCATCAGGCTGATGGAGAACAGGGCAGCGCTGACAGCCAGCCGCCGCGGAATGTCACGCTCCTCGTGTGGCCCCGCCTGCAGCGCCAGCCACGTGCCGCTGGCGCCAGAGCCCAGCAGCGCGACGCTGACGCTGATGAAGGCAAAGTGGTACCACTGTGTCACGGAGAAGAGGCGGGTCAGCGTGAGCTCAAACAGCAGCGTCGCTGCCGAGACGAGGAAAATGCCGGCATACAGAGGCAACATGCGGGCACCCCTATCTATCGTCCAGCAACGCCGAGACGGGACTCAGGTGCCCCAGTCTCTGGGGTACAAAAAGTCGTGCCCGACGTCGCGCCGGCTGACTTTGGCAATGATGGGCGGCATGCGCTTGAACTGAAAAGCCTGTACCCGGCGCACTACGGTCGTTACAAACTGGGCATCAAAGCCTTCCGCTATCGCCTCGTCCGCTGTGTACCGTTCGTCCACCAGGAGGTACAGCAGCTTGTCCACCTCAGCGTAAGCAAAGCCAAGCTCGCCCTCATCGGTCTGGCCCACCCACAGGTCAGCCGACGGGGGCTTTTGGATGATCGCCTCGGGAACGCCAACGGCGCGCGCCATCTGGCGCACCTGCGTCTTGTACAAGTCGCCCAAGGGGTTGACCGCGCAGGCCATGTCGCCAAACAGCGTGCCGTAGCCGAGCAGCAGCTCGGTCTTGTTGGAGGTCCCGATGGGCAAGCCATTCCAGACCACTGAGTGGTCGTACAGTGCAATCATCCTCATGCGCGCCATGACATTGCCACGGCGCACATCACTGATCTCCGGGTGCTGCTCGAAGTAGGGCTCAACCATAGGTGTTATATCCATGGTCTTGCTCTGCACGCCAGTGAGCGCTACCACCTGCTCGGCGTGCGCTGCGCTTTCCGGAGCACTGCTGCGGTAAGGCAGCAGCAGCACCAGCACGTTGTCTGGTCCCATGGCTTCTGCCGTCAGGAAGCAGGATAGAGAAGAGTCCACGCCGCCGGAAAGGTTGAGCACCGCCTTGCGGAAGCCAAACCGCTGCAACTCGTGCCGCAAGAACTGCACGAGCACGCGGCGAGTCACCTCGGTGTTGAGCATCAGCTTGCTGGCAATGTCCAAGATGCTTCCTCCGTCCCTATGGTACAGCGCTGCTGGAGCGCAGGATCCTGCGCAGCTCGCCGTACACCAACGTGGGGCGCTCATCGCGCAACAGGGGTAGCTGGACGCGCACCCGCCGCAGTGCGTTCAGATCAAGCGTGGTGGTCAAGAGGCTCTCCTCAAAGTACGGCGCCTGGGCAATGAGTTTGCCATCGGGTCCGAATACTGTCGAGCCACCCCAGAAGTTCAGTCCGTCCTCGAATCCGACGCGATTGCAGTGCAGCACGAAATCGGTGAGAAAGGTGGCGTACATCTGGTTCATCACTTCCACCGAGCGCGAGCTGCCCAACGCAGCCTCCGGGCTCAGCCCCCTCCCTGGGCTGGCTGAGATAAGCAGCAGCACATCGGCACCGTCCTGCCACAGGGCGTAAGCAGAGCTCATGTGCCAGAAATCCTCGCAGATGAGCACGCCAAAGCGCCCGAAGCGGGTGTCAAAAGCGCCCAGCCGCGAGCCCGCCGCCCAGTAGCGCCCCTCCTCAAACATCCCGTAGGTGGGCAAATAGAGCTTGCGATGCACGTGCAGGATCTGACCCTGCGAGAGGTAGGCGGCGGAGATGAAGAAGCGGTGGCGGCTGTCTGCCTCGACAAAGCCAACCAGCACATCCATGTCCTGACTGGCCGCCAGCAGCTCGGCCATCGTTGGCCTGTTGGCATCGGCGGCGATGGCCACATCTCGTACCAGATCCTTGAGCAGGTATCCTGTCAGCGATAGCTCTGGAAAACAGAGCAGCTGCACCTCCTGTTCGCGCGCTTTGCGAATGAACTCCAGGTGGGTCTGCAGATTGCGCTGCACATCGCCAAGGACAGGGTTGATCTGTGCGAGGCCGACTCTGAGTTGTGCCATGGACTGTCCCTCTTGGTGTTGCTGGTATCGAAGGCTAACGAGCGACGGGATGCGACGCGCGTGCCCTATGCCTCAACTGGCCATAGAGCAGCAGGCTGCCAGCCAGGACAACTTCTGCCAGTTCTGCCACCTGAGTTGCACGCAGAATGCCAACGTAGAGGGCCTGGTCAGCGCGCGTGAACTCCAGCAAGAAGTGTCCTGCACCGTTGCCCAGCAGGTAGAGAAGCGCCAACAGCCCTGGCCTGTGGCGCAATAGGCTCAACCGGTAGAGCGCATAGAAGAGCACAAAACCGAGCAGGCTGGCCAGCAGTTGCGTCGGGAAGCGCGGTCCGTAAATGCCATAGAGGTCGGGCAGCCACATGCTCAAAGGAGACCTGAGGATGACGCCATAGTTCGCGCCGTGCACCAGTGCCCCAAGCCATCCCACACCTTGGGCCAAGGCCACGGAAACTGCGGCCCTGTCTGCCAAGGGCAGAAATGGCGTTTGGGCATAGAGCGAGTACAAGCACAGCGCCACAGTTCCCCCGAACAGCCCGCCTTGGAACACGAGCCCGCCTCCCCAGTGGCTGAGGATCGCCAGCGGGCGTCCAGCATAGTCCGCCCAATTCGGAAGCACATACGCTGCTCGCGCGCCGATCAGGCCACCGGCAAGTATCCACAGTGCACTATCCGGCACAATGAGCCCGCTATGTCCGGCGCGCCTGGCCCGCCAGTGAGCGAAGGCAACAGCGGCTACGATGCCCAGGCCCACAAGGGCTGTGTAGGTGTACAGGGTGTGTCCGCCCCAGCGGAAGAGCACGGGATCCATTGAAGGAGCCTGCCCTACTTCTGGAGGCTCTCCACGATGAGAGCGTACTTCTCGGCAAGCTCCTCCGCTCCCGTCGTAGAGTCCGACTCAGCGTAGATGCGGAACATCGGCCGGTCGGGGTCGGGCAGAACCAACACCCAGTCACGGCCCATCTGCACCCTTACGCCATCGATCTTGGCCTCAGGTCCCGTCTTGTACCTCTCGTGTAGCAGGCGCATGACGGTGCCCTTGGCTTCCCAGGGGCACGAGACGTCCCGCACAGCCATGTGCTGCGCTGGCAGTGAGGCCATCACCTCACACACACTGGTCCTTTCCACAGCCAGGAACTCGAGCAGCTTTGCCAGTGCCATCATGCCGTCCACCGCGGGATGCAGCTCCGGGAAGACAAAGCCACCGGCTCCATCCGCAGCGATAATCACGCCCTCGCTGGCAGCTGCTTCCATGACGGCGTGCATGTCCACCCTGGTGCGTAGCACTCGGCCACCGTGATGGCTGGCGATGGCCTCCACCGTCTGCGACACGGTCACGGGCACGGCCACTGTGCCTCCGCCATGGACGCGCAAGGCCAAGGCCACAAACATGGCCGTTGACATACCGGGCGGCACGATAGCGCCACAATCGTCCACCATAAAGACCTTCTCGCCGCCAACATCCAGCCTCACGCCAAGGTTGGTTCCCAGAGCGCCACAGATGGCGGCCAGTTGGTCCAGTGCCGTCTGGAACTCTTCCTCTGGGATCGACATCCTGCTCTCGTCGATGGCTGCGTTCAGCTCGACAACCTTGACTCCAAGGTGCTTCAGGATATTGGGCAGGATCAGCGAAGTGGGCGCGTTGGCATAGTCCACCACAATGGAGTACTGGGCATCGCGGATGGCCGCCACGTTGAGGCACGCCAGAAAGTCTTCGGTGTAGGTCTCGATCACGTCGGGCTGATACTCGATCACGCCGATCTCGTCGAGGTAGACCCTGCGGAAATCCTCCCGGAAGAACACGCGCTCGATACCTCGCTCGGTGTCCTTGCTGAGGTTGAGGCCCCGGCCGTCCATGAACTTGATGTCCACCACGCGGTTGTCATGCGGAGACAAGCGGATATGGACGCCGCCCGCTGCGGCGATCTTGCGCGTGATGTGGCGGGCTACCGGGATGGGCATACTGCGCAGGTCACGGACATTGACTCCCGCTGAGGGCAAGCCGGAGATAATGCCGCGCTTGAGCATGCGCGGGCTGCGGTGCGGATCTCGGTTGATGGTGACAACTGCGCCCAGAGGCAACGTAGCGCCAAAGGCGGCCCCCAGTTTAGCGGCTAGCTCTGGGGTGAGGTCGATGTTGACTTGGCCGGTGATCCCGTACCGTCCAAAGAGCACCCGACGGCCCTGCGAACCCCAGATAATGCTGCTCTTGACGGTGGCGCCAGCCTCCACCTCTTTTTCGGGCCATATCTTGACGTTGGGGTGGATGATGGCTCGCTCGCCTACCGTGCTGTCATCGCCCACAACGGCACCCTCGAAGATCACCGCCTTGCTTCTGACCCGGCACTGCCGCCCGATAATCGCCCCGCGCAGCTCAGCGCCCTCTCCTACGTACGTATTGCGCCACACGATGCTGCGGTCGATGTGCGCTCGATTGTCTACCACGGTATAGTCGCGGATCACGCTGGGGCCTTGGATAACAACGCCCCCCTTGACCTTCACCCCCTCGCCCAGGTACACCGGGCCGTATAGCTGCGCGTCCGGTGCGATCTCCACATTGGCCCCACACCACACGCTGCCGCCCCTGTCCTCGCCGATGGGCTCGGTGTGCACGCGTCCATCCAGCAGGTCGTTGGTTGCTCGCATGTACTCCTGTATGTTGCCAACATCACACCAGTAGCCCTCGGACACGAACCCGTACAGCGGATCGCCGCGGTCAAGCAGCAGGGGAAAGAGATCCTTGCTGAAATCAAAGGGCTGACCTTCTTCGAAGCAATCCAGCACATCGGGCTCCAGCACATAGATGCCCGTATTGACCGTGTCTGAGATCACTTCTCCCCAGCTGGGCTTTTCCTGGAACTCGCGGATTCTTCCCTCCTCGTCCGTTATCACGACGCCGTACTCCAGCGGGTTGGGGACGCGATAGAGGGTCAGGGTCGCCTTGGCTTTCTGCTCCTTGTGGTATGCGATGATCGCCTTGAGGTCGAAATCGGTCACGGCGTCGCCGCTGATGACCAGGAAGGTGTCATCCAGGTGCGCTTGGGCGTTCTTCACGCTGCCGGCGGTGCCCAGCGGTGCTTCTTCAATGGAATACTGAACGGCCAGGCCCATTGCCGAACCGTCTCCAAAGTAGTCTTGCACGTGGTCAGCCATGAACTGCAGTGTCACCACAACCTCGGTGATGCCGTGTCGCCTGAGCAGGTCCAGTATGTGCACGATCACTGGCTTGTTCACCAGGGGCACCATGGGTTTGGGGCGGTTGATCGTGAGTGGCCGCAAGCGGGAGCCTTGGCCACCAGCCATGACGACGGCTTTCATGGACCGTGCCTCCTTGTGCATCTCGGGTCCGCGCTCTGGGTCAGGGTGGTGCAATGATACCACAAACTGCACCTCAAGCAAACCTTTTTGACAGAAGGCGGCCCTCTTGCGCTCATTGCCACGCTTCGATGCGATGTGCTATAATGTTGCAAAGTAGGGCACGGATGGGATATGTCTAACCCAAGGTCTAGCGCCGCAGAGATCGAGCACCTGCTCAGGTCAGGCCGGTCGGCGGCTGAAGCAGGTGATTGGCCGGCAGCCCGACACTACTTCGCCCGCGTTCTGGGTATGGACCCAGCCAACGAGGAGGCGCTGCTTTGGCAGGCTGGCTTGTCCCGCGACCCCCAGAAGTCCATTGCCTACCTGCAGCGGGCCTTGGAGCTCAACCCGCAGAGCGAGCGCGCCAAGGCCGGCATGGCATGGGCACGGTCACGCCTGCCCCCGGAACAGGGGGAGCTCACAGCGCCGCCGCCGCCAGCTGTAACGCCGCAGCCTCAGCGCGCGCCGAGGCGATCGGCGCTCAGCTACGTGGGGTTTGGCCTGCTGCTCATTGCTGCGCTCGTCTGTGCCGTGCTGGGCGTTGTGGCACTCACAGGCGATGTTGAGCAGCTGCGTTCTCTCATTCTGCCTCCCACTGCGACGCCCACCGCCACGGCCACGCCAACGAACACGGCCACGCCAACGGCCACAGCGACCTCAACGTCAACACCAACGCCCACCGCTACGCTGACACCCACCTCGACGGCCACGCCTACAGCGACACCCGTCCCATCACCGACTTTCATCCCCTCGCCGACGCCCATCCCTCCGGTATCGCAGCCGTCGCACGGCGAGAAGTGGATCGACGTCAATCTCTCGACCCAGACCCTGGTGGCGTACGAGGGCGAGGTCGAGGTCCTTCGCACCACGGTTTCGACTGGAGCGCCCCAGACCCCGACGGTGAAGGGTCGCTTTCGCATCTTTCACAAGCTGCTATCGCAGACGATGCGCGGCCCGGGATATGAGCAGCCTAACGTCCCCTACGTGATGTACTTCTATGGCGCTTACTCACTGCACGGCGCCTACTGGCACAATGACTTTGGCAGGGCACGCAGTCACGGCTGCGTGAATCTGCGTGTTGCCGAGGCGCAGTGGCTTTTCAACTGGGCGGATCCAGCACTGCCAACGGGCAATAGCGAGATATGGGACACACACAGCAACAGCGGTACTCTTGTCGTGGTCCACGATTGAGTTGACCCTGTTCCCTTTCTGTGGTATAAAAGCCGAAAGCAACGACGGAGAGAGTAGGAAGCGCGCACAAGCCCAGCGAGCTACGGTCGGTGTGAGGTAGCCTTCAAGCGCTTTTGAAAGACACTCTGGAGCTGCACAGCCCAAAGCGGTGCCTACCACAACCGTTAGTAGGCTGTGCCGGGAGCTCCCGTTACAGAGCTGGGGTCACAGTGACCCGTAGAGTCGTCGGCTGCAAGGCCGACGAGAACAAAGGTGGCACCACGGGAGGCCCCCGTCCTTTTGTAGAGGCGGGGGCTTGATCTTTCAGGAGGAGGGAGTATGTCGCGGTTACGAACTGATCAAGCGCCATCACGCATGGGAGAACGAGTCACACTCGCCGGGTGGATGCACAACTGGCGCGATATGGGCAAGTTCGGTTTTCTGGTGCTGCGTGACGGTGCTGGAACCTTCCAGGTGGTACTGGACGATGAGAGTGAGATGGACAAGCTGAGAGGGCTGCAGTTCGAGTCTGTGCTGGAGGTGGAGGGCGAGGTCAAACCGGAGCCTCGAGCCCCGGGAGGTGCTGAACTGCACGACTGCCGCGTCACCGTGATCTCGCCGGTTCTAGAACCGCTGCCCTTTGAGGTAAACAAGAAGGAATTCAAGCCAGGGCTTGCAGTGTTCCTGGATAATGCGCCGCTGGGCTTGCGCCATCCGGAAAAGCGCGCCCTGTTCCGCATCTCCGCAGAGCTCATGGCCGGCTACCGTGAGTACCTGAGCCAGAATGGTTTTGTGGAGATCCAAAGTCCCAAGATCGTGGGCTCGGCCACAGAAAGCGGCGCCAACGTGTTCGAGATTGACTACTTCGGGCGTCCGGCCTATCTGGCGCAAAGCCCCCAATTCTACAAGCAGATCATGGTCGGCGTGTTCGAGCGCGTCTTCGAGGTGGGCCCGGTCTTCCGAGCAGAGAAGCACCACACGGCGCGGCACACCAACGAGTACGTCAGCCTGGACGTAGAGATGGGGTTCATCAAGGATCACACCGACGTGATGGCCGTGCTGACCGGGGTGATGCGCCACATCTTCGGGCGGATTGCCACCGCGCGCGCCGAAGAGGTAGAGCTGCTGCAGATAAAGGTGCCCGCGGTTGGCGAACCAATCCCTTCGCTACGCTTTCCCGACGCGCAGCAGCTGATCTTTGAACGCTATGGAGAGGACTGCCGCGGCGAGCCGGACCTGGCGCCGCAGCATGAGGTCTGGCTGTGCGAGTATGCTGAGAAGGAGCTGGGATCGGAATTCCTGTTCATCACCCACTACCCGACCTCCAAGCGCCCCTTCTACACCATGCCTGACGACGAGGATCCCACGCTGACGCAAGGTTTTGACCTGCTCTTCCGTGGCTGTGAGGTCGTGACCGGCGGACAGCGCATTCATCGCTACGACCAGCTGCTGGAGAACGCGCACAAGTGGGGCATCAATCCCGATGACATCGCGGGATACCTGCTGGCCTTTAAGTTTGGCATGCCCCCTCACGGTGGCTTTGCCGTCGGCTTGGAGCGTCTGCTGATGCAGCTGGCAGGGCTCGGCAACCTGAGAGAAGCGACGTTGTTCCCCAGAGACGTGGAGAGACTCGCGCCCTGAGCTAGCTGTCGAGCATCGTGCGCACAGAGGCTACAGCTTTGGCGAGCCCCTCACGGATCCGTGAGGGGCTCCAGGCTTTTAGGGCTACCGGGCTCACCTCTAGGGTCAAGGGCCCCGAGAAACCGGAGGCTACCAGCGAACGCACGAACTGGGCCAGCGGGAGCACGCCCTCGCCTGGCATCTGGTGGTGCCTGAAAAACGTGTACAGTGGCTTCCAGTCGGGAATGAGCCGCCCCCGCAGCAAGTCGCTCAAGTGCACGTTGACCACCCGCCCTTTTACGGCAGCATAGGCCTGGACCAGATTTGGGTCTGATGTCCCCGCATGAGCAGTGTCAAAAGTCAGTGGCAGGTCATGGCGATCGGCAAAGGCGCGCAGCCTCTGCAGATCGTGCAGCAGGTAACGTCGATCGCTATCTCTGAAGATGCCCCCATTCTCCAGGGAGAGCTGGATGTCAGTGTTGGCGCGCTCGCGCAACAGCGTGGCCTGAAAGCCCTGCCAGCGCCGGTCCTCTACGCTCTCGGTCTTGGGCGTGTGCAGCACGATGAGGTTGCAGTCGACGTCCTGGGCGAGTGCGATCAGTCGTGGCAGTATGCGCGCCGGGTGGCCCTGGCCTGGGTAGGGAATGATCGGCGGGTGAATGCTGAGCACGGGCAGGGCATGTTCCTGGACGAGTCGCCTCACGTGTCCAGCGCCGCGCAACAGGACCTCAGGGCCCAGCACCAGCTCTACACCGTCGAAACCGGCTTCACTGACCAGACGAAAAGTGGTCTGCAGAGGCAAGTGGTATAGCGTGCCGGTGGAGAAGCTCAGCGGCAGTCGCATTGCTCCTGCTCGTCGAAGGCTTCGATGGTCGGCGCGCTGTCTGCCGGCAGATACAGCCTGTGCTTGCGAATGTATGCCTCGACCTGTGCCGGCAGCTGGTAACGGATGGGCAGACCGCGCTGAAGCCGCTCCTGCAGGTCGGTGGACGATATGGACAGCTCCGGTGTATCGATCAGTTCCAGAGTGTCCCGCAGGCCGGGCAACCCTGCCTCCAGAGCGCTCAAGTCGACCTGGTAGCCGGCTCGCTCGGCGACCACGATGCGACAGAGTGTGAGCATCTCCGCAGGGCAGCACCAGCTCAGGATGCTGGCCAAGGAATCCATGCCGATGATCAGGTACAGCGCCACTTCGGGGCCGAGTTCACGTTGCAGCTGCCGCAGCGTGTCCACTGTGTACGAAGGGCCCCCGCGCTCCGCCTCAATGAGTGATAGCTGGAAGTGAGGGTTGCGGGCAATGGCCAGCCTGAGCATCTGGGCGCGATCTTCAAAGGGTGAATACGAGCCAGGGGGCTTGTGTGGCGGCCGGAAGGCCGGCACGAACAGTACTGTATCAAGTCGCAGATAGGCGAATGCATCCTCGGCGATGACCAGGTGGCCGTAGTGGACCGGGTCGAATGTTCCGCCTAGGACACCGATTCTTCTCACGTATCATCACCTCAACAGGGCTCGCGTGCTGCCCAGAGTGGCCGCTCTTCCGGCGCTGCTATTGCCACTCCAGCTCACGCTGGCCCACGAATACTACGTCACCCACTTGCACGCCCGCTGCCTCAAGCGCTTCGAATACGCCCATGGCCTTGAGAATCCGCTGGAAGCGCGCCGCGGCCTCGCGATTCTGCCAGTCGGTCATGGACGCAATTCTCTCCACGCGCCGCCCGCGAACGCGATAGTGGTCGCCCTCTTTGAGAATCTGGAAGGCGTCCTCGTCCTCTGCGGGGCGAAAGACTCTGGATCCTGTCAACGGCGCGGGCTCGCTGGGCATCTGCTTGACTCGCTCCAGCACGGCGTGCAGCAACTCCCGCGTTCCCTCACCCGTCACTGCGGACACAGCGAACACGGGCAGACCGCGCTCGCGCATAGCGGCCTCGACAACGGGCCACAGCGCCTGCGCTTGCGGCAGGTCCATCTTGTTGAGCGCAACCACCTGCGGCTTCTGCTCCAGTTCTGCGCTAAAGAGCGCCAGTTCCTCGTTGATGGCGTCCAGGTCATGAAGCGGATCGGGCGCAGCACCATCCAGCAAGTGAATGAGGAGTCGGGTGCGCTCAATGTGACGCAGGAACTTGATGCCCAAGCCTGCTCCAGCATGCGCACCTTCGATGAGCCCTGGAATGTCTGCCAGGACCAAGGTCTCGTCACCGAGCGTTACCACCCCTAGGTTGGGGCTCAGTGTGGTGAAGGGATAGGACGCGATCTTGGGCCGCGCCGCACTGACAGCTGCGAGCAGCGTCGATTTGCCGGCATTTGGTGCACCGACGATGCCTACGTCGGCGATCAGCTTCAGTTCTAGCTTCAACTGGCGGCTCTCGCCGGGCTCACCCTTCTCGTAGACACGCGGCGCCTGGTTGGTGGGTGAAGCAAAGGCGGCGTTGCCCCTTCCCCCGCGCCCACCTCTGGCTACCAGTACCTTCTGCCCGTCCTGTACGAGGTCCGCCACGACCTCGCCCGTCCGGGAATCCCGCACCACCGTGCCTGTTGGGACAGGGACCAGCAGGTCTTTGCCGCTCCTGCCCTGCATCCCTTTGCCCTGCCCGTGGACACCGGACTCGGCGCGAAAGTGCTGCTGTCTCTGGAACTGGATCAGGGTGTTGAGGTGCCGGCTGGTCACCAGGTACACGTTGCCTCCAGCCCCGCCATTGCCGCCATTGGGTCCGCCAAAGGGCACGTACTTTTCGCGGCGGAAACTGACGCAGCCGTTGCCGCCCTGGCCGCCACTCACATGAATTGTCGCTTCATCAAAGAAGTAGGGTTCGGTCATGGTATTCGATACGGACTCGCTGGGAGCATGTAGGGAGCACCTCATCCTGACGACAGCCTGTTCGGTGCAGTACATAATTGTAGCATAGCTGCCTGGGGCGTGCAATTCACCGCTACACGGCGTCCAAGGCATGCTGCACAGTTCACGGGTTGCGCACACGGACAGTGCCTGTAGCAGGCCACGAGATGCAGGACACTCCCGCTGCCGCATTCCCTGGTGAGTCTCACAGAGTAAGGTGCATCACCGCCCCGCCGATGATCTTGCATCCCCTATTGCTTTGTGGTAGCATAGCGCTCACTCAAGCTTGTTGTGCCCAAGGTGTCCGATGGAGAAGCAACGATGACCAGACGTGCAGCAGGTGCCTTTCTGCTTGTCATCCTGACGGTAGTGGGTGCCTGCTCGCCTGTCTCACCCACGCCGCTGCCCACGCGCACGCCCAAGCCCACCTTCACCGTCGCCGCAGGCGCAGCGACGGTGCCGCTTGCGCCGACCGAGACCACCCGCAGCGCCAGTCAGGTTGGGCCCTCAGCGACGCCTTCGGCAGAGCCGCAAAGCATCAGCACCGAGTCGCAGCCGACAGCCAGTGTTGCGGCCGCAGTATCGCCCACCCCCACGAGCGCACCCTCGGCGACGCTGACAGCGACGCCTACGGCCACGGCAGAGCCATCCCCAACGCCCGCGCCCACCATCATGGCATCGCCCACCGCCGAGCCTACGGCAACACCCGTTCCGACCGCCACGCCCCTTCCTTGTCCGGAGGGCTATGCGCTGCACGTGCAAGAGTCGCTTGGGTTCTCGGTTTGCTATCCACAAGGCTGGCTGGTGTCTGACTATGAAGATCCTGAGAATGGTGCGAGGGGCGTCAGCTTTGATGCGCCCGGCTCCGACCGCGTGACTGGCGCAGCGCTGCAGTTCGCCACTGTGCAGGTGGCACCCAACACGACAGGGCTGGAGGGTGAAGCCTACATCGAGGCCAAAGGCACGGCGTTGATCAACCAGTACATGGAGGTACTGGTGGGGTGGCCCTACACACTCACACTGGATGGCCAGGCGGGAGTGGAGATTGCCTATGAAGCTGCCTTACCCTACGGGAATGAAATCATAGCGGTCTTGGGATGGCGGACCTTGGTGCTGGTGGACGGTCAGGAATGGACCATCGAGGTTGTGGGTCGCGGCGAGTACCGCGATGGGATGGAGGCATTTCACACGGCTTTCATGGAGAGCTTGCTATTCCTGTCTTTGCATGATGGATGACGGGGTCAGATCGTGCCATTGGGCTTGCGCCCCGGTGCCGGCAATCGTTCACCGAGTCGTGACTTTTCTTTCGCTAGTGTCTTGACAGATTTGCCAATTCGTTGTAAGATGTGGGTGCAAGATCGTTCTAGCAGTCAATCAAATAGGCCTTGTGTGTCCCATTGAAGGGAGGTGATGCCGGGCGCCTGCGAGCGAATTCGCATGGGGGGAGTTCGTAGGTGTGACCGACCCATGCATTTGCAGCAGGTACGCGCTACGTACTGAGCTCAACTCGGAACCAATCTCCTAAGTGCAAGGAGAGGAAGAAGGAGTGTAGACATGCGCAAACTCTTGGCAATCGTGCTTTTAATCGGTGTATTGACGTCCCTCTCCGTGCTCCCGGTGGCGGCCGAACCCAAGCCAACGCTGATGCCACATGAAGTGGTACCAGGTGATGCCGATTTCGCTGCGACCTTTGGCTCGATGAACTTTGACGACCTCTGGTTCGAGCTCGATCGGTACGGCTATGAGCTACCTCAGACCGGCACAGAAAGCTTCCTGTTCTGGCAATGGCAGGTGGATGACTTCCTGCGCGGTCGACAGCGAGGGGACGGGGGCATCGAAGGTATTCCCATTGGCTTTACCTTCCACCACATGCAGGGGCCCCCGAATCTTGCTCCTGGCTGGCAGGCAGCTGTGCCGCCCGGTGGAGGGCCAGGGGATCTCCCTGGGACGTGGCCCGTCGTGCTCGACGACGAGGGCTATGACAAGGTCTATGTGTCCACCAACGGCTTCCTCATGTTTGACGATCCTCAGGTCGAGGAATACGTTTTTAAGGAGCACTGCGAAGAGCAGTGCAGGCGTGTCGGCGGCCCATGCAATCCCAGCTGCGAGTGCGAGACGGTTTGCACCAGCGGTTGGCACTGGGAGGGGGCTGGCAACTGGAACTGGTGGCCATGGCAAATACCGGTTCGCGAGCCACCCGACAACTTCATCGCCCCCTACTGGACGGACCTGGCGATCGGCGACAACAGCTACACAGTCGTGACCAAGGTCTGCAACCAGTGCGTCATCCCCGACTTTTTCGGTGGGGGAGGTTGCCTGCGGTACGAGATGGTGCCGTGCGAAACGTTCACAATGCCACGGCCACGTGGCCGCCTGCTGTATGCCACCGTTGGTGAGGAGCCGAATCGCCGCTTCATCGTCGAGTGGCTGAACGCGCGCAACAGGCACACTGGGAACCTGATGACGTTCCAGGTGCAGTTGTTCGAGGGCAGCAACGCCACGCTGTTCCTGTACAAGGACTTTTCGACCAGGGATGCCAGCGGCACCTACTTCGAGACGCCATCGGTAGTCATCGGCATGGAAGACTACTACGGCGCCTCTGGCGTAGGCACTGCCTTTACGATGGAAGGTGGCTGGATCGGCCGCATGTTGCCGATACCCGGCATGCCCTCCTGGCGCGGTGTGGTCATGAACTGGCTGCCCAAGGCGGCCTTTGACCTGCTGCCCTGGTGGATCTTTGAGTGGATGACCTTTGGCTTCAAGCTCCCGCCGCCGCGTGCTGCGGGTGACATGGTCGGCTACGTCTACTAGAATCTGCTATCGACTGATCCGCCTCTGAGGCGGCAGGGCTCCGCGCTGTCGCCAGGTGGAGCCTGGATTGGATGGGTGACCAAATACCCCCTCACCTTCAAGGTGAGGGGGTATTTGCTACCTTGCCAATTCCACTGAAAGGAAACGGCTGACAATCATGCTTACTCGCTCCGCCGATCGGAATGCTTCAGTCAGCGCGCAGCGCACGGCTTGGCTGATCCTGGCGCTATGGATGCCCATCATTCTTACTGCTGGCCTCTTGTTGGGCCTGAGCCGCGCCAAGGTGCGGGCGGACGATTCGCACACCTATTACGAGACGTTTGAGACTACAACCTATCGTGATGCGGCCGGCAGCACAGCGCTTTGGGACACGGTGGCCGGCCAGCTGCGCTTGCATGCCCCGCTGCCGCTGGTGGAGGGCGTGGCGGGACAGCTCTTCTACCCCACAACCTTCTGCGTGGCTGTGCACGTGCCCAGCGTCGATCGGCTTTACCTTTTTGGTGGAGCGGGTGACTCCAAAGCGATACAGGAGTATGACCCGGAAACGAACAGCACGATCGTGCTCGATCCCACACTGGCCCATAAGCTGGCAGGCGGCGCTGGCTTTTACGTCCCATCCGAGGACCGCGTCTATCTCGTGGGCGGCAACCGGGAGACGACCGACGTTCTGGTGTTCGATGTGTCACTGCGGGCAGTGGACGTCCTGAGCGATGTGCTGGCTTCCCCAGTGTCCTATGCCTCGGCCGTCTACGTCGAGGAGCAACACAAGGCCTACATCTTCGGAGGCACGTCCAGCGCATCGAGCGCCGACGCCCGTGACACTATCTGGGAGTATGATCTGGCGGCCGGCACGGTGGTCACGCTGCCCGTCAGCCTTCCGGTCTCACCCTTGAGCCATACCTCAGCGGTCTATGACCCGGCAACGCAGAGCGCGTACATCTTCGGTGGGCAGTTCCTCGGTGTACCTACGACGCGCATTGTTGGCTTTAGCGTTGCTCCGCCCGTCACCGCCAGTGTGGTTGGTTTCCTGCCGCAGGCTTGCAGCGGTACCTCGGCAGTCTATGTCCCAGAACAACAGCGCGCCTATGTGTTCGGAGGCCAAGGGTCAGCGGCGACGGCTGCGTTGAGCCAGACCGTGGCTTTTGATATCCCGAGCCAGACGGCAACCACTTTGGAGGCCACGCTGCCGGTGGAGCGCACCGGATCAGCAGCGGCATACGTCCCCGCCCGGGGCATTGCCTACGTCCTGGCGGGCCAGCGCGGTCCAGAGACACTGCCGCTTCCCCTTTCCGATATCGTCGCCTTTGACGTGAATGCGCAGACCGCCGAGGAGATCGGCACTGCGGTCGACGGCCGCAGCGGTGCTGCAGCGATCTACGTGCCGGATAGGCAGGCGGTGTTCCTCTTTGGCGGGCGCGCGGGCTTCGAGAGCCAGGTTTCGCAGAGTATCCTGCGCTACGATGTAGAGCGCGTCACCACCGATGTGCTGTCAGTCACGCTGCCAGTTTCCAGGACCGAAATGGCTGCCGCCTATGACACAGCGAGCCGTCAAGCCTACGTCTTTGGCGGCTGGTCGCCCGGCCAGGTACCGCAGTACGCGACCGAGGTGCTGCGCTTTGACCCAGCAACCGAGACCCTCTCTGGGACCGGCAGCATGCTGCCGAGCGGGCGCGCCGGTGTAGCGGCTGTCTACGCACCCACCAAGGACAGAGTCTATCTCTTTGGCGGCAATGGTGAGGCCGGCTGCACCAACCAAATCTTGGCATATGATGCTAAGCAGGATCAGCTGACGCCGCTGCCGTCGGTGCTGCCCACTGCAATGGCACACGCCGCTGCGGTCTATGATGGGCTGACGGACAGGATCTATCTCTTTGGTGGGTGGAACCCACAACTGCCGGGCGAATACCTGGATGAGATCGTGGCCTTTGACGTGGGCACCGAGACGGCGGCGCTGTTGCCGTCCAAGTTGCCCTTTATCCGCAGCAAGGCCGCCGCCTTTTCCATTCCCAACGAGGGCGTGGCTTACGTGGTCGGGGGGACCTACGGCCCAGGCAGGCACTTGGGCGATGTGGTGCGCTTCGATGCTCTGGGAGGAACGGCCACAGCACTGCTGGGCTGGCGCTTGGCCGTGCCCCGTTCTGCGCACGCAGCCGCCTACGACGCTGACGAGCCGGCGGCCTATCTGTTCGGCGGCATTGGGTACGGGGCGGACCGTTCGCTGGCAGACATTGTCAGGCTGCCGTTTGTCTATGCGGCCTCAGGCACCGCTAGGTCGCTGCGCGTCAACAGCCCCGCCGATCAAATACACCAGGCACGGCTAGCGGTACAGCAGTCACTGCGTGGTGGTGCGGTGCTGTACGAATTGTCCAACGACGGTGGGCAGACATGGACACAGGTGCAGCCGGGTGCGCGCCATGTCTTTGCGCAGGTCGGATCTGACCTGCGCTGGCAGGCGACCCTGAATGGCGCTGGGCGGACCACACCGGTCATCCTCGAACTGAGCATCAACTACAATGGCCTTGAAGACTATCTGCTGTTTCTGCCGCTGATCCGCAAGGCGTACGGTGGCTGACGCTCTTGCGAATGCGCATCTAACCCGCCACGATCCGAGGACAAGAGCGACCCCGCCTGTGCAGCTGCACGGGCGGGGTCTTTTGTCAGCTTATCTGCTTGAGCCTTTGTCCGTTGCTATCTGCGCTAGTCTTCTTAGGCTCGGCTGCTTGCGTCCCGCCGGGGTTTGGCGGGGCTGCTGCGGCACCGACGCAAGCGGCTGATCGCTAGCGCCACGACTCGAGCTTGTCCAGCCGGTAGAAGACCGGGATCCGCGTCCCTTCATCTGGCCAACCCCCGCCTGATGCGGACGTGTGTACCTTGAGCGTGATGGGCAGATAGCAGCGCCATGGCAGGCCTGTGGGCGTCACGGTCTGCGTCGGCGTTATGCCCGGCGGCTGAGTGCGGGTGGCCGTAGGCGTCTGGGTGGCGGTGGACGTCGCCGTGGTCACCGGCGTTGGCGTAGGCCGGCTGTAGACGATCACCAGCTTGGGACGATACTCCTCTGGCGCCTCTTCCTCGGCGCTGGAGAGGTGGTAGGTCGTTGAGCCTGCAACGTTGCCCCTCAGCAATACCCCATAGTTGCTGTCGGGATTGGCGACCCATTCGCGCGCGGCTGCGGTGATGTCAAAGCCGTACCAGGCGTCGTCGGAGGCCAGCCGCTGCTCATTCAAGGGCAGTGGGTCACAATCCACCGGCCAGGCGCCAGGAATGCTCCAGCTCTCGCCGTCGGTGGCGTTGACCCATGTGGCCTGATCGGCCCTCCACGACCGCCGCAGCTGGTAGGCCCCAATCCACACCGGCAGGGTCTTGTCGCGATAGCGCGTGCGCATCTGCAGCGTTGCCGCGTGGATGTTGCGCCCCAGTAGATCCTCCGGCAACTCAAAGCGGATCAACGTGGTGTACGAACCGTCGCCTTTGACAAACAACCGCGGCCGGGCGGGTGGGCTTTCATAGTTGCTTTCCGGATCGTACAGGCTGATGTAGGTATCCGTGGTCCCGCTGTAACCCAGGTAGCCCTCCTGCAGGATCATCTGGAAGGTGATGGGTGTCAGCGTGGGTGTCGGCGAGTTGGTTGGCGTCAGGGTGGGCGTCGGCGTTGACGTGGGCGTGGACGTCGAGGTTCGCGTCGGCGTTGGCGTAGGTGTGTTGGTCGGCGTGGGGCTGGGCGTCAGGGTCAGCGTGGGGATCAGTGTCTTGGTCGCTGTGGGCGTCAGGGTCCGCGTGGAGGTGGCCGTCGGCACTTGCGTCAAGGTAGGGGTTCTTGTTGGCGTTGGGATGGGCGTCCACACCTCGCCGGCGTGGGCAATCACCAGCTTGGGGTGGTAGGACTGGACATTGTCCTCCGAGCTGGAGAAATGGTATACCACTGATCCAGACCCGCCGCTGCGCACCATCACGCCGTTGTTGCTGCTTGGGTCGGCTAGCCAGTCGTCCACGAGCTGTGTGACATCGAACTTGGTCCACACACCCGACTCGGTCACTTCCTGCTCATCGGAGGGTGTGATGTCGCAGTCTGCCGGCCAGATGCCGGGCAGGGTCCAACTCTCACCGCTGGAAGCATTGACCCAGGTTGCCTGGTCCTCGAGCCAAGGTCTGCGCAGACGGTACGTGCCGACCATGGCCGTCAGTGGTTTGTCGCGATAGCGGGTCAGCAGCTCCAGCGTCGCCGAGACGATGATGCGCCCACGGAGTTGCTCGGGCAATTCAAAACGGATGAGCGAGACGTAGGAGCCGTCGCCCTTGATGTGCAGGCGCGGCGGGTTGGGCGGGCTGTCCAGGTTGGCGTCAGGATTGCTTTGTGTGATGTATGTGTCGGTCGTACCACCATAACCATCCACGTCCTGTTGCAGCCTGGTCAGGACGACCGGTGGGCGAGTGGGGGTTACCGTTGGCCCGCCGGGCGTCTCTGTTCCTCCCGGTGTGGGCGTGGGCTCGCGATAGATGACCAGCAGCCTCGGCCGGTAATCCTGAGCGCCATCATCGGAGCTGGAAAACTGGTAGGTGACCGCACCGCAGGTGGCGCCCCGCAGAAGCAGGCCAAAGTTGCTGGACGGATCGGCCAGCCAGTCGACCACGGCGGAGGTGATGTCAAAGGAGTACCACTCATCGGCCGAAGCCAGGGCGCGCTCGTAGAGCGGCACGAACTCGCAATCCGAGGGCCACACCCCCGGATAGCCCCACGGTTCGCCGGCGGTGGCGTTGTGCCAGGTGGCCTGCGCGGTAGCCCAAGAGCGCAGCATGCGGTAGACACCGACGGTGCAGGGCAGGGTCTTGTCGCGGTAGCGGGCCCGCAGCTGCAGCTTGGCCTCCACGATGTCCAGGCCTTGCAGCTCTTCCGGCAGTTCAAAGCGGATGAGCGAGGAGTGGGAGCCATCGCCTTTCATCACTAGCCGTACCTGATCGCTGAAGTTGGCCTCAGGATCAGCCTGGCTGATGTAGGTGTCGGTCGCGCCGGTATAGCCATTCAGGTCTTGCTGCAGCACAGTGTTACCGGTGGGACCTGGGGGCGTTGGCGTGGGCTGCACCTGCACCACGATATCCTTAACCAGTGTCTGCCACACCTCGAGGGTGGCGCGATCCTGTACCACGGCCACCAGACTGAGGTTGTTGCGGTTCCATCCTGGGCTCATGGTAATCTCGCCGGACATGATGCGCGTCTCCTGTGCAGCGATGGTAAAGGGAATCTCGGGCGAGCCACCGCGCACCAAGAAGCGTGCCTGCTGATCTCGCTCCCCGCTCTCCAGCCTGAAGGTGACCGGATCCTCGACCGCAAAGCAGGCCAGCCGCAGGTCCGCGCCCGGCATGTTGGCCAGGGCCTTGACGGTAGCAGTCCACTGGATGCGATCCTTTTCGCTGTAGCGGACAAAGTCGGCTTCCAATGATAGTTCGAACGGGCTGCCTCGCTCGCGCTGGAACTCGATCATACCGCGATACTGCTTGTAGGTCCGGCTGTCGTTGGGATCATCTGAGCTGAGCTGGGAGGGCCCCGTGCCGTCCACGTAGGCCATGGGTGACCAATAAATGCGGTACAGGTAGGCGCGCCACTGCGATGTGTCGTTGCCAACCGGATTCTGAGCCAGGGGGAAGTACTGCAAGATGCCCAGCTGCGAGGGCCCATACTCGTCGAACAGGCGCGCCAGCGCACTCTGCGAGGCCGCGACCAGTGGCTCGGTGGCCGAGGAGAACAGCTCTGCCAGGACAGTCCGCGGCGCCAAATCGCCAACGGTGGGCGTCGGCGCTGGGGGCACATAGGCACCATTGGCGACTGCCAGTCCATAGCCCTGCCCGTTGGCCTGTATGTACTCGTCACGGGCTTCACGGAAAGGCATGGGCGGTGTTAGCACCTGCCCAGCGCTGTCGAGCAAGGCGTAGTAGAGTCGCGAGTCGGCGCCATCCTGCCAAGTCAGCAGTACCTGACCACCAGCGGCAGCGGCGACCGACACCCTCTCATTCGCGGCGCTCCACGGGTTGTCCAGCAGACTGGCCGGGCGCACCGTGTCCAAGTTGCTATCGAGGATGGCGTAGGCGATGGTGTGGTCGCGCGTCCAGGCGATGAAGATATGGCCATTGGGCAGCAGCACGGCATCAGGGTCGCGGTTGTGATCGCCCCAGTCTGAGGTCAGGTTGGCAGGCTGGCGCAGGATATCGCCGCTGCTGCTGAGGACGGTGTACTGAACGTCCACCCCGTTGTGCCAGAGGGCCAGCACCTGTGCGCCTGGTAGCCCCAGCAGGCGAGGGCTGTAGTAACCGCTCACGCGGGAGCCGACACTGTCAGTGATCAGCGGCGAGACGGGCCGCAGCTCATTGCCCTGGGCGTCCACCACGGTATAGTAGATGTCATTGTACAGGCTTCCGGTATAGCGGTCGCGCTGCCAAGCGATCACAAAACGGTCGTCATCGGTGGCAGCCACCACCGGGCCAAAGGCGCGCTCCGTATCCATCGCCAACTGCGTGGGACAGTAGTAATCGGCGTGGCCGGTCACGCGAGTGGGGCTCTTGATCTGCTGCCCACTGCTGGAATGGATGGCGTACATCACATTCTCCCAGGCACAGGGCACTTCCTGGGGCATCCACTGCGGGTTCTGGCGTGTCCAGACAAGGGCTACGTTGCCGTTCGAGGCATGGGCCAGAGTGGGCGAGATGTCGACAGTCGGTCGAAAGGCGTTGTCCAGGTCGCTGACTTGGTGCAACTCCTGCCCTGCCACGCCTGGAGTGATGCTGGCATAGTGGATCTCGCCGGACGGGAAGCTGCGCGAGTGCCAGTAGACTCTGGACCAGGCGACCAGTAGCTTTCCGTCGCTGCCGCGGATCACGGCTGGCGCAGCTTCTTCGTCGTGGTCAAAGGTGAGCTGTGCCGTCTGGGTGCTATCGGAGTGTTGGACCTGCAGGAAGGCCTCGCCATCAATGGCACCGTAGGGGTCCCAGCTCTCGGCAAAGGCCTGCGCAAAAGGCGGCGCTACGGTCGAGATCAGGGCAGCAGTGCGGGTGTGGCTGGGGTCCACAGAGGAATGGGCGGTCACCGTGGCCTGGTTCCAGGCCCCCACCGCGGCATCGCCCGGGATGGTCACCCGAGCCAGGACCGTGGTAGATTGTCCAACGGCCAGTTCGCCGCTGTCTACCTGGCCATCCGCATCGCTATCGGTCAAAGGGGCACTGCCATCGCCGTTGTAAAAGGTCACGTCCCAAGCCGATGTGGCCGACAGATCGACGGTGTCGGCGGCCCGATGGGCCTGGTTTTGCAGCTGCAGCACAAAGGACAGCGTCTGCCCGGGTTGTCCAAACAGGCCCCGCTCGGTGGGTTGGAGGGATAGCTGCGCCTCGTCCAGGGCAAGGCTGCCCAGTCGCAGCCGTTGCGGTGAGGCCGGGGCTGGCGTGGACACCTCTGTGGCAGCGTGAACGACCAAGGCTGCGCAGAGCGTCCCCGCAAGCGCAACCAACAACGCCGCGAGCTGTCGTGTCCAGATAGGTCTCAAGTGTAGCTTGGCTGTGGCATCAGGGCCCATTTGCCTCCTCCGACACGCGGCCCAAGGTGGCTCAGGCCGACGTGCTGCACAAGTTGGGCAGATTATACTGTCCGCGAAAGCGTGTTCAAAACACGGGCGCTGAGAGGCAAGGCCCAGGGTAGAGCAGTTGGAACCATCCCCAAGGGGCACACGTCCCTTACAGTGGCGGCTCTCTCAGAGGTGCGTACGAAAGATGTGACAGATACGTCCAACAAGGTAGACGCGCGGAGCCGGGCGATCTAACGCTTCCATGGAGGCGCCTGCCTGTCTGCACTGCTTGCCAGGGGGTCTGTCCCGGCCAGAGAGGAACGCGCCACCCGCTTTGCCTTGTGCAGACCTTTGTGATAGAATGACAGCCCCATTGCAGTGCAGCAGAGCAAGTGTATGCTGTCCGCCAAGAGCCCAATTGTCTCCAGCCCTTGCCTGTTGAGTGCCAGGGCTAGGCGGTATACATGGCAGTGGATTGCAGGAGGAAGAGAACGGTGTCAAGAAGGTTCGAGTTGGCTAGCCTTGTGTTGGTGTTGGCGCTGCTCGTGGCATGCGCCCGTTCCAACCCACCTATCCCAACGCCAAGGGCCACACGCACACCCAAGCCGACTTTCACGGCGCTGCCAGAGTCACCAACGCCGGTAGCCACGGACAGCCCAACCTCCTCTGGTGGGATCACCGCGGTCCCTTCCGCCGCGACTGCGGTGGAGACCGCACCCACACCAGGCCAGACTGTGTCGGCCACCGCACCGGTCGAGGCTACCACCGGCGCGACGCCATCTTCGCTGGCCACGGTCGCACCAACAGCCACCCGAACAGTCACTGCGACGCCCGTGCCAACGGATACGCCCGTTCCGACCGACACGCCTGTCCCTACTGAAACGCCGCTGCCCTCACCGACCCCCCGGACCTGTCCGGACGGCTTTGTGATGTACACCCATCCCACTTTGGGCTTCAAGGCCTGTCACCCCAACGGCTGGGCGGTCTCGGAACAGGAGGACCCGGAGGAGGCAGCGCGCTGGGTCACCTTCAACGCGCCGACGTCGAACCGTGACACTGGCGAGGGGCTGAAGCTCATCGCCGTGCGCGTCTCGCCCAATACCACTGGCAAGAGCGGTGACGAGTTCCTGGCCACCAGTGCCGTGTCGCTGATCAACGAGTTCTCCGAGTGGCTGATCGAGTGGCCCTATGCGGTGGAGATTGGCGACAGCGAGGGCGTAGAGGTCAACTACCAAATGGGCCTGCTGTTTCAGGCGGGCCGTGTGATGGTGGTGGGCTGGAAGGCCTATCTGCTGGCCGGCGATCAGCAGTGGCTGATCCAGGCGGTGGGACGCACCGAGTATCGCGATGAGTTGGCTGGCATCCACGACGAGTTCCTGGCGCACTTTTTCCCGCCGGCGTGAGACCGTTCATACTGTAGAGCCTTTGACCTCACATACCTGGCTGCCCTCATGGCAACCGGGTGATGGTTGAGTCAGCAGTGGCCCCTTGGTCTTTGGCCAGGGGGCCGTTCTTGTCTCCAGGCTTGGCTCGCTGCTGCAGTGGCGGGTATGTGCCGCCTGGATCGCAGTCCCGCGACTGGAGCGGACAGCCGAGCGCGGGCGCGCGCAATTTGACAGCACTGCCGGATTGCCATATACTTGGCTTTGCTCGAGGGGCTGTAGCTCAGTTGGGAGAGCGCATCAATCGCACTGATGAGGTCAGGGGTTCGAATCCCCTCAGCTCCACAGCAGCCTGAATTGATAGGACAAAGGCTGTGAACAGGAGTAGTAGGCCATCCCTGCAGAGAGTCGAGTGCCGACCCGGTGGGAGCTCGACAGGGCGCTTACAGGGAGCGCCGCACAAGGCCGAACTCGCCTGGGAGCTGCCGAGGTGAAGCGCTGAGAACAGCGCGATAGCCGCAGACGGCTGGCGCCCGTTAGCGCGCTCCAAAGTGGATAGAATCGTCGCATGGGGATGTAGCTCAGCTGGGAGAGCGCCTCAATGGCATTGAGGAGGCCAGGGGTTCGAATCCCCTCATCTCCACTTCACTGACACCGGGTGCTGCGGCGGCGCGGCCTGGTTTCTGACTGCCGATTGCTATCAATCAGGGTGGTACCGCGGAGAGCACTTCGTCCCTGAACGAGGTGCTCTCTTTGTCTTTCATCCGTTGTCGTCCATCCGTGCCGGGATAGGGAGGGTCCAATGAAGACGAGCAAATACAACCCGCGAGCCGTTGAGGCCAAGTGGCGAAAAAAGTGGGAGCAGGACGGGCTGTACCATGCCGATGAGGACAGCCCGCGCCCCAAGTTCTACTTCCTGACCATGCTGCCGTACACCTCCGGCGACCTCCACATCGGGCACTGGTATGCCATGGCACCTTCGGATGCCAAGGCGCGCTACATGCGCATGCGTGGCTACAATGTGATGTTCCCGATCGGCTTTGATGCTTTCGGGCTGCCGGCCGAGAACGCGGCGATCACCCGCGGCATCCATCCCTACAAGTGGACGCTGGACAATGTCAAGCGCATGCGCGGTCAACTGAGGACCATGGGCGCCATGTGGGACTGGCGGCGCGAGGCGGTGACCTGCGATCCCTACTACTACAAGTGGTCGCAGTGGTTCTTCCTCCAGTTCTACAAGCACGGTCTAGCCTACCGCGACATGGCACCGGTGGACTGGTGCCCGCACTGCAATACGACGCTGGCCCGCGAGCAGGTATGGGGCGAGGACCGGCACTGCGAACGCTGTGAAACGCCCGTGATCAAGAAGGATCTGGAGCAGTGGTTCTTCCGCATCACCGACTATGCGGACGAGCTGCTCGACTTTGACGCGATCGACTGGCCGGATCGCGTGGTGACCATGCAGACCAACTGGATTGGTCGCAGCGAAGGCGTGCAGTTCCATCTGGGGATCAAGGGTTCTTCCAAGAAGATCCCGGTGTTCACTACCCGTCCGGATACTGTCTTTGGGATGACCTTTGCCGTCCTGGCACCTGAGCACCCGCTGGTCGACGAGCTCACCCTTCCGGAGCACCGCCCCGAGGTGGAGGCCTATCAGTACGAGGCACGCCGCATGTCTGAGATCGACCGGCTGGCCGTCGATAGGGAGAAAGAGGGCGTGTTCATCGGCAGCTATGCGGTGAACCCTATGAATGGCGCAGGGGTACCACTCTTCATCGCTGATTATGTGCTCATGGGCTATGGCACCGGCGCCATCATGGGCGTGCCAGCCCATGATGAACGCGACTTTGAGTTTGCCAGACGCCACGATCTGCCCATCCCGGTCGTGATCGCTCCGCCGGAGTGGGACGGTGAGCCGTTGGACGCTGCCTACCTGGGAGAGGGCACGATGGTCAATTCGGGGCGCTTTAACGGGTTGGCCAGCGAGGTGGGTTGGCAGGCCATCACAGATCACATGGAGCAGCACGGCATTGGCCATCGTGAGGTTCAGTATCGACTGCACGACTGGCTGATCTCACGCCAGAGATACTGGGGCGCGCCTATTCCGATGGTGTACTGTGACCAGTGCGGCATCGTGCCGGTGCCGGAGGACCAGCTGCCGGTGGTGCTGCCGGAAGATGCCGAGTTCCTGCCGACGGGCCAATCACCGCTGCTGTATCATGAGGGCTTTTTGAACACAACCTGCCCCACCTGCGGCGGTCCAGCCAAGCGCGAGACGGACACCATGGACACCTTCATGTGCTCCTCGTGGTACCACATGCGCTACACCAGCCCCGGCTACGACAAGGGGCCGATCGATCCGCAGCGCGCCAAGTACTGGCTGCCAGTGGACCAGTACACCGGCGGGATCGAGCATGCCACCATGCACCTGTTGTACACGCGCTTTTTCACCAAGGCCTGCCGCGACATCGGCATCCTGGATCACGACGAGCCGATGCTGCGACTCTTCAATCAGGGCATCATCCTCGGCGAAGACAACGAAAAGATGAGCAAGTCGCGGGGCAATGTGGTAAACCCCGACGACTTTGTACAGTCCATGGGTGCGGATACCACACGGGCCTACTTGATGTTCATCGGGCCCTGGGATGCGGGCGGGCCTTGGAGCAGCCGCGGCATTGAGGGTGTGTACCGCTTTGTGCACCGTGTGTGGGAAGTGGTGACGGGCGAGCCGCAAACCTTCGACGAGCAACCCGATGCCAAGGACGTTCGGGCGCTGCGGCGCCTTACACACAAGACCATCCGCAAGGCGACCGAGGATATGGAGGGCTTTCGCTTCAACACTATGGTCGCCGCGCTAATGGAGTTCAACAACTACCTGGTCAAGGCCAAGGAGACGCCCGTGGTACAGTCTGAAGCCTGGCGCGAGGCCATCTCCACACTGATCCTGTTACTGGCACCGACGATGCCCCACCTGTCCGAAGAACTGTGGCAGCGCATTGGGGAACCGTACAGCGTTCACCAGCAGGCGTGGCCGGAGTGGGATGAGGAGGTCGCGGCAGACGAGATTGTCACCTTGGTGGTGCAGGTCAATGGCAAGGTGCGCGATCGCCTGTCCGTGCCAGCGGGGACCAGCGAAGAGGACGCACGCGAGCTGGCTCTGGCCAGCCCGAAGGTGCAGCGTCACACATCGGGCAAGGCCGTGCGGGACATTATCTACGTTTCGGATCAGCTCATCAACGTGGTAGTGGGCTGATCCAGGCCTTCGGCGCTCGACGATCCACCTACGCCAAGACGGGGGAGGAAGGGCTCTTACTCCCCCGTTCGCCTACTCCAAGAGCCCAAATCGGCGTTGGTTCCACCACCCCGCGGATTGCTGTGGCGGGGCCCCGTACGCCCTGAGCACTACTGGCAAGTACAACCGCTCCCTCTCGCCCGTTGGCGTGGCACTGGGTGTGCGTGTGGCCGTGGCGTTGGGCGGCGAAGTGGCCGTTGCAGTAGGCCGGCTCGTCGCCGTCAGCGTCGGGGTCTCTGCAGTACCCCCCACGGAAAGGATCAACATGGGACGGTAGACCGAAGCGCCGTCTTCGGAACTCTGCAAGTGATAGACAGCAGACCCAGAGACAGAGCTCCTGAGCAGCAGCCCGTAATTGGACTCGGGACTGGCCAGCCACTCGCGCACCGCTGGCGTCACATCAAAATCGTACCAGTCATCGCCCGATGAAAGCTCCTGCTCGTCCAAGGGGACTGTGTCGCAGTCAGTAGGCCAAACCCCGGCACTGGTCCAAGTCTCGCCATCGCTGGCCTGGTTCCAGGTGGTCTGAGCGTCCGCCCAGCCCCGTTGCAGGCGATGCACGCCAAGGAGACAGGACAACGGTTTCTCTCGATAGCGCGTGCGCAGCCGCAGTGTGGCAGTCATTACGTTCTGCCCGCGAAGTGAGTCAGGGAGCGCAAAGCGGATCAGTGCGGCATAGTTGCCGTCTCCCCTGACACGCATGCGCGGATTGGCGGCAAAGCTCATGTCTGGCTCGAAGAAGCTGATGTAAGTGTCCGACGCACCCGAGTAGCCATCCAGCCCTTCTTGCAGTATCACGTCAACTGACGGAATCGGCGTCTGCGGTATCGTCGCCGTCGCCGTCGGGATCGGGGTCAGGCTCGGCGTCGGCGTCGACGTCAAGGTGCGCGTCAGCGTAGGTCCCGAGGTGCGCGTCGCCGTGCGGGTCGCCGTCGGTGTCGGCGTCGCTGGTGGCACAGCCGAAGGCGTCACCGAAGGCGACGGCGTTGGCCCCAGCGTGCGCGTTGGCGTGCGGGTGGCTGTAGGCGTACTCGAGGCCGTGGCGCTGGGTTGCAGCGTCGCGGTTGCTGTCGGTTCACCGGTCGCAGTGGCCACGGGCGTGACACTGGGATCGACCACAGCGATGACCAGCCTGGGGCGGCGGTCCGAAGCGTTGTCTTCGGAGCTGTTAAAGTGATAGACGGCCGAGCCTGAGATGCCGCTCCGCAGCAGCAGACCAAAGTTGCTCTCTGGGTCCGCCAGCCATCCTTGCACAGCTGGCGTCACGTCCCAGGAGTACCAGGCATCGGCCGCGGCCAACTGCTCCTCGTCCAGCGGAACCGTTTCGCAATCAGACGGCCACACCCCGGCGCTGGTCCACGCGTCAGTATCGGTGGCCTTGACCCAGGTGGCCTGGCTGTCCGTCCACGCTCGCTGCACGCGGTATGCGCCAACCAGGCAGGTGAGTGGCTTGTCTCGATAGCGCGTGTTGAGCTGCAGCGTGGCAGCCACGACGTCTTCGCCGCGCAAGCCGTCAGGGAGTGCAAAGCGAATCAGGGTGGCATAGTTGCCATCGCCTCTGACGTGGAGACGCGGAGCGCTGCCATAGTTTGCCTCGGGCGCGAAAAAGTCGAAATAGGTGTCCGAAACGCCCGCGTAGCCATCCCGGCCCTGCTGCAAGATCACATCCGTTGTTATCGGTGTTGGGGTCGGTGCCAGGGTCGCGGTGGCTGTTGGCGTGGGCGTCGGTGTGTGCGTGGGTGTGGAGGTAGGTGTCGGCGACGGCGTCGCCGTCAGGATCGGGGACGGTGTCGGCGACAGCGTTGTGGTCGGGCTAGGCGTCGGTGTTGCCGAGGCTGTGGGCGTCGGTGTATTGGTGGGCGTCGCCGTGGGTGTCGGCGTGGCGCGAGACACCATGTACATGCCAGCGACTTGCAGGACCTCATGCGTGAATTCGTCCTGCACCAGCGCGACCAAGCCCAGGTTGCGGCGGTCCCATGAGCTCTCCCCTGTGGCAGAGTCGGCAAAGGACTGCTGTCCGCCGGCGGACAGACTGAACGCCTCCTCCACCAGCAGCTCGCGAACTACATAGTGGGCGTCCTTCTCCGAGCCCCCCGTCGCGAAGTAGGTTACCGGGTCCTCAAACAGGTAGCAGCGGAAGACCAGGTTCCTATCGCTGACGTCAACCAGTGCCTGCACGTTGGCCGACCAATCGACCACAAGCTGCCCGCCAGCCACCTTTGTGGCGCTGCCGTCCACCGAAACGCGCAGCGGGCTGGGGCGCCTGCGTTCCAGCTCCAGCATGCCGCGGTATTGCTTGCTCAGTCGCAAGTCGCTGACCTCGGTGGAGGCGCTGGTGAGCGGGTCAGTGCCATTGAAAAAGGTCGTGGGGGGCCAGAAGACATAGTACCATGCAGCACGCGATGCCGAAGCCTCACTGCCAATAGGGTCGGTGCTCGGTAGGTGGTGCAAGAATGCGAACTGCGTGATGTTGAACTCGCTCACCAGGTCGCTCAGCGCCCCCTCCGAAGCGGCGCCGTAGGGCGAACGGGTGGTAGAGAACAGCTCCGCCAGGACTGCTCGTGGTACCATGCCCGTAGGTGTGGGCGTGGGGCTGGGTGCCACATAGCCAAAGTCCGCTATTGCCAGGCCCTGCCCTTGTTCGTTGACTGCGATCCAGTCTTCATGGGCGCGGATAAAGGGCATTGCCGGGGTCAGCACACTCCCGGTGTCGTCGACAAAGGCATACCACAGGCTGGCGTTGGAGCTGTCCGCCCAGGTCATCACTACCTCGCCCTGCGGCCTGACGTCGACGGACAGCGCTTGGTAGTAGCCGCTGGGCGCCTCGGACAGCACCGTCGGCGGCAATAGCACTTCCAGACCGGGGCTTAGCATGGTGTAGCCAACTGTGCTACCCCGGATCCAGCCCACAAAGATGTCGTTGTTGGGCAACAACACCGCGTCAGTGGTACCCGCGTCAGCCTCTACGCCAATTGGCAGCACCGAAGGGAACTGTACTACCCCGCCGGCGCTGTTCAGCACGGCGACGAGGATATCCGGCGGATTGTCCCACAGGACGAGCACCTGCGCTCCGGGCAACGCCAGCAGCCGCGGGTGAAAGTGGCCGCTGGTCCTGGCACCACTGGCATCTGTTACCAGCGCTGTCGGAGGCAGCACCGGGGTACCATTCGCCTCCACCACGGTGTAGTACACGTCATTGAACACGCCGGCCGAGAATCTCTCCCGCTGCCAGGCGATGATAAAGCGGCCATCATCTGTTGCGGTGACAACGGGCAGGAAATCCCGCACGGTATCGGGCACAGGCTCGTCAGTGCAGTAGAGTTCGCTGTTGTAAGTGAGAGGGCTCGGCTGGCGGATCACCTCGCCGCTGCGCGAGCGGATAGCGTAGTAGATGTTCTCACTGGCACACTCGGAGATGCTGGGTGGCCACTCCGGCGGCGCCTGTCGCGTCCACGCCAGAGCTAGGTTGCCACTGCCCCCAATGGCCAGCGTAGGCGATATCTCCAGGATGGGGCGTGGGGTGCGGGTGTGATCGGTCACCCGGCGCATCACGTGGCTGCCGCCGCCGGGGGCGATGGTGGCGTATTCGATGTCGCTTGAGAGGTGGCCGCGCAGGTTCCAGTAGCTGTCTGGCCAGGCACAGACCAGGTTGCCATCCTCAGAGCGGACGATGGCAGCCGAGTTCTCGGTGCGGTGATCCCAGGTAAGCTGTGCGGTCGTCTCGCTGGCTGGATGATAGAGCGCAACGAAGACCTCACCGTCCAGCGCTCCATAGGGATCCCAGCCTTCGGCATAGGACTGGGCAAAGACGGGAGGCACAGCAGAGGATAAGGTCGCAACTCGCCGCTGGTTGGGATCGATGGAAGATGTCGCGGTAATCAGCGCCCGGTCCCAGTCCCCCACAGCGGCCGAACCCGGGATGGACACTTCGATAGTGAGGGCCGCTTTCTCCGCCCGCTGTAGAACTCCGGTGTCGATCAGCCCGTCACCATCGCTGTCTCGCAGCTCCTCGCCGCCGCGCAGGACACGCAGCGGCCAGGCGGCGGCGCTGCTCAGGTCGAAAGTATCCGGCCCCAGGTCGCCGCCGTTCTGAATCTCCAGCTGATAGGACAACAGCTGGCCCGTTGCGAGCTGGCCCTGGTCTTCAGGGTATGCTTGGACCCTGGCCTGGTCAGCAGGGCGCCGGAAGAGGATGGCCTTTTGTGCCGACAGTCCATCTGCGTTGTAGAGGTACTGCAGGCCGTCGCGGCCCGTGCCATTCTGGATGCCCACTGTGCAGCTATCGAGTACACCGCCCAGCAACTCGTACTGGAACACAATGTCACCATTGTCCCACAGCACCACTTCAAAGGTCAGTCGCTCTGTGGCATTGTCCCGGGATATCTCCCACCACTCCACGACAAAGTAACGGTCAGGATAGCTGGCCCCTGTGCGATAATATATGGAGCCGCTGTTCTGGTTCTCGCAGCCGACGCACAGGTCATCCCAGAAAGGAGCGATCAAGTTGAGAGGTGCGAGAGGCTTGGGCAGAGTGGTGTTGGCTGCGCCCAGATCTGGGCCACCGAGAGTGATGATGCCGTTGGTGCTGATGTAGCAGTGCGTGTAGGAGTTCTCGTAGTACTTGAAGCTAAAGCCCAGCGGGATGGCTCCGGTGACCGCATTGTCACCGCGGGCATCAGCCTGTGTCCCTCGCGCGCGGGCGTCAATCCAAGCGTAGGGAACGGTGTCGTCCCAGGTATAGCCAAAGGCATCTGGTCCGGCTGTGTCGAGCGAGACCACCGCCGGCTGAAGGGGCGGCTGCGCAGCCTCGATGGGCGGCGAGGCCTCCCAGGTTATCAAGCAGAGTGCCGCGGCGGTCAGCATGACCGAGACGGCAAGGCGTTTCATGAAGTAGGGCGTCCTTTCGTCTGTGGCCCTTGTGTGTCCCACGTTGGGCCCACCTCGGCCGCAAAGTGGTGAGTCACGGCACCGGGGCGTAAAAGAGATTGTATCTTGGCTCGTGTCGAAAGCAAAACAGCGATCCGCCTTGGCTCCCGACCTTCCGGTGGGCATCTCCTCGCCTCAAAGGAGGCGTCAGTTGAGGATAAAGAGACACTATCCCTAAGAGTGTGCATAGGCATGCGGCGGCGCTTTGGCCAACAATCCGAAACCCAACAGTGAAGAGCGAAAGCGCATTCTGCACACCGGCTGTCAGGCGATCGGTTGTGGCTGTAAGCAGGCGCTACAGCAGCGATACTCCGAATCGGCGCAGAAGGCATGGCAATTCTTGCCTCGTTCCCGGCGTGCTCCTAGAATACCTTGAACAGGGCTGTCTCTGTATAAGACGGGCTAGAGGTGCGTTGGCTACGCACATGCAAGGAGGTGGTTATGGACGTTGACACATTGGCGCGCCAGAGCGGCGAGGTACTGAAGCAGCGTCAGCTCGCCCTGGCCACCGCCGAGTCGTGCACAGGCGGGTTGCTGGCCACACACATCACCAACGTCCCCGGAAGCTCGGCGTATTTCAGAGGCGCCATCGTCGCCTATGCCAATGAGCTCAAGCACCAGCTTCTGGGCGTTCCGCAAAGCGTGCTGGTACAGCACGGTGCTGTCAGCCGGGAGACTGCGTTGGCCATGGCCGCCGGGGCGCGGGGCATGCTGAACGCGGACTTGGCACTGGCCATTACTGGCGTTGCCGGACCCTCTGGTGGCAGCCCCGAGAAACCCGTTGGCCTGGTGTATGTCGCCCTGGCGGCGCCCGATGTGCAGCAATGCCGCGAATGCCACTGGAGTGGAGATCGTTGGCAGAATCGTGAGTGGTCGGCGCAGGAGGCCTTGTCTCTTCTGCTGGAGCACCTTCTGCAATTGCCACCCCAGACTGAGCCGCCGTCGTCACGGCAGGGCGTGGCCGTCTCTGTGGATGCGCGCTTTGACCTGCAAGGGCAGCTCGTGCCAAGGGCCTTTCAGTGGCGTGGGCAATGGCTACACGTGTCAGCGACTGGGCGCATATGGGAAACAAGTCGAGGTGGGGTGGTGGTGCGGCACTACCTGGTGAGCACACCTGGAGAGATCCTTTTCGACATCTCCTACGAGCCTGTCTCGGCACGCTGGTACGCCCGATTGTCAGGCCGGCGGCCCCTGGTCGTTTAGCAATCAGTGGGTCCCATCGCAGAGCGCTGGCGCGCGGCCTCGAACAGGAGGATGCTGGCAGCAACTGCCGCGTTGAGCGATTCCGTGACCTCGCGCATCGGGATGGTCACCCGGTCGGTCGCCAGGCGCGCCGCCTTGGTGCCTGCCCCCTCCGCTTCTCCACCGATGATCAGGGCCGTCGGCTTTCGCCAGTCTACGTCCCAGTATCGACGCCCATCCCTCGGCACCGCAAGCAGCACCTGTAGATCCTCCAGTGCCGGCTCGATCTGCGACCAAGGCTGATCTACGCATAGATGGAGCGCCCAGTGTGCGCCCATACCGGCCCGCACCACCTTCGGGCTGAAGGCGTCCACAGTGCCCCTGGTGCACATCACGCACTCGACACCCACGGCAGATGCCGAACGAAGAATGGTGCCCAAGTTGCCGGGATCGCGAAGGCGATCCACGACCAGAATCCAAGTCAGTGGCTGGGGCAGTGGGCATTCGGGCATGGGGAAGACAGCGAGTACACCCGAGGGCGTCACGGTATCCGACATGGCTGCCATCACGGGTGCAGTCACCAGCTTGATGCTGGCGCCAAGACGCTGGGCCTCGGAGACAAGCCGCCCCACGCGTGGCTGCTGCGCAAGCGAGACAGTGTGAAACAGAAAAGCGGGCTGAACGCCCGCTTTCAGCGCCTCTTCGACCGCCCGCGTACCCTCCACAATGAAACGTCGCTCTCGATACCGAGAGCGGCGTCGATGCAGAGACCGAACGTATTTCACATGGTCATTGGCGGTGCTGCTGATAGTGGTAGAGTCGTCCGACAAACCCAATGCCCTCTTCCGCTCTGCCGCCAGAGGCCTCGTCAGGCAGAGCGCTTGGGCCGCGGTGCTCAGGCGGCGACCGCCTCCTTGGCCACGTCAGTGAGGCGGGCAAAAGCGTCCATGTCATGGACCGCCATGTCCGCTAGCATCTTGCGGTCGATTTCGACCCCAGCCTTGGTCAGGCCGGAGATCAATCTGCTGTAGGTGATGCCGTGCAAACGTGCAGCCGCGTTGATGCGCGTGATCCAAAGCCGCCGGAAATCGCGCTTCCGGTTTCGGCGGTCGCGGTAGGCGTACCACAGCGACTTTAGGCGGGCTTCGTTGGCGCGACGGTACAACAGATGCTTGCTGCCGTACTGGCCCTTGGTTGTCTTTAGCACTGCCTTGTGCCGCTTGTGGGCCGGCACACCCCTCTTCACTCTTGGCAAAGCGAAAACCCCTTTCGAACGCAACTCCCTGGCGATTACTTCAGATAGGGAGCTAGTTGCTTGATATTGGTCTTGTCACCCCGTGTCTGGATTTCCAGTTTGCGATCGTATTGGCGCTTGACGCGCTTGGACCGCTTACGTCGCAGGTGGCTGCGGCGTGACTTGAGCCGCATGATCTTGCCATTGCCCGTCACACGCAGTCGTTTGGCTGTGGATTTATGAGTCTTGATCTTTGGCACCGAGCGCTGTCTCCCTGAATCGTCTATTGCTTGTCGTCACCCATGGATGGTGATGTCTCTGCAGCCTCGTCTGGCTTGCTCTCTTGCCCTTTGTCGCTGGCCTTTGGCGCAAGCAGCAGGAACACGCTGCGCCCGCCTTCTTCGATGTTCGGCGCCTGCTCTACCAAGGACAGGTCTGCCAGCTCTTCACTGACCCGCTTTAGCAGATCCCGGCCAATGTCGGGATAGCTTCTCTCACGCCCGCGGAACCGCACGCGCAAACGGACCTTGGCACCGTCCATGAGGAACTCTCGTGCGCGGCGCATCTTGAAAGCGAGATCGTGCTCACCGATCTTGGGGCGCATGCGGAGCTCTTTGATCTCCACCGCCCGTTGGCTCTTTCTCGCTAGCTTCTCCTTCTTCGCTCGCTCATAGATGTACTTCCCGTAGTTGAGCAAGCGACACACGGGAGGCTTGGCCCCAGGGGCAACCTCCACCAGATCCAGGTCGTTCTGCCTGGCAATGCGCAGAGCCTCTGGAACAGGGAGGATACCCACCTGATTGCCGTCCTGATCAATCAGTCGCACCTCTCGCGCGGTGATGGCCTCGTTGATGCGGTGTTCTCTGCTACTTATCTCGCTTTCACCTCACAGTATCGTATTGGCGAGCCGTCGTCCACAGGACGAACCTGTTTCTGAAGGGCTCCGACTCAAGGGTCAATGTTATCACACTTGGCAGTTCTAGTCAAGCTGGCGCTATTTCGCGATTTCGTCAGGCAAGCCCTCATCGGGGCTGGGAAGCCCGCTGCCCGAAGGCGAGGAGGCCTTTGAGACTACAGCTTTGATTGACCAGCACCGAGCCTCGCACTATAGTGTTGCAGGAAACCACCCTGGCAGGCGTGCCACGGCCGAAATGGACGAAACTGACGTTGGGATCAGGCAGGGTGCCGGCGAGTGATGGCCAGCACCAGACGGAGCCACACCCTAGCCCTCGGAAGGGAGGTAGCAGCAGGAAGATGGACAGCTTCAGACGCGATCTGGATACGGGTGCCCATATACGCAAGTGCTTGCTGGGAAGATCTGGATTCATGCCGATTATCGCCGGGTAGCTGCAACTAGGTGAGTTCGGATGGATCTACTTCGCGGATTTCGATGGCGTTCGGGCAAGGGAGTGGACGGTCCGCGTGTAGGTTATTGGTGAGTAGCGCCCAGTCAGGGTCGAGACATGCATAATCAGAGACGCAGGGGGCTTTCTCAAGCCGGCCCAGGCACGACCTTTGCAGGGGCATCGTGAGAGAGCGTCCCAGGTGCCGCAGCGGGGCATGTGCAGTCGGTCTGTCTCAGACAGGCCGGAGCAACTTGCGCAGGCCGAGCTCTCGGCGCAGCCGGCGCGCATCGGCAAAGAGGATCGCGTTCAGGCCCATATTGACAGCTGCGGTGGTGATCGCCGGGTTGGGAGCCACTAGCAAACACTGCCCGATGGACTTGGCCGCGCGCTGCATGGCTAGCTCGAACACGTCGGGGATCAAACTGTCCAGACCTGCTTCGGGACAGACAAGAATGGACTCGCCGGGAAACACGGGCATCAGATCCAGACGTTGAGCGATGGGCGTCAGCCAATCGCTCGGGCAGAGCCCGATCATCCACAGATCATATTGTCCCTTGAGTTCCTGCAGCACCTCCATCACGCCGGGGACAGGTGCCAAGCCGTCCTGTATGCGCTCAAAGAGCTCCCGCTCGCGCAGTGGTGCCTCGGTCAAGCCCAACACCTTTTCGCAAAACTCGGGGCTTTCGAGGCGCCCCAGCTGCAGATCCAACCCCCAGTCACGGATCTGCAGTCGCATATCCATGTCCAGGGTCGTGCCCATGGCATCTTCCAGTTGCTCAATGGCAGTGTTGGCGATGGAGGTAGTGATCACACCATCCTGCCAGAAGAAGATCGTGTCGATCATATCGGCTTTTACTCCCCCATCACGGTAACGGCCACATAGCGAGGTGCCCGTTCGGTCTGCATGTCAATGACCAGAATCTCCTGGTATCGGCCTAGGAAAAGGTCACCCCCTTTGACAGGCACGACAACCTGTGAGCCAAGCAGGGCCGTGCGCACGTGAGCGTGAGCGTTAAAGTCCACAGCGCGCAAGTGGTGCCGGTAGTCGCGCTCGACGGGACTGATGTCATCGAGGACGGCCTCGATGTCGGCGGTAACTCCCGCCTCGTGCTCATCCAGGATCACCGCTCCCGTGGTGTGCCGGTAGAACACCAGAGCCATGCCTTCTTGGACGCCGGATGCCCTGACGACATCGCGCACGCGTTCGGTGACATTGACCAGTGAAAAGCCGCCTTCGGTCTCTAGAGTAAACTGTTCGGTCTGAGCAATCATGATGCATCCTTTTTGGAGAGGTGGGATGAAGAGACCTCAACGACAGCAGGGGTATGTGCTGCAAAGAGGCCCAAAACTGTCTTCGCGCTCTTGGACTGTGCAAGCGCGGTGATAAACTCGGCGTCCTGGAAGGCCAGCGCCAGCTCGCGGAGCACACCTGCTACCGCCTCCGGGTCGGCGATGGCCAGCACAACGATGACGCGGGCGTCGACGAAAGAATCGTCCAGGCAACCCATCTCCACAAAGCGGACGCTCTGGGGCAGGATACCCACGGCAATGGCGCCTCGCTCGACGT
>Ga0180438_10001672_pt1 | contig 38717 bp, 25 predicted proteins | sample SS_ome_12_FD_132455 | JGI IMG/M metagenome (GOLD analysis project Ga0180438, IMG submission 132455) | Hypersaline lake sediment archaeal communities from the Salton Sea, California, USA - SS_3_D_2 metaG | ecosystem: Environmental > Aquatic > Non-marine Saline and Alkaline > Hypersaline >... | reverse complement strand
TGATGGGGGACGGACGGGCGCCACGCCCAAAGCGGGCCATCCTCGATGACCGTCGCCGTTACGTACCGGTCAATATGCCGGGCGTGTTCGGAGCGAGGCGCCGCGAGCGATGGGCGTGGAAAGAGGTTCGCCGCTTCCCACGCCCATCGCCCTAAAGGGCTCTGGGCGAGCCACCCCGCCGTCCCGTTCGCTGGCGCGGCACTACGAGGAAGCGGCCGCGGTGTTCGCGCAATCATTCGCCGCCACGAGCGGGCAGGGCGGCTTTCGCGTCCGCGCCAAACCACCGCAGGGCAGAGACGCATTCTCGCCGCAGCCGATCGTCCTTCGTGGTCGTCAAGACTTCGGAGATCGCCGCCACGCATGCCGTGCGATCCGTCGCGAGCTCATCGAATTGAAAGCGGGCCAGCCTGCCCAACTCGCTGCAGGCGTAACGCGAGGCGTGCCCCGAGTCCCGCTTGAGGATTTCGATCAGCAGCGAGGGAACTTCCTTGGCTTCGGGATAGCACTGCGCCAGGGAGTCGATGAGCCTGCCAGCGAGCGGCCAGTCCAAGCCGGGCCGCTCCAGCTCCGCCGCGATGAGCCGGGCCGTTTCCTCGGCGGCCTTGCCGGTGGAGTTCTTGGCGAACCCATACAGGTCGTACATCGCGTACCCGCGGACCTTGGCGTCCACGCCGGCGAACGACTCCGCCACGATGGGCGGCAGCTTTGCCCATTTCATTCGGCTCAAGGCGTTCAGGACGAACATCCGCACGTACGTCCCGGTCCACGCAAAGGCGGGCCGAAGCCTCGGCAGAACCTCTTCCTGCGGCCATTGCGACACGATGTCCGCGGCCTTCCGCGGATAATACTCGCCGACCTCGCCGCGGGCGGCGACGGCCAGCGGGTGGACCATCTCGGGGCCCCGCTCGATGAGTCGTTCGCTGGCCCGCTTCACATCGTCGGGATCGTCGGTGGTCAGGGTGAAGACGAGAGCCTGCACATCGACGGGGATATCGGCGGCCTGCATCATCGTGACGGGGCAGCGTGCGATTTGGCGCAGAGCGACGCTCGCGCCTTCCGACAATTGTGGGTCCGGTCCATCGCGATATTGCCGGAGAAGTTCGATGGTCGCGCGGGCCTTGCCGCCGAGCTCGCCGAGTTTTCGCATCGCGAGGTTCTTCGCCGCGTCACGTTGCGATGACTGCACGATGGTCGCAAATCCGCCGATCACCGCCGGTAACCCCTCGTGGCCCGGGGGTAGCTGCCGTCCAAGGTCGCACAGGGCCTGCATCGGGTAATAGCGATGGCGGCCGTCTTCTTCCAACAGAATTGCCGCGGTGAGAGCTTTGGCCTTGGCGCTCGCATCGTCCTGCATGACGACCACCATTGCGGCCGCGGCCTTGCGGACGCCCGCATCGTCATCGGCAAGCAGAGCATAAACCTGTTGCTGTGCCTCGGGGGAGAGCGTGAGCGAGTCGCGGCGCCCGGTGGACGCAGACGCGGCGCCGGGACCGAGGGGATAGCGTCTTGCTCGATGTTTTAGCTGGTCTAGCCCCTCGCGGCGAACCGCCGCCGAGCCGTGCGTCAGCCACCGCTCTAACTGCGGCTGGATGTCGTCGCCGGTTTGCCTGAGCGTTTGCGAGATCAGCGGCCGCAACGCATTCAACTCCGCGTAATGATCGACGAGCGTCGGCATCGCCTCGTCGCACACCTTCGCCAGGATGCCCGCGGCCTCGTTGCACAACTGCGTTCGGTGTCCGTAGTATCGCGCCAGCGGATGTTCCTTCTCGTGCAGCGTCTTCACCATCTCGAGAATCGGCGCCACCGCCTCGGTCTTCATTTCCAACAGCCGCTCGCGGGCCGCGCTGGTTTTGCTGTCGGTGGGGCGAAAGCCGAGCTGAAAGGCCAGGGCCTCGGCGCCGTCCAGTCTTGCGTGAAACGCTGCAAGCTCCTCATGGACCGGTGGGCGCCGGTCCGGCGCCAGCTTGTGGAGAAGTTGCGATTCGAGGGAAGGCGAAATCTCCGCGTTCTCGGCCAGCCACCGGATGCCCGCATCGGTCACGCCCTTGGGAAACGTAATGTTGTATAGCTGCGGCATGCTTTTGATGTGGCGGATGCCCCGATCCGTGACCTTCGTGCCGCTCAGGGTCAGCACCTTCAGGTTGATCAGCCGCGCGAAGGCGGGGCAACCGGCGTCCGTGATGTCGGTATCGGCCAGGTAGAGGACTTCCACCTTATCCAGGCCGGGACGCTCCGCCAGTTCGCCAAGACCGCGGTCGGTAAGCGGCGTCTTGTTCAGGCTGAGCATCCGCAGCTTTTCAAGACCCGCAAGATGTTGAAGCCCCGGTCCGGTGACCTTGGTTTCATCCAAGTAGAGCGTCTTCAGCTCCGGCAAATGGGCAAGATGCTCCAGCCCGGCGTCGGTCGTCTGCGTCGTGTTCAGTTCGAGATGAAACAGCCGCGGCAGGTTGGCAAGGTAGGACACGCCCTTGTCCGTGACCCGCGGGGCGTGCAGCCGCAGGAAATGGATCGTCGGAATCTCGCAGATCCGCCGCACGTCCTCGTCGGTGAGCGAGCGCGAATGGACGTTCAGCGACGCCAGCTTCGGGAAGTTCTTCAGTCCCTTCAGCCCTTCGCCGGTGATCTTTGAACCGGCAATACTCAGCCCGGTAACCTTGGTGAAACGCCCCGGGTGCGTGAAGAAGCCGAGCCGCTCGTCGTCGAACCAGCCGGGGCAATTGAAGTGGCTTAGCTCCGTCGCCTTCTTCAGCGGCGCCATTTGCTCCACGGTGAGCGGGTTTTGGTCCCGCAGATAGAGCACAATCAACCGGCCCTGGTCCGTATCGACAATGCCGCCCCCGCCCGGATTGCTCGTCTGGTTGTCGAGGTTGTAGCCGATCCCCGCCTTGCGGCAGAACTGCACCGCCTCGACCTCGTCCGGATGGACTTGCTCGATCGAATTGCCAAACCGCATCTCCACCGCGCGGCCGCGCCCGCCGCACGAGAGGCAGGCGACCAGCGACAAAGCGAACAGGGCAGAGCGAAGGATGTGCGCGGCGGGCGGCATCGGGTCGCCTTGTGTGTAATGAGCGAAAGACGTCCACCGTTTAGACGTTTTCGCGAAGGCGGGAGTTCCCGCTGAACGCGTGGGAAAGGAGCCGTTGCCGTCTGCCATGGTTCAGTCGCAAAGCGACGGTATGCGCCAGCCTCGGGCGTAAGCCCGAGGTTCACTCGCCGCGAAGCGGCGCAGGCGCGTAGCCGGGGGCGCGAGCCCCCGGATTTCGCCGGGCATGATACGCCAAGAGCCGCGCAGCGGCGACGGCGAGGCCGCGCCCCGCGCCGAGCCGCGCCCGTCAGGAAGCGGCGCACGCGTCCGTTGACCCTGCTGCAGCCACTCCCTCACGGTCGTGGCTCAGTGTCGATTTACGGTTAGAGCCGCGGCTCATGGCCCAAAGCCCGCGGACAGCTTGGGCGGGTTCGCGGCTTCCGCTTCCGTCCCAAACCACCGCGGGCCAGAGACGCACTCCCGACCCCCTCTCGTTCCCAAAACTGCGATCGCCTTAGCGGTCCATCAGTTCAAAGGCCTCGAGCACCTTCCGCCGGTGTTCGCTGCCGAAGATGAGGATGACGAGTTGCGTCATGATCTGCCGCTCGTCGGTCGTCAAAAACGCCTCGCCGCCGCCCGCCTGGGCGATCTCGACGAACTCGTCCATCGGCCGCCGCATCCGACAAGTGACGGTGCTCACAATGCCTTCATTCTGACGGCGGAAGTTCGAAGCCGTCTCTATGCATTGCTCCAAAAACTGGCGGTGCGGTGGGGCGTCGCCAAACAGCAGCATCACCTTGCGGGCCTTGCCGCGGAACGGGTTTTCGGTGGCCCCCCATTCCAATCCCTTGTGGACGGCCTCCGGCATGTCGCCGCCGCCGCCGGCCCGAATGTCGTCGAGGTACCCTTGAATCTGCTGGAGGTCGCTGGTCAGCGGCAGGCCCTTGACCACGTATTCGTCGCCCTGGTCCCGGTAGGTGCAGACGCTGATGCGGGTCTTCGGCGCCAGGCGGAAGAGCGTGCGGTTGATCTTGCCGATTTGCGTCTTGACGGTGTCGATCTCGCCGCCCATCGAGCCGGTGCTGTCGAAGACGAAGACGATGTCCAGGCCGTCGCGCTTCAGTCGCTGGATGAGCCCCGCGAAGTCGCCGTCGCCGCCGGGAGCGCCCATCCCGCCGGAGAGGCTGCCCAAGTCGAACGCCGACGTTTGGCCGCCCCCCACCATCGACGGGCTGAGGGCGAACTCCGCCAGGTCCGCCGTCTCTGCGGTGGCCGACGGCGCGGAGACCTCCTGGAATTCGTCCACCATCTCGATCGCGGTTTCGGTTTCGGATTCGGATTCCGCCGGCGCCTGAAGCGACTGCTCCGCGTTATCGGTCAGGTCGCTCCCCGGCAAACTGCCGATGAAGACCTCTTCCCCGTCGCCGAGGGTCCCGCCCGTCGAACCGAACGAAATCAGGGCCAGGATCAGCATCAACACCAGGTGGAACACGAACGAGGCCACCGCCGCGATCGAGTCGGCCAGCCACGCCCGCAATCCGCCAGCCGCCGGTCGCTCCTCCCGCGCTTCCTCCCCCGACTCCGCCTCGGGCAGGTGAATCACCTCCCTGCAATGCGGACACCGCCCGCTCTGGCCAAGCTGCTCGGCGCGAATCGAAAACGACTGGCCGCAGTGGATGCAGATGAGTTTCATGGCGTTCCTCCGCGCCGCGCAATCGCCCCGCCCGCGAACCTTTGACGTTCACCATTGAACACGATTCATTATACCTCTTCCACGTCGCGACGGCGGCCCCTGCCTATTTCGTGACGGGGGATCGTCTCTTGCGTTGTGCTCGTTGCGCCGTTGGGGTTCTGGCTCTTTTTCGGCGGAATATCGTATCTAGACACTTGACACGACATTCGCGGCAGCTAAAATTGCATAAAGTTAGCGGGATTAAGATCCCGGGCTCGTCGGTTTCGTTTGAAGTTCCGGGCAAGCATCTCTTTCCACCATTGGGGCTCTCATGTGTCACTTTCGAATCGTCCGCTTTTTTCGTGCCTTGGGGCTGGGGGCTTGGTTGGCATTGGTTCCGGCGCCGTATGCCGCCGCTCAGGACGCCTGGGTTACCACGTACGCCGATCATGGCGAAATGCTTTACAACCAAGGCACGCCCGGTTTTGTCGAGCAACAAGCTCCCAACGGGTCGTCAGATTTCGATGGAGTCGACTTCATTAACAGTCAGGTCGGTTGGGCGGTAGGAACCGGCTATCAGTTCGATGGCGTCATTGCCAAGACCACCGACGGCCAGAACTGGACGATGAAGGACGACGGCGTGGCCGCGACGGTCGTCTGGCACGATGTCGATTTCCTCAACCATACGCAGGGTTGGGCCGTGGGAACGAACGGACGAATCATTCACTCGACCGACGGGGGAGAAAACTGGACACCCCAGACGTCGACGGTGAGCGGCAGCCTGCTCGGGGTCGATTTCGTGAGCTCCAGCTATGGATTCGTGGCGGGGGACGATAGTGTCGTCCTTTCCACCAGCAACGGCGGCGCCACGTGGGACCCCATCTCGCCCGCGCTAACATTCACCAGTTACTCGGCCGTCGATTTTCTTTCTCCGAGTGTGGGTTGGGCCGTCGGCGCCAGCTACAACAACGGCTGGATGGGAATCATCTCCAAGACCACCGACGGCGGGGACAACTGGAGCCACCAATTCGTTTCCCAAACGAGTTCCGTCAGGGACGTTCACTTCGTCAGTTCGCTGGAAGGTTGGGCGGTGGGAACGAAGGGAACGATCCTGCACACGATCGATGGCGGCGCCAGTTGGTCGGTCAGTCAAATAGGGGACGGCTTTACAACGTTGGCCGCTCTCGATTTTCGCAATACGTTTGAGGGGTTCATCGTCGGTTATCAACTCGACACAGACGCGGATTTCGCGATGCACACCGTCAATGGCGGCGCATCGTGGAGCACCGAAACCATCACGCTCGCCAACGGTAGCATCGAGGATGTGTCGGTCGTGACATCCGGCAGCAAGTCGTTGCCGCCGGGCTCGAACCAGACCGAGGAATTTGGCGGCGGGGCCAGTAGCGTCGGTGGTGTTTCGATGACGTTCGCCGAGGTTACCGGTATCGGAACGGTGCAGGCGGAGGGAATCACGTTCGCCCTTCTGACACCACAGGCGCAGAGCGATTTCCTCGGCGTGGAGGGATACGACCTGGCCGGCTCGACGCCGCAGCTATGGAATCTCGGGTTTGACGGCGAATTCACCGGGGGGGCGACCGTCATGTTCGGCTACGACCCAGCTCCCCTGGCCGAGGCTGGCGTCAATCCTGAAGATCTGAAGGTGCTGAAGCGCGACGACGCCACGGGCGAGATCCAGGTGCTCACGCCCACGGTGGTCGATAGCGTCAACCATACCCTGACGGTTGACGTCGATAGCTTTTCAACGTTCGGTCTGGCGGCGTCCGCCGTTCCCGAGCCATCTTCCCTGCTGCTGGGAGCGTTTGCGGTGATGTTCCTTCTGCCGCCATGTTGTGTTCGGCGCCGTCGTGGTCTCGCCATTCGGTAGCCACCGGACGGGAAACCACGACGACTCGACGGGCACGACGTAACGGGCACATTGGGGCCTCCTTCCCTCTTCTGCGACCGCCCCGTACACTCGATACGGCGTCTTTGAGGCGGCGGCGTTCCGCCGCCGGTTAAACGGTTTGCCGTCGCTTGCGACAACTCGTGTTCCGCCGCCGGCTAAACGGCTTGTCGTCGGTTGCGACAACTCGCCTTCCACCTTCCACCTTCCGCCTTCCGCAATGCCTGATCGTATTCTCCAACTCGGCATCCCCGCCGGCAGCCTCCAGCAGGCGACGGCCGAATTGTTCAAAAAGGCCGGTTACAACATCACCTTCTCCTCGCGGAGTTATTATCCGCAGATCGACGATGACGAGATCGAGTGCCTGCTGATCCGTGCGCAGGAGATGGCGAGGTACGTGCAGGAGGGAATTTTGGACGCGGGGATTACGGGGCAGGATTGGGTGCTGGAGACGAAGGCGAACGTAGTGGAGGTTTGCGAGTTGACGTTCTCCAAGGTCAGCCGGCGGCCGGTGCGGTGGGTGCTGTGCGTGCCGAATGATTCGCCGGTGCAGTCGGTCAAGGACCTTCAGGGCAAGCGGATCGCGACCGAGGCGGTCGGACTCACCGAGGATTACCTGACATCGCACGGCGTGACGGCGAAGATCGAATTCTCCTGGGGGGCCACGGAAGTCAAGCCGCCGCGGCTGGCGGACGCCATCGTCGAGGTGACCGAGACCGGCAGTTCGCTGCGGGCCAACAATCTGCGGGTCGTGGCGGAGATACTGCGGAGCACCACCCGCCTGATCGCCAACGAGCGGGCCCTGGCCGATCCGTGGAAGAAGCAAAAGCTCGAGGACATCGCCCTGATGCTCCGTTCGTGCCTGGCCGCGGAGGGCAAGGTGGGCGTGATGATGAATGTCCGCCGCGACGATCTGGACAAGGTGCTGGAAATGTTGCCGGCCCTGCAGAAACCGACGGTCGCGTCGCTCTCCGATCCGGAGTGGGTGGACGTGAACACGATTCTGGACGAGCAAGTCGTGCGGACGATCATTCCGCAACTCAAAGGGGCCGGCGCCCGCGGCATCGTCGAGTACGCGATCAACAAGATCATCGAATGATCTCGGTCCGCGCGAGTAGCTGGGCGCGTTTGTGCCAGCCGGCGGTGATGCGGATCAGCGCGATCGCCAACACGCAGTACAACGAGGCGATTGCCAGGCACCACGGGCGGGCGTAGCCGGCCGCCAGTTCGTCGGCCAGACCCAGCCAGACGAGCGTGGCGTTGTCGCCCCGAGCCATCATCAGCAGCCCCAGGCCCGCCGCATAAACGGCCGTCACCAGGGTGGTGACCAGCAGCGTCATGAGGGCGGCAGACCAGTCAGGAAGCTGTGCAAGATAAAGCCCGTACGCCAGGTGCGTCAGTCCCAGGGCCAGCGTAAGCCAGGCCCAAGTGTCGATGCCGGTTCCGTCGGGCCGGCGGAGCTGCTCGAATATCTCGCGGGCGCCGGGATAGAGACTCAGCGCCGCCAGCGCCGCCAACCCGCCCGCGGCGAAATAGGCGGTTTGCCGCTGCGAGGCGGGGATTTCGACGCCGACGGCCGGCCGCGGCGGCTCGGGAGGAGGCGGTTCTGGCGGCGACGTGCGATCCGGGGGCGTCGGCTCGCTCTTCCAGCGGTCGCGAGGTTTCGGCTGTGTCCGCTCGGCGCTTTGGCGGCGGTCGGGTCTCGGAGGGGCCGACGGCTTCACCGCTTCCGGCGCCGCCGCGGCCTGGGCTTTGCGGGGCGGGGGTTGGGGCCCCTTGGTCCCCGATTCAGGGGGCGGAGCGGAATCTCGCTTGGGTGGCAATGGCGGTGGCCGCTTCGCAGCCTCGGCGGACCTCCGCTCCTCGGCCAGCGGTGCGGACGGCCGAAGCGATTCCGGCTCCGCGGTGGCCCCCTCCCGCGAAACCCGGAACTTCCGCTTGCATGCCGGGCAGCGGACCGACGTCCCGGTCGCCATGTCCACGGAAAACCTCTCGCCGCAAGGACAGCGGAAACGGGTTGGCTGGGGGGAGGGCATGGGGGCGCCAAAGAGGTGGAGCGGCGGGGCTAAACAACGCTCTGCAACACATTGTACACGAATTCGTTCCCCGAGGGCCGGGGGGCCGATCGCCGCGCGTGGACCGAGCGGCACGTATCGGGTACGACTGTAAGTGCGTGACACGCGATGCTTTCCATCCTTCCTCACGACCAACCATGTCCGCACGCGAACGATCCGACGTCGCCGCCGACGCTTCCGCAGACTCCGTCGCCGATTCCTCGGCAAAGCGTCTCGCCGATGCCAACGAACCAAAGGAAATGACCCCCGAGCAATTGGCCGAGGCCAAACGGTACGGCCGGGTGTCGCTGCAGTTGGACCTGGCCGACCGGGCGATCGACCTGGTGTTTCTGGGCGTGTTCGCGTTGCTTGTGGCGCGGCCGCTGGATGCGTGGTTGATCGGTTCGGCGGGACTGACCGCATGGTGGTGGCGGTTGGTGGCGATGTTCTTGATTCAAACCCTGGCGCATCTCGCGGTCTCGTTTCCGCTTTCCTTTTATTCGGGCCACGTGGTGGAGCATCGATTTGGGCTGAGCCGGCAAACGGCGTTCGGCTGGCTGACACGTTACGCCAAGCGACACGCGCTCACGCTGGGCCTGGGCTTGGTGATGATTGAAGGCCTGTGGGGCATCATCTATTGGACAGGCGGCTACTGGTGGCTGGCGGCGGCGGGGGCGTCCTTCCTGGTGAGCGTTTTGCTCGGACGGATCGTGCCGACGGTCATCTTGCCGCTGTTTTACGACGTGGAACGGCTGGAGGATGAGCCACTTTTGAACCGGCTGAACCGGCGGGCGGAAGGCACGGGGCTGGCCGTCGAGGGCGTGTACCGCCTCGGCCTGTCCGCCGAAACCGCCAAGGCGAACGCGATGCTGGCCGGGCTGGGCCGCACGCGGCGTGTACTCCTGGGTGACACGCTGATCGACCGTTTCTCGCCGGAAGAGATCGAGGTGGTGTTCGCGCACGAGGTCGGGCATCACGTTCACCGGCATATTCCCAAGCTGATGGCCCTGGGGCTGATCGGCAGCGCGGCGGGCTTTGCGGCTGTGCACGGCGGGTTGGTCGCCTGGTTCGCGGCGCTGGGTGAGCCGCTCATATTCACGCCGCTGCCGGTCAGCGCGGTTCCGCTGTTCAGCCTGCTGCTGCTGCTGTTGGGGATGGTCGCCGAACCGCTGATGAACGCGCTGAGCCGTTTTCACGAAGTGCAGGCCGACACCTACGCGCTGGACGTGACCGAAAACCCGGCGGCGTTCTGCTCGGCCTTTCGTAAACTGGCCGCACAGAACAAGGCCGACCCGAACCCGCCGTGGCTGGAAGTCGTATGGTTCCATGACCATCCACCGATCGCGGCGCGGATTGCACTGGCGGAGCGGACACGGGCCGGCGGCGAGGGCGCGTAACGTTCGAGCCGGTCGCCGAGCCGGCTTCTTCGCCTGTGGCTTTACTCTTACCCGAACACGGCAAAGCCGCAGCCAAATCCGAAGTACGAATATCGAAATCCGAAACAAATCCGAAATCCAAAATTCGAATGCTCGAAACGTCTCCACATCTTCCCGCGCCGGAGCGGCGGTTTTGGATTTCGGTCATTCGTGTTTCGGATTTGTTTAGAATTTTGTGCTTCGGATTTCGGACTTAGGATGCGTACAAAGCACTCAGATGTAACGCTGGAAGAACCCAACCCTCTTTCGCAAAGGGAGGGGGCGTTGCCGTTTGCCGGCCCTTCCGACCGTTGCCAGGCCCGGCGGAGGAAATTAGACTGTGGAAAGGATGTAGGCTGGCAGGGCGGGCATGATCGCCCTGCGGCGCAAGAATTGTTCCCCTTAGTTCCGCCGAAATGAGCGGCGGCGTGCCTCCGGGTCGGTGCGATGAAATTCAAGCTGGTTGTCGTCGCCGGCGAAACGAAAACCAAGGAGGTGCGTCTGCGCCTGCCCACCGTGGTGGGGCGGGCCGGTGACGCGACGCTCACCCTGCCCCATCCGCTGGTCAGCCGCCGGCACTGTGAAATCTTCGCCCGCGGTGGCAAGGTGTACATCCGCGACCTGGGTTCGACCAACGGCACCTATCTCGCCGATACCCGTCTGGACGGGAACGTCGAGTACGAACTGCGGCCCGGCCAGTTGCTCACTATCGGGGACATCACCTTTCGGGCCGCCTACGAACTGGAGGACCCGTCGCGGCTGCCACCAGGAACCGCCAAACCGGCGCCGGCGCCCGGCGACGAAACCAGCGCCGGCGGGGCGATCGAAACCCGGCACGTCGAAGTGAAGATGGCCCCCGCCAAGAAGCGCGAGCCGGCGGCCGCAGAAATATCGAGTGACGCCTTCCAGGAGGTCGACGCCGAAGTGGAAGTGGATGAAGTGGAAGACATCGAGGAGGTGGAAGCGATGGAGGAGGTCGCGGCGGTGGGCGAGCCCGGGTCGCCGCCACCCCAGGCGAGGCAATCGCCTCCGGTCAAGGCTGGGGAACCGCCGCCGGCCGCCAGGGCCCCTCAGGACGCAACGGCCGCGTCTCTCAGTAAGCAGCGGCGATCCCGCTGGGCAGAGGGGGATGAAACCCAGCGGGCGCCGGCGGCCGCGCCTTCCCGGACCGCTTCCGCCGGCAGCGCGAGCAGCCTTAGCCACGACAGCTTCTCGGACTTGCCCGGCCCGCCTTCAAGCGTGGATCTGCCTTCGCCCGGAAGTGAGTTGGCCGAGGAAGACGAGCCGCCCTCGGATCCGACGCCGACGGAATCCGCAGAGATGGAGGCAGCCGCCGAAATGTTAGAGGTGGACGAAGTGGAGGAAGTCGAGGAAGTTGAAGAGGTCGAAGAGGTCGCGAGCCTGGAGGAAGCAATCGAAGACGTGGAGGAGGTGGAGGAGACCGACGAGGCCGAAGACGAATCCGTCAGCGCGGCCGAGGAACCCGCGTCCAAACCGCAAAGCGCGGCCGCCGCCGACTCCGCCCTCAACGCCTTTCTCAAGGGGCTGGGGCATTAGGCGCTTACCGCGCGGCTTGTGCGCCTTAAGTCCGATATCCTAAGCTCGAAATTCTAAACAAATTCGAATCGCGAATTACCGAAATCCAAAACCTCCGCCGCGACGCCGATTGACGAGTCTTAGCCACGGCATTCATGGCATTCATCCCGGGGTGTGCATTCGCGACCGAAACGAGCCAGGCCCGTTCACGGGCCTTCGCAAGACCTTTCCCCCGCTTGGCTTGGCGCCCTTTCGAGAATTCCCAGAAAGCTTGCGGGTGTGCGAGTGACCAAAGCTGAAGACAAGGACCAAGCTGAGTGAACCGGTTTGCTTCGCTTCGCGACGCAAACAGGGCCGCCCATCCTACCGCCTTAAATCTGCAATCCGAAATGTGCAGTCCAATAAGGAACCTGGGGAATCCGTTCCCCCAATGTTCCGTCCTGGAAAGGTTCGTGTTTCCATTGCGGAGTGATGATTTCAGATTGCAGATTGAAAGAAGCGACGGCCGAGCCGCAATCTTCAATCTGCAATCATCAATCTGCAATTACATGTCGTAGTACAAGCAGAACTCGTACGGATGGGGCCGCAGCCGCATCGCGTCCACTTCGTTCGTTCGCTTGTAGCTGATCCAGGTGTCGATCACGTCCTGCGTAAAGGCGTCGCCGCGGAGCAGGAACTCGTGGTCCGCCTCCAGGGCGTCCAGGGCGGCGTCCAACGATCCCGGCGTCTTGGGCACCGCGGCCGCTTCTTCCGGCGGCAGATCGTAGATGTCCTTGTCGAGCGGGTCGCCCGGGTCGATCTTGTTCTGGATGCCGTCCAAGGCCGCCATCATCAGCGCCGAGAACGCCAGATACGGATTGCTGCTCGGGTCCGGACAGCGGAACTCGACTCGCTTGCTCTTGGGGCTGGGGCTGTACATCGGGATGCGGCAGGCCGCGGAGCGGTTCCGCTGCGAGTACGCCAGATTCACCGGGGCCTCATAACCCGGCACGAGCCGCTTGTAGCTGTTCGTGGTCGGGTTGCTGAAGGCGAGGATCGCCGGGGCATGTTGGAGGATGCCGCCGATGGCGTACAAGGCCGATTCGCTCAGCCCGGCGTAGCCGTTGCCGGCGAAGAGCGGCTCACCCCCCTTCCAGAACGAAATGTGGGTGTGCATGCCGCTGCCGTTGTCCATAAACAGCGGCTTGGGCATGAACGTGACCGTCTTGCCGTGCTTCTTCGCCACGTTCTTGACGATGTACTTGTACAGCAGCATGTTGTCGGCCATCTGCACCAGTGGAGCGAACCGCAGGTCGATTTCCGACTGGCCGGCCGTCGCCACTTCGTGATGCTGGGCTTCCACGTCGAGGCCGCAGTCGATCATCGTCTGCATCATCTCGTTGCGGATGTCCATCATCTGGTCGGCCGGCGGCACCGGGAAATAGCCCTCCTTGTGTCGCAGCTTGTAGCCGAGGTTCGGCCCCTCGACCCGGCCCCGGTTCCATTCCCCCTCGATACTGTCGAGATGGTAGTAGCCTTCGTACGATTTCTGGTCGAAGCGGACGTCGTCGAAAATGAAGAACTCCGCTTCCGGGCCGATGAAGCAGGTGTCGGCCACGCCGGTCTGGTTCAGGTAGTTCACGGCCTTGCGGGCTACGTTCCGCGGGTCGCGGGTGTAGTCCTCGCGGGTAATCGGGTCCTGAATGTTGCAGATCATCGTCAGCGTGGGCAGCGCCGTGAACGGGTCGATCATCGCCGTCTCGGGCTGCGGCAACAGCAGCATGTCCGACTCGTTGATGGCCTGCCAGCCGCGGATGCTCGATCCGTCGAAGCCGAGGCCGTCCTCGAAGACGTCCTCGTCAAGCTTGCTGACGGGGATGGTGAAATGCTGCCACAGGCCGGGGAAGTCCATGAACCGCAGGTCCACGGCCTTCACGTCTTTCTCGCGGCACATTGCCAGAACTTCTTTGGGCGTCACGTTCGTTTTCCTTTCTTGCAAGGCCAAACCTCGGGTGCGAAAAACCTAAAAACTCGCTTGACGCCGGGTTCGTCCGCCTGTGGCCGCGCAAGACCGCCCGTCGCTGGGCGGAAGCCGAACCCGCGGTGATTTCGGTGCGCAATCAATGGGTTCAGCGTCGACCATACTGCCCGACGGCGGCCACACCTGCCCGAAAGCAGCCGGCCGCTGCCTGTCCGCCAACGCCCGCGCTCCGCCAAGAACGCATGGGGCACGGCGGAAAGAGAGAAATATAACAAACTCGAAAGGGAGCACAAGCGGGCGAGGCGAGGTTTTATTTGGTTGCATTCTGGCGGAAAGTGGTTATGGTCTAAAAAGAGCATGTTTCTGGAGTTCACCTGCCGTTTCACTCAAGGAGCCCACCGATGACGCGCCCCGCCATGCTGTCCGTATTTTTCGGTTTCGCCGCCGTTCTTTCCGCCGCGGCTGCGCTCGCCGCCGAACCGATCGAGCTGTTCAACGGCAAGGACCTTTCGGGCTGGGATTTCGACCTGGCCGGCCAAGACGCCAAAATGGAAGACGTGTGGAGCGTCGAAGATGGCGTGCTGAAATGTGCGGGCAAACCCGCCGGGTACATCGTCACCAAGAAGAAGGACTACGGCGACTACAAGCTGGAACTTGACTGGCGGTGGAGCAGCGGCAAAGGCGGCAATAACGGCGTGCTTGTCCATTGCAGCACGCCCCGCGAACTCGGCATCTGGTGCAAATCGGTCGAGGTGCAGTTGCAGGCGGGTCACGCCGGCGATTTCTGGGTGATCGGCACGGAATTGGACGTAGAGAAGGAACAGACCCGCAAGCAGGGCCGCCGCCACATTAACCTCACCGACGACAGCGAAAAGCCGCTGGGCGAATGGAACCACATGGAAATCGTCTGCGCTGGCGATACGATTACCGTGTACGTCAATGGCGACATGGTAAACAAGGCGACCAACGTCAACGTCACCAGCGGCGGCATCGCCCTGCAAAGCGAAGGGACGCCAATCGAATACCGGAATATCAAGCTGACGCCGTTGGAGTGATCGCAGCGAAGTCCGAAACGCCGCCGTCGAACGGAACCTTCAGGCCCAGCGGGCCGCGCTATGCCAGCCCAGGGCGGAGCCCTGGGTCAGTTGATCGTCTTTGACTCCGGAGCCCCAACGGGGCTCGCTGAATCGAGCGCAAGTTAGCGCGCCCCGTTGGGGCTTGTCCATGTGCCGCTCGCCATTTTTCCCAGGGCTCCGCCCTGGGCTCGGTTAGCGCGCCCCTTCGAGGCCGAGGTCTTGCTGGATTCAATTCCCGGACACCCTCCGCGCGTTTCAGATTTCGAGATTCGGATATCGGATTTGAACACGACGCAGCGTCGGTCTGATGTCGTAAGCCGTGGCTGGCATCCGCGGCGAAATCCCTTATCATGCGTGTGAGCTTCCGTTTCCATCGCGCTCATCCTCGAAGGGATTTCCCATGACTCAGCGAAAATACGTGGTCGGCCTCGGCGAGGCGCTTTACGACATCTTCGAAACCGGGCCGGTCCTTGGCGGCGCCCCGCTGAACGTCGCGGCTCACGCCCACCAGGTGTTGGCCCAGTCCGACGGCGACGGGGTCGTCTATACCCGCGTGGGCGAGGACACCTTCGGCCGGCGGCTCCGCGACGCCCTGCACGACCGCGGCATGCTGGTCGAATACGTCCAAACCGATCCCAAGCGGGAAACCGGCCGCGTTCTCGTTACGCTCGACGCCGGCGAACCGAGTTACGAGATCGTCGAGGATGTCGCCTGGGACGCCCTGGAAATGACGGAAGACGGCGCCCAGCTCGCCACCCACTGCGCGGCGGTCTGCTTCGGGTCGCTGGCCCAGCGGAGCGGGCAGTCGCGACGGTGCATTCAGGCGTTCGTCGGAGCGGCCGGCCAGGCCCTGCGGCTGTTCGACGTCAACCTGCGGCAACACTATTATTCCGCGGATGTGTTGCGGGAAAGCCTCCAGCTTGCCTCGGCCACAAAACTCAACCAGGTGGAGATGCGGGAAGTGTGCCGGCTGCTCGATCTCGGCGAGGGCGAGCCGATCGACCTGGCGCAGCGGCTGCGGGAGATGTTCGAACTGCAGTTCGTCGCCCTCACGCGCGGAGCCGAGGGCACGTCGCTGATCACGAGTGACGGCATGTTGGACGGTGAGCCGCAGTCGTATCCCAAGGCGGAAAACGCCGACAACGTCGGCGCCGGCGACGCCTGTGCCGCGGGCCTGCTCGCGGGGTTTATCCTGGGCATGCCGCCGGAAAAGACGCTATCTCTGGCCAACCACCTTGGGGCCTACGTGGCCAGCCAACCAGGGGCCACGCCAAGACTGCCGGCGGAACTCGTGGAAATGGCGGGCGGGAACTGAGCCAACGCCCTCCGCTGGGCGCGTATCACCCTATGACCTAACAGCACGGTGATGATAAGCCGCCGCGGTGGTCTCGGCTACCGTCGACGAATCGACAGAGTAGGCTGAAGTCATTCCCGGCGCTCCTCACCTTCGGCCAGGCGAATTTCCCATCGCGAACGGTCCCGCTTTACGATACAGCCCTCCCGCTCGTTCGACTTGGCGCCGTAGTCGTTGACGCCAAAGCCGGCGAGGTCGTATCCTGCCAACCAACGCCCCAAGCGATCCGGCGATTCTTCGATAACGTCCATCGCGAGTCCCCCGTGGCTACCCCAAAAGCCACCCCGCCAGCACGTTGCCCACCAGGTAGGCCACCGCCGCCGCCCCGGCGCCGATGGCGAAGGTTTCCAGCGCCGACTTCCACACGCGTTGGTGGAGGACCATGCCGCGGAACACGCCGATCAGCGTGAAGGTTACCCCGGCTACTGCGGCCGAGAGCAGGAACACGGTCTGCGGGGCCAGCGGAAATCCCAGCACGCCCAAGAGCAGCGGCAGGATGGGCGTTAAACCCGCCAGCAAGAAGCCGAAAAACGTGGCCGCGGCCGCCTTCGTCGGGTTCGGGCTGTCCAGCGGCAGGCCCCATTCCTCGGTCAGCATCGTATCGACCCACCGACGGCGGTCGTTGGTGATCACGCGGACGATCTCTTCGAGGATACCCCCTTCGAACCCTTTGCCCGCAAAGATCTGGCGAATCTCGTCCCGCTCTCCCTCGGGGATTTCATCGATGTGCCGCTCTTCCATGCGGCGGAAGCGGTCGACGATCGCGCGGTCGCTGCGGGCCTTCAGGTAATTGCTCGCCGCCATGCTCAGCCCGTCGGCCAGCACGTTCGCCAGGCCCAAAAGCAGCGCCACGCCCACGCCGCCCCCGATATATTCCCCGGCGCCGGCTACCCCGGCCACGATGGCGAAGGTGGTGATCGTCCCGTCCACGGCGCCCAGCACGAAGTCGCCCAGGTGCGAATGCCGCGTGGCGGCCTCGATCCGCTCGGCAATCGCCTCGGGCGTGTGTTCCTCGTGAAGCGGAGTGATCGGCTCGGACATGCTCACCCAACGCTACGGCGGGCTATGGCAACGGCGGAAAGCGGTTGAGGAACTCCCGGCAGCAACCCTTCAGCCACACGTGCTCGTCGGTGATCTGCGACGGATAAACCATCCGCGACCCGTACTGGCCGTAGATCAATCCGCCGAGCACCCCGGCAATCGCCACCAGGATGCTCACGCCAGTGAATTCCACAAGCAGAGAGCCCTCAGCGAAGATCGCGGCGATCCCGCCGACCGCCAGCCCCCAGCCGATCCAGATCGCCCGCCAACGGCGGGCATACCACGGGTCGGACAGACCGATATGGACTCGAGCCCGCTTCGTCAGGATCAGCGCGACGATGATGTACACCGGCACGGCGATGAGCACCAGAGCCACCAGCCACGGCGGATGCCATTGCATTTTGCGGAGCAGCATGCGGTCGGCCGGTTCATTGCTTTTCACGCAGATGGGCGGCAGCGTAGCGTGTTTGTGCATCACCAGCACATTGCCTTGCCGCCACACGCCTCCCGCGGACTGGCCGGGAAGGGGCGCCGCCACGGTTGCGGCCATCGGCGCCGCGTAGGGATTGACGGGTTCGCTCACGGTCTCACTCGGTTGCGGGGTGTCCGGGCTGGCCAGGCCGAAGTTACCGCGACGGGCCGCAAATCTCCGCCAGGCAATCCCGCACGCTCGGCAGGGGATCGGCCAGAAGCCATTCCACATCGATCCATAGCCCCTCGACCACGCGGCTTTGGAACTTGCGGTTCTCGGCCAGGCGGGCCAATTGGAACTTGCCGTCGTCGCCGAGCGTGAGAAATTCGCAGCGGGCCTGGATCGGGTCGATGATCCAATACTCTTTCACGCCCGCTTCCTCGTAGATATTGCGTTTCTCGCCGTAATCGCGCTGGCGGCTTTCGCGGGAGACGATTTCCACGGCGATATCGGGCGGGCCGGGCATGCCCCAGTTTTCGATCAGCGAAACGCGGCCGCGGGCGACGTAGGCGACGTCCGGCTCGGGGGCCCGTCGCTCGGAAAGCCTGAAGGCGAAACGGCTTCCCACGACCACTCCGCCGGCTCCCAACATCTCGACCGTCATGTGCATCACGGTGCGCACGAAGCCGGCAAGCCGGTCCGCCGGAAACGAATCAGGACTCGCCATAAAGATCACTCCGTCCAAAAGGTCCGCCTTCTGCCCGTCGGGAACAAGATGGCAGAACTGCTCGAAGTTGACGAGATCGATCCCCGTCTCGTGCGCCACCACGGCCATGATGCTCTCCCTGCAAAATCTTAAAAGCCTACCACGGGCCAATATACCAGAATCGTAACCGTTCGCGCCCGTTGGATTGCTCTTGGGCTGGGGGGCAGAAATTGGTGTGCGTTTTCGCCATGATGGCTGTGGCGAATAGCAAAGTGAAATGCGCCGAGTGCGAGCCGCCCCAGCGTCGCCCCGGCGATGAGTCTCGACGGGCTCATTCTTCAAATGCAAAGACACGCGCCCAGTCATTCTTCATGCTAATTACGTGCCAGCCCTTTTCTTTGGCTTCGTCCATCAGAGCCTCTGGGAAGACGCCGAACTTGCTATCCGGCAGGCCCCTGGCTGGACCATAGGCATACTCGCGCCTGGCGTCGTCATGGAACACCAGCATCATGAGTCTCGCCCTGGCGCCCGCGCCGATCCACTCGAGCATCTCGCGGTCTCCGGCCGAATTGCCGAACGCCGCGATGGGACGCTTGCCAATAAACATGTTGATGCCCACGGGCTTGCCGGATTTATCGTCAATGAAGTCGACCTCGGGCAGACGCATCAGCACCGGCTTGCCGTCCTTGATCTCGAATTGGGTCTTGACGGTCGAGCCCACAACCTGCTCAGGCGGAATGCCGTAGGCCGCCTCGGTGATGGGACGCATGAATTCGACGCCGCCGCCGGAAATGATATACGTCTTGAAACCGTTGGCCCGCAGATAGGTAAGTAGCTCGAGCATCGGCTGGTAGACGCACTGCGTGTACGGACGCTTGAACCGAGGATGCTCGGCCGTGGCGAACCAGCCTTTGACGATCTGCTCGAATTCCGCGGTGGAGATACCGGCGTGGGACGCCATGACCAGTTCGACCAGCCCCTTCTCGCCCGCGGCCGCCAGCGCCTTCAGGTCGTTGTCGAGCGCGGCCTTGAAGGGCTGCGTGGTATTCCATTCTGGATGCTCCGGCGCGAGCGATTTGATGCGGTCGATGGCAAACGCCAACTGCGTATACATCGGGTGCTCCGACCATAGCGTGCCGTCGTTGTCGAACGTGGCTATGCGATCAGCCCGCGAAACGAAATCGGGCGAACCCTCGTTGGTGACTCGCTGGACCAAGTCGATGATTGCCGTCTTGGCCTGGCCATCGTTCCAGGAAGGAAGCGGGTCATCCGCGGTTACCTTCCGCACGGCGGCGCCGGACAACATCGCGGACAGCGCGAGCGCAAGCAAAAGCCGAAGGTGTGTTTTCATCAGAAACGGACCGTTACTGAAAGTTGCTTGTGAGACGCCAAAGAGTCAAGCACAACACGTGGCAGGCCCGGATAGTTCCGAGCGTGCCGCCAGATGGATATTTGCCGGGGAAATCGGGGACTGGCCCATTTCTCGGATGCATCGGCGCCAGAATCGCCCAAAAAACCATGTTCCGAAAGACGTGCCCGTCCCCCTCCGGCCCCGATACCGAACGAAGCTCTACTGGCCCGTTCGGTTGGCCATCGCCTTCTCAACCCGCTTCTTGACCGCTTCGAGGTTGAAGCTCGCGCCCGGTTGCATCGGAGGGAAGTCGACCGCGGTCTTCGCCAGCTTTCCAACCTCCTGCTGGATAAAGACGTAGCGCCAGAATTCGTAAGCCCACCAGTTGGCGGCAAACAACGATTCCCCGATGTTCATCTTCTCGAACGGGTCGAGACGGAGATTGTAGATTCCCGGCCAATCCAGCTTGACTTTCGGACCGAACCACCCGTCCGGTTGCTCGATAAAGACATACTTGTAGTCACCGACCCGGGCGGCAGCCAGCGTTGATTCGGTAAAGTACCACAGTTCGTTGCGGGCCGACTTTTCGCCCTTGGTCAACATGTCCAACTGGTTATAGCCATCCAGATGGACCTTGTATTCCTTTCCGTCAAGTTTCTTTCCCTGCTGCAAATCGGCCGCAATGTCCCCCTCATAGCCGGCGGCGGCGACGAACGTGGGAAACCAGTCCAGCCCGGACATCACACCATTGATGACCCGCGGCTTGACCTTGCCCGGCCAGCGGATCACGCAAGGAACGCGGAAGCCGCCCTCGGTTCCCATGCCTTTCCAGCCCTTGAACGGAGTTGTGCCCCCGTCGGGCCAGGTGAAGCCCTCCGTGCCGTTGTCCGTGGTGACGACGACGATGGTATTGTCCGCGATGCCCATGTCTTCGAGTTGCTTCATCGCTCCGCCGATCACGTCGTCGAACTGGGCCATACCGGCTTCCTGAATGCTCCATCCGTTTTCCGGGGTCCGCATCTCTTGGTACTTCGGCGCCAGGTGGGTCTTCACGTGCATCCGGGTCGGGTTGAGCCAGACGAAGAAGGGCTTGTTCTGCGCTTTGGCCTTCTTCATGAAATTGATGGTATGTTCAAGGATCACCTCGTCGACCGTTTCCATATTCAACTCGATTCCGTCGGTCGGATGGGGTGGCAGCGGCCCCTTGTCGACGATCTTCTGCTTGCCGACCTTGCCCCATCGGGGATCGACCGTCGCATCGTCGGTATCGGTCGCAAAGCAATGCAGCACATTGCGCGGGCCAACCTTGTTCAACACGTTCTGAGGGTAGTTCGGATGAAACGGATCCTCCATCGCGTCGAGGTGATAGAGATAGCCGAAGAACTCGTCGAAGCCATGCACGGTCGGCAGGAATTCGTTTCTGTCGCCCAAGTGATTCTTGCCGAACTGCGCGGTGGCGTAGCCCAGCTCTTTCAGCGCTGTGGCAATCGTCGGCGCCTGGGCCGGGATACCGATGGTGGCCCCGGCCTGACCGACCGTCGTCAATCCCGTACGGATTGGCAACTCGCCGGTGATGAAGTTGGCCCGGCCTGCCGTGCAACTCGCCTCGGCATAGTAGTCGGTGAAAATGGCGCCTTGGCGTGCGAGATCGTCGATGTTCGGCGTCCGTCCGGCCATCATGCCGCGGTGATAGGCGCCGATGTTCCACATTCCGATGTCGTCGCCCATGATGAACAGGATGTTGGGCTTCTTTTGGGCATTCGCCTCGCCCGCGGCGATAGCGCAGCCAAAGGCAACGAGGGCCACGAGGGCCAGTCTCCGAATCTTGTCGTCTTCCAGCATGTCGAAATCTCCTTTACTTCTCTTGGTTCAGTGGAATCATGCCGTTCGTTTCCGGTCGGAAACGAAGACCGATGCCACCCTCTTCGAGTTGTTCCCTGACGTACTGTAACCGCTGATATTCCGAATTGGTGATTGGACCCGTGTAGACCACACGTTGCGAGCCGACTTGCCGGCGCCGGTGAGCACAGGCGTCATGTCGTAGCTATCGAAGATGATAAGGCTGCGACGAGACAGGAGCCATAATATTAGGCTGCGGGGATTGCGCGTCAAGACCCCGAAGCTCGGCTATCCGTAACTCCGCCCGGCCAGGGGAAGGCTTCGGCGGCGTGCGACGGTTGGGTGCGGCGGTCGCGGGCGCCAGAGTAGAACTCGCGGGCGGTCTCGCCGGTCGGCTCGCGGCGGTCTTCGGCCTGGCGGTCGTGCGGCGGCTCATCCTCCACCACTTCGGTCGTTACCACTTCGCTTTGCAAGGGCGCTTCGGGGATCTGCGAGGAGGGCGGGGTGTCCGCTGGCGGGGCGGCCAGTCGCGCCTGTTGCTGCCAAGGGGCGCTGGGGAAGCGGTCAACCTCGCGGCGTCCGCCGAACAGGTAATCGGTGACGCGGCGTCCTTGCGACTCCACCGTGGTCCGGCGGCGCCGACGGCGGTCAACGCCGCCGCCGAAGTCGGCCGAACGCCGCCCGCGGAAGAGGTCCGTAAACCGCCGCCCCTGAATTTGCGACAGCGGAGTAATCAAGAGGACCAGGCCGATGCCAATGACCGGCCCACCGATGATCCCCGCCGCGAGGATCGCGGCCCGCGACGGACCTTCCGGATGGTCCGGGGCCCGCGGCTGATCGACACGGGTAATCAGGCTCGCGGAGTTGGCGCGGCCCAGGCTGGCGCGAGCGGCCGCCAGGCCCTGGTTCGCCGCCTTGAGCAGTTCCTGTTTCTGTTCGACGTCGCCAAGAACGTGGCTGTACTTCGACCGCAGTTCGGCCAGGCGGTCGAGCCTGGCCAGCGTCTGCTCCCGCTGCTTGCCCAGCGACGCGATCCGCTGGCGGGTCACCTCGGCGTCGCTTTCGAGTCCCGCTTGCAGGTTGATCAGTTCCGCGGCCAGGGCTTCGCGGACGTGCCGCTCCTCATGGATCGCCGCGCGGACTTTGGGATGGTCCGAATGCATGCTGCCGCGAAGTTGGGCGGTGCGAAGCTGGGCTTCCGCCAGGCCGTCTCGCAGCCGCTTCAGTTCCGGGTGCTTGGTCAGGCGGTCGCCGGTCATCACCATCAGCGAGAGCGGGTTGTCCTGCACGTCGCCGAGCAAGTCGATCTGCGTTTTCAGCGAAGCGAGTTCGACTTCCGCGGTCCGCGCCGCCTCTTCAATGCGGGCCAGATCGCTCCGGAGGTTGCTTTCGCCGGTGGCGGAGCCGCTGATGCTGCGAAGTTCCCCCAGATCGGCCCCGATTACCTGTTCGATGCCGCGCAGGGCTCGCTGGGCCGCATCGGCTTCCTCACGGCGGATGTTGGCCGTTTCGAGCATCTCGGCGATCACCGCTTCCGCCTTCCTGCGACGGAGCGATTTCATTTCTTGCTCCAAGTGGCGGCAGACGGCGTCCGTGAGGGCGAGGGCCCGTTCCCGAGCGGGCGCTTCGACACGGAGATAGATGACCTCGGTGCGGCCGAACTCGGCGCCCTGCGGGGCCTCCACGCTGACGGCTTCCCGGAGCGCGGCGACGTCGGCAGGCTGCGGCCATTTCGCTGCGGACCCGTTCGTCGGCCGCGCCGCCGATCGGGTGTCCGGATCCGGACCGACCTCCTTCAGGGCCGCCTCGAGCACGGCGTGCGACCGGGCCACCTCGAAAATCGTCTCTTGGGCGGTTTGCATGGCGTCCACGCTCTCGAACTTGCCGAGGCCGCGGTCGGGCGAATCGTCTTCGTCGCGAATCAACATCCCCTGCGAGGCCTGCCAGACGGGCGGCTTGGTCAATGCGTAGCCGGCGGCCAGGGCCACCACGGCCACGGCCACGCCACCCCACAGGAGAAAGCGCTCGGCGAGAGAGGCGCGAATCAGCCGCCAGGTGTTTTGCCGGGAAGATTTCGGTTCGAGCATGGCCGGTTGGTGAGGATGGTAGCGGTAATCGGTTCTGACTTTGCCGCTTTGCGGCGTGCGCGCACAGACTCGGCGCACGGTCCTAAAGAAAGGTAGGTCACACGGGACGGGATGCAAAATGAGCCCCGGCGAACCTGAAAGCCAGGCTAAAGACCGTCCAGAACTATTCCATCCCCTCATCGCCACCCAGCAGCGCATCCAGGTCGCCGGCCTCCCGCCGGGAGGACTTGGCGCCGGCGCTTTCCAGTTGGTCGCCGCCATCGCCGTCTCCTCGGCCGTCGCCGCCCGTGAGGCCCAGGGCCCGGGCCGCCGCCGCTTCGCTGGCGGGAGCGCTGCTGCCCGGCAGTTTGGCCACCGCCGTCTCCTGGGGAGTGGGAGCGGAAGGATCGTCCACGGCGCCCTGGTCCAGCAGCGGGAAGCTGGTAACCAGGGCCCGTTCCTTTTGAGCGGCCAGCGCCGCCAGGGCTTCAGGCCGGATGCGGACCTCGCTGTCCTGGAAGGTGCGAAAGCCCGTGCCCGCGGGAATGAGATGGCCCAGGATCACGTTCTCCTTGAGTCCTTCCAGATAGTCGATCTTGCCGGCCAGGGCCGCTTCGGTGAGCACCTTCGTCGTCTCCTGGAAGCTGGCCGCCGAGATGAAGCTGGAGCTTTGCACCGCCGCCTTGGTGATGCCCAACAACTGCGTGCTGGCGGTGGCCCGTTTGGGCCGGCTGGATTTAGCGGGCTGGCCGCCAAGCGCTTCGAGTTGGGCGTTGCCCTGCTCGAAGGCTTCCTTGGGCACAATCATGCCTTCCTCGAACTCGCTGTCCCCTTTCTCCGTGATCTTCACGCAGGCGCCGAGCTGTTCGTTCGCCTGGCGGAAGTCGAACTTGTCCATCACGATGCCCGGAAGCAGGTTGGTGTCGCCGGCGCCCTCGACCTTGACCTTCCGCAGCATCCGCGCCACGATGATCTCGATGTGCTTGTCGTTGATTTCGACCCGTTGGCTGCGATAGACGCTTTGCACCTCGTGCGTGAGGTACTGCTGCACCGCTTCTTCGCCGGAGATGCGGAGGATGTCATGCGGCACGAGCGGGCCATCGACGAGGGCCTGTCCGGCCTTGACGACGTCACCGGAGTGGACGAGGAACCGTTTGCCGTGCGGCACCAGGTGTTCGCGCTCGATGCCGCTTTCGCTGCGGACGATGATCGTTCGCTTGCCGCGGCGCTTCTCGCCGAGAATTTCGACCGCGCCGTCGATCTCGGCGATGACGGCCGGGTCTTTCGGTTTGCGGGCTTCAAAGATTTCGGTCACCCGCGGCAGACCGCCGGTGATGTCCTTGATGCCGGCGGCTTCCCGCGGCGTTTTGGCAACCACGGCGCCGGCGCTTACCTTGTGGCCTTCCTCGACGGAGATGAACGCTTTTTCCGGCAGGTAATAGACGTCGAGCGGTTTTCCGTCTTTGTCCTCGATGACGATCTGCGGGTGCAACTCGCCCCTGTGGTCGATGATCTGGTATCGGAAGGTGCCTGCGGCGTCCTTTTCTTTCCGCATCGTCTCGCCTTCGACGATATCTTCGAAGCGGACCTTGCCGCCAACCTCGGCCAGGATGGGAATGCTGTGCGGGTCCCATTGGCAGAGAGCCTGGCCGGGCTGCACTTGATCGTTTTCATCGACAAGAAGCTGCGCGCCCATTGGCACCTCGAATTTTTCGAGTTCACGGCCCTTGGGATCGAGAATCGAGATCTCGCCGTTGCGGGTAAGAACCACCTTTTGGCCCTCGTCGTTCTCGACGAACCGCATGCGGGCGAACTTGGCCGTACCCGCCTTCTTGCACTTGATGTCGCTCACCTCCAGGTCGGTCAAGGCGGTGCCGCCGATGTGGAAGGTCCGCATGGTAAGCTGCGTGCCCGGCTCGCCGATGCTTTGGGCGGCGATGATGCCAACGGCCATCCCTTCTTCGACGAGCGCACCGGTGGCCAGGTCCATGCCGTAGCACAGTCGGCACACGCCCAGCGGGGCGTCGCACGTCATCGCGCTGCGGACCTGGATCTTTTCCAGCCCCATTTCCTCGATTTTGCGGGCGATTTCCGGGGTGATCGCCGCGTTCTCGCGAACGATCACTTCGTCGGTGATCGGGTTGACGATGTTCTGTCGGCTCACGCGGCCTTTCACCGCGTCGGCCAGCCGCACCTCCACCTTCTCACCGCGGTAGATCACCCCTTTGGTAATGCCCTGGGTTGTCCCACAATCGTCCAGGGTGACCACCACGTTCTGGGCGACGTCGGCCAGCTTGCGGGTAAGGTAGCCCGAGTCGGCCGTCTTCAAGGCGGTATCGGCCAGTCCCTTGCGGGCGCCGTGCGTGGAACTGAAGTACTCGAGCACCGACAGTCCCTCGCGGAAGTTGGCCTTGATCGGCGTTTCGATGATCTGGCCGCTCGGCTTGGCCATCAGGCCCCGCATCCCGGCGAGCTGGCGGATTTGCTCCTTGCCGCCGCGGGCTCCGGACTCCGCCATGAGGAAGACCGGGTTGATGTAGCCGCTGCCGCCGCGGTCGTCGCTCTGCATCGTCTCCATCATCTCCGCGGTGATCTGCTCGCGGGCGTGGGTCCAGGCGTCGAGCACCTGGTTATACCGCTCGACGTCGGTGATCACGCCGCGCTCGTACAGCTTCTTGTACTTGAGCACGGTCTTCTCGGCGGCGGCGATGATCTTGGCCTTGTTCTCCGGAAGCACCAGGTCGTCGGTGGCGAAGGAAAGGCCGCTGCGGGTGCTCTCCTTGAAGCCGACGGCGTTCATATCTCCGAGCAGCTCGATCGTCCTCCGTCGTCCCAGCCGGCCGTAGCAGTCGGAAATGACCGACGAGAGATCGCTGCTGCGGAGCGGGATGTTGTAAAAGTCCATTCCCTCCGGCAGCATCTGGTTGAAGATGATGCGCCCGAACGTCGTCTCGATAACCTCGCCGAACCTGCCCGAATCGTCCTCCGTCTTCACCCGGCGGTTCTCGGGCAGGCGGACCTTGATCCTGGCGTGCAGTTCGATCACCTCCTGCGAGTATGCCAGGTCGGCTTCCTCGAGCGAGCTGAACATCATCCCTTCGCCCTTGCGGCCCGGCAGCATGAGGCTGATGTAATAGCAGCCCATCACGATGTCCTGCGAGGGGCTCATGATCGGCTTGCCGTTGCTGGGGGCGAAGATGTTGTTGGTCGAGAGCATCAGCGTGTGGGCCTCGACCTGGGCCTCGATCGACAGGGGCAGATGGACCGCCATCTGGTCGCCGTCGAAGTCGGCGTTGAAGCCCTTGCACACCAGCGGATGCAGATGGATGGCGTTGCCTTCCACCAGCACCGGCTCGAACGCCTGGATGCCCATGCGGTGCAGCGTCGGCGCCCGGTTCAAGAGCACCGGATGATTGGTGATGACCGACTCCAGGATGTCCCACACCTCCTCATCCTTCCGTTCGAGCATCTTCTTCGCGCTCTTGATCGTGTCGGCGTGGCCGAGCGTCTTCAGGCGGCGGATGATAAACGGCTGGTACAGCTCCAAGGCGATCTTCTTGGGAAGCCCGCATTGGTGCAGCTTCAGCCGCGGGCCGACCACGATCACGCTGCGGGCGGAATAATCGACCCGCTTGCCCAAGAGGTTCTCGCGGAAGCGGCCCTGCTTGCCCTTGATCATGTCGGTGAGCGACTTGAGCGGGCGGTTGCTGCTGCCGAGCACCGGCCGCTTGCAGCGGTTGTTGTCGAACAGGGCGTCCACCGATTGCTGCAGCATCCGCTTCTCGTTGCGGATGATGACCTCCGGAGCGTTCAGATCGACGAGCTTGCGGAGCCGGTTGTTGCGGTTGATGATGCGGCGGTACAGGTCGTTCAGGTCGCTCGTGGCGAAGTTGCCGCTTTCCAGAAGCACCAGCGGCCGCAGGTCCGGCGGGATGACGGGAATGACATCCATCACCATCCACTCCGGCCGGTTGTCGCTATCGCGGATCGACTCCACGATTTTCAGCCGGTTGATCAGGTCTTTCTTCTTCTGTTTCGAGCCGGTCTCGGCCAGGTCCTTGCGAAGCTGCACCGAGAGATCGACCAGATTCAACGTGGAGAGGAGTTTGCGGACCGCCTCGGCCCCCATGTCGGCCTCGAACGAGCCGTCCCCGTACTGGGCCTTGGCGTTGCGAAACTCTTCCTCGGTGAGCAGTTGCTGGACTTCCAGTTCGGTCTGGCCGGGGTCGATAACGACGTAATCCTGGAAGTAGATGACCTTCTCCAAGCTGGTCGTCTTCATGGCCAGCAGGTTGCCGAGCCGGCTGGGCATCGCCTTGAAAAACCAGATATGGACGATCGGCGCCGCCAGTTCGATGTGGCCCATCCGCTTGCGGCGGACGCGGCTGTGCGTCACCTTCACGCCGCAACGATCGCAGATCATCCCCTTGTACTTCATCCCGCGGTACTTGCCGCAGGCGCACTCCCAGTCCTTCTCCGGGCCGAAGATGCGCTCGCAGAAGAGGCCGTCCTTCTCCGGGCGATAGGTGCGGTAGTTGATCGTTTCGGGCTTTTTGACTTCTCCGAACGACCAGCTCCGGATATCGTGGGGCCGGGCGAGGGAGATTTTCACCGCGGCGTAGTCGTTAATCCGGTCGTAGGAAGCTTCACCGACGCTCATGCCCAGTGCTCCTGGTTGGGTTGTCGCAATTTGCCCCCGCGCTTTCTACCGCCCGCGTCCCGCGGAAAGTTCTGCAGCGCGTGGGCTGGTGATTTGTCGCCATAGCCCTGGCCATTGGCCAGGGGCGGCGCGGCGGAATTTCCGTGCCGCGTTGTCTCCGTGTAAAAGCGGCGCTACCCACCGAACGATACGCCGATGGTTCGCGGGCCTCGCCATTCAAACGCCCATCTCCCGACCACTGGTCGGGGCTATGTCCGTCACACCCGCCGTTTCTCCAACTGCATATTCAGTCCCAGCCCCCGAATTTCGTTCGTCAGCACGTCAAAGCTGGCGGGGGTGCCCGCTTCGAGGGTGTTTTCGCCTTTGACCATGCTCTCGTAAATTTTCGTGCGGCCTTCCACGTCGTCGCTCTTGACCGTCAGCAGTTCCTGCAGGATGTAGGCGGCGCCGTAGGCTTCCAGGGCCCACACTTCCATTTCTCCGAACCGCTGGCCGCCGAAGCGGGCCTTGCCGCCCAGGGGCTGCTGCGTGATCAGCGAGTAGGGGCCGGTGCTGCGGGCATGCACCTTGTCGTCCACCAGGTGGTGCAGCTTGAGCATGTAGATGTAGCCGACCGTCGTCTCCTGCCCGAGCGGTTCTCCGGTGCGGCCGTCGTACAGGCGGGCCTTACCGTGGCGGGGCAGGCCGGCTTCTTCCAGGCAATCGTTGATGCCCTCTTCCGTCGCTCCGTCGAACACCGGTGTGACGGCCTGGAACCCCAGCTTGGCGCCGGCCCAGCCGAGGTGCGTCTCGAGAATCTGGCCCACGTTCATCCGGCTCGGCACGCCCAGCGGGTTGAGCATGATTTCGATCGGCGTGCCGTCGGGGAGGTACGGCATGTCCTCGACCGGCAGCACCTTGGCGATGACGCCCTTGTTGCCGTGGCGGCCCGCCATCTTGTCGCCGACGGAAATGACCCGCTTCGTCGCGATGTAGACCTTGACCATTTGCAGCACGCCGCTGCGGAGTTCGTCCCCCCGCTTCATGCTGTTGAGGGTGCGGTCGCGGTCCTCGATCGCCTGATCGAGAGCGGCAAAGTGGGACTTGTAGATCTTTTTCACTTCCGCGATCTTCTCTTCGCTCCGCATCGAGCTGGTCACCGACTCGACGCGGAAGTTCGCGGCCCGTTCGGAGACGTACTTCACGTCCTGGTCGCGGACGAGCGGCGTGCCGTCTTCGTCCGTGAGGGTGCGGCCGAGCGTCTTCTCCATCTCGCCGATCATCTCGCCGAAGACGTGGGCGATGTGTTCGTTGCCCTGGATCTCGGCGTCTTTCAGGTCCTGCTCGAACGCCTTGCGCTCTTCCTCCGTCAGGCTCATCCGTCGCGAGAATTTCTCGGTATTGATGACGATGCCCTCGATGCCCGAGGGCACCTCGAGTGAATCGTTCTTCACGTCCTCGCCGGCGCGGCCGAAAATGGCGTGCAGCAACTTCTCTTCCGGCGTCAGTTCCGTCTTGCTCTTGGGCGATACCTTGCCGACGAGGATGTCGCCCGGCATGACGTACGTGCCGGTGAAGACGATGCCGTTGTCGTCGAGGTTCCGCAGGGCCTTTTCACTGACGTTGGGGATATCGCGGGTAAATTCCTCGCGACCCAGCTTCGTCTCGCGGATTTCGCAATCGAACTCCTCGATGTGGATCGAGGTGTAGGTGTCCTGCTGGACCAGATCCTCGCTGATGATGATCGCGTCCTCGAAGTTGTAGCCGTCGAACGACATGAACCCGACGAGCACGTTGCGGCCCAGGGCCAACTCGCCGTTATGGGTGGCGCCGCCGTCCGCGATGACCTGCCCCTTTTCCGCCTTGTCGCCCACGCGGACGATCGGCCGCTGGTTGTTGCAGGTCCGTTCATTCAGGCCGACGAACTTCCTGAGATGGTAGACATCGGCGCCGATTTCGATCCGGGCGGCGTCCACGTACGTCACCTTGCCGGCCCGGCCGGCCCGCACCACCATCGCGGAGTTGCGGGCCACTTCCCGCTCCATCCCGGTGCCGACGATCGGCGGTTCGGCCACCAATAGCGGCACCGCCTGCCGCTGCATGTTCGAGCCCATCAGGGCCCGGTTGGCGTCGTCGTGTTCCAAAAACGGGATCAGCCCCGCCGATACGCCGACCATCTGGCTCGGCGAGACGTCCATGTAGGTGATCGCCTCGGGGTTGACCAGTTCGAAGTCGGCCCGGTGCCGCGCGATGGCGAGGTTGCCCACGTCGGTCGGCATAATCTTGTTGTTTTCGACCGGCGTATCGGCCGGGGCCACGTAGGCGTCCGACTCCTCGTCCGCCCGCAGCCACACGATCTCGTCGGTAATCTTGCCCTTGCTGACCTTGCGGTAGGGCGTGACGAGGAAGCCGTAATCGTCCACGCTCGCGTAGATCGCCAGGCTGGATATCAGGCCGATATTGGTGCCTTCCGGCGTCTCGATCGGGCAGATGCGGCCGTAGTGCGAGATGTGCACGTCGCGGACCTCGAAGCCGGCCCGCTTGCGATTCAGGCCGCCCGGCCCGAGGGCCGAGAGCCGTCGCTCGTGCGTGAGCATCGAGAGGGGGTTGGTCTGGTCCACCACCTGCGAGAGCTCGCCACGGCCGAAGAAATACTCGATGGCCGCGGAAATACTCTTGGGATTGATCAGGGTGCGGGGGGTGATGTCCTCGGCGTCCTTCAAACTCATCCGTTCCTGCACGGTGCGGCGGAGCTTGAGAAAGCCCTTGCGGAGTTCGTCGGCGGCCAACTCGTCGATCGTCCGCAGGCGGCGGTTGCCCAGGTGGTCGATATCGTCCACTTCCGCCCTTTCCCCGGAGACCGCCAGGGCCATCAGATATTTGAGCGACGCAATATAGTCCTCCGGCCGTAGCGTCATCTCGTCTTCCGAGATTTTCAACTGAAGCTTACGGTTGATGCGGAACCGTCCGACCCGCCCCAGCCGATACCGGTTGGTGTCGTAGAACTTCTCCTGGAAAAGCGTTTTGGCCTTTTCGAGGTTGGGCGGGTTGCCCGGCCGCAGCCGCTGATAAATGCGGAGCAGCGCCTCCTCGTGCGAACTGGTGACGTCGTCGTCCAGGGCGTTGAACAGGACAGGAGTCCGCGGCGGCGTCATCACCTCCACCCGTTTCAACCCGGAGGTGCAGATGATCTCGGCGGCGTCCCGCGTGATCTTGTGGCCGGCCTCGACGATCAGTTCGCCCGCCCTTGCGCTCTTCGCCGGGTAGACGATGTCGTCCACCGCCACCTTGTTCTCGATCTTGGCGACGCTGCGCCCGTCCACGATTTTTTCCGTGCTGGTCTCGAAGAAGGCCTTGAGCAGATCGGCGTCGCTGCTGTACTTCGGGTCCATCGCCCGCAAGAGCGTAAGGGCCGAGAACTTGCCGCTCTGGTCGATGCGGACCGTAACACTGTCCTTCTTGGTGACGTTCACTTCGATCCAGCTCCCCCGCTCGGGGATGATGCGGCAGCTTGGCAGCTTGCGGTCGCTCGTCGTGTCTTGATCCATCACAAAGTCCACGCCGGGGCTGCGGTGGAGCTGGCTGACAACCACCCGCTCGGCCCCGTTGATGATGAACTCGCCACCGCCGAGCATGATCGGCATGTCGCCGAGGTAGACCTCCTCCTCGATCGGCTGCTCTTTGTTCAGCCGCAGCCACACCTTGAAAGGGCGGCCGTAGGTGAGCCGCAGTTGCCGGCATTCCTCCGGCGTGTAGCGGGGCTTGCCGAGTTCGTATTTCACGTAATCGAGGACGATACTCTTGTCGTAGCTCTCGATGGGGAAGATTTCCCGGAGCACGTTCTCGATGCCCTGCGAGACGTTCCGCTTCTCGGACACCGTTTCGAACTGCAGAAACCGCTCGTAGCTGACGGTCTGGATGGCGGTCAGATCGGGGGCGACCGGGTAATCGCGGCCACTGCCGAAGCGGCGGATGTCCGTGGGGTCCAAGCGACGTTTGGTACGGGTAGCCATCGTCGAGAATGCTCCTAAGCGGGGGCAGAACACCGGTTACGCAAGACACACAACATCCGCCGCGGAAACGTCGAGGCTCGTTGGCAGTGGGCGGGACGGGGGGCCTCGGCCAGCGGCGGACCGGCGCCGTGGGCGCACACCAGCAGCCCGGCGCCAACTTCACCAAATTGAAAAGCACCGCAACCGCGCGACATGCTTTTTACCAAAACGCAGGCGCCCAACTACAAGACGAAACGCCGCGCGGCCAATCGCCGCGCGGCACACAACCGCGCCCGGCGGCCACCCGGGTTTGCTTGCGCCGCCGGGGCTGACCGCCGCCGCCAGCCAGCACTACTTGATCTCGACGGTGGCGCCGGCCTCTTCCAACTCGCCCTTGACCTTTTCCGCGTCTTCCTTCGAGACGCCTTCCTTGACCTTGGCCGGCACGGCTTCCACCAGTTCTTTGGCTTCCTTCAAGCCCAACCCCGTGATGCCGCGGACGACCTTGATCACGCCGATCTTCTTGTCGCCGAACGAAGTCATCACGACGTCGAACTCGGTCTGCTCGACCTTCTCTTCCGCGGCGCCTTCACCACCGGCGCCGCCTTGCTGCACCATCACGGCGCCGCCGGCAGCCGGCTCGATGCCGTGGGCCTTGAGGCAATCGCGGATTTCGATCAGTTCCTTGAGGGTCTTGCCCATCAGGCTCTCGACGAAGGCCTCGGCATCCTTGGAGAAGGACTTCGCGGCTTCACCGGCTTCGGTGGCCGGAGCATCGGCTGCCGGGGTTTCAGTGGCTTCAGACATCGGGACTTTTCCTTTCCTGGGTTCAGTTAGTCACGCCTTGACGCAAGCATGACCGTGTTCGCGTTAGTGACTCTCAAAATCCGAAACTCGAATATCAAAATCCGAAACAAATCCAAAATCCGAATGCTCAAAACGCGAAACCGCTCACGCCCTCCGCTCCTTGTCCTGCGGCCCATAACGCCGCGCCGGGATGTTTCGTGCTTGGGATTTCGTGCTTCGAATTTGTTTCGGATTTCGAGTTTCGAATTTCTTTTCCTATGCGGATTCCCCGCCGGTGGCCTCTTTCTCCTTCATCTCGATCAACTTCTCGACCTGGCTGGCCAGCTCCATGGCCGGGCCGACGATCTGGCCGGCGATCGTCGAGCCGATGCCGGTCGCCTGCCCGGCGACCAGGCTCAGCAGTTCCGCCCGCCCCGGCCATTTGCTGACCGCTTTCACGTCCTCGGGGCTTAAGCGCTGCCCGTCCATGGCGCCGCCCCGTATCTCGAACTGCTTGTACTCGTCGTTGTCGTGCAGTTTGGCGATGACCTTGGCCAGAGAGATGATGTCCTCGCTGCCCCAGCAAACGGCCGTCGATCCTTCCAGGTCTTTCTCGAAGGCCGCGGCCAGCGGCGTTCCCTCGGTCGCCCGGCGGGCCAACGTGTTCTTCACCACCAACACGCGGATGTTCTGCGCGCGGAGATTCCGTCGCAACACGACCGACTTGTTCGCGTCCAGGCCGATCATGTTCACAAGCAAGGCATCGCTGACGCCTTCCAGCCGCCCGGCGATGTCTTTCGTTACCAGGTCTTTGACGAATTTGCTCATCGCAGGTGTTAGGTTCGAGGTTCGAGGTTCGAGGTTCGAGGTCCAAAAACCCTCAAAGCCTCCGCCGCACGTTCAATCTGAAATCTGAAATCTGCAATCCCCTCACGCCGCAACTCTCACTCCCGGACTCATCGTCGCGCTCACCGCGATACCCTTGACATACGTTCCTTTCACGGCCTGCGGCTTCATGCCGTTGATGTGATCGATGAACGCCTGGATGTTTTCCGCCAGCATGTCGGGCTCGAAGCTGAGCCGGCCGACCACCGCGTGGACCACGCCGGCGCTGTCGTTGCGGAACTCGACTTTGCCCGCCTTGTACTCCTTCACTACCCGAGCCACGTCGGGCGTGACCGTGCCGGCGCGGGGCGAGGGCATCAGCCCGCGGGGACCGAGGACGCGGCCGAGCGGCCCGACCACGCCCATCATGTCCGGCGAGGCGATGCAGGCGTCGAACTCGAGCCAGCCGTCTTTGATCTTTTTCGCCAACTCTTCTTGGCCAACTTCGTCGGCCCCGGCCTCTTCCGCGGCCGTGGCGGCGTCCCCCTTGGCGAAGACGACGACGCGCTGCGTTTTGCCGATCCCGTGGGGCAGCACGATGCTGCCGCGGACGATCTGGTCGGCCTGCTTGGGATCGATCCCCAGCCGCATCGCAATCTCGACCGTCTGGTCGAACTTCGTGGTGCTGAACGCCTTCAGCGCGGCGACGGCATTGTCCAAAGGCAGCGCTTCTTTGGGCGCCTGTTCCGCCATCGCTCGGTATCGTTTGGAGTGTTTGGCCACGGAACCGTTCCTAAATCCCAAGTGCTAAATCCTATACGCTAAACCAATTCGAAGCACAAAACTCCAATGCCCAAAACTTCCCATGCCGCGCCGCTTGCCCAGCCACATGGCCCGCTTTGCGAAAGCCCATCGCCCACGGCCCAAAGCCCACGGCGGGCTTCAGCCCTCCACCTCGATCCCCATGCTCCGCGCCGTCCCGGCGATCATTTGTACCGCGCTGTCCATGTCGCTGGCGTTAAGGTCTTCCATTTTTTGCCGGCAGATGTCTTCGAGCTGGGCCCGCGTCACCTGGCCGACCTTTTCCTTGTGTGGCACGCCGGAGCCCTTGGCCACTTTCGCGGCTTGCTTGAGCAGCACGGCGGCCGGCGGGCTTTTGACAATGAAGTCGAAGCTGCGGTCGTTGTAAACGCTCACGACGACCGGAACGGGCATTCCGTTGAAGTCCCGTGTGCGGTCGTTAAAGGCCGATACGAACTGCCCCAGGTTGATGCCGTACTTGCCCAGCGACGTGCCCACCGGCGGGGCGGGCGTGGCCTGCCCGCCGGGAACTTGGAATTTCGCTTGTCCAACCAGTTGTTTTGCCATCGGAGGTGGTTCCTGCCTGTCCCACGCTTACGCGTCGGGCTCCGTTTCGCCGCGAGCGGCCGCTATAGCGCCTCGATCTGCCAGTGTTCCATCTCGGCCGGCGTGCTGCGGCCGAAGATGTTGATCATCACCGTCACACGCCCGTTCGCTTCGTCGATCGAATCGACGTCTCCCTCGTAATTTTCGAACGTCCCTTCGCGAATCCGTACCCGGTCGCCCACCTTGAACGGAATCGCGGTCTTGACCGGCTCCGCCCCTTCCTCTTCCGGCCGGGCCTTGCGGAGAATGCGTTCGATTTCGTGGTCGAGCATCGGCGCCGGTTTGCCGGCCGCCCCCGTGAAATCGCCAATCCCCGGCGTGTCCCGCACCAGAAAAAACGTCTCGTCGTTGATGCACATGTTCACGACGATGTAGCCGGGATACAGCTTGTGCTTGACGACCCGCCGCTTGCTGTTCTTGAACTCGGCCCGTTCTTCGGTCGGCACGATAATGTCGCCGAAGTAGCGGTCGAGCCCGGCCATCGCCACCTTGCGACGCAAAGCGTCGCACACCGTGTTCTCCCGGTTGCTGGCCACCTTGACGATGTACCAGTGCTTCTCGATGACCTCCTCTTCCTCGACTTCTTCAATCAACTCGAGCGGTTCGACCGGGCCGGTGTATTCTTCTTCTTCGTCCCAGTCTTCTTCTTCCTCGTCTTCCACAGCGTCCGGGGCGGCGGTCTCCGACTCAACTGGGGCCGGAGCCAGAACCTCCTCGTAGGCGGGCCGGGCCGGGGCCGACTCCTCTTGTGGCTCCTCCTCTTGTGGCTCCGTCGCCGCTTCTTCCGCTGGCCGCTCCTGGGGGGGCGGCGCCGGGGCTTCCGGCGGCGTTTCCGCCGCTATTTCTCCGGCCTTGACCTCGGCGCCGGCGGCCAGAACGCCGCCCGCCGGGGTCTCGTCCGTTGCCGATTCGTCCGCGGCCGGCGCAGCTTCCTCAGGGGCGGGGGTGGCCAGTTCCATAGGCTCCGCCGTCGCATCGGTCCGTTCTTCGTCTCGATCAATCACACTCGCCATCCCACGCCTGCCGCCGAATCCCTGCCTGCCGCCGAATCCCTGAGTATAACGCCTAACCTAAGCCTCCGTCGAGCGGTGCAACACGCCGATCCGCCAGAAAATTTCGCTCCAGGCGTAGTCGTACACGAACAGCACCGCCGCCAGGAGGAAGATCACCGCCAGCACTACGATGCTGCTGCGGATCAGCTCCTTCCTCGTCGGCCAGGAAACCTTGTTCATCTCCGCCTCGACCGCGATCAAAAAGTCGGCGAACGCCGGCCAATTGACCAACCGAAAGGTGACCCACAACCCGGACGCCAGCACCAGCAGCGGCAACCAGTAATGGATTTGCAGGGCCCGGTAGTTGGCCCAAAACGCCCGCTTGTCTTCCGCCAGACCGATCCATTGGGCAAGGCTGAACATCCAGCCGTAGCGAGCCGTTTCCAGCTCAGTGAGCATCCGCCAGCACGCGAGGACCACCACCACGGCGATAGCGCCGAAGGTGGTTTGCCGCGTGATCCGCCCCTGGTTGCGCTTGTACAACCGGGAGCGAAGCAACTCACCCCAAAAGCCGCCGGATTCCTTTGTGTCTTTAGCCATCCGCTAACTTTCAACGCTGACGCCGGGCGCCGTGAAATGCAACCTCGTTCGTTTAACCGCAAGCCGAAGTCGCCGCGGCTTTCGGCTCCGGTACCCCCGTCGCCTGCGGCTCGGGGTTAAACGGCATGACCCGTCGCCTGCGGTTCGGAATTAAACGGACGTACCCGTCGCCTGCGGTTCGGGGACAAACGACATGACCCTGTATGGCAGGGGCGGAGGGGATCGAACTCTCAACCTCTGGTTTTGGAGACCAGCGCTCTGCCAATTGAGCTACGCCCCTATTGACTCACTCCAAAATCTTCGTCACCACGCCGGAGCCGACCGTGCGGCCGCCTTCGCGAATGGCGAAGCGGACGCCATCTTCCATGGCGATCGGCTTGTGCAGTTCCACTTCCACCTTGACGTTGTCGCCGGGCATGCACATCTCGGCCTCGACCAGGTTGGCCGTGCCCGTTACGTCCGTCGTGCGGAAGTAGAACTGCGGGCGGTAGCCGCTGAAGAACGGCGTGTGCCGGCCACCTTCGTCCTTCGAGAGGCAGTAGACCTCGGCCTCGAACTTGGTGTGCGGGGTGATGCTGCCCGGCTTGGCGAGCACCTGGCCGCGCTCGATCTCTTCCCGCTTGACGCCGCGGAGCAGGCACCCGACGTTGTCGCCGGCCTGGCCGAAATCGAGCGACTTGTTGAACATCTCGACGCCGGTGCAGATCGTCTTTCGTGACTTGTCGTGCAGCCCGACGATCTCGACCTCCTCGCCGACCTTCACCTGGCCGGCTTCGATCCGGCCGGTGGCGACGGTGCCGCGGCCTTCAATCGAGAAGACGTCTTCAATCGCCATCAGGAAGGGTTTATCCACGGCCCGCGCCGGCTCGGGGATCGCGCTGTCCAGGGCGTCCATCAACTCCGAGATGCACTTGCTGGCTTCCGGATCGGCCGGATTCTGGTACGCCGGCAGCGACGAGCCCTTGATCACCGGCACGTCGTCTCCGGGGAAGTCGTACTTGGAAAGCAGTTCGCGGACTTCCAATTCGACCAGTTCCAGCAGTTCCTCGTCATCGACCAGGTCGATCTTGTTGAGGAAGACGACGATGTAAGGGACGTCCACCTGGCGGGCCAGCAGGACGTGCTCCTTGGTCTGCGGCATCGGGCCGTCGGCCGCGGAGACGACGAGGATCGCGCCGTCCATCTGGGCGGCCCCGGTGATCATATTCTTGATGAAGTCGGCGTGGCCCGGGCAGTCGATGTGGGCGTAGTGCCGGTTCTCGGTTTCGTACTCGACGTGGGCGGCGGCGATCGTTACCGTCTTGCTGGCGTCCCGTACCGTGCCGCCCTTGGCGATATCGGCGTAGGACTTCACCTTGGCCAGGCCCTTCTTGGCCTGCACCGCCAGAATCGCCCCGGTCAACGTGGTTTTGCCGTGGTCGATGTGGCCAATGGTGCCAACGTTCACATGCGGTTTGGTGCGTTCAAAAGTGTCCTTGGCCATCGGTATGTGCCTTCTCCCAACAAAGTGACCGGGTTGGTGACGAACAAACGTTCCTAAACGTGCGACTTTTCGCCGGCGGTGATCGCCCAGGGCGACGCCGCCGGTGAAACAAGCTGCTGATGGGGCTCGAACCCATGAACCTCGTCCTTACCAAGGACGCGCTCTACCAACTGAGCTACAGCAGCGCCAAACGCAAAGCGGGTGAAGGGAGTCGAACCCTCGTCATCAGCTTGGAAGGCTGTTGCTCTACCGTTGAGCTACACCCGCCTGTTGCCTTGTCCGCGAATTCCAACCTCCAACCGCTTTCGAAAAATCCGAAATCCGAATATCGAAATCCGAAACAAATTCGAAGCACGAAATTCAAAAGTCCAAAACCGCGCCAGCGCTGCCCGCCTCAGGACCGGCAGGTGAGGCGCTCGGTGTTTTGCATTTCCGTCATTTGAATTTCGAATTGGTTTCGGATTTCGATATTCGAGTTTCGTGCTTCTCAAGTGGGGGGTGTAGGATTCGAACCTACGAAGGCGTACGCCATCAGATTTACAGTCTGACCCCTTTGACCGCTCGGGAAACCCCCCCCCCCCCC
>Ga0180438_10001671_pt1 | contig 38722 bp, 38 predicted proteins | sample SS_ome_12_FD_132455 | JGI IMG/M metagenome (GOLD analysis project Ga0180438, IMG submission 132455) | Hypersaline lake sediment archaeal communities from the Salton Sea, California, USA - SS_3_D_2 metaG | ecosystem: Environmental > Aquatic > Non-marine Saline and Alkaline > Hypersaline >... | reverse complement strand
GCAGTGGCGGTGAGTTGGAGCTACCATTTTTGCCGAGCGGGATCAGAAGCCTTTCAGCCCGCAGGGACCGTGCCATTCCGGACACCTACGGGCATAGAGCCATAATCTCTGCCGCCCGGTAGCTAACGATCTTGCCCAGGTTGGTCGTTATGCGAATCAGCACGAACTCCAGCGAGGCTTTCGACAACCCCCGCAGGTGACGCTGCTTCCACCCTCGATTCTTCTGGTCATCCCCGTGCAGCGGTTCGGCGATCCCTTGACGCTTCATGTAGATCTCCCGCCTCAGGTCACTGCGTAACTTCTCCCGCATCGCCTCCCGAAAGACTTGCCGGCTGTCGATCGCCACCGTACGCCGTTTTCAACGGCCCATTCCTTCTGCAAGTAGTGGTAGATGCGTTTAGCACGGGTACTCACCCTACAACCCTGCTGTAATCACAAAGCTGTTGGACATCTTCAGAGTGTATTACGACTACGTACTAGAAGGAAAAGACAAGCAAACCCCTGCACAAAGGCTCGGGTTGGCGGATAAGGGTGTCACTATCCAGGACCTCTGCCTCTACGGCGTACCATAGCGCCAACACCTTTAGCGAACGCCTAGCGGAGGAGGTGGTGGCGTTTTTTGGCTGGGATTGGTATTAGGCAACTATCAGCTCGACGCCATTTGAACGCACCATCTCCCGCTGTTCGTCTGAGATTCCGTTGTCTGTGATGATAGTGCCGATTTTGTCGAATCCACAGATTAAGAGGTTGCCGCGGCGGTCAAATTTGCTCGAATCCACAAGCATGATCAGCTCTTTGCTCTGGTCGATCATAGCACGCTCGGTTTTGATGACAAGCAGTGTGTCTGAGTTCGTTGCTCCCATCTCGTCGATCCCATAGGCTCCCATGAATACCTTGCTTGCCGGATAGTTGCGGAAAACCTCCTCATGAAAAGGATCCAGGATCATCTGGGAATCTGCGTGAACGATGCCCCCACTTAGTATCACCGTGTTGCGCGAACGTTTGACAAGTACCTCTGCTATAGCGAAGGAATTGGTAATGATCCTCAGTTCCGCGTTCAGCAAATATTCAACCATTTGAAAGGTGGTGGAGCCGCCATCGATGATCACTGTTTCCCCATCTTTGCAGAGGGAAGCTGCCTTGCGACCGATCAAGCGCTTCTTTTCCAACAGTATCCCCTTGCGGTACTCGAAGGGAAGCTGGATTCCTACTTGCTTGGAATCGTCCGGAGTTGCGATCCTTTGTGCGCCGCCTCGAACACGACGTAGCTTACCTTCGGATTCCATCTTTGTCAGATCCCGCCGGATCGTGGCCTCCGAGCATTGGAGTAGCTGGCAGATCTCTGTAACGGAGGCGAAGTGCGAATTTGCCAGTACCCGAAGGATCGATTGATAGCGTTCAGCGGGAAGCACCGTTACCTCCCTATCAGCTTGTAGAGGCGTTCGATGTTGGTATGAAGTGGCTCTCCCTCCTCAAATAAGGAAGAGCTCTCGGCCACGAGAATTCTAGCTCCCGCTTCGATCATCTTGGGAATATACTCCCAACTGACGTTTCCGTCTACCTCGATCTCGATTTCAAGTCCTTCCCTGTCGATCAGTTCGGAGAGTTCTATAATCTTATCGAGCGTGCCAGGAATCAACGTCTGCCCTGCGAAGCCGGGATTCACGGTCATCACGCAGACCAGTTCGACATGGGGAAGCAGGGCCGTGACCGCGCTGATAGGCTGCCCCGGGTCCAGAGCGATCCCTGAGCGTGCGCCGTAGCTGCGGATCAACTGCAGAGAGCGAAGCGGATGGTAGCTGGTCTCCGGATGGATGCACAGCACGGATTTTCCGAAAGCGGCAAACGCAGGTATGTAGGTATCCGGCCGTTCCACCATCAGGTGGATATCCAGGGTGATCTGCGTGTGTTCGGAGAGGCGGCGGCAGAAATCGGTTCCCAGGGTGAAGTTGGGGACGTAGTGACCATCCATTATATCGATGTGCAAGAAATCGATACCGCTCGACTCCATTATCGCGATCTGCTCTCCCAGATTAAGAAAATCAGCGCACATTATCGAGGGAGCCACGCGCATCTGCCTCATGATACGCTCTCCATCTGGGGATCCACCACTACCTTCAAACCTTTGCGGGACTCGTGGTATGCGAAGGCCCGTTCGGTTTCTACTAGAGGAAACACCTTGGACAGATAGTGTGCCGCCTGAACATCGCCGCGGATGATCAGCTGCACTGCTTTGCTGTGATGGTGAGGTAGGGAACCGTGGCTACCCATTACGAAACACTTCTTGTAGTGGATCAGGTTGGAATCGATGCAGAGTTTGGGCTGATTCTTCAATCCGCCGAAGAGGTTGACATATCCGCGGTGTCGCACCATGGAAATGGCATCTTCGTGCGTCTTCACCGTGCCGGCGGTGGTGATTGATAGATCTACCCCCTCTCCGTCGGTCTCCCGCATCACAGTTTCCACAAGATCCTCCTCTTCCGTGCAGATGAAGCGGGTATCTTTCCGGAACGGCCTAGGAGCCTTTCGGCCTTAGGCCATGGCTCTGAGAACCGCGGCGGCACATAACGCGATTCTTCCTCCGTATAGGAGGTAGCCAAGAACAGAAATGGATGAGGATCAGGGATTCCAGCATCATCCGCTCAACTTTTTACTGCCTGCAGGCTGTATAATCGCTTCATATTGTAGGCCAGACATACCAGATCCCATTCAATTCGCACCTTTTCCAGCCCCCGCAATAGAAACTGACGAAATCCCATTGGTGCCTTGATGACCCCAAACACAGGCTCCACCGTCTTCGCACATTTAGCGTAGATTCTCCACCCCTCCGCGGTCTGCAGCTTTTCGCGCATCTTCACCAACTGTGGCTTCTTCACCGTCTTGGGCTTTCGCTCCTTGGGTGGCCGGTAGTCATAACAACGGATGTTCTGCTCCTCTTCGCTGATCGCCGCGTACGCCACAATCCCCCCGCTTCTCGATGCGCTCAAACACCTCGGCGTTCACATATCCCCCATCAGCCAGTACCGTTTCTACCGCTCCGATTGTCTTCGGTACTGTTGCAATCGCCTGCTCCAGTTGGTTGGCGTCACTTGGGGTCTGCAGCACATCCGTGCCCAACACCAATTGACTGCCATCGGCATCCACCACAGCCTGGGCGTTGTATGCTTGTTCATAGCTGGAGCGCCTGCTTTTTCGCATCAGGCAACTGTCGGAATCGGTCAGATTAATCTGCTTATGAGCCTCTGGTTTTCTTGCAGATCCTGCACCACCACCTTTCGGCCCGTTCTCCTCCCGATCCTCGGAATCCCCTTCGACTTGCGTCCGCCTCTCCAACCGTCGACGCGCCTCCAGCATCTTTTCCCGTAATCATTCCCGACGGGCTATCTCCTCCGGCAGTTTCTGCCCATCTACCTCATCCTGACGATCCTGGTTCTCCGCCTGCTGCAACAGCTCTTCCACATCCTCCCGTAACTGCTGTTCCAACTCACCGGCCCGGTCGTAGCGCACGTTCTTGTGCTTGCTGGCATTCGCACGAATGTGGGTCCCGTCCACACTCACCACACCCACCTTCAACAGATCCATCTCCGAGGCCAGCCGTAGCACCTCCACAAACGCTTCCTTCACCACCGCCGCATTTTGTCGGCGAAAACTACAGATCGTGTCATGATCCGGGTGCGTGTCTCCGCTTAAATACCGAACCCCGATATCCCGGTAGGTGGCCCGTTCAATCCGACGGGAAGAAAAAATCCCATTCGCGTAGCAGTAAATCAACAGAGCCAACATCATCCGCGGAGGATACTGCTCGCTTCCGGTCCCGCGGCGATTGATCCCCATCGACGGGAGGTGCATCGAATCAATCGCTTCGATAACGAAATGTACCAGATCATCTTCCGGCACCCACTGCCTCAAGTCCACCGGCAACAGCATCGGCGTGTCCCGGTCCACATTCACCAGTCGTTCGGCCATGGGCTATCATACCATAGCCGCCCCATTCGTTCACCGGTGGCCGGGCCTATGTCCGACAGGCTCCTAGACCACGATGAGCTCGACATTCTTTGCCTGCACTATCTCCCGCTGTTGTTGTGAGATTCCCCCGTCCGTTATAATCGTATGGATTTTTTCAAATCCGCAAAGAAATAAATTTCCCCGGCGGTTGAACTTACTCGAATCAGCCAGGATAATCAGCTCTTTGCCCCGCTCGATCATGGCTCGCTCCGTCTTGATCAGGAGCATGTCCGTATTGGTGGCTCCCAGCTCGTCGATCCCATAGACGCCCATGAAGACCTTCGTCGGCGAATAGTTGCGAAACCCCTCATCCTGAAAAGGATCGAGTATGAGTTGAGAATCCGGATAAACGATCCCGCCATTTAGTATCACCGTAGTTTGAGAGTTCTTGACCAGTGCCTCTGCGATGGCAAAGGAATTGGTGATGATTGTTATCCTGGCTTCCCGAAGATACTCGACCATCTGGAACGTTGTGGAGCCTCCGTCAACGATAACCGTTTCATCGTTTACGCACAGGGAGGCAGCCTTGCGGGCGATTAGCCGTTTTTTCTCCAAAAGAATACCTTTGCGGTATTCAAAAGGTAGCTGTGCCGTGGGTTCGCCATCATACTGATTCACCCCTGCGAGCTTCGCACCGCCACGAATCCGGTGAAGTCTGCCCGCAGATTCCAGCTTAGCCAGATCCCGCCGGACGGTAGCCTCCGAGCAATGAGCCAGTTGAGTGATGTCTGAAACTGATACGAAGCGGCCCTGCCGCAGTATGCGGAGAATCAGCTCCTGTCTCTCCGGCTCAAGCATCGTTCTTCCCACCTGCCAATCAGCTCAAACCGACTAGCTCGTACAAGCGATGTATATTTGTCTTTAGATCGCTTCCCTTTTCGAAGATGGAAGAGCTGCCCGCTACCAGAATTTGTGCTCCCGCCTCGACTAGCCGGGGGATATTCTGCCAGCTTGCGTTACCGTCAACTTCGATCCTGATCTGGAGTCCTTCTTCGGCGATGACGCGGGAAAGGTGGACGACCTTCTCGATCATATTTTGGATCAGCTGCAAGGATCGAAGCGGATGGTAACTGGTTTCGGGGTGAATATACAGCGCTGGATTGCCGAATGCGGCGAATACCGGTATATAAGCGTCGGGATTCTCAATCATCAGATGAATATGCAGGGGAATGCTGGTGCGTTCAGCAAGACGGCGGCAGAAATCCGGCCCGAGTGTGAAGTTAGGAACATAGTGACCGTCCATGATGTCAATATGGAGGTAATCAATCCCACCTGCCTCTAGTACTTAGATTTGTGTTTCCAGGTTCAAATAGTCGGCGCACATCAGCGAGGCAGCAATTTCAATTCTGTTCATAATTCCCATGCTGAGAATTCAACAACGATTCATCCTTGTGGATCAACTACGACCTTCAAACCTTTCCTGGACTCGTGGAACTCAAAGGCATCATTGATCCTCTTAAGCGAAAACACTTTTGACACGTAGCGCGCGGCCTTCACATCACCCCTGGCGATCAATTCCACTGCCTTCCGGTGGTGGCGAGGCAGCGAACCGTGACTTCCCATTACGAAACATTCTTTGTAGTGAATCAGATTCGAATCGATGCAGAGCTTGGGCTGGTTCTTCAGCCCGCCGAAGAGATTTACATATCCACGATGCCTGACCATCCTGATAGCATCCTCGTGCGCCTGAACCGTACCCGCGGTGGTGATGGCCAGATCTACCCCCTCTCCATCGGTCTCGCGCATCACGGTGTCGACCAGATCCTCCTGTTCCGTGGATACAAAGCGGGCATCCTCGCGGAACTGCCGGGCCATTTCCAGCCGGGGGATCGAACGTTGGGCCGCGAATACCCGGGAGGCACCGAACACTTTGGACAATTCCAACATCATGCAGCCGATCGGCCCCAGCCCGATAATGCAGATGCTCTTACCGAGACTGAAACGGGCTAGCTCCAAGCCGTTGATAGCGCAGGCCAGCGGTTCAGCCAGGGCAGCCTCATTGAAGGACAGTCCCTCGGGAATCGGTGTAACAGGACCGTAGTTCACAGTGGTCTCGTTCAACACCATATACTGTTGAAATCCGCCGGGAAACTGGTAGCCCACCGCGTAATTGATCGAACAGTTGGTGCCCATGCCGTTCGTGCACCAGTAGCAGGTCCCGCAGGGGACATCCGCACCCAATGCGATCCTGTCGCCGCTCTTGACGCGGGCAACTTCAGAACCTACCTCCACTACCTCTCCGGCGATTTCATGACCGATCACCGCCGGATATTTCACACGATCGTTTCCGTAATGATAGATGCGGATGTCGGAACCGCAAACCGCGCAGGCCATCACCTTGAGGATGGCTTCTTTGGGACCGCAGGTTGGCCGATCCATCTCTCTAACGGTGATCCTGTTCAGTCCTTCTAGTAGCGCCGCTTTCATCCTGATGAAGTATAACAGATTGCCGCTTTTTTTCAAGCATTTTCAATCAAAAAATTGCATTCAAAGCAATTATGCTTGCAAAAACGTGTAAATTATTTTAATATCACGGCGTTTATGAAAGCACTGGTGCTCAAAGCGAACAAGATATTGGAGTTCACAGATGTACCATTACCGGAAAGACCCGGGTCCGATTGGATTCTGGTTCGGGTGGCCCATGCCGGAATCTGCAACTCCGATATCAAGCGGGGCTTCGGCGGTGGTGCGTATCACTACCCCCTGATCATGGGTCATGAGTTTTCCGGATCCGTAGCCGAGAGCCTTACCGGCAGCAGCTTCACCGCCGGGGATCGGGTCGTGGTCTATCCGCTATTGCCCTGCCGCAACTGTGCTTCCTGCCAGACCGGGGACTATACCCAGTGTCCAAACTACGATTACTTCGGTTCACGCAGGGACGGTGGATTCTGCGAATACGTTTGGGTACCGGAGGAAAACCTCGTGCCGGTTCCAGACCGCGTCGATCTGCTGCACGCGGCCTTGACCGAACCTTGTTCCGTTGCTCTGCACGGAGTCAATCATCTGGCGGTCCATCCGGGAGATACTGCCGTGGTGATCGGTTTCGGGACCCTTGGAAACATGGTAGCCCAGTGGCTTGCCATCCGCGGATGCTCAGAAATCTTCGTTGTGGATATAGACGAGAAGAAGATCGAGCAAGCACGGAATATGGGATTTGTACCCGTAAATGCACGGGAAAATGATCCGCCGACCTTCATTTTCGAACGTATCGGCGGCAAGGGCGCTGACCTCGTTGTCGAAGCGTGCGGGCTACCCCGAACATTTGTCCAGGCGATCCAGTCGGCGGGCAGATCCGCGCAGATCCTCTTTCTGGGGAACATCCGTGGGCAGTTCGGCATCGGGGAGGAGGATTTCTCCATGATACTCCGCAAAGAACTGCAAATCTTCGGCACCTGGAACAGCAGCATCGTTCCGCGTGGAAACAATGAATGGACCACGGCATTGGCACAAATGGGCCGAAAAATACAGGTAGCTCCGCTGATCAGCCACACCCCGGAACTGCAGGAGGGCCCAGATGTTTTTAAGCGGATTGCTGAAAACAGCTTCGGATCCTTCGGAAGGGTCATTTTCAGGATCCATCCGTAGGCGATAGACCTTCATAAACTATTGCGGAATCAACGGAGATGCGGATCAACTTAGGTCTGAAAAGCGATCCTATAAACTATCGCTACAGCTATGACTGGCTGTTCGATCTGATGAACGAGATAGACTTGAGGTATCTGCAACTGGGCAGTTTCCCCGAGCTCTACACCTTGGAGGACGGTTTCTTCCACTCTTTGAGAGAACGGGCGGAGCGGCGGGGTGTGGTTATCAAAAGCTGTTTCACCTCCTATCGGGAGCTCGGTGGATTCTTCTCCGGGGATCGATATCTTCAGCAGGCCGCCCGCCGTAACTACGAGCGCTATATCGAAATTGCATCCCTTGTTGGTGCAGACTCGGTTGGAAGCAATCCGGGATCTGTATATCGGGACAGGTTGGAGACGAAGCAAGAGGGCATTCGGATCTACCTCGAAAATATGAAGGAATTGATGGTCTTGGCCCGTGACAGGGGGCTGAAGTTTCTCTCGATAGAGCCCATGTCCTGCCTGGCCGAACCGCCCGCCCTGCCCGAGGAGCTTGACCAGATGCTCGATACCCTGCAGCTCCATCACCGCAGCAACCCCGGTTCGACGGTTCCCGTCTACTTCTGCAGTGACATCAGTCATGGAGTCGCCAACAGACAAGGAAGGATCTTGCATGACAACTGGAAGCTTTTCGAATATCAAATTCCGCAGATGGCAGAATTCCACATAAAGAACACGGATTCGAGGTTCGACTCGACCCTCGGTTTTTCTCACGAGGAGATAGCAAGAGGGATCGTCGATCTATCCAAACTGTGGCAGATTATCAACATGAATTGGAATCGATTTCCCATCGATGAGGTAGTGGGCTATCTGGAGATCAGTGGACCCAAGCTTGGAAGGGATTATTCTGACTACAAACTACGAGAAATGATCGTGGAATCGGTGTCCAATATTCGTTCTTCCTTTGGGATCTGAACCAGTGGAAACGCTCAGAACCGATCTTCTGAGAAGAGGGAAACCATATAAATAGTATGAAAGAAAGGAACGAACTTGGCTGAGCATATCGTTTTCATCCTCTCAGACCAGCATAATCCCACTATAACCGGATTCAGCGGCAACAGGATCATCCGAACCCCCAATCTGGACCTCCTGGCTAACTCCGGAACTGTGCTGTCCAACTGCTACTGTCCCTCCCCGCTCTGTGTGCCCAGTCGGGCGGCAATGCTTTCGGGCCTTCTGCCCTACAAGACGGGGATTTTTACCAATTACCAGAGCCTGCCCTCGGATCGGGCTACCTTTGTGCACTCTTTGGGGATTGCCGGATTTGAAACTGTTCTCTGCGGACGCATGCACTTTATCGGGCCGGATCAGCGTCAGGGGTATGAAGAAAGACTCGTGGGTGATATATCCAGTCCCTATATCGGCGGAGGTTTTGACCTGGGTTTCCTGCGTAAGGCGGATGAGCAGAGTCCGATTGCTCTGCAGAAAGCCGGGGCGGGTAACTCCAGCGTCCTCGACTACGACCTGGCGGTATTCGAACGGGCTCAGGCGTTTCTTCGGGACCGGCAGAGGAAGCGGACGGATCACGCTCAACGGCCCCTGTTTCTCACAGTTGGTCTGTACGGTCCCCACTGCCCGTACGTATGTCCCCGGGATCTCTTTGAATACTACTATGAGCAACTCCCGCCCACAGACAACTGGACGAACTTCAAGCGAACCGTTCATCCGGCCGTACAGAAATGGTATGCCAACAGGGGCATCGGCGAGATCACCGCAGATGAGATCCGTACGGTTCAGGCCGCATACTACGGAATGATCGAGCTCATGGATCGACGGATCGGAGATCTGCTGGAGACGATCGACCGCACACTGGGACTCGAAAACACTCTGGTAATCTATGCTTCGGACCACGGGGATATGGCAGGGGACAAAGGACTGTTCTGGAAGACGAATTTATACGAAGGCTCGGCTAGAGTTCCGCTGGTTTTTTCCCAGCCGGGACTCATTCGATCAGGTCGTCGGATCGAACAGCTCACCAGCCTGCTGGATCTGGGACCTACTCTCATCGATTACGCCGGTGCTCCGGAGCTTCCCGAAACCGATGGCCAGGATCTGCTTCCACTGCTCAAAGGCGAAGCACAAGAGAGTTCCTGCAGATTTGTTGTATGCCAGCTCTGTGACCTCAAAGGGGATAGTCCTTCGGCCATGATCAGGAAAGGATCCTGGAAACTGGTTCACCATCACGGGTACAAAGCACCGCAGTTGTTCAATCTGGCGGAAGATCCTGGGGAGATCAACGATCTGGGCGGCCATCCGGGCAGCCGATCCAAATCTGAGGAGCTGGCGGCGGAGCTCTCCCGGTGCTGGGATGGCGGCCAAGTGCTCGACTACATTACCCGCCGCTCACCGCATACCGAGCTGTTAAAACGATGGTTTCGACTCACCAAACCGGAGACCTACGACCAGTGGATCGGCAGGCCGGAAAATAACTATCTCGTGTCAGGGGATTGAATTCCGCTCAGGGTGGGGAAGCCCGGATATACCCTATCTGGATTCCATGGTATAAGTATCGAACATGAAGTACCGAACATTGGGAACTACGGGCTTGCAGGTATCTGAGATCGGATTGGGTACCTGGCAGATCGGCGGCGCCGCTACTATAGGCGGGAAACTGATAGGCTGGAGCGGCATGGACGATGCCACTTCCAAGGAGATCCTCAAGACCGCTTTCGATCTCGGCATCAATTTTTTTGATACCTCTGACGTGTACGGGCGCGGACACAGCGAGGAGCTCATCGGCGGCTTTATTTCAGATCTGGGTCCATCCCGTAGGCAGGAGCTGATCCTCTCCTCCAAGGTGGGGAACCGGGAGCTCGAAACGGGCGAATGGGTAAAAGATTTTTCCCCGCAGTGGATCCGCACGGGCATAGAGGGCAGCCTGAAGCGTCTCAAAACCGAGGTGATCGATGTGTACCACCTGCACTCCCCCAGTACGGATTTCGATTACGGCGAGGAAATCGTCGACACTCTGGAGTCGATCCGCAAGCAGGGCAAGATCCGTTTCTACGGTGTATCTCTGACCGGTCCGGGGAAAGACGAGCCCTCTGTTCAACAGGGAATGGCAATCCTGAACAGCGCTCGCCGTTGTGACTTTTTCCAGCTTGTCTACAATGTCCTGAACCGTGAGGTGGAAGCGACATTGCTGCCCGAATGCCAGCGGCGCGATATCGGCGTAATCGTACGGGTGCCGCTGGAATCCGGGTTTCTCTCCGGTAAATATACAAAGGACACTCGCTTCCCCGATGACGATGTACGTTCGCAGAACTATTCGCCAGAGAAAATCAAAGAGGTGGTGGAGAAGGTCGAACGCCTTTCGGTTCTATCCCGAAGCGGCGAACGAACGCTCGCCCAGGCCGCGCTGCAGTTTTGCCTGGCCCAATCTGTGGTTTCCACGGTGATCGCCGGAGCGCGACGGCCGGAACAGGTCGTGGCCAATGCCCAAACCAGCCAACTACCGCCGCTCACCGAAGACGAGCTGGCTGAAATCCACTCGGCTGTATAGCGAGCAACGACATAGAAAACCCCTCCACTTGTTGGGGTATTCACTGTATACTTTGACAATCTGAAGATCTGAGAGGATTCCCATGCCGGCATTGCAACCCACTGGACTCATGACTGAGCTTATTGCCCATCCGGAATGGACCCGGATCAATTCAGCGCGTCCGCGATTCTGCTGGATCGTGAATTCCACCGAGCAGAAAGCCTTTCAACAGGGATATCGAATTCTCGTTGCCTCAAGGCGGGAGCTGCTCTCAAGAGATGCAGCAGATATGTGGGATTCGGGAGAGCCGAATCCCGGGGGAGAGTGGCGCTCTGAGCCACGATCGGTGGGAATCGAATATGCAGGTTCGCCACTTCAATCCAACACGGAGTATTTCTGGAAAGTGCGGACCTGGTTGGGTGTGGATGATGTCAGCCCGTGGTCTGAAGTGCAGCGTTTCGTGACCGGGGATCTCAGCGACAATGCTCTTCATCCGCATTACGATCCGGTGGTCTCTATCGTAAAGCCGGTTCAATTCGTCGAACTGTCGGAGAATCATGTATTCGTAGACTTTGGACGTGCGGCCTTTGGAACAGTACAGTTGACCCTGGACTCTCCGATCACCACCACCATCGAGATTCATCTGGGCGAGGTATTGAAAGGACCGTATGAGATAGACCGAAATCCGGGGGGTTCCCGCCGGTATCGGATGATTCGGTTGAAGATGCGCAAAGGCAAACACAGATACCAGTTGGTCATTCCACCGGATGAGAGAAATACAGCTGATTTTGCCATTAAGATGCCGGATACCCTCTTTGAAGTGTGTCCTTTCCGCTACTGCGAAATCCGGGGGCTTCTCGTTCCATTGAACCGATCTTTGTTGGAACAGGTGGCCGTACACTACCCCTTCGATGATTCGGCCGCCCAGTTCACCAGCTCGAGCAAGGTTCTCAACGACGTCTGGAACCTCTGTCACTACACGATGAAAGCCACCAGCTTCTGCGGCTACTATGTGGACGGAGATCGGGAGAGGATTGCCTATGAGGCGGACACCTACATAAATCAGCTCGGGCACTACGCATGCGACAGAGAGTATACCCTGGCACGCCGAACACTCGAACACCTTATCACAAGGCCCACCTGGCCCACCGAGTGGTTTCTCTACACTGTGCTTGCCGCTTGGAATGACTACATGTATACCGGTGACTCCTCGTTGATCGCGCGCTGGTACCCGGATCTCGTTGCCAAAGCCCTCATCGGCTTGGGCCGGCAAGACGGCCTTATCAGCTCTGAGCACATGACTCAGGAGATCAAGAATGAGATTCATTTTGCCGGTCGTTCTGCAGATTTCTTCACCGACGGCATAAGAGACGTTGTCGACTGGCCCGAGGTTGAGCGGGACGGACACGAAATGTGTTCTGTTAACAGTGTTGTAAACGGCCTTCATTACCGTGCTCTACTCTGTCTCGAAGGGATGGCTCGTGTATTGGGAATGGATGAAGATGTACGTCGATTCGCGGATCGTGCATCGCTAGTAAAGAGCTCGTTTCTCAAAGTATTCCTGGACAAGCAATCGGGGCTGATTCTCGACGGCGAGCACAGCAGTCACAGTTCTCTGCACTCCAATATTTTCGCCGTTGCCGCGGGCTTGATTTCAGATGCGTTGCTGCCGCCGATTCTGAAACACGTCAGGTTTCGCGGTATGGCCTGCAGTGTATACGCCTCTCAGATGCTGCTGGAAGCCCTCTATACGGCAGGTGATGGTTCTCATGCGCTAACTCTACTCACCTCCGTTGGAGAAAGATCATGGGCTCATATGATCTATGATGTGGGTACAACGATCGCTCTGGAAGCGTGGGACAATCGGGTAAAACCGAATCAGGACTGGAATCACGCCTGGGGTGCGGTTCCGGCAAACATGATCCCCTTCGGTCTCATGGGCATTACGCCGCTGGAGTCCGGTTTCAGTAAGATCTCGATTGACCCCAGGCCCGGGGATCTGCCGTGGGCCGAAGTGACAACGCCCACAATCCGTGGACCCATCAATGTTCGGATTACGAATCATCCGGCCCGTAGATTTATACTGGAATGCGACCTGCCTGCAAACACGGCAGCCCGCATCGGTGTTCCCGCTCTTCACTCAGAAGACGACGTACTAATCGTGGACGGAAAATCCGTCTTCGCAGAGCGAAAAAAAGGTCATCTGTACGTCGACGGGATCGGATCAGGAAAACATACGGTGGTGCGCTAAGCGGAAAACCTGCGAAGAGCCGGCAGGGCTTATCGGGTACCCTCTGCCCTTGCAGACACTACTGGAAATACGGAAATCCGCCCCGCCAGATGATTTCTTTTCGAGAAATATACTAGGTCTTGCCGTTGTCTTTGTTGCCCTGAAAAAACAGATGGTACTTTCCGTCCGAGGCCTGCAATACAAAGGGATGACCGGACTCGCTGCTGTTCCACGCACCTTTTTTACCGTTCGGTAGTACGGGCCGATCGGAGATGCGCTTCCAGGCGATACCATCTTCACTGACCGCGCAGCCAATCTGCTGGGGCATGTTGTTGTAGGCTCCGCCGTAGAACATGTACAACTTTCCCTGATAACGGCACAGTGCGGAAGCTTCGACACACTCCTGTTCCCAGGCTAACTCAGGAGCGAGGATCGGCGCATCGCAGCGCTGCTGCCAGCTAGCCCGCGAGAAATCGGAATCAAGAGGAGCCGCGGCCACCCCGGTCATCTGCAGGCGTATATCCGGATCCCGGGTTGAGAAATACAGGAACAGCTGGCCCGCCTGCTCGATGACATCCGCGTCGATCGCCCGACCACAGTTCCAGCTCCCAGTAGGAGAGAAGACCGGATTGGTCTGGTTGGGAATGAAATGCACTCCATCGGTAGAACGGGCATGGCAGATGGCATCCAGCGATCCGTTTCCGTAGGACTGGTAGAACAAATGAATCGTGTCTTCGAGTACAATTGGACCGGGAGCAGACAGACCGTTTGCTTCACAGGGGCTGAGCGGCTCAATTTCTCCGATTTTCTCCCAACTATCCAGGTCGCTGCTTCGAGCGATCCCGATGCGCCATCCTTCAGCGGAGGGGTGGTCCGGAAACGGTGCTATCGAGTAATACATGAGAAATTCGCCGCGGTACTCAACAACACCCGGATCCTTGGCGAACGGTCTGCCCCTGGATGTATCTGCAAACATTATACTGGAAATCTCAATTCTCATAGTACTTTTTTGGTGAACTCCGTGTCAATACAAACTTGAAGAGTCGGTAGAAGAGACGATTCTGAATTGTACAAAGTTCGATATTGAATTACTCTCTGCTAAAAGCGAATCATGCGAACCGGGGTAATGAAGAAGAAATTACGCGCGGGAATCATCGGATCGGGCTTTGCCGCCACATTCCATTATGCAGCGATTCAAAGTGTGACCTCTGTAGATATCGACATCGTGGGTGTCTTCTCGTCCACGAAAGAAAACAGGGAGCGCTTCGCCGAGCAGAGAGGAATCCCCGCCATTGATTCGCTGGACGAGCTGATCGATGCCAGTGATATCGTGCACATCTGTACACCCGTGTCGACCCATGAACAGATCCTCACGCTGGCTTTGGAGCGGGATACCTTTCCCATCGCCGAAAAACCGCTGACCGGTTTCTGCGGAGACGGCAGCGATTCTTTTCGGGGAGATCTGTATTCCAAAAGTCAAGCGCTTCAAGCTGTCAACGACAGTATCAGCCGCATCTTGGAAGCCGAGCATAAAAGTAAAGCCAGAATCCTCTACGCCGAAAACTGGGTCTATGCGCCGACAGTTCAGAAGGAACGGGAAATCATCGAGAAAAGCGGCGCTCAGATCCTCTGGATTAAGGGAGAACAATCTCACTCCGGTTCTGCTGCTGTCGCCAGTGGTTTCTGGAGGTTCGCCGGTGGCGGGGTTGCCTCCTGTAACGCCATCCATCCCCTGTCCGCAGCGTTATATCTCAAGCGAAAAGAAGGCCTGGCCCGGGCAGGAGATCCGATCCTGCCCCGGTCCGTGTCGGCCCGCATCCACGATATCACCCGCCTGCCCGATTATCGCGATCAGGGGCATCTACGCTGCGAGTATCACGACACCGAAGATTTGGCCCAGATACACGTTGAATTCGAGGACGGCACCGTGGCGGACATTGTCGCCTCAGCAATCGTTCTGGGCGGGGTCAACAACCACCTGGAGATCGTGGCCAACAACCACCGGACGCTCTGCAATATCAACCCGAACAACACCATGCAGACCTACAATCCCCGCGAAGAGTATTTGCAGGATGTTTACGTGGTAGAGAAGGCGGGCACCAAACAGGGCTGGTTGAATCCATCACCGGCTGAATACTACAGCACCGGCTATCCTCAAGAGATCGAGGCGTTTTACCGTACCGCCGCCTACAGCGATCCCCTGGAAAGCGACAGCATCCTGGCAGCGGAGGCGGTCTCCACCATTTTCAGTGCCTACCTGTCAGCGGAACAGGACGGTAAAAAGGTAACGATTGAACGGAGGCCTTATGATCGATAGTCAACTTCGCGCCGGGCTTATCGGCTGCGGCAGTGTGGCCACTGACCGCCATATTCCGGCTCTGCTCGGTCTGGACGGAGTCAAGGTGAGCGGTGTGGCCGATCCGACTGAAGCCAATCGGGACCAGGCCCGGGAGGCGCTGCAGTTGTCTCCCAGGGCTGCTCATGCCGATCATCGCACGCTGCTCGAGACCGGCATCGACTACGCCGTTGTTGCCGTGCCTCCCAAATTCCGGCCGGCCATCGTTGCAGATTGCGCCCAGGCCGGAGTCCATGTCCTCACCGAGAAGCCCTTGGCTATTGTCCCTGCCGAAGGCCAAGCCATGATCGACCGCATGGAAGGAGCGGGGCTCCTTTTCGGCATGATGCACAACTGGCTTTTCTTACCGGAGTACAGGCTTGCCTACACTATAGTTCAAAAGGGTTCGATCGGCAGACTCCGTCATGTCACGCTGCAGCAGTTCGGCATGCGGGTTAACCCGGGAAACGCCAATTACAAACACCGCTGGCGGCATGACTTTAACCATAGCGGCGGCGGAATCCTAATAGATCAGGTGCATCTGTTCTACTTGGCTGCACACTTTATGGGACGACCCATCCAAGCCGTTTCCGCAGCTGTCGATAATTTCGATCGACCCGACGAACAGGTGGAGGAATTCGCTATTGCACACCTACACTTCGAGGGCGGTTATGTCACTGCCAATACGTGGTGGGGGCAAGGACCCAACGGATTCGAGCTGAGCGGTACAGAGGGCTACATCGTCCACTTTCAGAACAGCCGCAGCGATTCGGCATTATCCCAGGTGACGGTTGTCAACAGGGAGGGAAGCCACTCCCATTCATTGGAGAAAACCGAGACGAATCGCTATACGGACTCCTTTGCCGCGGTTCATGAGGACTTTGTTCAAGCCATTCTGGAAGACAGACCACCTCTTGCCCCGGCAACGGCCGGGCTGGCGACCCTCGAGGGAGTTGTTGCCGCCTATGGGTCGGCAGCCACCGGACAGGTTATCCCGTTGCCTCTGGAACGGCAGAGCCCTCTTTTTAATAAAGGGGCAGAAGGCATCCGGGAACTCGCGGTTCAGCCGGACAGCTCGGTTCGCAAACGCGGTTTATACGGTTCTTCGGAGTAAAGCGATGAAAGATCCAACCTTAGCCATTCAGACCAATACGATCAGCCGCTTCGTAAAAACACCGGCGGATTTCAAGGAAAGTATGAACAAGATCCGTAGCATCGGCTACCGGGCCCTGCAGCTGGACACCAACCACGTACCGGTTGGACCGGATTTTCCCCCGGCTGAAGTGAAACGGATCGTGGATGAGGTTGGCTTGACCATCTGCAACGTTCATATGCTGTGGGAAAGGATTTTGGCTGATATGCAAGGAGCGATCGGTCAGCTCCGGCTTTGGGAATGCGAGCACCTGGCAGTCCCCATTCCGCCCAAGGGCCTACCGGATCAGGGTGAGGCAGGGTATCGTCGCTTTGCCCGGGAGGCAACCCGGTTAGGACAAAGCCTGGCCGAGGCCGGGATTACCTTGAGCTACCACAATCACAGCATCGAGCTCGTTCGTTACGGTTCACGCACCGGGCTGGAGATCATCTTCGACGAAAGCGATTCACGGTACCTGCTGGCAGAACTTGACACCTACTGGATTCAGCACGGCGGCTGTGATCCTGTGGCTTGGATTCGGCGAATGAAGAACCGTATGCCGGTGGTTCACCTGAAGGACATGGCCATCCTCCCGGACAGGTCCCAGACCTTTGCCGAGGTCGGTCAGGGCAATCTCGATTGGCCGGCTATTCTGACCGCCTGTCAGGAAGCAGGTGTGTACTGGTATGTGGTCGAGCAGGATACCTGCCCCGCTGATCCTTTCGAAAGCCTGGGTATAAGTTATAGATACTTGGCCGGGAGGGGATTTAAATAGATCGCCAACAACGACGCCTATATTGAATTACGATGTAGGCAACTGCTATACGGATCCAATGGCGAGACACACGATTAGGGGGAACCGTGAATCTTGGACTAAATGGAAAGACAGCTATCGTGACCGGTGGCAGTGCCGGTATCGGCCTGGCCTGCGCCAAGGCACTGGTCCGCGAGGGCGTGCACACGGCAATCGCCGCCCGGGATGAGAGACGCCTGGAACAGGCCCTGGCGGAGATCAGAGCCTGCGCTACCGGACCGGATCGGCCCGAACTTCTGTCGATCAGCGCCGATCTGACCCGGGCCGAAGCTGTCCGGCGGGTTGTCCGGACCGTGAAGGAGGAGTTTGAGCGCATCGATATTCTGGTCAACAACGCCGGATCCGCCCGGGCCGGGGCGTTCACGGAACTCGGGGATGAGGCATTTATGGAGGCCTGGAATCTGAAACTCCTGGGCTATATCCGTATGGTGAGAGAGGTGACCCCGTACATGCGAGAGCAACGGGATGGGCGGATCGTCAACGTCATCGGAGGCGCGGCCCGTACTCCCTCCCCGACCTTTCTACCCGGCAGCACCGCAAATGCCGCACTTCTCAACTTCACCAAAGGCGTGTCCAAAGAGCTCATCCGGCAGGGCATACGGATCAACGCGGTTCTGCCCGGTCCGACCGCCACCGAAAGGGCTAAACGCCTCAACAGGCAAACCGCCGAAGCCCGGGGCATCAGTGAGCAGGAGGCCTGGCAACAAACAGTTGAAGCGATTCCTCAGGGCCGCATGGTCGAGCCGGATGAGATCGCCCGGCTTACCCTCTTTCTTCTTTCAGACCTGGCGCCCTCGATCGTCGGCGCCGAAATCACGATCGACGGGGGTTTACATCCATGCGTCTGATATCTACAGCCGGATTTTCGACGGCCTTGAATGCCCGGTATTCACCCCCAGTGTCTTGACCGGTAAGGCTTTTGCTCTCTACTATCCTGCATAAGGTCAAGATACGTTCATGATTCGAATTCAAAACCTGACCAAGTATTACGGTACCTTCAAGGCTCTGGACCGGGTCAATTTTGAGGTGGGCAGGGGCGAGATCCTCGGCCTGCTGGGACCAAACGGCGCCGGTAAGACCACCACGATGCGCATCCTCACCTGTTATCTGGCTCCGACAGCGGGGACGGTCCGGATCGGAGATTTCGATATCCTGGAGAATCCCCGGCAGGTCAAGAAACTGATCGGTTATCTGCCCGAGTTCGCTCCCCTGTACGCGGATATGCTGGTCTACGATTATCTGCGCTATGTAGCCTCGATAAGAGACCTGGCCTCATCCCTGCGGGAACAGAGAATCGCGGAGCTGGCGGAGATCTGCGGCCTGAGGGAGGTCATGCACCGGCCTTTTCGGGAACTGTCCCGGGGCTACAAGCAGAGGGTGGGCCTGGCCCACGCCCTGATGGGGAATCCGGATATCATCATTCTGGACGAACCGACCAGCGGCCTGGATCCAAACCAGATCGTGGACATCCGGGCCATAGTCAAAGAAATGGGCCGGGAGAAGACAATCATCTTCTCCACCCACATCCTCACCGAGGCGGAGGCCACCTGCGACAGGATCGTCATCATCGACCGGGGACGGATCGTGGCGGACGGCACGGCGGAGACCATCAAGTCTGCAGGCCGCCTGGAGTACCAACTTTCTCTCCAAGGTGTTGATTTTGCCAAGGTCCGGAGGCACCTTTCCCCCCTTGAAGGGGTGAAGGATATCCAGAGTCTGCCCGACAGCGGCGAACAGGAGCTGCGGATCCGGCTCATCTGCAGCCGGGACAACCGTACGGCCGTATCCCGGGTGGCCAGAGAACAGGGTTGGATGGTTACGGAGTTTTCCCGGGAGAAGGGATCCTTGGAAACTATCTTTCGGGAACTCACCCAGACCGATCAAACCAAGGATAACAAGAAACATCGCAAAAGGAGAAAGCGATGAGGGTGAAAGCATCGCTGCGCATCATGAGACGGGAGCTTGGATTCTACTTCGTCTCACCCATTGCCTACATCGTGATCGTCGTGTTTCTCATCGCTACAGGCTGGTTTTTCTTTTCCGTGTTTTTTCTAAACGGCCGGGCGGACCTTCGAGAGTTCTTTTTTGCGCTGCCCCTGATTCTGGCCTTTGTGGTCCCGGCAGTGACCATGAGGCTGTTCTCAGAAGAGTTCAGCAGTGGCTCCTATGAGACACTGCTCACCTTTCCCGTGAGTACGATTGACATATTGACCGGTAAATTTATGGCGGCCCTGATCTTCTGCCTGTTGATGCTGCTGCCTACGGTGAGCTACTCCATCTTTGTCTCCACCCTAGGCGAGCTGGACTGGGGACCGGTGGCCGCCGGATATCTGGGAACGGTATTTCTTATCGGATTGCTGAGCGCGGTGGGGTTGTTCGCCTCGGCTCTGACCAAGAATCAGATCGTTGCCTTCATCATCGGCGCGGCCCTGTGCGTCTTCCTGACCCAGGTACACAGAGCCCTTTTTCTCATCCCCGCCTTTTTGACAGGGTTATTCCATTTTTTGGCAGCAAGCACCCATTTCAACAACATCGCCAAAGGGGTACTGGATTCCCGGGATCTGCTGTACTTCGTTTCCCTGGGTTTCCTAGCCCTGTATTTTTCCAACCTGGTGATCGCAAACAAGAGGTAGCGCGGGATGAAGAAAACCTTGCACAGGATCGCTCAAACCGTACTCTATCTGGCCGTGGTGGTTCTGCTGAACGCTGCCGCTACCAGCCTTTTCTTCAGAATCGATCTGACCCGCAACAAGATCTACACCCTGTCCGATGCCAGCAAGAACGCCGTGGCCACCCTGCAGGAGCCCCTGACCATCAAAGCCTTCTTTTCACAGAACATGCCGGCGCCCTACAACAATATCGAGCAGCAGGTTCGGGACCTGCTGGATGAGTATGCGCATTGGGGAAACGAGTACTTCAACTACAGCTTCTACTCCATGGATACATCCGAGGACGCGGATCCGGAGAAAATGAACGAGAATGAGGAGCTGGCCCGCAACCATTTCGTTCTGCCGATTCAAATCGAGAAGGTGGAGAAGGACAAAGTGAAACTGGTCCGGGCCTACATGGGGCTGGCTTTTCAACATGGAGATTTGTTGGAAACCGTTCCCGCGGTGACCTCCCCGGAGCGACTGGAGTTTACGATCACCCAAGCCATCCACACCTTGAACGAACGGGTCAGCTCCCTCGTATACCTGGAGGAGAATATCCTGGTTGATCTCTATCTCTCCTCATCCCTGTATCAGCTGGGCGGACTGCTGGCCGGTTTGCCCTCGGAAGTGCAGCAGATAACAGCCCGGCTGAATGAAACCTACTTCAACCGCCTACAGTTCCGCCATCTGGATCCGACGTTGTATCCGGATCTCCAGACCCAAGCCGCCCGCTACGGGATTCCCCCCATCCGGATCGGCGATGAGACGGCTTACGCCGGGCTTATCGTCAGCCACGATGAAGAGGTTTTCGGAGCCTCCCTGCTGCTGGACAGTCCCTCCGGATATCAGGTGGCTTCGATGGAGAGCATGTCCGCAATGGTCGAAGACGCGGCCAAGGCGATTCTGGGGAATCACGAAGAGATCGGCTACATGGCGGGATTCGGAACCCCTCCGTACAGGGGAAGCGGCGAACAGACCGACGCGGTCCAAACTGACTTGAGCGTTTTCTACCCCCTGGTTTCCAAACAGTACTCGATCAAGGGCCTGTTGCTGGAGAAACGGCGAATCCCCGAAAGCCTGCAGAGCCTGCTGATCGTATCACCCCGGGAGAAACTCAGCGACTGGGCTCTGTTTCAGATCGACCAGTTCTTGATGCGGGGCGGTTCGCTCATCCTGTTTTTGGATGCCTTTGACGTCTACATAGATCCTTTGGCAGGCCTGCCCTTCTACGCGCCCAGAGAAACAGGACTGGAACAGATGATCGAGCACTACGGCGTAAGCCTCTCTCCCTCCTACGTTCTGGATGAAGTTTCTTTCGTGTCCAGAGAACGCAATCAGCGTGGAGGCATCGACGAGGTCCCGATTTACTTCGCCCCGGTGATCGACAAGGACAGTTTCAATCCGGACCTCAGGTATCTCAAAAACCTCGACGGCATGATTACCATCAGCGTGTCACCTCTGGAGCTTTCCAGAGACGAGGAAGAGGGACTGAAGGCTCATCTGCTGTTCAGTTCCTCGGACCGGGCCTGGGATTTGGATTATCAGGACATCCATCGGGTCAACCCGGTTGCAGCACAGCCCCCCCTGACGGGCAAGAGAAGCTTTGCCCTGGCCTACCTCCTGGAGGGGAGCTTCAGCAGCTATTTTGCCGGAAAATCGCTCCCGGAAAGACCCGAGCCGATCGAAACGGGTCAGGGTAGCGATGTGCGCCTCACCCAAGCCATTGCCCTGGAGGAGGAATTCCTTCCGGAAGGTGAGGGCAGACTGTTCGTCATGGGCAGCTCTATGAACCTGGGCGCCAGCATTCTCGATCCTGAGGGCGCCCGCCCCAACTCCCTGTTTCTCCTCAACATTCTCGACGTCATGAACGACCAGGAAGAACGGGCCGAGATGCGCGTCAAGGGCGGGGGAATCACTCCGATCGAAGAAACCTCGGCTCGGAGGCGAACCTTCGTCAAGGTGTTCAACATCGTCGGCCTTCCGGCTCTGGTGGTTCTGGCTGGAGCGCTGGTTTGGCTGTACAGGATGGGAAGAAAGCGGCGCATCGCCCAACGGTTCGGGAAACAGGTGGCTGCGAATCGGAGACAATCATGACCCGAGCCAAACGAAACCGCATCACGTATATCGTACTGACCGCTCTCATCCTGCTGCTCTCTCTTTACCTGGCGCTGCGCCAGCGGGACAGGATACAGTATACCATCCCCGATCTCCCGGCGCTCAATGCCGGGGAGATCAGGATGATAGAGATCGAACACTCCGGTGAAGTGGTCCGGCTGGTTCGCTCCGGGCAGATCTGGCAGATTCACCCGGGGGACTATCCCGCCGATCCGGAGCTCATCGGTGAGATGCTCAAGACCGCCGCCACCCTGAAGTTGACTGAGTTGGTCTCAGTAACCGGAAACTACGGACGCTTCGGCCTGGAGGAACAGTCCCGAATCCGCGTGACGGTGTACAAGGATGAAAAGGCGCTGCGCAGCTTCGAGCTGGGCAAGAGCTCCCCGACATACCGCCACACCTTTGTCAGGATTGACGGAGACGAGCGGGTGTTTCAGACTCCGGGGGACCCGGGCGCTTTCTTCGGATTATCCGGGGAGGATCTGCGGGATCGATCGGTCCTGTCCTTCGATCCGGAGACGATCACCGCTATCCGCGCCCAGGGTGATGGTTGGACCATGGAACTGGCCAAGGAGGGAACAACCTGGGCTACGAAAACCGGTGATCCTTGGGAAAGAAAAACCATCGGGGAGCTGCTGGCCACGCTATCCGATCTGGACGCCTTTGGTTACGCAGAACAGGGACCTCAGGAGGGCAGACCTATCTTTTCTATCACCCTCACCGGCTTCAAAACCTACACCCTGGAAGTCTTTCCCAGGCAGGACAACCTCTATCCGGCGCGATCGTCTGAGAACGCCTATCCATTTACACTGTACTATGCGGTAACAGAGAACATCATCAGCGTGTTCGCGAATCAATAGACAGATCTTTATACCCGAGGGGCTCCCTTGTGAGCCGGTATCAGCCAAACGTATTTTCCAAAACCGAAGCAGCTGCACCGATAGCACATGCGTTCTCTCCCAAATGGGAAACGGCCAGCTCCGGGATACTGAGATCGGAAGCATACGTTTCTCTCAGGATCGTGGTGCGGATTGTCTCCATGACCGGCTCATATGAAAACACCGGGCTGTTGTTGAAGATGATCATCTCCGGATTGATGATGTTGACCACGCTGGACAAGCTCATTCCAAGATGATGTGCTGCATCCACGAGTATTTGCTGGCAGGCTGTCACCTCCTGTCGCGCGGCGGCAACAACCTCGCGGACCAAAGCGCGATGATCGTTGCTCTCGTTGATCCTGGCCTTTACCTTTTCCGCCCCGGATTTTGTCATCCGGATCGCAGAAGCGCCGATGGCCGACTCACTGGCAAATACCTGTAAGCATCCTCTTTTACCGCAATAACAAACCGGTCCGGACGGCATGATCGTCGTATGCCCGATTCCCCCCGCGGTATAAGGGTGCCCGGCGCAGAGCCGGCCGTTCATGAGGACGCCGCTTCCGATCCCGGCATCCAGCAGAAGTCCAAACAGGTTTTTTCTGCCGGCGCCCACGCCGAATCGTGCTTCCCCCAGGAGCATGGCGTGAGAATTGTTTTCGACAAAAACAGGAAGGTCGAGTCTTTTCTGAAAGAAAGGTCTGATCGGTGTGTTTTGCCACTCCGGAAGCCGGGAGCCCAGAATGACGATGCCGTTACTGCGATCCACAATACCTGTAAAACCCACGCCGATGCCAACGGTTCGGTCAGGATCAATGTCCGCCTTTGAAATCAGCTTTTCGGTGCCGGCGGCAATATCTTCAAGAATACCGCTCGTATGACCGAAGGCTCCCAGTTCGAGTTGCTGTTGCATGATGACCCGTCCGTCAAGCCCTATGATCATAATGCGGCATTTTTGCTCTAATATATTTTAAATCAAAAATATTAGCTATTTTTAAGACGTGATGCATTTGCTAGTCAAACCGTATTGACCTGATCGCTCGGATTTGGACACGAGACTTTGGCAGCGGAAGGGGGTGCCTATGAACCCGAGAGAGCGATTTATCGCCAATCTGAAGTTCGGGCAGCCGGACAGGATCTACTATTCCTTCGGCTCACCCCGCAGATCGACGCTGGAGGCCTGGAAACTGCAGGGCCTGCCCGAAATGCCCGTGGCCGACGACTACGGCTGCCCGGATGAGTTCTACGAGTTTGTGGGCAGCGATCCTAACGTGTGGGAGATGAAACCCGAGCAGTCCTTCCCGGTCAAGATGGATATCTATCCGAAGTTTGACATCGAAATCATCAAAGAGGATGAAAGCGGATTGACCTGGAAAGACGAGAAGGGCATCGTGATGCACGATGCGGGCAGAAAATTGGGAACCCCGGGTTTTCGCACCCGCAGCTATCTCTCCCATCCGGTGACCGGCTTCGGCGATTGGCCGGAGATGCAAAAGCGTTTCGATCCTCACCTGCTGGGGCGCTTTCCGGATGATTGGAATCAGGTGGCTCTGTCATTCCGGGGCCATGAGTACCCCCTGTTGATAACCATTTTCGGCCCGTTTTCACTGTGCAGAGACTGGGTGGGCTTCGAAAACCTATGTATGCTGTTTTACGACAATCCAAAGCTGATCGACGAGATGATGGGACATATCACTTGGTTTTACCTGGAGCTTTTGGACAAGGCCCTAGCGGAGATCGAGGTGGATTGCGTGCTGATCAGCGAAGACATGGCCTACAAGCATGCGGCCATGATATCCCCGGAGATGATGCGGCACTACATTCTGACCCGCTACCGGCGATTAGTGCAGTTGTTTCGCAAACACGAGGTACCCCTGGTCATGGTGGATTCGGACGGGCATATCGGACAGATGATCCCCATCTGGATCGAGGCGGGAATGGACGGCACATTTCCCTGCGAGATCGCGGCCCACAACTATCCATTCACCTACCGCCGGCAACACGGCAAAGACCTGGCTCTGTGGGGTTGTATCGACAAACGGGAGATTCGCAGCAAGGAGAGTACCTATCGGGAGGTAATGGGTAAGGTACCGCAACTGGTCGAGCAGGGGGGATTTCTGCCCTCCATCGACCATGCGGTCCCTCCGGATGTGCCGCTGCGCAGTTATCTCTATATGGCAGAGCTTATCAAGGCCATTGCCGAGAAGAAAAAGATCCCCCAGCCGGAGGACCCACTGCCCATCGAAGAGCGGTTGGGGCCGATCGAAAGGTTTTGGGGCCCGGATCTCCTGGAAAGGGAGGAATAAACAACTCGGGATGGATTGCAGCTACAAAGAGAATTGGGAGCAGACTGCCGAGCGGTTTACCGCTTGGTGGAAGCGGGAAGGATTGATCCTGGATATGGGTCCGGTTTCCCGCACAGCTGGACCGCGGGAGCCTCTGGAAGATCCCGGTCCCAGAGACTCGGCTGAACAACGCTGGACAGATGTGGCCTGGCGGATAGAGAAAAACCACTACGATCTATTCCGAACGAGTTTTCCCGCTGATACGCTGCTCCGAACCGATGTCAACTTGGGTGCCGGTTCCCTGGCTCTGCTCCTCGGTTCGGAGCCGGGCTTCGAGGAGGATACAGTCTGGATTTACCCTTCTCAAGGGGCTGAAACGGACCCCGACAAGCGCGGGTCTTTCAAATTTGATCCGGAAAACCCCTGGTGGAAGATCCACGAAAGTCTCCTGAGGTTGTCCGTGTCCCGGGGAGCGGGGAAATACTGCCTGGGTGTGAGCCGGAAAGTGGCCGAAATCAATGCCGTTTGGTTCGAGGTCTACGATCGAATTTACGAAATCATCGAGGACGAGGATGGCAGCGCCTGCTATCAGAGCTTCAACCTGTGGGGGCCCGGAAAAACAGCCAAGGTGCAGTGCGACGCTTCGGCCATGTTCTCGCCCGCTATGTTCGAGCAATTTGTACTGCCGGCTCTAACCGAACAGTGTGACTGGCTGGATTATTCCATGTTTCACCTGGACGGGCATCAATGCATCCCCCATCTCGATCTGCTGCTCTCCATCGATTCTCTCGATGCAGTCGAATGGACTCCGGATCCCCAGGTTCCTGGTGGGGGAAATCCTCGGTGGTACGACATGTATCGTAGAATTCTCGGGGCGGGCAAATCGGTCCAGGCCATCTACGTACACCCCGAAGAAGTCGTGCCCCTGCTCGATGCGGTGGGGGGAAAGGGTATGTATATCCGCACCAACGTCCGGACAGAAGCAAAAGCGGAAGCACTGGCCAGGAGTGTGGAGCCGTTTCGCTAGCCCGTGGTGTTGGGAACCCCCGATGCTTCGCCGGGCAGCAGCTGTGCTATAGCTGACCCGAAGAAAATCTAGCTGAGTGATGAGTACATAGTAGGCTCGTACCGTTCGAGCATACCAAATGGGACCTCAGGATCTCTACGGTGCAACCAGCGGCATGTTTCCTATCCAGGTATAAGCGGGTAGTCTCCTGCACTCCTCTTCGATAATCATATTGTCAAAACCGTAGCGTTTCCTTTAGGGGGAAAATGCACCTTTCCGATGGCCTGGGTTTGATAACCCGCTTGACCTAAAAGTCAGGGTGGGGTTTGTGTGGGTAGCAACGGATAGTCGTTTCCACCTTGGGAGAGAATGCTGTTTGCGTTGGCGCTGCCAGTGTAGCAATGGATCAAATTTTCATCCACCACGAATTTTCCCGGCGTTCACTCCCGACAATCTTGACAACCTATTTAAAAAGACCTATTATGGTCTTATGAAGACCTCGAACATATCTTATTTTAAAACACATATCAGTCAGGAACTGCGCGCCGTCAGGGCGGGAGAACATATTATCATTATGGACAGGTATACTCCCGTGGCCGAGGTGATTCCCCACAGAGAAAAATCGATGCTTTCGGTCCGGCTGCCAAAAGCGAAACTGGCCCTTCGAAGATTGAGTTTTACAGTGAAAACAGACCCGCTAGATACGCTAATGGAAGAGAGAGCAAAGCGGTGAATTGCTACATCGACTCATCAGTAATCTTGCGCTATCTCCTTACAGGTGACAGAGGTCTTCAACAGGCGAGGGATTTTGATAAAACCGGATGCAGTGAGCTGCTCTTTATCGAATGCAGCCGGGTCCTCCAGCGGTATCGTCTTGAAGGGGAGCTGACGGACCGGCAGCTCGAAGAAGCGGTGCACCATTTCCATGAAATCTATGAGGCTTTTCATGTTTTTGAACTTGGCCATCAGGTAGTGAAAAGATCGGCTGAATCTTTTCCGACCGTTATTGGGACACTCGACGCCATTCACCTTTCAACAGCTGTGATGTGGATGGAACAGGATCAGGATCCACTGGTTCTGTTTACATACGATGAGCAGATGAGAACCTGCGCCCACGCGATGGGGATCCACACGCTTTCATAATCAGAGAAACGTTCTGAAGCAGCGCATGCGGGCTGCATTGTCATGTGTGTTGATCTATAGTATTTCCGCTGCACACTTTTTGGATGTTGCGCAGCATTGTTGTAACACAGTTTGGCTGCTCGCCGAGTGTTGATGTATAGCTTTATGCTCATAGGTCTGAACCTTCCATCAACTGAAATTCCTCTCTAAACCCTTCACCGCGGCGGTCAGGGTTTTGTTTACAGGTGTGGGAATCCCAAACTTCTTTCCCAGGGCCACAACAGCGCCGTTGATAAAATCGATCTCCGTTCGCTTCTTGTTCATAACATCGACGAGCATCCCCGACCGGTTGGATCCTGTTCCGCCCTTGCCGGTAATCTTGAACAGAAGTTGCTTGGTCTCCTCGGCGTCTATGTCGACACCTGCGGCTCGGGCCACCAGCGCCGCTTCCTCCAGGGCTTCCAGGATCGTCTCTTTGGTTTCGCGGACATCGAAGATCTCCCCCACTCTGAAGTTACACAGGGCGGACATGGCGTTGATACCGATGTTGGCCATCAGTTTTTTCCAGATATCCTTCATGATGTCTTCGCTGGCAACGGTCTCCAGCCCTGCCGCTGTGAATACCTCGGCAATCCGCTTCACGCGATCGCTGATTCCTCCCCCAAGCTCCCCGATGTGGGAGGGCAGATTTCCGGCGTTGCGGATGATCCCCGGTCCCAGGAGCGCCGAACCCTGGGCCGTTACGCCGCCCAGAACTTTGTCCCGTCCGACAATCCGGGCGATCACATCCTCATTGCCCAAACCGTTCTGAAAGCTGATGGCAACGGTATGTGGTGCAAACAGGGAGCAGGCGCCCCGGACGGCCTCCTCCGTAGATCGGGCCTTGGTCTGGACCAGTACGACGTCCACCTCGCCGATCTCCGCGGGATCTGTGGTTGCACCTAGCTTCACATAGCGATCTCCCCCTTCTCCGGTTATCTTGAGGCCCTTGTCTTTTATCGCATCGATATGATCCTGCCACAAGTCGATCAGCGCCACCTCCAAGCCCCCTTCGGCGAGCAGCCCGCCGAACAGACTGCCCATGGCGCCGGCTCCGAGGACCGCAATCTTCTTTGGTTCCCAGCTTGATTTCACTTCGCCCCCTACTTTCCCTCAGCCATAGGCAGCAGATGGTTCTGATCGATCTCTGAATCCAAGGGACGAGTCATGCTGACTCCTTCCACTTCCTGAATGGCGATCTCCATAGTGGTGCCGATGATATTGCCGGGCTTGTCGAAATGACCGCCCCGTAAAAAGCCCTTGTCGTTGAAAAGGGCGTGAAAATGGATCTGCACCTCCCCCTGATCGTTGTGACAGATGCTTCCCTGGCCGGCGATAAACTCGGTGAGATGATTCGTCTCCTGCTCCGGGCTGAAACCGGCCCGGCTCTTGAGAGACTCATCGGGCATTCCAAAAATAAATCTCGATTGGTACAGGCTGCCAACACAGCTGCCGATGTAGCCGTTCTTGATGCCGTAGTCTTCACAGACCTGAAGGATCCCGTTGATAAGATCCGATCCGGAGCGCAGCCTGACGATCAGCAGTCTCCCCGGCTTACCCTCAGCCGCTTTGTAGCGTACATTATTCCGTTTGGTTCCCATGATTCCTCCATTCGATTGCTTTAATACATGACACCAGAGTTCTGTTCACCGGTGTGGCAACGCCGTACTTCTTTCCCAGATATACTACAGCACCGTTGATAACATCAATCTCCGTTCTCTTTCCCTGCTCCAGATCTTTGAGCATTGAAGATTTGTGCCGTGGTGACAGGCCCTCCATCGCTTTGGTCCAGGCCTCAGCCGGATCTTTCAGGGAGATCTTTACTCCGGCCGCCTTCGCAACACGAAAGGCCTCTTCCACGGCTTCAAAAGCGGTGGCTTTTAAGAGCTCCACCTTCTCCATGTCACCGTGGGTCAAACCCGTAATGGCGCTCGTCGGACTGACGGCCACATTGACCAACAGTTTGTCCCAGATCATACCGAGGATGTTGTCGGAAGCTTCTACCTCCAAACCGGCTTGATTGAAGATCCGCACAATATCCCTGACTCTGTCCGTGAGCTCACCCTGCATTTCACCGATGCAGGTCCGGTCCCTGCCGAAGGAGACCTCGCCGGGTCCAAGCAGCACGCTCCCCGAGTGGGTCACCCCGCCCAAAACCCGCTCCGCCCCCATTATTTCGGCTATCTTTTCTTCATTGCCAAGACCATTCTGCAGAGATAGAACCGGAGTGTTCTTACCGATAAACGATTGCACCTGGTTCAGTGTATCCGCTGTATGATAGGATTTGACAAGCAGAACGATCAGGGCCGCCTGACCGACCGCCTCAACTTGATGGGTGGCCTTGACCTTGATCACCCTGGTTTCGGATCTCTCGGTCAGCTTCAAGCCCCCGGCGTTCAGGGCATCAACATGCTCCTTCCATCGGTCGATCAACAGGACATCCTGCCCCGATTCCGAAAGGATTCCACCGATGGCGCTTCCCATAGCCCCGGACCCGAGAAAACAGATTTTCATTGTTTATATATCCAGCGTCGTACCGTAAAACTCAACGGTTTTTTAGAACTAGCAAAAGGATCCCGGTAAGAGTACCGTAAAACCCAGCGCTGTCAATCAAAAGATCAATTTGATAATACAAACAAAGCCCTCCCCGCTGGATGCAGAAAGGGCTTTTGGATTGTTCTGGCGGTTCGGCGGCCTTAGAATCGCTTTCCGTGGCCGAACTTGCGGACTTTTCTCAGGCGTTTTCTTTCCATAGCCTTCTTCTTGCGATTGCGGATCGTCGAAGGCTTCTCGTAGAACTCTCTTCGCTTCCACTCTCGAACGATGCCCTCTTTTTCGACCATTCGCTTGAAGCGTTTGATCGCCCTGTCCAGGGCCTCATCCTCTCCAACGATAATTGCGGGTATGGAAATCACCTCCCCTCTGCTAATTTTGGTCAATAATATTATGCGAAATCACGGTTTTGTCAATAATAGGAAGCTCTACGAAAACATCCGGATCCACCGCTACACCGCCAACGCGAAGCTCCCAGTGCAGGTGCGGTCCCGTAGCCAATCCGGTCATCCCGACGGTCCCGATCCGTTGTCCCCGGTACAACCGCTGCCCCTCCTGTACCTCGATATCCTCCAAATGGTAGTAGAGGGTGAAGACACCGGGAAGGTGTTCGATCACCACGCTGTTTCCGGAGATGATCCGCTCCCTGGCCAGCACCACCCTGCCTGCTCCGGAGGCGAATACCGGTGTTCCCGCCGGCGCGGCCAGGTCGATTCCGTTGTGCAGGGAGCGGGAGCTTCCGCCGTCGGTGTAGCTGTACAGGCGACGGTCGGCGAAACGGGACGTGCGCCGGGTTGCTGCAACAGGGACGGCCAGCGTCTCCGTGTGAAAAACCGATCGGGAGTTAAAGGTGCTCAGGAGCCTCAGGAGATCCTGGTACTCCTTGGTCTTGCGCGGATCCGGTTTGGTCAACAGCTCGGAAAGGCTTTGGTTGAAGGCGATCTCTTCGCTGCGAAAGTTTCGGTAGCGTACATCCACGTAGGTCGTGTAGAGGATGAAGCGCCGGCCCCGGGAAGCCCGGATTTCCAGGGAGTACTCGCCGGCCTCCGCCGTACTCGGTATCCCGAGAAGAATGCACCAGCGCAGGCTCGTATCATCCAGGGCAAACCCTTTGAAAGAGGAATCAAACTCTCCCCCGTCTCGCTGCAACACACCATCCAGGCGGTCAACGGCTTCGCTGAACACAAAACTGCCTCTCAACACCTCTCCCACGGGAGCCTGATCGGAAACCTCGAACCGCGCTTCCAGGGGCCGCTGATTGGTCGTGTAGAAAGAGAAAAGCCCCTCCAGGGGCTGAAGTTCTCCGCTCTCCCACTGGAAACGGCTGCCCTCGGAGATCTGACACAGCGGGTTCCCTCCCAGCACCATAGCCGCCACCGAATCGGCACGCAGATGCAGGGTATCCGGGTGCAGCCCGGGCGGGAAGACCAGGGAGAGGAGGAGGCAGAAAAGGAGAACGGCGCTTCTCATCGCTTCAGGTCGAGAATGGTCAGCTGGAGGGTCTCGGCATTCATGAAGTAGTTCCGGTTGAGGCGGAATACGATATCCACGGTGTCGTTGCAATCGAAATCCTTGCCGGCCCGGGGAGCGGCGTTCCAGTACACGGCGGGCCATTTGTAGCGATCCGCCGACAGGAGCATCCTCACGTGGGCCGGCTCCTGTCTGCCGACGATTTCCAGCCTCTCGATCCGGGCTCTCCGGGTCAGGAATACCAGGGGCGGACATCCCTCACCGTAGGGTTCGAAGGTCTCCACGACCTTTATCAACTCGGGATTCAGGTAAGCCGGCGGTACCTCGGCATCGATAGAGATCTTGGCCGCCTCCCGATCCGGAGGTGTGTGAGCCTGGGCAATCTGGAAGAAACGGTTTTGGAATTCCTGGAACAGCTCCGTGGGCAGGTTGAAACCGGCGGCTCGATCGTGTCCCCCGTAGTTCAGAAAGTAATCGGCGAACAGATCGAGAAATCCGTTGACCGGGTACGGACTGCGCAGGGATCCCACGGCTTTGCTCTGTCCAAGGGACACAACCACCGCGGGGATCTTGAAAAAACTCACCAGTCGGGCCGCAAGAATACCGGTGATTCCCCTGGGGATCTCCGAGTCCGCCACAAACACAAACTTCCCCCCCGTTTGCTCAATACTCGCCCGGGCTGCCGGAAAGCAGCTGTCCCAGATTCTGTCCCCCAGCTGTTTGCGCTGTCGGTTCAATTGGAGAATCGAGTCAATTACGGCATCGATTTCATCCTGAGTTTGCGACAAAAAGAGCTCCGCCGCCCGCTGGGGCTCACCCATCCGGCCGGCGGAGTTCAGTATGGGAGCTACGTGCCAGGAGATATCCTTTGCGGTGAGCTGCCGGCCGTGGAGATTCTGCCGAAGCAGAAGCTCCCGCAGACCGGAGCGTTTCATCCTGCCCATGGCTTCAAGACCCCGCCGGACGATAATCTTGTTCTCGTTGATCAGGGGCATCAGGTCCGCTATGGTTCCCAACGCGGCGAGGTCGAGAATCGGCTCCAACGTAGTCAACAGATCGAGCTTGTTCCAGCTCAGCCGGCTGTATAATTTCACCAGAACATCGATTTCCGATTTGCCGCCGAAGCGCAAGCTGTCCAGGGACTCCCGTACGCGGATGAGACTCATCCCGGCAACCTCCGGAAAGCCGGCGGCGACCTGGGGCATGATGTCCACCAGTTCAAACGCCCCTTCTGCGTTCAGCTGCTTCAGGTAGCGAAGCTGGCCGTCCCGGTCGTACACCAGGATCCTCTTGCCTTTCAACCTGTCGTAGACGCGGGTGAGCAGCAGGTTCGATTCGTTCGCCGGAACCGCGTCGATGATGCGCTCGCTTTCAACCAAATTGACTAGCTCCACCGCCTGAACCGCAAAGGCTTCATTTGCCGGTTCTATGTCGAGAAACCAAACGGGCACATCAAAATCGGCCGTGGTGCTGTATGCCAGTGCGACGGCCAGCTTGGACACGACGCCGCAGCCGGACAGATCGCGAAAGGGATAGCCTGAATCCTCGCATTTAGGATCGATGATGGCAAAGGCCGCCGGAAGCTGCTCGGGAGGATTGTGATGGTCGAGCACTATCGTGTCGATTCCCAGCCCGGCCGCTTTGGCAATCTCGTCATTGTTCGAGATGCCGCAGTCGACTGTGATCAATAAACCGCAGCCCTCTCCCGCCGAGGCGTCTATGACCTCCGGTGTCAGTCCGTAATCATCCTCCCCCACCGGTATCTGCCAGCGAAGCTTTGCCCCGATGCCTTCCAGCACCTCCCGCAGCAGAATCGTCGAGGTGATTCCGTCTACGTCCCGGTCTCCGAAGATCTGTATCAGCTCGCCTTTGGAAACCGCTGCATGAATCCGCCGCAGGGCTTTGCTCATATCTTTGAACAGAAAGGGATTGTGCATCGAAAGCGGATCGTTATCGAGAATAAAGCGGATCGAGTCCTCATCCAGATAGTCACGGCGGATCAGAACCGCGGCGCTGATCAGATCCAACCGGTAACGTCGGGCTACCTCCCGGAGCTCTTCGGGGTTCAGCTCAGATTTTTCCCAGATCATCGTCCCGGATTTCTTCCATCACCCGGTCCCACGGCCGGTTCTCCTGGCCGCCGATCGAGTAGGCTGCCTTTATGTACGATCCTGCCCTTTCGATGCGCTCGGCCTCGCGGCCATGAATCAGGCAGAGGGTCTCCCCGGCCTGCACCGCATCCCCTTGGACCTTTATCAACTCGACCCCCACATCGGGGAGTACCGCATCCTCTTTTTGCTCGCGACTGGCGCCGAGCAGCCCGGAGGCGATTCCGATCCGGTAGGCGTCGATGCGCTGCACGGTTCCCGATTTCGCCGCCTCTATCGGTTCGATCAGGGGCGCCCTCGGTCCCCCTTCCTCCTCCTGGACGGCGCGAATATCTCCCCCCTGGAGCTCCACGTTTTCCAGGAACTTTTTCCAGGCTGAACCGTCGGCGAGTTTCCCGCGGCATTCGATCTCCGCGCTCGGCACATCGGGTTGAATACCGGCAAGCACCAGCATATGGGCGGTGAGCCGGAGGGTGAGATCCAGCAGGTCTTTGGGACCGCCGCCGCGAAGCGTTGCCACCACCTCCCGAACCTCCAAAAAATTGCCCACCATACGGCCCAGGGGCTGATCCATGTCGGAGATGACAGCTCGGATCCGGCGTCCCAGGCTGTTGCCCGTACGTACCAGAGATACGGCCAGTTCCCGGGCTTCTTTCAGGGTCTTCATGAAGGCGCCGGAGCCGCATTTGACATCGAAGACCAAAGATTCGGCGCCTTCGGCGAATTTCTTGCTCATGATGCTGGCCGTGATGAGCGGGATCGACTCTACGGTGCCGGTAACGTCCCGGAGGGCGTACAGTTTCCGGTCGGCCGGGACGATTCGCTCACTCTGCCCGGTCATGGCAAATCCGGTACGCCCGAGAAGGTCGGTGAAGCGTTCCACCGACAAGTCGGTACGGTAGCCGGGAATGGACTCCAGCTTGTCCAGGGTACCGCCGGTATAGCCCAGGGCGCGGCCGCTCATCATCGGCACGGTGCAGCCGCAGGCGGCAGCAAGGGGCGCCAGGACCAGGGATACCTTGTCCCCCACGCCCCCGGTGGAATGCTTGTCCACCAGCGGCCCCTTTATTACGCCGAGGTCGATCGTGGTCCCGGAGTCGATCATCGCCCGGGTCAGATGCCCGGTCTCCTCTGCGCTCATCCCTTTGAAGAACACGGCCATGGCCAGGCTCGACATCTGATAATCCGGGATGCCGCCGCCAACGTAGCCCTTGATCAGAAAGGAGATCTCCTCTTCGCTGAGCGCGTGTCCCTGCCGTTTCTTGACGATCAAATCAACTGCTCGCATGGCTTCACACCCTACCCAGCACAACTGTCTTAATGACCTTGTATTCGGCGCCTTGAGGCCGAAGGATCGACTGGTACAGAACGAGCCTGTCCAGAATCAGGGAATACTCGAATCGAAACAGCTCCTCCACCTCGGAGAGAACGATACCTCCTGCCCTGCTGCGGTCAGCCTTCTTGCCGGCCCCTCTGTTGCGGGCCAGGGTGATGTGGGGTGTGAAATCCCGCTCCTCCTCCAGCGACAACCCCTCCAGGCCGGAAACGAGCCGCTGGTACACCCGGTAGAGGTGGCCGATCTCAGGTCCGCCTTTTTGAATAGGACAGTAGATGACCCGCGGCTGTCCTTTGGGCGGAAACTGCCCCACCCCGCCCATCACAGCCTGGATGCTCGCCATCTTCAGCTCCGGACTGTCCATTACCCTCATCACCTCGAGGACCTGTTCCTGGTTCAACTCGCCGAAGAATACCATGGTGATGTGCATCCCCTGAGGCTTGACTACCTTCAGATCCGAATATCGTGCCTTCAATTCTGCCGCCAATTTCGCCAGTTTTTCGACAGCCTGGTCCGGCAGGGGTAGCGCTGCAAAAACCCTCATAGTATTCCCACCCCGCTTTGTATTGCATTCAGATTTGTCTCCAGCACCGCCTGTACCAGGAAGTAAACGCTTTCCTTCAGTGCCCTCAGAGACCGCTCCTCCAATCCAACCCGCATGGCGGCGGCCAGGGGCATTTCCAGAGTCGACTGCAGGTAGCGCAGAGCACCAGCCGGCAGATGCAGAGCCGTTGGTTTTGCGCATCGGCTGCAGATCAGGAGCTGTTCCTCCCGGGACAGATAGGCTCCGCAGCGGAGGTCGAGTTCGGAGGCGCACAGGCCGCAGTGCGCGACATCCGGTTTCTGGCCCAGGAGATCGAGAAAGCGCAACAGGTACTGACAGCTGAGAAGCCCTACCAGCCTGTCGGGCGCCGGGTTCAACAGCCGAAGGGCATCAACGAGCAGATCGTACAGCAAGGAGAAATTCTCTCCCCCTCCATAGGAGCGGATCACCACCTCGGCCCACAGTGAGGCGGCGTAGAAGCGCTGCACACTCCCTCGGATGCCGTCCAGGGCTGCCAGGCTCTCCATGTCGGTGATCTTGTACTGGTCCCGCACCGGATCGTGATACAGGTACGCACGAACCACATGAAACGGTTCGGAGGTGGTGCGCAGCCTGCTCTTGATCTTGAACGCCCCGTGGGCGATCGCGTAGATCAGGCCTCTCTGGCGGCTGAACAAGGTGAGGGATTTGTGGATCTCACCGACCCGGGTTTTCCGCAATACCACAGCCTCCGTGGTGGAGCTTCGAATCTTCACGTTTTGCTTTCTTGTTGCATATCGCAATCTTCGCCATTGCGGTCTCCCGCCTCTTGACGCCCCCTTGCAGCTAACGATGATTGCGACGCCATCGTAATTATAATATGGCGAAAGGCGCCGGGGAAGCAAGCGCCCGGGGATGGGATTACTCCCGATTTGGCGTGCGCTTGACAACCGCGGAGGGCATTACTATTTTTCTAATGACGCAGCGAAGGAAACAGATGGACGATAAACAAACAAACGGCAAGCAGATAATTCCAACCAGCCAGGTACTGCCTCCCAAGCTGAACATTCTGCCCATCACCGGCACACCCGTCTTTCCCGGCATTTTCACCCCCCTCATGGTGGCGGGAGAGCGGGATGTCGAGCTGATAGAGCATATCATGACCGAACACGGCTTTATCGGGCTGGTGCTTACAACCACCGCAGATGCGGAGAATCCCACCGGAGATGACCTGTACAAGGTCGGCACCGTGGCAAAGGTAGTTCGCAAGGTCAATCTCCCGGACGGGGGGATCAACATATTCATATCCACGCTCAAGCGTTTTCGAATCAAGAAGTACATCTACAAGGAACATCCGATCACCGTCGCCGTGGAGTACCTGGACGACAAGAACTTCGAATCCAACGAGGTGCGCGCCCTGACCCGCTCCCTCATCTCGGAGATGAAACAGGTGTCGGAGAACAATCCCCTGTTTTCCGAACAGATGAGACTGAACATGGTCAACATCGACCATCCGGGAAAGATCGCCGATTTCATAACCTCGATACTCAACATCGATCGTAAGGATCAGCAGAATATCCTCGAAACGCTGGATGTACATGAAAGAATGATGAAGGTCCTGGTCTTCATCCGCAAAGAGCAGGAACTGATGAGCATCCAGCAGAAGATCATGAAGCAGATAAACGAGAAGATCTCCAAGAGCCAGAGGGAGTATTTTCTCAAGGAGCAGCTCAAGGCGATCAAGCAGGAATTGGGCATGCCGGTGGATTCCAAGTCCGGTGAATACCAGCGGTTCAAAGAGACCATCGACAAGCTGGAATTGGAAAAGGACGTAGGAGAGCAGGTGGAGCAGGAGCTTGAAAAGTTCAGCCTGATGGACACCAACTCCTCTGAGTTCATAGTTACCCGCAACTATCTTGATACGATCATCAGCCTTCCCTGGACCGCACCGGCGGCCAAAGAGGTGGATATGCCACGGGCAAGGCGCATCTTGGATGAGGATCACTACGGCCTGGAGGATGTGAAGGGACGGATTCTTGAATACCTGGCCGTGCGCAAGCTCAAGAAGGACAGCAAGGGATCGATCCTCTGCCTGGTCGGTCCTCCCGGGGTCGGTAAAACTTCGGTGGGCAAATCCATAGCCAGAGCCCTGAACAAGAACTTCTTCCGCTTCTCCGTCGGAGGCATGAGGGACGAGGCGGAGATCAAAGGCCATCGGCGGACCTACGTCGGGGCCATGCCCGGCAAGATCATCCAGGGGCTGAAGATCGTCAAGACCAAGGACCCGGTATTCATGATCGACGAGATCGACAAGTTGGGCGTTTCCTTTCAGGGCGATCCCTCCTCGGCGCTTCTGGAGGTTCTTGATCCGGAGCAGAACGTGGCCTTCCGGGACCACTACCTGGATCTACCTTTCGACATATCGGATATCCTGTTCATCACCACGGCCAATACCCTGGATACTATTCCCGCTCCCCTGCTGGATAGGATGGAGGTCATCAGGCTTTCCGGTTACATCAATGACGAGAAGGTGGCTATCGCCCGCAAGTACCTGATTCCCAAATCCTTGGGCCGCACCGGGTTGAAGCGAAAGGACGTGAAGTATTCCAAGGCAGCCCTCCTGGGTATCGCAGAAGGGTATGCCCGGGAGGCGGGGCTGCGCAACTTCGAGAAAGCCCTGGACAAGATACACCGGAAGCTGGCCCGCAAATCCGTGCTGGATACTCTCGAACTGCCGATTACCATCGATCCCGCCCAGATCGAGGAGTATCTGGGCAAACCGATCTTCTACGAGGAGGGGATCAAGAAGATCACCCGACCCGGCATGACTCTGGGATTAGCCTGGACGCCTTTGGGAGGCGCCATGCTGACTATCGAGGCTGTAGCCAATCCCGGAAAAGAGGGTTTTCGGCTGACCGGACAGCTGGGAAACGTCATGCAGGAATCGGCGAATATCGCCTACACCTATGTGCGCCATATCGCCGGTGATTACGGAGTGGACAAGGAGTTCTTCGAGAAT
>Ga0180438_10001670_pt1 | contig 38731 bp, 77 predicted proteins | sample SS_ome_12_FD_132455 | JGI IMG/M metagenome (GOLD analysis project Ga0180438, IMG submission 132455) | Hypersaline lake sediment archaeal communities from the Salton Sea, California, USA - SS_3_D_2 metaG | ecosystem: Environmental > Aquatic > Non-marine Saline and Alkaline > Hypersaline >... | reverse complement strand
ATCGGTTAAAGAGGTTCAGGAGGCGACAAACTCACAAATTTACAAGTGGAAGCATTACAACTGTAAAGGATACTTGGATTTTATTATTGATATTGCACTGACGCACGAATATGACAAGAGGTTCTAGGCCTTTAAATATCAGATAGATAAAAATCACGGTCAGACAACAGCTCGAAAGACAAAATGAACGCGATAATTTTGTTAAGTAAGGAATGGTTGACATAATAATTGAAAAGAATAGCGCTATTCGATTCATAGTGTGTAGGTGCAATCCCTACTCTGACCATCATTTTAAACACAACCAAGGGTGGCGGGGATGAATAAACCAAAAGGAAATTGAGCATTGTTTGGATATTGATGTCTTGCTTGATGAGGCTAAGTGCTGGGTTAATAAGGTGTTTTTGTCTACCAATTAACAATAACTTTAGCCCTTTCCGCAAAATCGAGGGCGAACTTACCTAAATCACCAATTGACAAATAGTTGTATAGAATTAAACCAAGAAGTATAGAGGGGATATAAAACCAAGGATTGCTACAAAGCTTCACGAGGGAATCAATCAACTTAAAGAGGATATCTTTCATGAAACGGCGCACCTTTATTAAATCATTAATTGTAATCCCTCTATCAGCCGTTCCCTGGCCTATCCCTGCCGCGGCGAATTGGCCCGCGTTTTACGATATTCATTCCCTGCCCGGCGTTAATAGGTCACTTGAAGGCCATTATTACATTCTAGGCGATATCCAGCTTGACTGCGATAAACGGTATTATTGTGATGGTGATTTGTACGTTTTCGGGTCTTTAGATATGCCTTGTGGATTGAATATTAATGGTTGCTTATATGTTAGACATATGGGCCGTTGGGTAAAAATTGCCTGCGGCTAGTCACCTACAATCGCTTTGTACTTGTTGATACAGGCTGTCTTTTCGGCGTTCCTGGCTATTACGTTTAGCCATTGCTCCTCTGGCATGGACACAATACCGTCTTTGCGGGTGATAAGCTTGTGATTGATTCTGGTGAACTCTCCACATTCGGCTATACCACCCAAGCCGATAGGGTCTTGGACTACCGGAATCGTACAGCTAGTCATCCATAGAGCTATAATCGCCACGCTTAGCTTTTTCAATCGCACGCTTAACCTCCTCTTGTCCTTCAACACCGGCTATTCTCGCGGCGTCTTCGGCGTCCATACGTTGGTCAATTTGGGCTTTCATGGATTTGGTGTTGCTTTCGGCTTGGTCGGCTCTCTGTTTTTGGTGCTTACCGTAGAAGATTGCCGCGGCAAAGGCTCCGATTGCGCCCACAAAACCAAGGATTTTAGCCCCAATACCGCCAAGCGAAATCATTGCTTGAGCCCGGCCAATGCATCTTTAACACCGATAAACCCTAAGCCATTGAATACCATAAATATGGCCTCGGTAGGCTCCATAGTTTTGGAATAGAACCCATACCCTCCAGCCACAATCAAGCCTAGCCCGGTGAGGTTGGTTTTAGATGTAAAGAATTCTCCGATTGTTTGTTTGATTTTCATAAATCACCTCGACCTATTAATAACACCGTTTAGCCAGTTAGCGAAACCATCCGCGGCACCGTGTAGAAACAATAGAACCATGCCTAACTTGGCATACTCCCCGGCCATCGGGAAATCCGCATAGGACAATGGTAATAACAGTATAGCCAATAACCACCATTCGCTAGACATTACCGTGGTAAACTTAAGTAGTGCTTTCATTGAAGTTCTCCAAATATTTAACAGGATCTATGTATTCCCCGTCTTTAATAACCTCATAATGTATGTGGTCAGTGATTCCAGGGTACACCTTAAGCAACCCCTGAGCAGTGCCGACAGTATCGCCAGGCTTAAGCAAATCGCCAACACGAACCGAGGGAGCCACGTAGAAGTATCGGCACCGGTGGCCGTTTTTCTCTTCGACCTGTACATAGCGCAAAAACCCCTTTTTAGGGTCGTTCGGAGGGTAAGGATAGCCTATCTTAGTCACCCGTCCATGGTGTGGGGTTTTAATCAGAGACCCGCCGTAACAGGCTAAATCTATACCGTTGTGCGTTCTGCTGCCCCGTGGAGCCCCGAAATGGCCCTCTCCGTGTTTATCGCTGGTTCGTGGTGGGGGGATTATTTCAATCATTTGTGTTCCAATGGTGGCCAGTAGCTATCTTGCCGGTCTTTCATATGGCCCTGCGTGCTTTTTATTTCAATTTGGGTTTTTTCTACCCGGTCAAAACGGGTCATGACTTGAGCCCGAAAACCTTTAAACTCTTCAAGGTGTGCCGCCTGGTCTCTGGATTGATTGCTGATATTTTTATCAATATCCACCATCCTGTTATAAACCCTATCGTCCTGCTTGTCTTTCTGAACTACACCATACCCCACCAACCCAGATATTACAGTCAGTAAGATACTGACTACAAACGAATTTACGCTCTCCAGCTTAGGCTTAACCATTCTTTTGACCTTTATTTCAAACCTATCCGATAGTATAGGTTTTAATCAATACGGTTGCACTCAGTAATTATTCTGCCGTCCACGTCCCTACTATATTTGTAACCAGCCAAGTAGTGGAGTCTAACCGTTTAATTGTTAACCTATTCCCTATGGTGTTTGATTGCAAGTAAGTCCCTGCGCCCGTTCCGTAAGGTGCAATGGTGCTTGTCGCGTCCGGGTCAATCCTAAAAGTCTGGGCCGCCTCAACCAGAAAAGTTATTTCTGGCGAATCAGGCTGAAATCCTACGTCAAGGGTGGCTATAGTCGTTCCCGTTGTCTGGCTGGCGTTTGTGATCATAGAAAACCAATTAGATTCAACCACACTAAATGACACATCCCCACGATCAATTTTTATTAGCTCTCGACGGTCAACAATTACCCCAGACCCGTAATGGTCAATAATATTCGTTTGAGCCCCGCTCAGCTCTATGGGGTCTATGACGTCGACATTTAACAGCGAGTCGGATTCTCCGTCTAAAAAGTAGAAATTATTTAACATTTGAGGGGAGGCCCTGTCATCAATTGACGTCGGTTCAACAAATCTCACGTTTCCTATTGACGCCGCCCCAGTGTCGCCAGAATCCCTCCAAACGGTAAATGACGATCCCGCCGTCGGCGCTGCCGATGACGCATTATTTGGCCGATAAGAAACAGGTCTAATTATGTCTACTCTAGGGCCAGTGCTATCATAGTTAAAAATAGACACTGCCGCTGTGTCAGGCTCTACCGATACGCCGTCAATATACTTAATAGATCCTTTCACAGAATTGGTGGATGTGTTTAATGCGTTTACTCTAAACGACCTACCTGATTGATAGTCATAATGGTTTGTTATTTTTATGTCCACGTTAATATCAGTTGCTCCGACGACGTTAGTTAATACAACCACAATGCCGTCACCGTCATTGCCTGCTGTATAAGGGTTTTCAATAACAATATCTTGCAAGAATTCTTCATTTGCATCCGGCTCAATGTCTATCCCAGCCGCTGGGGAATTGCCGGATGTGTTGGTAAATCTTGGGTTTATTACTCTTAACCCTTTAACGGAGGTAATGCTAAGCCCTTGACGTGAATTAGCATCACCTTTCACATCTCTTAAAGTGATATTTGTACAGAACGGATCGACCACCCCGTTTCCGATGTAAAAACCATCCCCCCCACAACTAGAACTTTCCAAGCCATTAACGGTCATGTTTGACGTGCCGCGTATATCCAGCCCATGCCTCTGTGATCCTGATCCGGCATAGGCGGTCATCTGTAACTTAGCCCCATACCCATCTATGGTGATATTATCAAAATCCCAAACTCTAAACATTTGTCCAACAGACGCCCAACCCGCGTTAGCGTCAAAAATCACCCCAGGTTCCATATAAATATGCAGGTTGTCACACAAGGCTGTATTCTCATCCATCATATACATAGATGATGGTTTAGGGATATACAGAAACCCCTCTCCTTTAGCACTAATAGCTGCAATCGTGTTTACGAATGGGGTTGTGTCGTTCTCCGTTCCATTGCCAACAGCCCCGTACCATTGAGGGTAGAACCTATCCACCAAGCCTGTATAAGCTGGCGTACTGCTCCCTGTATAATATTGGTAAGGTCCTGCTGAAAAACTACCGCTAAAGGTCGGAACCTCCGCGCCAGAAAAGACACCAATTCCGCAAGAAATCGCCCCACTAAATGTGGTTGCCGCTCCTACCGAAATATCACCGTCATTCACGATATCGGCAGCAATAGTGCTCGCTGAACTTATTGTAATTGTACCTTTGTTGGTTATCTTGCCTGTTGCTGTCAATGCAGCACTGGCCGTTAGTTGCCCGCCAGTCTCAATCAATACATCCGCACTTAATGTTGTGGCGGCCGATATGTTTAGGTGGCCTCCTGATTTAATAACAATATCCTGGGTAATCGTGGAGGCCCCGGTGATATCCCATTGCTCGTAGATTTCTATACCGTTGGATGGTTGAGAGTTTAAGTGCGCCGGGTCAATACCAAGATACACCGTATCCATTGAGGTGTGGAGTGTAGAATAAACCGGGTCAGCAGAACCGTCTGTGGTGTTTCGTACCGTAACCGTGGTTAGGGTTGTGTAGGCAGAACTTACAATATATGCGTATCTGTCTGCGCCCCCTGTGCACTTGATTTTCCGGCCTGCAGTAAAGTCTGCGGTTTGGTCCCCTGTGACAGTAAATGTGGTTGCACTGGTACGGATAGCTGCTAACGGATTGATCCAAACGCCCGTGTTTCCGGTGGCTACAGAATAGACCGACGGCCTTGTTGATACGGTTGCCCCGGCTGAGTCCTTTAGTACTATATCGTACGCCTGGCCGTCTGTGCCGTAAATCATCACAGCACTGCCGCCGGACGATTCAGGCTCCCCCCTTGAGTTAAGGCTTAGAGGGTTATCGTTCGCAGTGCCGCCAGTAGAGTCCGTGAAAGTATTTACCAGGTCCAGCGTACCCGCGTCATAAAATGTTAACGTTGCCCCATTCATGGGATTACCCGATGAGTCCATATACTGCGGGGCCGGATTTCCTAATAGGGGGCTAACGCTCATTTTCTACCCTTGTCGTCTGTGGGGTTGTTTTTAATAGCTTTATCAGCTCTATTTCTGGATTACTTAGTTTTCTAATCCTGGTGAGTCTTGGTGTCCATTCTGTATCAAAGATAACATCAGCCATCCTTGACGCCGACCGGTTGAACGCCGACTCCTCACCTGTCGCTATAGCTCTTTGCACTGGGTTTGTTAAAAAACGCCGAAGGGCCAAACCTGCGCCCTTTATTTTGTCTGATATAACCTGCCGGACGCCGGTTTGACTGCCTCCGGGCCTACCTAATGCAGCCCGCTTTAGTGCGTCTTCTATAAAGATAGCGTTTGCTTTCTGTTCTCTCGATAACGATTCGAGGAGTATTTTTCGCTTAGCCCCGGACCCAAATAGAGCCCTGTGGATTTTCGCCGGGGCGTTGTCAGGAGTCAGGTTTTCAATGTCTAAATCTATGTTCTTTAGCCTTTTTTGGGCCTCGGTTCTTACTATCGCGTTCCATGCCGCCGGGTCTTGGCCGTTAATCACTTTTCGAGTTAGCCTAATAACTGATGGGTTTGTTTCTGCCTGGTCGAATATTTTGCCGGTCACAGATTTTAAATCCGCGTCTTTTATTTTGCTTATCTGCCCGATTTTCCCTTTTGTTAAAGCTTCCACGTCTGGAGTTCGAGCGATGTAATCCTTTAGAGCTTCATCGTACCCTGGGGCCTCTTTTTTTAGTTTCCCCACAATGTCCGCATACAGCTCGGTTAGGTTCCGCTTTATTTCTTTATTTAATGGCGCATCACGCTCAAAGCCCTCTATCTTGGCCCAAATCTCGCGCTTTAGGTTGTGTAGCCTCTTCAGGTTGCTACCGTCTACAGGCTTTTTAGCCCCAGATACTGACGCTTTCACTTGAGTAAGTAAATTTCTAATCTTACCTGGGGGGTATTCTTTGATTAAGTCATCTATGCCTTTTATCGTGTCTTTTACATCTATAACAATATCCTGGTTCCAGACTTTTTTAAACTTTGGACCTACCCCGGCAGACCTGGCCACAGTCGCGTTAGTTATTGCTTCTTCTGCAATGTCCCGGACGTTTAGTGCCGCCGTTTCTACGGCTCGCTCCGGGGCGATGTCTTGCAAAAACCGATCAACCGCCCTGCCGACCTCTCTGTTTTGAGTCAGTATTTTTAGACGAGCCTTTCTTGCCGCTGCCGGTAATGAAGCAACGAAAGCCTGCTCTTCAAGGGCAAATGGATCTTTGGTCTTCTGCCCTGGGAAAAACCTAACCCCTGTTGCCTGCTCTGTTCTAGCGGCTCCGGCAATTTCTCCAGATACTTCGCCTATAGCTTCTTTTTCGGTCCTTAACCGTTTAGCTTGGCGGGCCGCTTGCATTTGCCCAAGCTTTGCTGCTCCCAGTTCGGACGCCCCGCCTAACGCGGCAGATAATCCGATCTCGGAAACATCAAACTCCCCTCCTGCGCCTTTTTGCAATGCTTGCAATCCGGTTTCGGTCGCCCCTGCCGCAAGAGATCCTGCGGCCACTTTTCCTGTGGTGGTGCCGGCCCCCATAGCCGCCCCCCCGGCCGGAGTAAATGCAGCCATCAACCCTAAGCCCTGAAGTACGTCCATTTTTGATATACCGGGCGCGTTAACGATGGTTTGAACTTGGTTTTTAGGGTTATACAGAATCTCGTTCCCTGCTTCGTCCTGCTGCTGTTTTATGTGGGGATAATGCTGCCGTATTATCTGCGATATCTCCCCTGGGTTTGTCGTTGACAGTAGTATGGGAGCCAATACCGCGCCGGGCGCCATATCTTCGCCCGCCAGCAATCCGCTGGACCCTAATTCGGGTAAATCTCGCTCTGCCGCCGTCTCTTCCGGTGGTTCTGGCCTGACATCATGGGTCATTTGCTCCTGTCTGCGCTTTTTTAACGCCTGAGCATATATGCCGCCTTCTTTTGGGGCCTGAATTCCATCATTCACAGATCCTCGCTCTTTTCTCTCTTTTAAGGCTTCAGCGTAGATTCCCATTAATAGCCTTCCTTCTCTAACTGCTCGATCCTTTCTTCAAAGGAAAGCCCCTGGGCTTCGAGCTCTTTGCCTCGCTCGTCCGGGTCGTCGTCTTCGCCCGCTTTCCAAGCAGCATTATGGCGCCTAGTGTATTCCTTCGATCCTAAGGGGACGCCTTCCCTTAAAATCTTCTGACTTAACCGTATTGCCCTTTTTACTTTTGCTTTTAATTGCCTCATTGAAGCTTCATGCTCATGCGGGGCTTGCTTCGTGTTCATCACACTCCCCTCTAGCATTTTTATTTCAGACATTGCTGCCGCAGCTCCAGTGATGTCTTTTCTATAGGCATTAAACCATTGCTTGACACTATTAAAATACTCGGTCCTGTCTTCGTTGAACTTTTTGATCCCTTCGTCTAAATCCAGGCCTAGATAATCTGTCCAGTGTGCGTATTTCTGTTTTGCCCCACCCTCAATCCTAAAAAACTCAGGTCGATACGTTTTTTCTAAATGGGCAATAGAATCTAAAGTGCTTAGACCCTTGATTATCTTTTCTTTTTCCTTCCTGGCCCCCACCTTATCCAGGCCTGTAGTTTGCTCGCCGCTACCGCCGATTTGAACTTTAACCCCTCCAGGAGTTTCAACGGAAATGCCTTTTTTCGCCGGCGGAATATACCCCTCTAGCTCTTTAACACCACCGGCCTTGTCTACTTGGAGAAACACGGGTTTACCCGTTTCCTTTGATACAGCCTGAATGGTTTTGCCGTACATACTGGACATATTCTTGTCAATTTCTTTGGCAATATTATCAACCATTTGGGCTCGTTGGGGACTGTACATTAATTCGCCATCAGGTGTAGTAAACATATCCAAAGTTTTTTGTTGTAGTCGTGGCGCCACTGCCGCAAAGCCCGCTTGCTGCTGGCTCGGAGGTAAGGCCATAACCGCCCGAATAATAGAGGCGTCGTGCTTTACTTGTTTTTTGGCGCCTTCCAGCCCTTTTTGCTTCAGTACCCGTAATGACTCTTGATCTATCTCAACTTGACGTTTCTCTTTGGCTTCAGCTCTTTGTTCCTGAGACACTGCGCGCTGTTCTTGCGCTCCCGCCCGTTGTTCCTGAGCCTCGGCACGACGGCTTTGCAAGCCCATTTCCCGGCCTTGAATATAGGATGTTGCTGGGGAACCTAATAAGGCATTAGCCATTATGCATTCCATCCTCTAGCGGTTGTTTGGGATCGTTCCCCACCGTAAGCATTACCCGTTTGCCCGGATTGATAACCTCGGTATTGCATGTATTGGTTGAGCGCATTTTGTGCAATATTCCCATAACCTTGATAAGTAGAGCCTCTTTGCTGTCCGGCTAATAGCGCGTTTTGAGCCCCAAAGTTCCCTAGATTCGCGTAAACATTCGCTACATTCTGGCCATAGGCTTGCCCTGGCCCGCCGGTTAACGAGGCGCCTCGACCTGATGTCACCAGCAACGAATTGAGGTAATTATTGTATTCTTGGCTGGCTATGTCTTGGCCCCGACGTTGTACGGCGAGTTGCTGCTGTGGGGTGCCTAAAAAGCCTTGTTTAGATGCAATACGGCTTACCTGCTTGGCGCCTTGTTCCTGCCGATACTGATAGCCTGGGGATTCCTCAAAACCGGACCAGTCTCCCGCCAATAACCGGTTGAGCTGCTCATTAGCTTCCAGAGCGGTTTCCTCGTAGGGTTTTAGCCCTTCCCTTGCTTCTGCCAGAGCTTCCCTTTGTTCTGCTGCTGCCCGCTCTTGGGCGCTCATTGCATCCCGGCGGGCCTGCTCTTCCGCTTTTCTTTGTTTTCGCGCGCTATATGCATTTACTGCTGCACTGACAACAATTGCCCCCGCTACCCAGCCTGACATAATTCATCTCCATCTAATATCTTAGCGTGCCGCCTTATTTCTCGGTAATCCACGGTTACTTCTTCACCCTTTCCTATATCTTGTAAGGCTACCAGCATTCCTAAACCATCCTTACTTATTGGACCTGCGTTCGGGGTGTCTGAATGGTTTGTATAGCGCCCTACTGGAGTACGGTTATTTAATAGCCGCGCCAAAGCAAAAACCTCACCCTCTTTGACGTCTCCCGTTAGAAACACACCCTGCCCTTCAATATCAGAGCTTTTTATTTCTACTTGATCGCATGGTGGTTGTTCTATTATGTCGCTATCTATCTCAGAAACAGCCCTAAGCACTTCCTCTGAGACTCCAAGGTCGGAGCATAACCGCTCATACTGCCCACCCGACTTCAATTTAGTCGGCATCACCTTGATTTCCCCGTCATAGTCAGACCGGATAGTTTTTTTGTAATCGTCGTAATCCTCATACGAGGCGGAAAATATCTCTTTTTCTGCTTCTTCCACTGTGTCTGATTTAACCGTGTGGGTGTCAATCCAGACAGTATCAGCCAAGATATAAAGAATGTTTTTAGCGCCGCCCTTAATTCGGAAAGCACAAGGAGCCGTCAACTCCTGAGATTCATACTCATTCACCACCCAAACTTTACCCGCCAGCATGGTTACAAAATAATCATCTTTATGAATCTTACTGCAGACCAGGTGCCCGGCGTCCATATGGATTTCACGCACGTACATCCCGTTGTCAAGATAGTGAAATAATGGGTAAGGACATTCGTCGAAACTGGTCGATAAGGATTTAATATCCTCTTCCATTTGAAGAATATCCGCACGTGTCTTTTGCCCATTAAAGAACAATTCTTTTATTGTCGAGACGTTTTCGTAGAGTTGTAGGTCCATTAGCTGAATAAAGTCCCTGCTACTGGCGATACATTAACCGAATTATTGGCCGACGCCAGCATTTGGATAAAATCACCCGCGCCCATTTGAGGAATGCTGATCTCTACCGTCTGGTTTGCCGAGATTGAGTAATCCCTAAGTACTGCGTCGTTGTAGTTTGTTGTATCTGCTGATCCCCCTGAGTCAATTACGTGCATGTTCACCGTTATAGCACCGGCCGTTACATTGGAGAGCCTAAACACCGCTCCGGAGAGGATGGTGGACGTTGGCAATGTGGGGACCGTGTAAATAGTCACATTTGACGTTGTTAAGTCCGTGATTGAAAATAATTTCGCGACGTCAAAAGCCATTACATTACCATCCTTTCTATATCAGATATGCGTTTATCGTAATCATTAATCCCGACTCTGGGTAGTCGCTTCTCTATCTCATCTATGCGTAAGTTAAGGTTGCTGATTTTGTCAGCCCTTACTGATTTAACTATATCCATTAGCATTAATTCAAGTTGTGAGGTTTTTGCCTGATACCTATTTATACTTTTTTCTAATTCGATTATTTTGTGGTCTAAATAGCTAAGCTGGGCCACTTTCGTATTGATTTGCAAAATCAAAGACTGAATATCGCCTAAAGTGACCGTGGTCACCTCTTCGCCAGCAAATGTAGCCACGTCCCGGAAAAACTCAATGTTCCCCAAAGACATTCCTATTTTAAGCAAATCGTTTTCGTTGAGCTTAGAAGCCAATTCCACACCCCGCTATGGTAGTCGGTATAGGATCACTGCCGGCTATCTTGAATATTCTCTGGTGTTTGGTGCCACCCAATCTTCGGGCTATGGCTCGGTTTGTGTAATTCCCCACTTTACCCACTGAGTAATGCTGAAAGTTCGAATACACCCTGGCATCATTTGACCAACTAACCTCAACCATAGGGTCGGTTCCATCCGATAAGCCCTGGCCAGGAATAAAATCCACCCATAAATTAGGAAAATTCATATAGCTGTTATTGTTGTGGATGGGGGGCGTGATCATTTCCCAGCGCAATTTCTCCCCTTTCGCATCATAGTGATAATTTGGGCTCATCTCATACAGTTGGTTGGACCCGTAATCCCCCACAATATGCATTCCTTCAAACAGCGCATAAGTCGCCGCCCTGTGTTTTTCCCATTTCCCGTTACTCCAGAAGCTTCTTTGGTGCCAAACATTCTCCCTAGCATCAAATACTAGCGATTTATCGTCCAGGTTCAATTGGTAGAACTTATGGCCACCGTCTGAATAAGTGAATGCTGTAATCTCATCTAAATTTACACCTCTTAATGCTTCGCTTACGGATGGGTCTGAAATCTGCCGGGCGGAATACCCCTCGGCCTTATATACTTCCCGGTCATGGCCTACCCAAAAGATAGTGTTGTCCATTTCAACAACCGACCACCTAGCACCCAATCCAATCTCATCGTTTGTGGCTTCGTTGATTCTGGAAAAGGGAAAATCTTGAGCCGCTGCATTGTAAAATACCTCGATAGACCGTTCACCAAAAACCCACACTTGTTGATGATTTGAAATAATCCTTAGTACTTTATCAGGCCTGGCGTTAGATGCTCCCACTTCCGTTGAATCAAACGTGGTCCCGTCCAATATGTTGGAAATAAACCATTTCCCAGTTCCGACCCAATCATATATAAAATACCCGTCTTGATATTCTGGGTGGTACGACGGGCCGGTTAATGTTTGGGTTGTCAAACCGGTTACCGTTGAATATGTTGTCTGGGTCTCTGTGCCATTACAAATTACTAATTGTGGGCCGCTCTCTCGGTCATTGGTAGACATTCCCACTAGCCCAGCTCCAGCAACAGATCCTAGTAGTGTATCTACCCCGTTTTTCACTGAATACAGCTCTGTGCCTGAAACAACATATAACACCGAATCCATTACATATAGACCCCTTATGGGTCCAGCCCCTATCGCCATATAGTTAGGAAGCCCCGGTACTCTGTGGACAACTATCGGACTTTTAGCATCGTTCCCCTGAGTCTCCACATAAAGGTTAATAAGATTCTGCGAGCTGACGGGTAAAGCCCGGTTTTCGTAGAACCTTGTGCCTAACCTAATTGGAATCATTGTTTATATTGTACCCATAGTATGGATAAGGTAATAAGTCGTTTTCGTTTTGTAGCGCCCCGATGTCCGTATATTTGGCAAGTATTCTTCGGTATTCCATTTGAGCCACTTGCGTAATCTTTGGAGCTACTACGCTTGGATATTCAAGCAAAAGAGTCTCGGCCAGGTTATAAACTATCGCGTTTTCGTCTGCGATATCCTGCGGGATAACGTCTGCTAGAATTACCTCTCCATTGCTGATTTCAATTCCAGAATCTAACCATTGGGCTAACATAGCGTTCAGATCCGCCAAGGCATCGGTAGCCATATCAGAGCTAGAAGCCTCTCCAGAGGCCAACACGCCTAGTTTCCTAAGGGCTCTATCAATTAGATCCTGAGCTGTTGCCATCATTTAACCTGTTTTTGGGTTTTGTTTTCTTCTTTTTGCCGTAATACTCGTCTTTTGAAACTTCTTTCCAGCCGTTTTTCTTGTCTAGCTGTGCCTCCAGCTCGGCGTAAGCAATCTTCTTCCCGTGTTTTGAGCTTATTAGATATATTTCCATGTGACCTCAAGTGGGGGCCGAAGCCCCCTATTGATTAACCAAATGGTGTGGCCAGTGTTCCAACGCCATGGAGATTTCCTGAACATCCCCAGGTAGTCGAACTTAGCGCCACCAGCTTGATTTGTGTTCCAACCAGCCGGCCGGTTACGTCACTGTCAAGATCTATTGACACGGTAGACGCAATGTTAGCCGCGAAACTATCACCACCTTCCGCTACGGTTGTAGAGAATGAACCCATCCCCCCACCAATAAAAGTGGTAGCTGCATCCGTGTTGATTGAGTAGGCGTTACTGGTTCCCGCTACGGTTACCAGGAAATCGAACTCCATTCCAACTACAGGTGCGGGTAGCGTGTAGACAACACCATCCGCTGCGTCAAATAAACACAAAGAGCCTGACTCTTCGGGTTTTAGCACATAAGCTATAGTGGTATTACCTACGCCCGAAATTACTTCTCGATGCAAACCCGGAGCCACACAACCGCCGGAGTTATTAGAGCTTAACTGCTCAATGTCTGAACCTAATCCAATAGCCATAATATCCTCCTTATCCGGTTATCCGCGTAGCGAGCTGCGGTCTGATTGTTTTGTATCCATGCAATAGATCAATACGACACGGTATATTATCGTTGTTGATATCGTACTGGCGGACACACCTTACACTGATCCCGTCCATGACTTCGCGGGCTGCGAAATGCACACCTTGAGGTAACTCAAGATCAGCCGTTGCAAATGCAAAAGCATCCCGATGGTAGGCTAAATGCTGAGGGTAAGCAGTTGATGCACTTCCAACGAAAGTAATTACATCATTATCGGATGGAAGGTGGTCGATATTCTGCTTAGCTCCGCTGGCCCTTAAAGGAGGGTCAAAGCTCATCGTGGTTGTGGTTGGGGTTACTGTGCTAGTAACAACGAATTGCTGTTCGTGAGAGTAGGCTTGCTTGGTCTCAGGGTGAACCGCTTTGACTCCCGCGATCGTGAACACAGACCCAACCGCCGGCGCCGCTGACATGGCGTCGATAGTTAAGGTGGAATCATCCTCGGCCGGGGTGTCGTTAATGGCGCCCGCCACATCCGCACCGTTGGTATGGGTGTAAATGCGTTCCTGCTCGTACCAATCCAGCCCGGAGTTATGAGAGATAATCCCGTCCGTGTACTGTTTGGAGATTGCGCCAGGGGCGTTGAACAGTCCTGAATAAGCGTTGACCATGGTGGCCATAGCGATGGAGTCCAGTTGAACGCTCCGATTACCATCTTTAGGTGCCAGATACTGATTTAGCTTTGCTTTGGCCTGGCCGAACACCAACATGCTGGCCGGCGTAGTGCCTGCAGTGCCTACCAGGTTGTAAACGTCCTTGGTAACCGTGCTTAGGCAGTCATACTCGATGTTTGAAACCAAGACTGACACCGCTGGCTCAATGATTCGTTTCGAGAAATCGTCCATTTCCAGAGCCAATTCAGCCGTGGAAAAGTTCATGTCAACACCCTTCTGGGTGGCGACCGTCAGAGTTACAGAGGTTTCACTGGTGTCTTGCGCGTCTAATGTCTTGCCTGTACGTACTGTGTACTCATTAGGCAGACGAATTTTAAGGCTATCACCGATTTTAGCGCCCGTTTTGGCAAACGAGTCGTCATAGGATCGGTTGATAGTGGATACGAACGTCAGTTTTTCGTGTAATACCCTTTGTATTTCACGTGTGACCGCCGTGGGGGTTAATAGTGCATTGGCCATTTCTGGACCCTCTCTATTTGATTAGTAACGCTTATTTCGGTGCGTTTGTAACCTGGAGGGTCCGGGCCTCGTTTTTCGGATGTCAGGGTTTAGAGTTCCCAGAAACTTGATCAAATTATAGTTAATTGCCGTGAACTTGTCTATTCCGGCGCTTTATCCACTCTTCCGTGGACAGTTTGTCGCTTAACTCCTGAACCGGGGTATCCATTCCGCCAATCTCTGGGGCCGGTTCCGGGGCATTGCTGATATTTGCAGGTTGCGCCAAGCTTGCCTCTATTTTAAACAGCTCTTTGGCCGCCAGGACCGGGGGCAATTGTGATATTCGGTAAGCATCATTTAGGTTTTTGCCTAAGTGATACGCAATCGCTGGACCTTTATCGGAATCCATAATGATATCCGCCATAGCCTCGCTAATAGGAACAGCGTCTGTCCTAGCAACTTGGTCATAATCCGGGACTTCCTTTGCAAACTCCGCTTCTTTAGCTGCAAATGCCTGGCTTTTCTGTGCTGCTTCTTGTTGTGCTTGCTGCGATTGGCTGCTTTGTTGCTGCGCTTTTATTGCCTTATCGACTTCTGCCTGCACTCGACTTGCTATTAATGCCTCGTTGTAAGCATCCTCGTCGTAGTCGTGCTGCTCTAAAGTGGGCTCGGGTGGAGGGGGTGCTTCTTCAAGCTTTTTCCGTAATTCTTCGGCTTCCTTTTTGAGCTGATCCCGTTCGTTCATCGCCTCGTATTTTTCACGGGTGATTTTATCAAACCTGGATTGTAGGTTGCTTTTCTCTTTCGCCTCTGGCGCTTCTTCGGTTGCTTCCTCTTCTTCTGGTAAATCAACATTTTCCAATTCTGCTGCTTCGTCGGTCATAGCTCACCTCATTGTTTCCCAGTGCGGCCACTGGTAGCTTATCCGTTGGTAAAAATCCATTCAGGGCTGTCATCAATCCATATGTCGGGGTTAATGCCTAGTTCCATTAAATGCCTGGCTTTGGCTTTCCTGCTTGTGTAATAAATAGGCACTCCATTCATCGAAATTCGTTCGCCTTCGGTATCGTGCCTCATTGTTGCGCAAATAACTTTATTTCCTGAGCGTATCGCCAATTCTATGAATTCATCCCATAAGTCCGGGGCTGCCGTGTACGTCTTGTCGTAATCTATACAGATAATCACTGCCTACCCCCTTGCGTGGCCTGTAACACGTTAAACAAATTCTCTAGTTCCTTTTGGTCGATACTAGCCAAAGTTTCCTGTGCCTTAGCTATGTTTAGTTGCCTCTTTGAATCAGTCTCGGCCATTTGCAAGGCTTGCATTTGCTGGATCATTTCATTTTGTGCGGCCTCTGCTTCAGCTCTGGCCTGTTGCTGCTGCATTTCTTCCTCATCTAGCTCGCCCTCTAATAGGGCAGGGTCGATGGTTTTCCTTATTCGTTTGGCCACTTCATCAGATCCAGGCCAATCCATATTCTTAGCGGCCAAATCGGACATTATCGGCGCCTTATCAGGTACGGCGCCCATGAATGCGAGGATACTTGCTGCGGCCTCTTGGCGTTTGGTCTGGTAGCTTGGTCCTGTTGATACTGTCACATCGTATTTTCCAATAGTAATGTCGTTTATTTTCTGATCAGTGCCGGGTATAGCTTTGTTGATCTCCACCATTTCGTCTGTATCGTCCGGGTTTAATACTCGAATAACTCGCTGTGTATCGTAGATCTTTGGGATCATTTCAATCAAAACTTTACCGGCGTGGCGAATAGCAATTGACAGGTTATCTGTATAAATGAAGTTTCCGAGATCAGATTTCTGCTGCCTGGCTAGAATTGCTTTGCCGCTTTGCTCTGGTCCTATCTGGCCTAAACCTGAATCAAATATTCCTGTAGTGAATTTCACGTCGTCCGATGCGATCGCGGATTCCTGCCACATTGCTGCTGGGGGTTGTGGTGGGGGTTCTCTAACGGGCTTCCCGGCCTGCTCATCGAACTTGTACAATAAATATGGTAAATTGGCTTTATTGGCTTGGTTCCAATGCCCCGTAACACCTTCCACCATCTTCGCAGTGACTAACCATGGGGCTTTAGGTTGTAAAGCGATAGTCTCCGCTGCAGTAGTCCGCCAGTAGTTATAAAGCCGTTGAGGGTCTTTGGCGTCCCTGACGATTCCAGACAGTTTTAATTCACCCTCAATTATGGTTTCTTCGCCCAACACAGGAATGATGGGGATGTACTTTCCGGGTACTTCATAAGGCTTTTCTAATATATCAGCCCCACTCACCACATAACACATGACTTTGTGAGTCTTGACCGTACGTTGGTTGACAATCTTCAATTCCCCACTTTCAAACATGCCGGAGTCTATTTGTTCTTTGGTCTTTTCGCATACCGTGCCATCGCTGAATTGTACCAATTCTTTTGTGATCGGTTCCTTGACGTAATACCGGCCTATCCGTACTTGGTCGTTAAACCACAAATCATACTCTCGCTCGTTCCCTTCCCAGCTCGATACTGCTGCCTGCGGGTATTTCCGCTTGAATGCTTCCTCGGTCATTTGTTCGGTGATAAAGGCCCAGTTTGCGTCCTCTCGGGTGATCTCTTTGGCTGATGGGTCAAAATAAACAGAGAATTGATTCAGTATTCGCTTAATGACTAAATCTTGTTCAAAACTGTCGTCGTTATTGTATACGTTACGGATCTCAAATGCTCCGAACCCACACCTTATCGCACCGTCTGCTGCGGTTTGGTAGGCAACGCTGGCCATGGAATTAACCTCAATGTTTCGGATTAGCCCCTCATAGATCTTAGCTATGGCTTTGTCGGACTTGTCATCGCATGGAGCTATTTTGATTGAAGGTTTGTTTAATCGGATGTCGTTGGATACTTGGCGGATCGGGGTTTTAACTCGATTGATCGTCAATGCCGGCCGGTCATCTTTAACCCGGTTCTGATAGGTTTCCCGATCCCATTGGTGCTCGCCGCCGTATGAGAATTTCACGTCGTCGTACATCTCATCACGATTATCTTGCTCGAACTCATAAGCCGCCTGGAATCTCCCTCTCATGGTTTTGAGGAATTCTTCCTGCTGTGCCAGTTCGCCTTTTCGGCCTTTAGCCATGATCTATGCCTTCTGGGTTTTCTTGCAATGCACGCAAAATATCATTGTCGATAGCTTGGCTAAGCTCTTTAGCCGATGCATCCACGGCCTTGTTATGCTCAACCTTTACGGGGTGTTCGTCCGGTAAGTCTTCTATCTCTATTATGCTAATCACTTTACGCATATTGTATTGTTGTATTTCTACGGGCTTCCTGCATTGTTTGCATATCAATTTCATCCCATCCACCCTCCAACGCTGATTTCCGGCATTTTAACGTCCATTGCGTGGTTGTTCATTTGGTCAGCACTTATACAAATATAGCGGAAATTGTCCGCCCCATGGGAATATTCATCGTGTAATGGTGTTCCCGGCTCGTTTGTCTGAGAATTAATAATTCTTTTGTATCTTTTCAAGCAGTTAACCAAGCCATATGCGTTTGATTTATCAATGTACACCCGAGGGAATGTCATTCTAGCCAGCTTGATACCAGCTTCAATGCTCATTTCGCTGACTGTTTCCACATTCCACCCCCATCCTTTCATGATCTGCACTGCCGATTTTCCTGTTTTAAAGTCCTGAGCTTTGCCATCGTGAGGTAGAAACACAGTCCCCCAGTTCAGGTTCTTGGCCTTTAGGGTGTTTGAGTAGTGTTCTAAGGTCTTATGGGAGTCTTCCCAGTACTCTATTACCCTGATTTCGCTTGTAGACCTCTGGACCAAGCTGATAGCCATGGCGTCATTCCAGCCTAGATCAAATACTATATGGACTTTTAGTAGTGAGTCGTAAGGCACATTACAGATCCGGCCTTTCTCCTGTGATTCGGTGATCTCCTTAGCGAAGATTGCCCCATCTACTGCAGCCTTACACATACCTTCCCATATATTCGGGTAGTCGTCCGGCTCGGTCTCTTTGCAGTGTAGGCGCTCTTGTTCCATTTCATCGCTCAACCAAGGGTTATCGTCGTAATTAATCTTTACTATCTCGCTGTTTGGTGGGGTGTTTTCCACAAATCTCGTATAAGTATCGTCTGTGTCCAGGTCTGGGTTGAATGTTAGCCAAATTTCACTACCTGGCTTCCTTATCGTTGGTATCAAGATACTCCAGGATCTCTTGGATACCGTTTGCGCTTCCTCTACCCATACTATATCAACACCTTCAAACGATTTAATCGACTCAACGCTTTGTTGTGCCAGGCCTGCAAAGTTAATCAAAGTACCGTTGGCGCCTCGAATCTGTGTTTCTGTGACCTCGTAGAACTTACCTAAATCAAGTAGTTGTATCTGGTCCACTAATAACTGGTGTACTGATTGCTTAATGGATCTCTGGACTTCCCTTGCACATAGTATCCTGACCGGCTTTGAATACCCTAATACCAGTAATGCCCTGGCGAATGACCAGCTTTTGGTTGACCCTCTCCCCCCATAGGCTATCTTGTAGCGCTTTGGGCTGAATAGGAAGCCAAGTTTCTCAGGTATCTGTACCTTCAGTTTTAACAAGGTTGATCTCTACCTCTGCGAATTGAATTGGACCCCCGTCTGGGCCTGAGTGCTCTTTGGAATCCTTTAATCCTAGATCCCTTGCGATGATATTTGCGTTAAGAAAGTCACCTGCTGCGCCTTCAAACTTCTGATTGTATATAATTTCATCAGCTCTCTTTGTGATATCAGAAAAGCCTTCTTTTTTTCTGTATTGTGTCCACGTCTCTAGCGTTATATCGAGGAATATACACAAGCCTGATGTGGTCATTGCCCGCATCTTAGGAACTTCTGTTTTTGTTATGTCGCCTTGAGAATGAAACACTTTGGTTTCATAGAGTGGGTTTTCTTCGACCCAATTAAAATAATCAATACATCCTTCCCATAGCATAGAGGGGGATTCAAACTTAGGCTTCCGCCCATGTCTTGACCGTGCCTCCCAGAATTTATTACCTTTGGGTGCTGGCATTGTTCACGCCCAACCCATTAGTACTGAGATTATAGACAAAATTATACCTATCACCGATACAGTAAACGCTTGGGCGAATGTTCCCAAGTCTGGGTCTATTGGATCACGTTTTTTTGGGTAATAATACATTAGTCACCTGCTCGTTTATCACTTCACACTCACCGTCAATTGATCCTTTTCTTAGTTTGAGACTTGCTTGTAATTCCCTTTGTAACTCCATGTACTCTCGTTTAGCCTTATGGATAGCTTGCTGTCGGTGTAAGTCTGCCGCCAATGCCCGAAGGTATGCGACATTTATTATCAGTGAATAACCCCATGGTTTTGGCTGGATTTCCCGGTTACCCACATGTACATTGCTTCGCTGTCCATTTCGAATTCAGTTGATAACCAGGTTCTGCATACCGGGCACTGTAAGTCCTCATTGAATAGAATGTTTTCCGGTTCAATCTCGTAGTCGCATTCTGTACAACTAACACTCATAATTAATCCTTTTGATGGCGTATTTCGCTCCGGTTTCTTTGTCTTGGAAATGAAGATACGGGCCTTCGCTGGAAAGATAGATTAACTGGTTAATCCAGCTATCGAGCCCCTCTACTAAAAGAGCTCCTTCTGTATCTACCTTAGCGCTTGACTCCTGTAAGCGACCATCTCTAATTAAGGTCATTTGCCGCCTTTACCTTTTCCTTTACCCTTCTTGCATCCCATGATTTTCTCCTAAAGTTCCCAGTTCCGGTGTCGCTAATGATTAAAAGGAGGCCAACATGCTTAAATTAAACGAATTAGCCCGCTCTATCTCTGTTAAGTATAACATTCCTCTGACTGATGCGCTTTTGATCGTCACTGAGGTTGCAATAATCATTAATAAATCGAGTGGTTAAGTCACAATCTTTAAAAGATGCATACAGCCTGGCGCCTGCCTGGTCTTCAGGTAGGTCTAGGGCTTCGGCTAGTAAACTAATAGCCTGACTGATTCTGGGGTCTATACGTTCCATGATCTTAGTATAGCGGTTGGTTATTAGTATTACCATATTCTGTAACTCTAATAAGGGGGCTTGTCTGCGTACTCAAATCTTAAATATCCGGAGAACGAATCACCGGCTACGCCTGCATCTACATCCACATAAATGTCATCGCCACCTTGGATCCATAGGTCTACCGGGATCGGAATCTGTAAGGCACCACCAATAAATGATGTTTCTCGATAAACGCCCTGCATGAATTCATGGTGTTGGTTTGTTAGGCTGGCGGTGACAACGTCCCCTGAGTGGATATCCACGAGCACATTGTCATCCGAATCCCTCGCATGAAGCACTACCCTCCTGTTGGTCACAGTCGCATCGGTCGTTAAATTTATCTGGCCATACATTAATTTATACATTCCGTTGGCCGGGACGGTTACCGTCGTACCTGCATTTCCGGCGGTTGCTGCTATTGTTTGTGTGAATAATCTTGGTCCTGTTTGCATTGTCTAAGCCCTTATATCTCGTTTCCGTGGATTTACCCTGATGTTTTCCCAATACCCTTGCTTTCCGTCGTGCGTTAATGTCACTGATAGCAGATAGGGTGTGTTCTCTGTTAATGACAGAGTATGCGCCAGCGTTCCGAGAAATAGCGAATAATTCTTGTTTTTTATTCGTTGTCTTGAGTCGAAGGTCATACTCCCGGAGGTAATCTCCACAGCGCTTGTATCTGTCAGCGCGAAAGTTAGAGTGGCGCTCTGCAACGAATCATTATTTACCTGATCCCTGACGTAAACCATTATAGTGTTAGTGTTTGATATGTAAGGGATTAAATCAGCCATTAAATTTCCCGTCGAAATTTGGTTTTAGTTCTATCTTGCTGTTAAATTTTGGATTCACATCTAATAATAGCCCAAAGTTGGGAGTTATTTCTATCTCTACATCCCATATTGCATAGAGATCTGGCGCTGTAGTGTCTGGTGGTGGAGCAAATACGCTTAGTTGTTCCGGAGACCTTAGGGTGTATCTTGTTTTTCTTAACTTCTTGGCCCTTGGGATAACAACCGCCGGAAGTGTTACTGCACTTTGCGGGTATTCGTTGAGTTCTGCTGTTTGTAGTTTTCTTTTAAATCTGTTTCTCAGTATTTCCGCGACCTTAGTTCCAGGATAGTACCCCTCATAATAATCGGGGTCTGTTTGGGTGTATTGGTCAAGTTCTACGTCCTGCCTTACCCTATTTGTTAGATTCCTTGTTTTTTCAAAGTGGGTATCTGTCGCAGTAATGGGAGCCGTTTGGGGTGTCGCCGGGTATGAGTTTAGCTCCGGGAGTTCTTGCCGCTTTACCTTAGACCCTTGTTTCTGCCCTTCTGCCAGTTTCGATCCAGGGTAGTGACCTTCGTAATAAGCTGCCGGCGTTGCTGTGTATTGGTTGAGTTCTTGAACTTCCTGGAGTTTTGTATTTGTGGTGTCTTTTGTTGGCTCAAAATGATCAGCGTATGCGCTCGGCGGAACGCCCTCTGCGGTTGGGTATACGTTTAATTCCTGGAGTTTTTGCCTGGCGTAAGAATACCGGATCTTGAGGGGGAGTACTTCCCCCGAACCTGGATAGTAACCAGAGTAATACCCCGCCGGTGTGGAGGGGTATCTGTCTAGCTCTAATACTTTTAGCCGCTGGCGATGTCGTTTCCAGCGTATTTGTAGGTTAGCCACCTATTTCCCGGATAGTGGTGCCGTAGCTAAAATTCATACTGGCACTCGGAGCAACGTCTAGGGCCATGCCTACTAATGCACTTGGAGATAATACAATAATCTCGTCGTCATTGGCGGGAGTCCAGAGATAGCCGCTCAACACATTAAAGCCGTCCTCAATGATCTCAGTGCCCGCTGTATAGGTGGGCTCGATTGTTGAGTTTGTTTCTACCGTCCCGCCGAAAGCGGCATCACCCACTTGCATTGGTTCCGGCGTGGTTGCTGTGCCCGTCCCGGTTGTGGTGATCCGTTGAACCAAAACCCCAAGGTTTTCCGATGTGTCAAAGCTAGTTTGTTTGATCCACAACCGTTCAATTAAGGTTACCGAGTCCGCGGCGCTGGCTATCTCAATTAGAGTTAGCCCCGCTGTCTGGGCCTGCGATCCTATTGCTACCGTGTATAGTCGTCCTATCATGACTGCCCCCCGAGGCTATCCACTTGTTTTAGGATCTCCACCGTTTTCTGCCGCTCTTCCGCTGTGAGTTTGCGCAGATACGTTGACGCTCTTTTACCATTTGGCGGTAATTGATTTAAAAGAGCCTGGACTGATGAGGCTTTTTTCTGCCCCTCCAATTTCCGCTCCACCCGCTTTGCCTCCTTAACCTGTTGCTCTGGTGACATTGTTTAATCTCCTCTGGAAGTCGTCGGCATCGTCTGCCTTCCTTAATAGTCCTGCTGCTAGTTGTGAGGCTGTATCCTGCAGTAATTCGATACGTTCCCCGTTTATAGTTAAAACAATAATTTCCCCCGGAGCCAGTTTCGCTGACGCCATAGCAAACCCGATCTTATGCGCTACAACTGTCGATAAATCAATGGCCTTACTATCTGCTAATAATAGCACACGTCCATGATCATGCCTTACCGCCATTTTACTATATTTCGGCACGTAGATTGTAGGCTTTTTTGCTATTTCTACTTTTAACATTCGATCAAATAGTGAATTCTGTCAGTGGTTCCACTGTTAATAGACTCGTGGGGGATGTCCCGATTTACCCAGTAGACCTTCCCTACCTCCAAATGATAAGCCGTTTTATCAGGCTCGAACATGTAACATACTGACCTATCATTGGTTTGTATGGGTATATGGTATGTTTCTGTGGGGCGTGGGGTGTCAGTATGTTTGTGGACTTTTCCGCCAGGTGGAATTTTTAGAAAAAACCGGCGGTCACTGACGAAGTATGTAAAATAGTGCCGATCTTTGGCTTTGTTTTCCTTCCATGCCGCTCCCTTTAGTGCCTCTTTGAGATCACAGAGCATGCTATCGGTTATATGGGCCACATCTCTATACATTTCGTGTCCTAGTTACTAAGTAGTTCTCTCTTATATATGCCGCTGGTGGCTCTGCACTTCCAGCCACCGTTTCCCCAAGTGCCACGATTGATGCTGAATTATCCGCATTGTCATGTGTCCAGTTTGCCGTTTGCGTTCCGGTAACGCTAACTACTTTATACCCACATTGTGCCCCGCCGTATAGTGCCCCGTTTATCTCTGTATATGCTGTAGTATAGCCTGTAGTAGGGTTTGCTCCAAATCCCACGTCCGAATCACCACCAAACGAGCAATTACAGATTACCACACAATCGGCGAGTGTTGTTGCTCCTGATGTAGATGCATTTGCATCCGTTCCCGACGTTTCTGTATTGGACCCTGATGCGTTAGGTTGGCCGGTGTTGTCTGCGCTGTCTACCTCTATCGCGGTAAAGGATCCGTAGTTTGCGCTACCACCAAAATTGGCTGTAATCTGAAAACTGGCCTCTGTTGTAATATTTGACGATCGCCAATGTTGGACGCTGTATCCACCTGTTGCTGTGCCCGCTTCGTCCTCGGAGTAACTGTTCGGGGAACCTGTGACGCTATCTGTCACGCTGGTGGTGTTAAATGTTCCTGATTCCCATCCAGAAAGGGATACCTCGATGGTTGCTCCGCTGGCGGGAGTCGAACTAAATGTAACGTTTGCCGATGTTATCCCGGCGAACGATGTGGAAGGGGCTACCTGGGTTACTGATGGCATTTATAGCCCATCCTCCACAGTGTAATCAGTTAATTGGATAGCGTTCCACGCCGGAAGTCCTTCGTTTATTAAGTCAAAGGCGATTCTTACGCGGTCCGGCCTGGCAGTGCTACCCCAGCCTATTTTTATCCGACAAAACGGGTCTTCTGTGCCACCTGGACCGGTTGGTATCGCAGCTTTTCCCTCACAACGGCCTGTTGCCCACGCTACCCAAGAATTACCGTTGTCGAAACTCACCTCAATGGCCATATCAATAGAAACCCGGTTATCTTTGTCGGTGAATAGGTCGGTTGCGTCGAATGAGAATTGTATGTAAGGGGATGCGGGGTTGTAAGCAACGTCTGTGGACCGATCCACCCCGGGGTTTAACGTCCAGTTGCCTTGCCTTTCCAGTATTATTGCCATAGTAGCCTACAATATATAAAAAGCCCCGCTAGTTTCACGGGGTAAATAGGGAAGTGATATCTTAATTATAACAGGTTTTTTACTATGTTACAGTGGGTTGGTTACGGATTAATCATTGTAGGGCCTTTGTTTTCCCTGGTTGGATTCCTTTGGATTGATGTTAGGTTTGAGACTATGCCGGTTTAGTCTTGTGTTGCTGATGTAATTGGCGGCCAATGTCCTGAACCCTTTCTTGCGGCCAGGGTTATTATTTTACCGATACCCTCTAATCTTTTTTCGCTCAATTCTGCGGCTTCCTCAGGGTGCTGCACTTCCAACGCCTTTAATAGGATTATAAGTTTTTGCTTATATTTATCCAATTACCCTTTCTCCTGTTCTAATATCTGTTTCACGTATTCCGCTGAATCTGCCCAAAATGCTAGGCCGTTGTTTAGGGCTACAGTTCTCAGGAAGTCGTATTGGTCTTCCCTTGGCTTTTCTTTTGGCTTTTTTACCTCAATAACCAATGCCCTGCCATCTACCATTTGCCCTACGATATCGGCCAAGCCATCAAAGCCCATTCTTATCTTAGCCCCGCCGAATGTCTTAAATATGCCCGTATTAGTCACCATGGCCCAGGCTACTGTATTGTGTTTCACAAGTACGCCCATGATATCATTCTGAATGTCCGTTTCTTTCACAATGGGGATATCTTTAGTGACATACTTATCTATCCATTCTGCGGGGCTCAATACATTCGTTTGTTTTTTCAAGCAAAAATTCCTCTGTTCCATGTCGTTCCTGGAATGCCGCTTTCCTCGGGTGCCTGCTCACATAGTCGGGATGTGGCGGCTGTTGTTGATCGGCCATATGGTGATAATAGCAAAGCCCTATAGTCTTTTTGTGGGCTTCCTGGTCCTTGCATCCCGCAATATGGTGAATTTGTGGACTAGTGTATAACCCATTCTCCAGTTTACAGACAATGCAGCCCGCCTCCCGGATTAACTCGAATCGGCGCTTGTTTTCGGCGTTTGGCTTTTGTCCATTCATTGCTTGCACTTTCTTTTTTTGGGTTTCTTTTGTTTAAGCATTTACCAACCGTGATTTTTAGTTGCTTTAAATATCTGATTTTCTGTTTCTTCTTGTAGTTTTTCGCAATCGTCGAAATCTGGCTGCTCCCTTCGATTCCAATTAGTTCCGCCTTCAACCCCTTTGTTCAGAAGCCTCTCTTCGAAATTCTGATACAGCTCTTCCACGGTTATTTGCTCACCAACGTGAAGTGTTACGTTTCCGTTCTTTTGGAACCATTCTTTGTAGCTCATTTGTTTTCGCCTTCTGTTATTTCCCTGTATATGCACTTGATTTGGTCAAAAGTTAATATGGCGTAGGTGCTGTCAGGGAGCCAATCGCAATCCACAAATATATTGACTGCTTGCTCGGCTTTATCAACCTCAATATCGTCAATTTTTGTGTCTACCCATATACTCATTCCCTTAACCTCTGTGCATATCCGAGAAATATTCGTTAAATGGCTTCACAACAGCATCCCTCCTATCTTCATCAACTTCCCCCGTCCATTGTTTACCACAATCTATACACCCCTCTATTATCGCTATATAGGGTATGCTGTATTCTTTTATTTTATCTGTGCCACCGTACAAAATAGTGGCTATTTCTTCATGTGTGGTAGTGTTTTTGCTCTGGCAGAATGGGCATATACTCATTTCACTTTCCTCGCATATTTCCTAACCTGCTCCGCCCTAATTTAGCAATTCGATTTCGCTAATGTCGGGGGCAAATTGGTCGGTTCCAGGGTAAGGCCAATTTTCTGGGATGCAATCTACTTTAATTGATACCGAGTGTGGTGATATATAGTAATCCATTTCCTCTGGGTCATAGCATCTATCGCCACCCGGAAATTGTTTAACCACTGTTCCTATTAGGTTTGCCGCTAAAGGTCCATTGTATTTAACCCTACTGCCTATCTCTGGTAATGTTTTCATTTTCTCAGCCTCTTCACATATTTCCTTACTTTATCCGCCCTGGATTTGGGCACCCATTCACGAACCTCGATTAGGTCTTCTATCGGTACGCCGTAGTGTTCCGCCGCTTGTTGTTTTTTGGCTTGGCGGCGGAGGGTGTATCTGGAGGGGGTATTTATGGCCATTCTTTTAGCACCTTCTCAGCTTTCATTTTCGCCTCTTTTTGTGTTTCAAATGGACTGCATCGACTGCTTTGCCAAAACATATTGAAATCTTGCAGCGTGTACCCGATTGGATTACAACGCCCCCAATGGATTGGAGATATTTGAAACCGCCCACACTTGGACTCCACGTAACCTTCTTTGCTTTTACCCCATTTGATCATTTCTATCACCGAGTGTCGGCCCGCTCATATCTACTTCGCCTGGTATCTGTGATAAGGCCCAATCTTTGTATTCTTGAGAATTTAAAATCTCATCTGACGCCCGCTCTACGTGTTGAAGGCACGGCACGTCGTTTGTGCATTGAGAGCAATTATATCTATCTTTGAAACCGTTCATCTCTCTTTCCTCCGTTGGTTTTCCTTAGCTGTTGTAGTAATTATAGCAGTGTGCGCGCACAAGTCAAGGCTTTTCTCCGTACAATACAAATCTTTTGTCCGGTGGCTGAGTTAATGGGATCTCCCTCTCACCCGTCCAGTGCTCCATGTGCTCCAAATGTTCACGCATCTCGTCCACGGTGAATTTGCTGGTTTCCATGCGTCGTTGGATTAGCTCGCCTTTGAACTCTTTTATGACATAACCCCAAAATTTGGTGACCAGCATTTCATGCACGTCGATGGCCTCTATAAACACATCACACCCGTGCTCGTTAATATAATCGGCTATCTCTTGGTTCCATTTCCACATAAGGTTGTTTTGCAACAAAGACCTATTTGCTTTCCATGGCCGAAATATCAATTCCATGGGTTTATCTGACATAAGAGTTTTTATATGTCGGAAACTCTCCACTAATTGCTCATAGTTATGGATTATTGTGCGGGTTTTGTCGTCTGTCAAAACAATTGCTCCTGTTTTGTTGCCTGGTTGAATCGCTCAACCGCTGCAGCGTAGTAGTCTTTATCTATTTCACAACCTACAAACTCAAGCCCGTAATAATGGGCAGCTATGGCGCTGGAGCCGCTGCCTAAGTGGGTGTCAAGTATGCGTTGGCCGGGTTTAGCGTAATTGTGGTAAATCCAGTCATAGAGTTTTACGGGTTTTTGGTTTGGGTGTATTTTTAATTCATTATTGTTTTTGTTCCCCCCATAACCTTGGATCATTCCTTGCCATTGGAAAACAAATCGCCTCACTGCTGTCTTGAAGCTAGTATATGCGAGTTCACAATCAGCGAAATCGTTCTCGCCATTAAGTTTATCCCATACCAGCCAGCAAGAAGACCCAGCATCAAATAAACTGGCTAAATGATTACCGCCCCATATAATTTGGTTGGTTGATACCCTTTTTAATTCTAAAAAATATTCCTTATCTGGCTTAAATTGATCATATCTGGCGTTTCCTTTATAGCTATTAGCCTTCGCTAATACTGACCTGGTATGGTTGTTCCTGCCGTCCTGTTTTATCCCATACGGCGGATCAACCACAGCCAAATCGAAAGCATTATCCGGCTGACTGGCCATGTACTCCATACAATCGGTGTTTAATAGCTCTATCATTTCCTCGTAACCTCTTCCAATTTCGCGTCAAATTGCTTTATCGTCACACCGATGGCTTTGTATAGCCATTATCTCCACTAGTGAGTCAGTCCAATTTATATATTTAGACGGATCTACTCTAGCTATAATCATTGCATTATCATGCAGCTCGACATACCAGCTACTTATGTTTATTTCTGGTTTCTTTGCATATACTAAAACCTCGCCATCTTCGTCCATCGCCGCATATTTCGCCCACTTAGGTATAATTACGCTTAATTCCCTTAATCCTTTGACCAATCCTGTCAGTGCCCTCATTGTCTTATTCCTCTATGATTATTCGTAGGTTATCTATTTCCTCTTCCGTTTTTTGATAAGGTGCCCATTTTTTAATAAAAGCCTGGTGATAGCTATTGTAATCAAACACTTTCGCCGCTTCTTTGTCAAAATCATTCACTTTATCTATTGGCAGTATGTAATACATTGCGGCATTAATGAACCAGGGCACTACTTTTAACCTACCTTCTTTTGCTTTTGGCATCACCAAACTCCCAGTCTCTAAATAAATCCTTGATTAGTTCCACAGCGATACTCATTGTCGCCATGGCCAGCAACATAAATATAATTACTGCAACAAATGCACTGGGAGTAGCAATATACAAACAATAACCAATAAAACATCTAACATCACTCTATCCTCTCCAGTTTCTACGCATCCAGTTTTTTTGTATCCGGTAAATCGTCTGGGCGCTTACGTTGTATTTGGGGGCTATACTGGCTGGGGTTATGCCTCTCCCCTCGATTATGACCAGGGCCAGCTTTTTACGTTTCTCTGCTATAGACCTTTGTTGCTCTTCCACGGAATCCTCTAGTTTTCGGCGCATCCTCTGCAATTGGCGTTTACGCTCAAACTGTTTCTCGATTCTACGGACGTCCTTATCCGATAAGATTCGGGTGCCTTTCCTCATAGCTCGCCGCTCGCGTATTTAAATGCGGTTTGCTCGGATATTCCAAATTCCTTGGCTATATCGCTGTATCTTAAAGATTTCCCTTCAATAATTAGCCGGGTCAATTCTTCTCGCAATTCGTTTTTTCGTTTAGAGACGTAGGCCTTTCTGTTAAGTTTTCGCTTTAGTTTCGCTTTGGTTTCTGGTGTCATTTTAGAGACCTCTCTTTAAACCTCTTCATGAGTGTGGGGAAAGCTTTTTTGCATTTAGCGTTGAGCTGTTCCAGTGTGTCCCCCGGTTGATAGAGCCCCATTTTTTCTAATCCGTCGGCTACTTCCTTGCGGTTCCTGGCGCGGTATTTCTTTTCACAGTTAGGGCAAAGGGTAAACCGGCGTTTGACTTCGCTAGGACACCATAAGCACGTGATTAAACTTGCCTTATGAGCCTCCTGTGTGCTCGCTATCTCATCCGCCCAGCTTCCCGCGTTAAACCACACGGCTACGCCTTTAGGCCTGTGTAGCTTCTCCCCGGCCTTCTGACGGGCGATTCTGTCCTTTTCTTGGGCGTCTGCGGCTAATACCATCATTTTAATAAAATCATCTTTCTGTTTGTCAGAGTACTTGGCGGTTTTTCTTTTCCATGCCTTATCTAAGGTTTCTGCCCCTTCTCTCCAGGCAAAGGCTGTATAATGGTTCTTTGGCTTCGCTTTCTCGTAAAGCCGGTAGATGTAATTATCTGAGAATTCGAATTTGATGGCCATTAATCCTCCGCTTTAGGTGCTGATGGGTAGTTGAACTCCATTATCCAGTAAATATCCGGGAATTCTGGCAGTATTTCTTCCAGTTCAAGAGTATAATCATTGTTGGTTAATTCTTCGCCAGAATATTCCATTAGGCCTAGAACCCGCTTATCGAGCTTACTGTAAACGAAATAGCTCTCACCTATGGATAACTGCTCTTCACTGGTTAGTTGTTGCCAGTCTGAGGGGTTGTATGTAATCATCGGTTTGGCTCGTGTGGGTATTTACAGTTTGCTTTGTGAGTTATGGCCATCTCAGCAGACCACGGCCTTCTAGAGATAAAAATGTATTCGTGGCCGTCAATCTCTACAATTCTATACGTTTTTTCTGGATGCAAATCGTTCTCACTCCTACCACCGCACCCACTGATTGTTAATATGCAAAATATTATAAGTCCCATTTGCTTTATCATTTCTCTTTCTCCTGTTTAATTTAGAGACAATCTATAAGTCCTGAACCTTTGTTAACGATATAAGTTTATCCGCTATGAATGCCGCTAATTCGGATATAGTTTTATCGTCTGTAAGATTGATTATGGCAACTGCTGTTGCTGCTACTTCCTCCAATAGTTCTTGCTCTGATTCAGTCATTCTGCTAACTCTAACTGCATTGATGTGGTTAGTTGTTGCCAGTCTGAGGGGTTGTATGTAATCATTTTTCGGGCCTCAATCGCTGAGCCTCAAGAATTGGAACACCTGCCTCAGTAGGTAAATAGATAATCTGGCCGTTTTCAATTTCATCCAGTTTTTCAATAAACAACCAGCGCAAATACCCTTCAGGTCCACCAAGGGATTCGGCTACAATTCTATTGGCTTCCGCTGCGCCCTTTGCTCGCTCTACTTCTGCCTGAGCCCAATACTTCGCAGACTCTTGTTTTGCCATGGCTTCGTTAATCAATATCTTTCTGTTTTGCTCGGCTCTTGCTAGTTCTGCCTCACCGCTTAACCCTTGTTCCCAAACGTTATACAAAGGACAACCACCCATGCCAATAATCACTAATACTAAAGCCCCTCCAGTAATATCCCTGAAAAGCCTAAAGGTTGGTTCACCGTCGTCAAAATATTTACTCATTTCTCTCTCTCCTCTGTTTGATTTAGAGACAATCCAAAAATAGTTAACCAATCTCAGTCTTGATTCTGTTCTTGTATTCATTCCAATTTTCACTTGGCCTTGCTTGAATTCCATATTGTTTACCAAGGTTTTCCCATGCTTTGTCATCATTCCAAAAAGGAAATTTAATACTATTGTTATTCTTTGTTATTCTATTGTTATTAGGGTTAACGTGCTTTACCCCCTTTGTCGATGAGTTTAACCCCCTTTGTAAAGCAGCTTTACCCCCTTTGTCGGCTAGGTGGTAAACGTCCTTTACTACCTTTTCAGGTATTGAGACTAAATAAGTATTGTGTAATTGCTCTCCACCCTGGCTTGTATGGACACGTTTCCCTTTGATTAGAAACCCTTCATCAACCAGCACGTCAATGTATTTTAATATTGTCGGCCTGGTTAATTTTGTCTCATGTTCAATCCGCTTTAAGGATGGCCAAGCCATGTCATTTTCTGCATTCATAAAAGTTCCCAAGTAAAACGCTATGTATTTTGCATTCGCCGGCAAGTCCGCTTTCTTGATAACTTGTTCCCAGTTAAAAACTGTATAGTCCATAAAAAAACCGCTATTGATGGTGAGCCGGGGACCAACCCGGAAAGCGCGCCTAGAGTGACACTCTCACCGTCAATAACGGTCTTTCTCTAGGCTGTTGTAGTCAGGTGGTTAGGCTGACAAGTAAATTTTCCACTGAAAGATTTCTCTCCAAACAACCTACTATCTAAATACTCTAAGCTGGCCGTGGTAACTGTTTGATTAATGGCGGTTAAGAGGATTTGAACCCCATCCCCAGCCTTGCTATTAATATACGCTCAACCGGCTAGGGACTGGCATATCTCAGGCGGGCATTCCCAGGCAAATTAGTTTCCATGTTTGCATCTAATCCCGCTATTAACCGCCATTAATCAAACTTGGCTTGAACTTTACAATCGGGTAATTTAGAATATTCGCAGGTGTTGAAGCTTGATACGGTATTCTCGTTACCTGTCTTGTAAGGCTCTGATCAGCCGTTACGCTATTAAGATTACGCCCCTTGGAGCAGTTCTTCAAGGGGTGAGTCTAAATAAAATTTAACCTCTTCTTCAGTCAAATAATATGAAAGTACTTTCCTGAAAGCGTCTCTATATAAAATATCCTTATGTTCCGGGTTCCTTTTATCGTCTAAGCGTCTGTACTTTTCTAAGAGATCCGCCACAGTTATATTGCATACCATATCATGATCTATTTTTAGATTTACCCTAGTAGCCTCACGTAATTCTCTATACGTCCTCAACAGTTGAGTATCTCTCTCAAAGCTCATCACTCTCTCCTAGGCCTCTTGGCTCTCTGGGTTATAGTACTGACACCCATTAATAAAATGATCCCCAACCACGTCGGCTTTTGTGGTGTCACAATAACCAAATCCTTCGGAAAACAAGTCTTTATGGTATGACTTGCACTTACCACATTTCTCTTTAGATGCCATTGCCCCTAAAAATGCCCCAATCCCATGAAGCAATACTTGTTCAGGTGGGTCAAATTGATTGCAATTCAACTCTTTTGCAGTTTTCTCATAAGTCACGCCGTTAAAGTTGCCAGTAAACAACCACTCATCGTTATCATTGGTTTTTTCATAGCCATAATAAAACCCGAAGCCTTTTCCGAGTAACACAGCATAATCGTCACTTATTCCTACATCCATCACTACCTCCTATCATTCTGCCGTTTGTTAGTCTTTTACTATGTATTTACCTTCTCCCGTGGTTAGGATGAAAACCATACTTTAACTCTGCCGATTTACGCGGCACGGCCTGACCTTCCATACAAAGATGCCCGTACTGCTATCATAATCCAACGCTTGCAGTAGTTCTTCATGGTCAACTATCTTCATTGGCTTTTAACCTCTCTAGGGCTGATAAATATTTATCGCATGCTTTTGTCTGCTTTTCTGAGTCCAGGAATTGAATGGCGTGGACGTATTCCTTGGCCGCCTCTAGCGCCTCTTTGGTGCCTTTGGGTGCAACTTCCCAGTTGTCACCACTCATTATTCGTTCGCCTTTGTAAAGTATTGGATAATTGCATCCGATAAGTCTGGTTCCCCACTAAATACAATGATAAGAATCAATGCAATTATTACTGTTGCTCCTGCCTGCTCGCTCATTCCCTTACTTCCCTCACATTTCCTATATAAATTATGTGGGTAAACAGAACAAAACAACTAGCCTTCCATTTAGTTTTCTGCTCGCTCGGATATCCATCCGAATCTATGTAACACTCAGTCCATCCAAACCAGATATCACTCATCGTCTAGGGCCTCTATGTATTTTACAGCTACCCGTGCAATAGGCTGAGATGAGGATTCATCCGCATACCTTGCATCATCCTCAGAATTATAAGCATAACTATGAAGACTGGACTTAGACTCATTCACCCAAATAACCTTGGGCTTTGGTTTTATGCGGTAGTCGAAATCCACCCAATTCCAATTTGGGTTGGGCACATTCTGCCAGACGGTATCCGTCTCTCCACAATAGCCATACTGAACATCTTCACCATCCTCAAAAGCCTGCATCACTTCGATTTTTTCGCGTGTAGTCTTCATCCCATCAACTCCCTATCAGCTATAGCCGCCTTGCCTTTCTCGCTCGTACGGTCTCTTGAGAACCACGTACCGGGCTTTGTTACGGATTCAATCCATATCCTGTTAGGTAAGCCGTAAGATACCTCTACGGGCTTCTTATTGACTCTGGTGGGCTTTTTGGTGCTGCTTAGGTTGTACAGTTCGTTTGGTTTGTGTCTCATGGTACGCACATCGGGCTGCATGAAAAATAGGCCATGTCTGGGGTAAATTCGTTTGGGTCATAATCCACTATTCTTTCCTCCTCGCACCCAATGCAGGGGTAAGTTAACTCCATCCCTACAGTGTACTCTGATGGATTAATATGGTTGTGCTCGAATAACTCCAAAGCTCCTTCTGTCCATTGTTTTGGCTGAGGGATGGAAAACTCGTTAAACCACGAATCAAAAGACTTCATTTCCTCCACCCCACCCCATAAGGGAAATCTGCGTGGTCTATGTAACCTGGGCATTCTCGGTCATCCTCGGGTTCTGGTTCCGGCTGTTGTTTCTTTAACCAGGCTTCCTCGCGCTTCGACAGTGGTCGGTCGTCTTCCTGGGCTGTCTGGAAGTTTTTAAGGTCGGAGTCTTTTACAGTTGCTATCCGATATGCAGGTTCTATCCCGCCGTATAATGCTTCACCGTAGGGGTATTTTTCAGGGATGCTATAAGTTTCAGTGAGTATTTCAGCTATTCGCCCCGGTCCATACTTCTCTATGAATTCGTGGGGTGTGAGTTCTATGTAGGGCAAATCCCAACCGGACAAAGGATAATAAAATGATACCCCATATGAGGCTGCGTGAACTAGGGTTTGCTTGTCTGGCTCGTTGAGGATACCTATCACTTCCCCACATATTTCTATGATTTGCTTTCCTAGCTCTTCGCGGTTCTCGTAAGGCTCTAAATTGATTTTGCATGGTTCTATTTTCATAATCTGTCCTTTAAAAGAGGGTTGGCTTTTCGAGGGTCCAACCCTCTAGTACAGCTATATAGTCTCTTGTATATATCATTTCTGTCGATTTATCCCGGCGTGGGTTCTCCTAGTTGATGAATTCGCACCTCCTTGGTTGAGGTTGATGAAGTCCCGGCTGATTCTGCTGCCTCCTTATGCGCCGGGCCATAAGGCCATTAGGGTATAGCCCAGCTCTCGCCATAAATCGTCTTTGAAGTGGTGGCTATCCTGGTTTTATCAATCGTCACTGTCGGGCCATATTGCGCGCATATCCAGGCTGAACCCCATCTGACCACCACATCAAAAACAACTCATTTCTTTATCTTCCTATATACGATAGCTCGCTCATAACCCATTTCTTTGAGAATAAAGTCGGGGATTGGCCTGAACCCTCTGGTATAATGTCCTACTGCGCCCACTGTTAGATTCCAGCACTTTGCGGCAGTTGCCAGGGTTCCATAATCCGCCTTTATATGGGCAGATAGTTCAGCACTTAATTGTTCTGTGGTTATCGTTCGTGGCATTTATTTCTCCTTTGCTGCATATCATTATAGTAGTCATTCCGATAATTGCAATACCTTTGTATAAAAAAATTTACTACAATCGTATTGCTTTTTTATTCGATATAGGCTAGGCTGTAATCATGGACAAGAAAACAAACATAGTAGATAGAATGCTCGACAAATCACCAACCCTTTTATGTGCGGTTGGGGTGGTTTGTTTCTTTTATGCTGTGCTTATTATTATGACTGAGGTGAAGCTATGACAACCATAGACGCATACCGACGCGCTACAGACCACGAGTACCAACATGAATGGGAAGAAACGAAACAAGAGTATATTGACTCGCACCGCCACGACAGGGTTGAAAGATTTACTGAGGACCAGCTTCATGAATTAGCGCCCGGCCTCTGTACCGACCCAGTATTAAAGTTGGTGGAATTGGTCGGCAAGCGGAAAAACAATAATGTCTATGAAATTGCTCAACAAATAGGCCTTGAATTCATCAATGGGGCTTATGGTGTTGTCGATGAAGAGCTTGGAGACGAATGGGATAAATTAAGAGATAGAGGGGAACTGTAATGGAAAGTGAACTACAAATTCTAGTCGCGTTTCTCGTTTGCGTGATAGTCGGGTTAATTGGAATCCGTCAGTTATTCAAGCATGCAAGCGATTACGATATGAGAAACATGCCGACTCTAGATAAGGTGAAGAAATGCCAAAAGAAATAGCCACACAAGAAATAAACAACCCTATGCAAATTATCAGTGCTGCCGTATCTAATGGCGCTCAAGTATCTGATATGAAAGAACTATTCGAAATGCATAAGGAATGGGAAAGGAATGAGGCTACTAAAGCTTATAACGCGGCCATGGCCAATGCTCAAGCCAACATGCCAGCAATCCTCAAAACCAAAATAAACAGGCAAACGAACAGCCGATATGCAGATTTAGGCGATATTATCAAACTAATAAAGCCGGTTTACACAGACAATGGGTTTTCCCTAAGCTTTAATGAGGGCAAAGCCGATATTGATACAGAAATCAGGGTAATCGGTATCTGTAGCCATAAAGCAGGGCACAGCGAGACATTTTTCACCGACTTGCCGGTAGACGATGCAGGGATTAAAGGGAACGTAAATAAAACAGGGGTCCACGGCAAAGCCAGTACTATCTCATACGGACAGCGATACCTGACCAAAATGATATTCAATCTTGCTCTGGATGAGGAAGACGACGACGCACAAACCTCCGGCGGGCGTGCTTATAAGAAAATGTACAACGAAGAAGGCATCACTAAAGCCTGCGAAACCTACGGTCATGCTTGGTATAAGCATGCTGATGTAATATCAACCATGAAGGACCAGCTAGCCGACGATAATCTATTAGGCGCGGCAGAGGCACTGTACAGCCTACCTAACACGGAACATCAGTATCTTTTCCGGGCAGCAACCAAGGGCGGGATATTCACCCTTGAAGAAACCAAGAAAATGAGCAAAACCAGCCCGGAATGGAATGACGCAATTAAAGAGGCTGTAAAGCTCAACCCTGAAGTGGACCGCAGCATATGAAAGGCAAAGGCTACCCAATACCCGACGAAACCAGACGGCAAATAGTCCAGCTTGTATCTGGGGGCATGACAATCAAAGCGGCCTCCAAAGAAGTTGGGGTAAGTTACGACACCGGCAAGCGAGTCATGGCCAGGGATGATAGCAAAGACCTTGAACTATGGAACCTGGCCTGTTTTGGCAAAAGTTGTTAGCTGTGCCCGCTTGGCGCAAGCCACCAGCCGTCAAGCGGGCTTTTTAGTTTAGCTGGCCCGCTCACCGTATTACTTCCCTATTGGTGAGCGGGATTTTTGATTAAAGGAGTGACCCAATGAATAAAATAACGCTGCCGACAGGATATTTATTTACTGATGAATATTCAAAAGGCCAACTAGAGACATTGTCTATCGGTGACTATGGGAAACAACACAATGTTAAGGCCGACTTCCTTGGATATTATAACGAAATCAACGGCGTACCTAATACTGCCTGCATGCCATTAAGTGAAAAGTGGGTGATAACGCTAAGCACTCAATACGGGTGCGTGATGAAATGTAATTTTTGCGACGTGCCTAATGTTAAATTTAAAGGCAACGCAAGCATTGATGATTTACGTGGTCAAATTAAAAAAGCCATTGATTTGTTCCCCACCGTTGGATATACCGAGCGACTAAATATACACTTTGCCAGAATGGGTGAACCGATATTTAATAACGCGGTTTTTGAGCTATCTAAATGGCTGTCTTTGCCTTACGGTGGTAAGGCCTGGTTGAAAGAAATGGGGCTGAGAGCGGAAGTAATTCACCCAGTTCTTACTACATCACTTCCAAGGGATTTCAAAAACTTAGAGTATAGACTAAAACAGTGGTGCCAGATAAAGAACGAAATGTATAGCGGACAAGCCGGTTTACAGTTCAGCATCAATTCTACATCCGAGAACCAGAGGAATGAAATGTTTGGCGGGATGGCTTTACCTCTATCAGAATTCGCCAATATAGCCGACGAATTACCCGAGCCAATTTCACGCAAATATTGCCTAAACTTCGCCTATTCCTCTGATTATGAGATAGACGCTAGTGTAATTAAGTCCATGTTCGACCCCGATAAATTTATGTGTAAAATCACACCCATTCATAACAACACAGCATGCCGTGAGAATGGAATCAAAACAATCGGCGGCTACGACTCTTATTTACCGTACAAGAAACCGGAAGAAGACTTGAAGTCGGCTGGCTTTGATGTGTTGGTGTTCGTTCCCAGTATGGACGAAGAAGACGGGCTGGTAACTTGTGGTAATGCGGTGTTAGGTGGGAGTGAAACCAAATATAACACCGAAAAAGGAATTATTAACATAATTGGGGCTAACAATGCCCAATAACCCGATAAGAGAGTGGAACCAGAAAAACCAGATGACCGCGCCCAGCTATGAAACTATCGAGCAATGGGCCGACCTTATCGACCAGCTCCAGGGCGATTACGGTAAATTATACCACGCTGTCAACCTTATGATGGCAGAGCTAGGCGCGGAAGGTGAAATCAATACAAGACATACCAAGGTTGACCAAGTCATGGATGCACTGCACGACATAGACGGCGGGGTTTATGATGAATCCTTTTTGAAGGAGCCGCCCAAATGATTGAAACAATCCTATTAGTCAGCTTTATCAGCTTCCTATGTGGTTGGTTTGCCTGCCGTAACTCGCTGGAAAAGAAATATGAAAAGCACTTGGAAACCGCCCTGGAACGAGGGGATGACTGGCGCAATAGGTTCGAGCAACTGAGGGCTAAACAATGATTGAGCTAAGCCAGGCTGAGAAGCGAGAAACTAGGCTATTTATACGTCGCCACAATAATCCCATTGGGTATACCGTATACACGAGAAGGATAAGGCCATATAACATTTATTACTGGACCAAGGGGATGTCGACATGAAAGCTTATGACCGTGGCAGCGTAGAAGATGCCCGCAAATTAATGCCGTCAGGGACAATCGAGACTACAGTGAAAACTAAAGATAGCGAACTGGTTTTATTTACTTGTATCCCGTTAAATGATGAGGATAAGCAAGTATTTTCTGAATTCACTAACAAGGAAATACTTACTTGGTGGGGTCATGACAATTAAAGCCACTCCATTGAGCCCGGACGGTTTAACTTATCCTAGATCGGTTAAAGAGGTTCAGGAGGCGACAAACTCACAAATTTACAAGTGGAAGCATTACAACTGTAAAGGATACTTGGATTTTATTATTGATATTGCACTGACGCACGAATATGACAAGAGGTT
>Ga0180438_10001668_pt1 | contig 38761 bp, 59 predicted proteins | sample SS_ome_12_FD_132455 | JGI IMG/M metagenome (GOLD analysis project Ga0180438, IMG submission 132455) | Hypersaline lake sediment archaeal communities from the Salton Sea, California, USA - SS_3_D_2 metaG | ecosystem: Environmental > Aquatic > Non-marine Saline and Alkaline > Hypersaline >... | reverse complement strand
GGGTGACGCTCTTCCGGCCTGTCTTCTCTACATAGTAAGCATGGCATAGTGTAAACCTCTCTCTTGACCGTAGTGGCCCCCATTGGGAAAATGGAGTAGCATGGTATTGGCAAGCTCTTATCAGGGGGAGTTTGAGGGTTCCCGCCCCGCCCCTTACCCTGTTGATTCCCTCAACACGCCGGTAGTGACTCCGGCAGGCACATAAAAGGGTGTGAGTTCAAATCTTACTCCTAGCCAGCTCAACCGCGTCCTTGAATGGACTTGGTTTTCTGTCCTGCTTACTGAGAAGTCGATTATAGTTGACCCACCTACCCGCATGATACCCGAACATCCAGAACTTGTAGCCCGACAATGCTTCCCAGGCTTTTTCCTCAGCCTCTTCCATCATCATCAAGATTAAGCCCACAGTATCGTGTAAGTCAGTCATTTACTCACCTGCCACATAAAACCCGTTTGCCCCGGTGTCCCTGCTACAGAGTCCTGGGGAGCACTGGTCCAGGTGCTGCTTGCCAAAAAGGAAACCCCGACCACATTTCTGTGACGGGGTTCCAAATTGGCTGACAATGCGGCGGGAAACCGTGCCTCCAAGGAGGCCAGCCAAAGTTTGCCTAAATATCGTGTATCCCCTTTTCATTGCGCCCCAATGCTACGCCCGGAGAGACGGGATGTCAAGGCTTTTTCATCTCTCTATAAATAATCCACAGACAAAGCAATATTGTCAGTGGCCATTTCACAGCTTCAAGAAGTGCTATGATACCTTCTGCTATTTCCATTTCACACCCCCACACCTTAGCTGCCGCTCTTGCCGGATCACAGTATCCACCATATCCCGCCCAGTATCACGGCCCAGACAATAAGCCCTATGCCCATGCCCAGGAGTATCCCCCGTGCTGCGTCTAGATCGTCCTTCATCCTACCCCCCTCGGCCACAGAAGCATGACCAATGCAAGCGCAAATATGACGATTATCAAAATCCCGATTGATCTGTCATGCTTATCCAGCCATTGCTCTAGCTTCCATCTACGGTATGTCATCTGTCACCCCCCAGCATACTCACAGACAGCTTGCGCCATCGCCACCACAGGATGAGGCTCCACACACAAGCACCCAAGATCATAAATAATATAGCGCTAATCCAAGTCATAATTAATCATCCCAGTAATGCAAACAACCCTTATCGTCAGATCCTCCCCGCCAAAACTTCAAGCCTTCGGACAAATCTGACACATTCCACCATTCTTTCTCCTCCTCATCCCACGCTCTGAACTTAATCTCCCTCATCGCCCCTCCCCCCTGTAATCATGCACGTTAAGCTCGATCCGACCCGCTTTGACCTTGCACGCAGCACACCTCAACGGCGGCTTGTACCTGCTCCCGTCGGCAGCTACCGTCCGGCCCGTCCAAAATATCTCCATGGAGTGCTCACGACGACACATTGGACACCAGCATACCAGCTTTCTAGCCTTGGATCCGTATATGGACTTCCTGGGCATTAGAACATCCTTAGCTGCTGTCTCTCACGGGTTATCCTTTGGGCTGCGATCTCACAGTATTTCTCGGATATCTCTATGCCTATCCATCTACGGTTAAGGCGTTCGCAGGCTACTGCGGTCGTGCCGGAACCGATGTATGGATCCAATATGGTCTCACTATCTTCGGTGAATCCTTGCAAACACTTGCTCATAAGTCTTATCGGGGCATGGCAGGGGTGGGGGAATCTTTCTTCATTGAAGAAGTATCCTTCCCCTGGAAAACGGATATCTTCCCATAAATCAGACCACCATTTCTTTGATTTTCTGGTTGTTAAGAGACTTCTGTATTGTGGTCTCATTCCTCCCAACACTGTATTCACGGTTGCACCAACCCGTATTATGATTTGCTTGGCGTCGTTAAATACTTTCCACCATGTCAACAGCGTTTCTGTCTTGCTGCCAAGCAACATCATTGCATCGACTGTCCCTATAGTCGCCTTGAATAGTTTTATGCTATTGGAATAATCTTCCAAAGATATATTGTCATCGGAGACTTCATATTTCACTCCGACATTATATGGCGGGTCTGTAAGCACAAGGTCCACCGGCTCAAGCCCCGGCATAATCTCCAGGCAGTCCCCGTGGTATAACACCCCCAGCTCAGTCTCAAAGTATGGCTTCATTACCTACTCCCTCAAAATGGGGCGTCCCGCCGTCTTCTTCTATATCCTGAGCGATTACCTCCCTGTTTATGGCGTACGGGTTAATATGCACAGGACGCCCCACTTATACTTCCTCGATTTCAAGGTACGTGCTCGGCTCCGTATCGGAATACATCTTCTCAGCAAAAATGGAATTCACCTGAGAATCGTCACGCCAAACTATCTCGTTGCAGCAATCTTTGTAGAATTTCAGCAAGTTATCTAAATCCGGCTTGCTGGTGTGGTGGAAAGGTGCCGACTCTTTGAGCAATCCTGAATTCCTGCCCGTGCCGTAATGGCTCTTCGGCCTGGGCAAGAAGAAAGTAGCCTTGAGCTTTACAGGCCCCGTCATTACCTGGAAATCAGACCGCATACGCACCACGTCACGAATAAACAGAATCACCTTGCCCTCTTCCGTCTCCTGCTCGTTGTACGCAGTAACAAACTTCCCGCGCCTGGCGAACTTCGGACGCTTCTTGGCTATCGGCTTCCCTGCTATGCGGATGTGTAGGGGCCTCAAAACGGTATATCGTCCTCGTCATCCCACGGATTCTCGGTCATGTCGTTCTCAGGGCTTGGGGGGTCGTCACCAAGCCTGTGCAATAACTCCCGTAGCACTCCAATGGCCGAAAACCTGTCCCCCAGCGTAATCTTCCACGGCAACGACTTGTCGGCAGGTATGTTAGTGTCATTCTCCCGCGTCTGCGGGTAACACCACTGCATGAATACCATGCCCTTGTCCGTCTTGCGACAGGACACAAGAGACAGCACGCCGTTGTACTCGTCTAACGTCACGCCCTGGTTGTACTTCTCGTCGGTAAGGATGAAATCTTCAATCGCTATTCCTGGCATGTTGCCCCCTCATTTCTTAACTGCCCACCTTGCCCACTGAGACATGAACTCCATTACTTTCTCAAGACTAGCTAGCTCCGAATCGTGGAACTTTCCCTTGTGGTAATATGAGTACGACTCACAAACCATAGTCTCAGCGCTTCCAACCACACAAAGAACCGTTATCGGCGCTACAGAGGTAAGATTACGGTACATTATACGCTGTCCTGTAGTTAGTAGCCCCTTCCCCGGTTTCCATTCGAGCATAAGAGCCTTGCTGTTCATTTCAACAATGCCGTCTACGTCCCCAAAGTTTATCTTGCCCGGAAAGCACTGACTAAAAACCTCAATCTTCGGACGGCACTTGATGTTGAAACAACCCTGAGATTCACAATCCCATCTCAAGGGGTTATATCCCCTATCGGACAAAACCAAACCTTTCAAACACATGCACAAAATCAGGCGTATGATGCCCCATATAGAAAAACGCAGATCCTTGTGTCGGCGTGGCTCTTTCGCCGTCTGCCTTCTCAAACCGAATCCGCCCCTTAGTAAAACAAATGGCTGCACACACAGACTCAGCTAGATGAAACCATGCCGTGTCTGTGTAATTGTTGGTAAGGACTATACATTCATCCACAAACGGCCCCTTGTATTCTTCTACGCACTTCTCTATGAACTGTGCTATCAATGGCTGAGAATAAGGAGGATTCAGCCACACCTTGCCATGCCAAGCCTTACTCAGTCCGTCCTGCTCCTTTGTGTAATACTCACCCGCTTGCACAATCTCTTGTGCCACGTCTGAACTGGCAGGATCTAGGTCTATGTTTCCCATGACTTCACGGGCAGCGTCTATGTATATCTTCGGGGTGTACCACTCGTTTTCGCCGGTAAAGGACGTGCGGAATTGACTGTTAGGGGGGTGCAATGCACCCCCTTCTTTCTTTTGTCCGCGCTTTCTTGCCGACCTTACCGTTTCTATTGGCTTTCCCGTTTCGTCTGAAATCTGCCTCTCCGCCTCTTTCCAGCTATCTGCTGCCCCTGCGTCCTTGCGGGACTTGGCTTGTCGAAAGACAGTTATGGGACACAAAGGCAACATTCTCTCAATCTCTTCCAACTCTTCAATGCTTTCAGGACATTCCATTTCCAATCCGCCTTTCTATAAACGCCTTGATTTCACCAGCATTAATCTTGCCCCAGTCGTCCCGTAACCGCCTTTATCTGCCGCTCCAGCTCAGTCATTAACTCTTCCATGTCCGACTGCACGTTAGCTGCCTCGGCCCACTTCTTTGACGCCCTGGCGTACTGGCTTTTAAGCCACTTTAGCTTCTCTTCGTCAGTCATTTCTGTGCCACCCTCCCTGAATTGCGTAATCCGCACCGCCGTGTATCTTGAACCGGCATTCCTTCCAATTCGGATTGTCAGTATCCTTCGGCCACGCCTTGCATTTGACTATCTTTGCCCATCCATAGTCCATAGCAAGATAGAGCCTCGGTTTTGCTAACGTCTGATCCCCGCCAACCCCTGTATCGCGTCCCTTACCCCGGTTCTTTTGCAATGCAACACATGCAACGGCACCGTCCAAGTTTTTGTGAATTGCAGCTAACTGGGATGCCGCCCGAAACGCCTCCCCTTCTGGTTGTTCAAGGTAATCTATTATATTCAAGCAACCCTTCCCAGTCAGTAGCTTCTCGTGGAAGTTGTCAAAACACTGAGCGAACTCCCAATGCTTCTGCCACTCTGAACGAGAGATGTCCGTGAAATAGCTGATCCTGTCTGCGGCCTCTTCAATTCCCATCTCGGAGGATAGAAACCGGGTTCGCCACTTCTTGAAGTTATACCGCGTAACATTTAGAAGAAACCCCGTCTTGCCAGCATTCGGCGCGCCTGCAACCGCTATGATGTTTCCCGGCATTATCCTGACCATCTGATGCAATCCTAAAGGCAACCATAACGATTCATCTTCCTCTTGAGCATTCGTCAAACTCTGAAACTCAAGCGTGCGGTCAACACGCCGGTATTCTCCGCGTCTTTCGCCCACTCGCTCGATGATTCCGTCTTCACAAAGACGCCCAAGGATAACCGCCGCCTTCTTTTTGTTGTCAGATGTTGTTAAATTCAAAGAATTGTATACAAATGTTGTTGAAAAGTTGCCAAATGTTGTTAGAACCCACTCTCGGATCTCTTCGGTAAGTCCGATATCGCGTTTTTTGGCCCTGTCTAAAGCAGACTGAATCTTGATGGGAATCTCCGCAGCATCAAACGGCGGATTGCAATTTGCCGCTAAGATTTCCAAACAATTCTGGGCGTTTGCTGAGTTCATACCGCCTTTTATCAGACAGTTCGCTGTATGAAAAAGCGCCTCGTCCCGCCCCCCGGCCTCAAATAGAATGTTGTCAGATGTTGTCAGATGTTGTTGGTTGTTGTCGCGATTTTCGGCAGACCCCTCTCTAGAAGTACTAGAACTATTAAGAGCATTGCTACTCTGTTCAAGGACTGCGAAAAGAATCTCCGGCATGGAGGCTAATTCCGTCTTCCAAAGTTGAAGCCCCTGCATCCAGCGATATTTCATGCCAGTGCCGTTCTCGCTTGGCGGGATAACAACGTATCCGCCCTCAGTGCGAATATCAGTTCCCTCAGCAACCCGTGCCTTGTTGACAAGCCCTTCTTCAAACTTGAAAAAGTAATGCCATCCTCCGCCGGGAGTCCGAGTTGCAGGAGTAACCATGCTATCTGGGAAAAAGTTCTCTACAAGATTTTCGTGGCCCGCTTCGGTATCCACATCCAGCACCATGACGCCAGAAAGCTGTCCAGTAATGAGAGCGACATTGGCCGTAGGCCAAGTGCGCCACCACTCTTTAATCTCTTCGTGCGTGGGGAGCTCTTTTTGATACTTCGCCCAGCGTACATATGGCCTTTTGTTCGGTCTTGTGGGAATAACCGGGTAGCCGTGCTCTATGAACCATTTGGCCGTCTTGAAGGTATCAGAAGGGGAAGTCGTCGGATTCGTCTGGTTTGTCATCTCGGATCTTTTCCTTCTCTACATGCTTGCTGATAACTTCCACGGCAGCTCGGCGGAAGTCCTCTTTTATCTCATCGTCGGAAAATTCAAGAATGTTTGCCCACTTCGTCTCTCCGTCTTCTTTGTAAGGCCTGCCGGGAAATCCGATCCACGCACGGCCGTTCTTCTGGTGAACAGTACAACCCTTGATAACAAGGTGCAGTTCTATGATTTCCAGGTCGCAAAACGCTTGCAACGTGTTCTTCTCATAGCGCCGGAAATCCCGCAACAGGATCTTCATGGGGCCTCCTTCGGATTGAAGTCACTTCCGGTGAACTTGCTCGTATGTTTGGCAGATAAAACGATGCAGATGTCGCCCTGGTTGCTTCTTGCCTTGCACCAATAACCTAACATACCGCCCAGTAATGCCGAGAACTTGTCCCGCCTCATCATATCCACCGTAATGCTTAATTAGCTGATTTACTTTTCTTTTAACGCTGCTCAGTTTCATGGAACCTATTTTATTTGAATACTTTTCATTTGTCAAGAACAAAGTTTTGTGAAAAAAGTTCATATTAGGGCTTGACACCCCCCCCCACTATGCTAATATGGGGTCAAACGAAAGGGGGAAGCATGGACAACATGGAGATATGGAGAAAGCTTAGCCGCCCGCCGAAAGAGCGGCTAAAGCAGATACGCGGTGGAAGACTCAGCGGGATGACGGACGTGAATCCGCAGTGGCGGTATCAGGCCATGACTGAGCAGTTCGGGCCGGTGGGCGTGGGCTGGAAGTACGAGATAGTCCGCCTGTGGAATGAACATGCAAGCGAAGGGCAGTTGTTTGCCTTTGCTCAAATCAATCTATATTGGTCTGACTCTGGCGGTGATGAGTGGAGCGAGGCTGTCCCCGGCATAGGCGGGTCCATGCTGCTGCAGACTGAAAAGAAGGGCAAACCCGAAGAGTACCTACACGCCAACGATGAAGGCTACAAGATGGCCGTGACAGACGCCTTATCAGTAGCCATGAAAGCCTTGGGCGTAGCTGCCGACATCTACGCAGGGCTGTGGGACGGCTCTAAATACCGAGATTCGCCCGAAACGCAGGCTCGCACATTCCAGGGGCATCGTCCTGCCTACAACCGGCCGCCTGATAATCCTGAACCCACGCCAGCCCTAAAAAAGGAAATCGTTGAGAAAGGCGGCACGCTGGGCCTTGACAAGGACAGCACCGTGGCACTTGTCAACTGGTACAAATCGGGCGAAAAGCTTACCATGGCGGAAGGGATAGCCCTGTTGGAAGACATGGCGACACAGTACGCACTCTATGTGGACAGCATAGACGGGGGCGTACAGACATAAGGGCCAAACAGAGATAGAATTTTCTTGCCGATAACTAATAGGGGCAAAATGACAACACAAGAGAAAATATCACCACTCAAGGCTATCAGATTGAACTGCCTGGAATGCTCCGGGGGGTCGTCTGCCGAAGTGAAGCTGTGCGTTATCCCGAAGTGTCCGTTGTATCCCTTTCGATTCGGCAAGAATCCCTATCTGAAGCGCAGCTTAACCGATAAGCAACGCGACGAAATGCGGCATAGGTTTATCCATAATATAGGCAAGGCCAATGACTCCGACTGAAATTCAACGCGGATTACAAGTAACCAACCGGAAGCTGGAAGCGAAGACAGAAGAGCTGCCGAAACTGGTCGAAGCCGCTGCCCAGGCAAAACGTGATTTCCAGGTCGCCAAGGCGCAAAAGGTGTTGGAATACAAGCTCGACGGCATGAGCGTCACCCTGATTCTCGACCTTGCAAAAGGCGATAAGGCTGTGGCGGATTTGGAGTTTAAATGGGCCGTAGCGGAAGGGGTGAGTAGGGCATGCGGGGAGCGGATAAAAGACCTCAGAGAGTCGATTGGTTCCTACCGTTCCCTGTTAAGCTACAAGAAAACAGAAATGGAGATGACCCCGACGGACGGGCTGCCATGAAAGTAAAGCGACTCAAAGGCGACGCCCTTAGAAAGCTACAGCAGCAAGTTCTGGAGCGGGACGAGCACCGCTGTGTTGTGTGCTGGACATGGACAGAGGCGCCGCCGCATCATATTATCTACAAATCACAGGGCGGCAGGGACGTAGCGGAGAATCTGATAACACTTTGCCGTGCGTGCCATACGCAACTACACGACGGGGGCGCTCACCCGATAATAGCGCACATCAGGAGCGATATTGGCGCTAAGACGGTACTTGAGTACATATTTCGAGGGATGTTAGCTACCCCACACGTCTAGCACGGTGGGCGTGGCATCACATAGCCGGGGGCATTCCCCGGACTCCACAAATAAAATGAAGGCTGTCACAGGGGTGCTCAGGCCAGGTTCTTTGATAGCGTGGGTGGGCCGAGCAGGGGAGAGTAACTAGGTGCTCATCTGTGGTGCGGGAAGCAACTAAATTTCCTAAGTTGCTGGTAGGCTCACCCACTCATAACGTGGACAGGTGTATAGCCCATATACAGGGAGATTAGTCGGCGGTAGCAATACGTCATGCCCGCCGGAAACCCGCAGGGGTGACGAGGGTACTCCCCCTGTCCACACGCAAACACGGGCGGGGGCATCTCATAGGCGCTGATGCGCCGGTGGGTAGCCAGGGGGCTATCGGCCCCCGCCCTTACAGCACGGCCCGGATGGTGTAACGGCAGCACGGGGGCAATAATCCCAAGCGCCCGTTCGACTCGGGCACCGGGCCACACAGCATGGAGGATAATATGCAAGTACGAGTGTACGGAGATGGCCCATACAGGGATGAAGGCGGCGATTATCGTCTACAAGAAGAGACTGTTCCGTTATGGGTACGGTCAGCGCAAAGGCATTGCGGAGGATGTCGCAACAACTTCTATAATGGCCGGGCAAACATAAGCGGGACGCATTGCTGGTCGCTGAATAAGTCTTATGCAAAGCGCAAGACACGGCCAAAATGCTATCACTAACCACACAGCACGGGCAGGCCGAGGGTCGGACCTGGAGCCGACAGGCACTTAGGGGCGCTTGGCGTTGCGTGGCGGAAGTAAGTAGGCCTGCCCGGAAAGGAGACAACATGTCGTTTTATGAAGTAACGTTTATGAACTTCCAAGAGCAAGATGATACACTATACTGCCACATCGGACCTCCAAACTGTGACCCGGCAAGTATTCATGTAAGCATCAATTCATCGCCCTCGAATCGGTTTGGACGTGGTGGAATCACATTGCATCTTAGCGAGAGGAGGTTGATTGCCCTGAAAAACAGCATGATAGGAGCATACGAGAAATACAAACGCGCAAAGAAGGAGATAAAATGTCAGACACAAGGCACCGAATAAAGATGTTATTAGCTGACTTCTCGGGCGTGGCTATGGGAAGCTCGTATGAGGATCAGTCAGACATGGACCTGCAGGTAAATCTGCTGGAGTACCAGTCAGACATGGACCTGCTGGTAAATCTGCTGGAGGACGTGTGCGACTCGGTAAAACATCTCGAAAAACACGAGCACACGCTCTCCCCTATACCTATCATAAGGGGGGAAGCAAAGACGGGAAATTAGCTCTTTATACCCACCTTGCCCAGGTTATTAATCCCCAGCACGTCCAGTATCTTGAGCAGCACGTCTACCACGGCGTTATCAGCTTGCGTCGGGGTCAGACGTGCTATCACGCTCGCGATCGCTACGATGTACGCTATCACCGTTGCTACACTTGTCCAGTTTGCTATGATCCAGTCCATCGTCATGTCTCCTTTGCCGGTAGTCCTTCAGGGATAAATACTTCCGCGTCATCGCGTCAAACTCGTATTTATTGCTTTTGCTCAAGCCGGTCGATCTTGCTGTCGTGTTTCTCATCGGCCTTGGTGGACCGGCTGATTTCTGTCGTAAGCCGCTCTTGCATATTAGCGATATGCACTGCCTGTACACTGATCGCGGTATTGAGCTTATTGAGTGTATCACTGACCGCATCCATCTTGGACATAAGCTGCTGCCCGGTCAAGGCGATGATCGCAACAATAATAGATTCTATAATAAACCTGGGCGTAAGGAGTTTTTCCACCTTGTCCTTCGCTGTCTCGGTTTCTGGGGTTTCGTTATCTATCTCCCCTTCCATGGTGCAATCTCCGTGCCAGGGTGTAAATACCCGAAATTACTTATTCCAGCCCTACAAACTGTGTATTTTTGTTACGGCTCAAGTTTAGACTTAAGCGTGAAAGTGTGTACTTATGCCTTGATTGTCGGGTCAAAGTCTATGTGGATAGATCCTTCGTCAATAACCACTTCAGCGTCTCCTGTATCGCCTATATAGGTCCAAGTGCCCTGTCCGAGCGTAACAGAATTATTTCTAATATCAGAGTTGCCAGATATCTTAACTTCACCAGCAGATATCTCATCACCCATAATGAACATGATGTCATTTCCAGCATTATTATTATCAAGAAATACTGCATTGTCCCGAACAACCAAGTTGCTATAATCGTTTGTTTGTAGTTCTATAAACTCATTCAGGAACGTACCCGTGTTGCCCCTGATAAGCATCTCCCCATCTGCTTCCACATCCGCAAAGAACTGGACAAACTGCTCCGCTGCCTGCAATCGGAGTTCGTTTGCAGTCTTATATGCCGGGGTTCTGGAAAGCGCATTGCGCTCGGCCCTATTGTTAGTTATGCGCATCTTTTCGCCATCCGTGACACTAATGCACCGTTTCATGGGACCGATAAAGATATTGCCGTCAATATCTATATTTGCTCCCCTGGACAAGATGCCAACTCGCACATACTCTGTAATGTTATTCTTGAACCGGATAAACTCAGCAGTGCCATGGGTTCCAAACCCGCTAGAATCATCATACAAAGCATCAGACCCCCCAGAATCTAGGCCTACAGCGCTGGCATAACAACCTTGCACAAGTCCAACCCTTGAAGGATTATTGCCCGAAAAGTCCACCCCACGGCGACATGCCACGAAGTTACTCTTATCCACTATCATGTGCGTACATTGCGTGAACTGAACTCCATATCCAAACGATACTCGGTTAATGCCGTTCGCGGTACACTCAGTAATGATAACATCATAGCATAGCTGGATGCTATATCCGGTTGTGGCAGAATTTGTAACGTCGCAATTTCTGATCCGCACATTCTCTGCCATTTTGATAGCCAGACCCCCTATCAAGGTGTTGGCAGGATAGGATATGTTCATGTCTTCCAGCACGACCTCAATAGGGTTGTAGGTAGTAACGGTGACTGTTTCTTCCGATACGTCATAGGAATCAAATAGCAGCGCCTCAACCGTAATCGTGGTTCCGTCCACTTTGTTTATCCTGTGAAGCTCTCCTTTCGTCTGACCCGTTCTAAGATCATAATACCAGTCATCGTCTGAGTCCAAGAGCATAAGCTGACCTGCGGCCATGTTCGTAGCAGACGTAACCGCAACCTCCGGCTGGTTCATGGACGTATCGCCGGAAACAGTCGTGGACACGGCAGTAGCAGCACCTTGAAATGTAACTGCAGTATAAGCCCCCTGAGGCGCAATAGTGAACCTCTGCCCATTATCCGACATAACCCTGATATCAGAGCTTGTAACCGTGATTGCAGACTCTATGTTATAGGTTAAGCCGCCCCTAAACATGACAGACCCAGAGGACGAAAACGCATAATTTATAGCATCTCTGTCGTCCGTTGATCCATCGGCTACGGCCCCCCACCATTCAGGACGTGCGTAAATGTCCGTGCCGAAAGTAATGGTTCCCGACCCGGAAAAGACCTGATACGGACCAGCCTCAAAGGGGCCATTGATCGTGATCGTACCCCCAGTCGTAGCCAGAACACTTCCCTGTATGACCTCAATGCTAAGAGTCGTTGGTACAGTTACAGTACTAGCTACGTCTGAGTCGGTATCTAGAACTAGCCGGGTTTCTGCCGTACCTATCCTTGAAACTGCATCGGCAAAGTCTTCAAAAGAAGACAGCAAGGCAATCGGCATCTTAGATACTACCAACTGTCTTCCGCTGGAACTAGGCCGGGTAAACGTCGCCTCACCCCCATTAAACCAGTGTATATCTTCCGTACCTATTAAACCCTTGGTTACTGTAGCCATTAGCCCACCTTTAGTTCGTGTATAATCGTGCCGTTAGTGTCCTTGACTTGTACGACCCCGAAGACTACGGTGCTGTCTGTCTTTACGTCCTGGTCCAAGGATACGTCTGCCTCTACCGTCATGGTCCTGTCCCCGTCACCAGGGTTAATCGTGAAGTTGCGATTAGCACTAAGCGTAGACGTTGTGCGCATTCTCATGTTATACGCTTCTGATGCGTCCAGAATACCTATCCGCTCCATCTGGTCTATCGTAGTGCCTGAGATAGAAGCACTGGTTATTGTCGGTGCTGACAGTGTAGGAGCTTGTGTGACCGTGGCCTCTTTTGTTGTGGCACTTACCTCAAGCACCCCGTCTGCCGTGGCCTCTGGGAACTCAAATACGTTGCTGTAGAACTTCGGGTTATCCCTAAGCCCCTCAAGCCTGTCCAGCCTGTCCGCTATCTGGGCAAGGTTGAAGTTAAGGTTCTGTATAGCCTCCTCAAGGGAGTTAGCGTGTACCTGATAATGTTCTCGTATTTCTGCCATTATTGCTTCGGGATGTTCATTAGGTCTATGGTTTCTGCTGCGTTGGGCGGCTTCTTCTCTTTTTTCTTTCTCAGCCTTGGCCCTCTTACAGCAACCTTACCTATGGATCGCGCAAATTCCGTGAGAATACGCTTGCCGCTATCAGACAGTAAGGCCCAGGCAGACATGGCCCCAAATCCTTCGATTGCAGGGATAGCCATCCATGTACCGACCCCTGCTGCTGCCATACCGGACGCTACTGCCGGGCCTACGGTTGCACGGCCCATGCCGAATGCTGACATGCCCGTTTCATATGCTTCAAATTCTTTTGCCACGGCATCATAGTGCTTGACTTCCTGCATGAACTTCTGGAATATCTCTGGACCGAGGACGGCTTCTATGTTGCGACTGTCCCTCATTACATTGTCCACGAAAAGCAATGGACGGAATTGCGCTTTGGCGGAAACCTCTGAGCGACTAATAGCCGACTCATAATAATCCCGTATCCAGTGATACCGCAAGTTCTCCCACATCTTAGCGCCCTCAGACGTTTCACGTAGAACATCTCGAATGCGGGTAAGCTCTGCTACCTGCCCCCGTTGAAACATCCTGTCTACGGCTTCGCCTGGAAACTGTTCATAATACTTGCCTACATACTGACGAAGATCCTGTATGATATTCTTAACCGCAGGGGTTTTCTTGAGAAACTCCTGAACCTCTCCGTATATCTTGTCGGCAGTCTGTCGTGCCTCCTTAGCGCCAGGGATATGCCATACCTGTCCTGCCATGAATGAGCCAAGGTTGACCTCTGGTGCCCACATATCAATGTCGTCTACAAGCAATTCCTTCAACTTCAGTTTTGCATCATTAGCTGCCTTTGTGCCCTGCTCAAACTTGCCCCAAATATTGCTAAGGATAAGCCGTAGGTCGTAAGCGTTAGTATACCCTTCCCGCAAGATGTCCGTGACTGCTTCTGCTGCGGCTATCTTTCTGTCGCTGCCCTTAAAGCCTAACCATGTAACCATCTTGCTTACATCGCCGCCGAAGCGTGTCTGAACTAGGTCTTTCAGGAAACTATGCGTCCCTACCATGGTTAGGTTCGGGCCATAACGATCTGCCGCCCTTTCAACTGCATCATTAAAGGGCTTATACGCTCTATTGAAATCAGACAGGTTCTTGAAGAACCCGCCCATTTCTAGACCTAGCGGCACCTTTGCCATCGGAATATCAGGGGCTAAGGACTGTACGAAGTTTTGCCCTCGGAGAAACGTGCGATTCATAAGGCGACTGCGCAAGGCTTGTGCAGTCATATGCCCCGTGATGGTCATGGACCGTAAACCCTTAGCCGCAAGGTTTAGCACCGGCTTACCAGCGGCTCCGATAGGGGCCATGGCAAACTCTCCCCCCGCGCCGTATGCCATCTGCTCAGTTATGTCTCCAACATCTAATCCTTCTCCTGTCACTACCTGACCTGCGGTTTCTCCTAAGCCCGAACCCGCAGCGGACTTACCCGCTCTAAACAACAGGTTCAGCGCCTTTGTTCCCAACTTTGCTCCCTTAACCGCCCGACCCCCAGGGAGCATAGACGCCGCAATGTCGCCAGCTATGGGGGCAAGCTCGCGCACAAACTCTTTGCCGCCAATAGGAGCGCCTGGAATCTTCTGAGCCTCCTCGGTTAGCACCTGCCCTGCCGTTGGCCCACGAGGTATAATCTCTCCCTCCTCGGTTATCCTACCCCTTGAAAAAAGCTCTTCAAAGGCCGCAACCCTGTCTGGAGGTAGTTTGCCCCTCTTGTATAACTCGGCCATTGCCGCCATCTTTTCTGCTGCGGTCGGCATTTAGTCCCCCAATATTTGAAGCAACTCTTCGTCAGTCTTTCCTGACATATCTTCTGTGGGTTTCCCCGGTGCCAGAGCCTTTCTGAACATATCCCGTGGCAAGGTCTGAGTCTCGATCATAAGTGTTTTTTTGTTCTCGTAGTGGTCTATAATAGTATCCATCTGAGAGAGAAAGTCAGCAAAAGATCTTGCCTCACTAGGAAACATCCTCTTGAATGCTTGCTTTTCTGTCTGAGTAAAGGCAGCACCGAACTTCTCATGCCGTTCTATTGCTTTCAAGCCATTAAATAGCATGGACCATGATGCGTAATCAGGATCGCTTAAGCTTGGGAATATCCCCGATAGAGAAAGCTCCCCACGTTCCTGAAGCCCCGATAAGCCTACATAACTTTCCTGCGCGTTCTCCCGTATAATACGCAACTCATCTATAAGAAGCTGTGTGGTAGATACTTTCTCTCGTATAGCAGTAGGCAGTTGCTTCGGTTTTCTAACACCAGGAGAAGGCTCTGTCTCCATGGGAGGAATATCGCCATACTTCGGCAGATAATACGTCTTCGTGCTACCGTCAGGCATCTTCACATCTTCTGCCACCCACTCGGTAAAGCCCCTGAGATATGCCTGTTCTTGCAAATCGTTTCTGCGCTTCATTTCCGAGATGCGCAGAAGAGCTTCTTCTCGTAGCTGGCTACCTCTTCTTTCCTGCTGCTCAAGCCTACCGGCACCTAGCAAGTCTAAGCCTGAGACTTCGCCTGCCACGGCCCTCTGCATAGGAGACATGCTGCCACCTTGACCCTGAGCACCGCCTATCATCTGCGGAAAGGCCATCTGGAACATCATAGACTGAAGCGACTGTTCCTGCTCCTGAGCCTTAGACTTAGCCTGGAGCGTCTTTATCTGAGCGTCCAGAAGAGCCTTTTGCTGCGAGGCTTGCTGCCCCTGAGCAAAGCCCTGCATAAGACCGCCCATTAAGTTCATTAATCCTTCGGCCATGATTGACTCCTATGCTGAGAAAAAGTCTGGGTATATCGTTGAGCCTCTTCCCCCAGGCATCATCGTATTGATTCCAAGAGGAGGAGTCAGTGCTTGTGTAGCAGTGCCCCCACCTGCGCCCATAAGCTGCTGTGCAAGCAAGAACCCTAGCCCCTGCCCTAGCCCTCCGAGGGCTTGAGCAGACCTTGCACTCTCCTGAGCGGCAAGATTAGCCTGCATACCGGCAAGACCCCCGGCAGCACCCAACCCTGATATGGCCTGCTGCGGCGCACCGGATACCATGCCGTACAGCTTATCGAAGAAGTCCTGAGCTATGTTAGATTCCATCCCTGCAAGACCAAGTGCCTTCTGAGCCGATGCTTCTCCTAGAGCCTCCAGTAACCCCCCGCCCTGTGGTAACGTAGCCCTGATTTCGTCTGTCGCGGTAGCGAATTGACGCTCTAAAGCGCCCTTCCCATACCTATACATAGGGCTAGCTGATGGATCTACGCTGAACACCTCCCTGGCACCTCCTGGAGTGGTCTGGGCACCTCCTGGCGACATTGTACCGGGTGCTTGTGCGGAAGGTTGCGGCTGAGCATACTGTCCTGTATACAGCCCTGGAGGTATGCCCCCCTGAGCATTGGCAAGCTCTGGTATCAAGCCGAGTAGCTTGTCGGGTAATGCTTCAGTCTCAGCACCCGTAAACACCGGCCCCTGGTCTATGGGAGGCATTCCAAGAAAAGCCCTGAACCTCCCGATAAGGTCTTGCTCTAAGGGTTGAAGCTGCTCATAGCGCTCAGTGGCTATCCTTGCCAGAGCGTCCGTCAGCGGGTCTATACGTCCCGCCGCTTGTGATGCTCTGCTGCTTGCTCGCTCAGAGCCTAAGAAGCCCAGAAGTGCTGAACCGCCTATTGCTATCGGTAACCAAGGAATCGGCATAGTTCCCCCTATTCTGCTTCGGCTGCGTAGATAGACACGGGTCCAGAGCCGTTAATCCTAATACTGGCCCTTCTGCCGTTGCCCGTGGCTACAAGCCGCCGTTTTGTTGTCCTGTTGCCTGTTATCGTGTGCGTCTGATGCGCAGACCCGTCAAGCATGAGCGTGCCCGTCGCTGTGCAGTTATCATCAGATGCGTCCACGTCATACTTCATGTATCTTGGGAAATGCCTTCTAGTCTGCAAGGTATAGTCCTTGCTCTGTATATCCCATGTTATCTGAGTATCGTCGTCGTCCGTGGCCGAGGTCTTTTCAAGCTCCCAGATAAAGCCGTCGTTTGTTCCTGCAAGCAGACGCCTGTTCTGCTCATCCACGGTTACCGTCCTGATCTCAATGCCCCATGTGTAGTAAGACCACCTCTGATTATCCATGTTGTAAATCAGGCAATGCTCAGGATACGTGTTGTCCGTGTCTGCGTACCCGAAGTATATCTTGTTCTGAAACTGGATAAGCCATGCACGGGATAGCTTGCTTGTGTCTATACCGGGTACGCCATTAACCGTTTCCCCCCTGAATATGGGCCTAAACTGCGCCTGAGTGATGTTCCTGTCCTGCCCTGAGTACAGGTATATGCCGTCTATCCCTACGTGATATATCCCATGCCCCTGTACCGCTATGGCCCCCTGAGCACCCTGTGCGCCCGTGATAGACTCCATCTCGATAGGAAAGAATGTGTTCGGTCCCGTGCCTTGGATGTAATATATCTTCTGCTTAGTCAGGGCATACGGTTGCCCGTTGCTGAATATGATGCACTGGATCGGGAACTGCGGAGGGGACACCTCAACATAGTATGTCGTGGGCCAATATTCCGGTTGCTTTGCCTTGCAGTAATAGAGTAGATTGTCCTTAGCAAGAAAGCAGGTGCCGTTATAGTTCGGACCTGCAACGTATGACCCCAAGGGAGGTCTGTCATGATCTGTCGCTACTTCAGCGCCAACAGAGCCGTCGGCTGTCGCACTATCGTAGGATATGTAATCATAGCCGTGTGTGATGACGGTGTTGCTGTCAGACGTTTCCGTATCCACGGATTCGGTGTAAACTTCTTCCCAGTCAAAGCACCTCTCATCGTCTGTGGCTGAGTCACTTCCCGTAGTTGTGAATTTAACGTCGTCAGTGTCCGTATGAGAGCTTGTATTCTCCCAGGTATATGTGTACCCATCCTGCATCCCGTAATGGCTTGTACGGGCGTTTAAGGTGGCGTTAAGGTAGTATGTAGAGCCTCCTGTGAGAGTTCTGTAGATGCGATAGTGAGTAATGCCGTTCAGGGTAGACGTAGACCCCATATCTTCAAGGTCAATCTTGAATAGCAGACTCTGCGATGCGCAAGTAATGGACAGGTCCGCAGCATCGCTAGGGTCACTCTCATATACGACCGTAGACCCTTCCAGACGGCAATAAGTGTACTTAAAGTTGTAAGCTCCTGTTAGACCACCCTCAGAGCCTAAACTGATCGTAGGATCGGTAGAAGGGGCCGCAGTACCCCACTCGTATACGGTACTGCCCTCTATACGCTTTCTGTCCGTGCCGTTTAAGGCAAATACGTTCTCTGTCGTAGCATTGTAGGAGTTATAGAGAATACTGGACCAATCCGCAGAGGTAAGCCCCGTAGCCCTGCTAGTCTCATCCTCGTAGATGACGCTCCCTGCAAACGTGTACCGGGTGCCGGACTGCTCCCGAATATGCGTGATACCCGTCTGAGCAAGAGCAGTAGAGTTCACCTTGTCGGATCCGTCACGGGTCTTTACCTGCCCTCCTTGGTCTACACGCAAGTTCTTTAGCCGCTGCATAGACCCTGAGATTACCGTGCTAGGGGGGGTAACCTGCCCCGGCAAATCCGCAGGGTCCGTTGCAACGTCAAGCTGTCCATTCGGAGTGAAGAATAAAGGCATATCAAAATTGAGCCGGGTACGTGTCGGGCAACCTCGGCCTCATCCTTGTCCTTAGCGGAGGCACATCCGCTGTTTGCAACCTATAATCCCTATCTGCCCTCTGTCCTGATCTATACTGCTTTAGGATACGGTAGCCTAGCTCTTTTCGCCACCGCCAGTATTCCTCAAGGCTCTGTATGCGCCCGTCCGTGTTCGCGCTGTATGCGGCCTCCAGAGCGCCATATTCGATATATTTTTGGAGAAATCTAGGGTAGTCACTCTCGTCCGTATAGTCTACAAGATCCGTGGGTAAAACTTCTACCACCACCATAAGGTTATCGTCAGCGTCCACAACGTCCGTACCGATACCCGATAGCTCATCTACCTGACCCTCTGCGCTCACGACCGTACCGAAGTCCTGATTATCGCTCTCATCGCTGTCAAAGACCGCAATGCCGTACTCAGAATCAGCATTTACCGTGTCTCTCCAAGTGTCCGAGGACGCATCGCTATACTCGAACGTGTCTGCTGAGTCCTGCGGTCTTTCTTCCCACCGGAAAGTATGCCATCGAGTATTAGTCGAATCCTCATACGTGATCGAGTTTCCAGAACCGGGGTTATACGCATCCGTTGCTTCCCAATCGTAGGTGTGAGAATACTCATAAACGGGCGTAACCTCGATGTCAGTCCATGACACCGTAGAAGGTAAAGGGTAGATAACCATCTCATTATCGAGAAGGTCCTTGCGATAATAATCTTGCGGCTTGCCGGAACGTGTGCGCCATGTCCTGTCGTCCGAAGAAAGAGCTTTTTTTGTGATTGCGTCTATAGGGTCTTTATCCCAGTAGATAGCCCTTAGCTCCGAAAAAGAGCTGTCTATCCATACAGGAGGAGGGGAACCAGGATTGTCCACCATATCCATGAAAGCTTCCCACGGTTGCGTAAACTCGTACACGGCCTCAGATGTAGCAGCACCAGCCCCGGCTACATGCTCTGCCTCAAACTGAGCAACATGCACGTAGTCTGCTTGGTCAAAGAACTTAAGCGCCTGATATATATAGCCATGCGTGTTGTTAGTGTGCCTCCACTCCCACTCGTATAGGTAAGACTCCTGGTACAGCGGAGGCACCCGTATGTTCTGGACGTTCTGAAGCAAACCCTCAACCTCTTGGTTAAGGTTCTTCTGGCTTATGTTGTAGAGCCGCAGCAGTACCGTCTCATCCCAGATGTTACCATCGGGATCTCTCAGATACCGCCTTATACGGGTCAGATGATCGTCCCAATCCATACTCTCTCTCCGCCTGCTCAGGATATAGCTGCTGAATCCCCAGCCGCTTCAAGTATTTGTTATGGTTCGCTATGGCGTTCTTAGCATCCCCTCGGCCTGCGTAGAACTCTCCCACTGCGTAGTACACTGCCGCCCACTGGTAATCGTCCCGAAGCTTTATGCGCTCCTCATCAGACGTGTACCTGTCCGGTATGACAACCGCCTCTATCTCAAGAATGTCGCTACTCGTATCGGCCATAGGATGAAACCCTACAATGTCCACGCCGATCATGAAATAACGCTCAGGAGGACCGGAATTGTGCAGCCAACGGGGGTTATATTGAAGTAGCCAGTTAAAGTCCACCTGATCCAGCCGTCGCCGCCTGCCGAATATCCACACGTTCGTAAGCCACGCTATGTCATCCTGCCGGAAGTCCAGCCGGTAGAAATGATGGTCTGCCTTTAGAGGCAAATGGTATGTTCTCTTACCCGACCCCGTAAGCATGGATATCTCTTCTATGGCGTCATTCAAGCTCTCTCGGATAGGGGCCATGCCCGTGTCGTCGTCACTGAAAACGTCAGGAGAAGAAGTATCCTCCCCTATGAGTTCCAGCACATGCGTTTCAAGCGTGTTCATCCTAGCAAGATATCCTTGGCTCTGTTAATGTACTCAAGATCAGCAAATGATAGCACGTCCCCGTAGCCACCCACCTTGCCTTGTCGTATCTTCGCGCTGTCCGGGTTATCAGACGTAGGCGCAAGAGGGCTTCCCATATATTCAGGTTGCCGACTTAACTTCTGCATCTTCTTGAAGCTATGCTGTTCCACGGTTTCCTGCAAAAGCTCTGTATATACGTTAAAGCCTATCCAATGAAGCATCTCTCCAAAAGCGCACAGGCAACTCTCCTGTAAGTCCTCATAGGATATCTTGAATAGGCTCTTGAAGTTGCTCTCATTGTCTTTCATCATACGGTAGAAGCAGCATATCTTAGCTATCCCGTGCTTCGGGTCGCGCAACATATCTGAGATAGTGCCTTCGTACGGAGGACACTCCCGATGTTTCATGTGGTAATAGTAAGACACCAGCGTATCTTCTATCCCCCTGGTTAGAAACACCGTAGGGGCGCATAGCAATGGCGTTAAGTCTGCCTGATGATAGAAACCCCTGCTCTCTCTTGGCTCTGTGCCAAAGTGCGTCCACTCAGACCCCCATGCTCCCTGTTTCATCTGCTGATACACATCGTATAGCGTCGTGTACTTCAGATTCAGCAACCGGGCCAAGTAATAGTGATACATGAAGCATAACCACGTTCTCCCCGACTTCGGGTAGCTGATGAAATACTTCGCAGGCATAGTTATGTTTGCCTAAACCAGATATGCACCTTCCCGTGAGACAACGAATCCAGCTTAAACTTGTGGATCGGCATATACGGAGAGAAAGGGCCAATCTGCCATGCTACCGCCCCAAAGCCTAGCTGATTCGCGACGGGCTGTATCGTACCCACCAGATTCGCGTCATTGACTGTCATAGCAACCGCACTATCATGGGTAATGTCCCCAGCATCGTCGATCCACTGGATAAGCATTATCAGCTTGCCTTCGTCCTCCCAGATAGTTCCCACGGTATCCAGCACGTAGGGGTTGCCATCCGTTTGATTCGCCATGAATCCCCCTTGCAAGTGGCGGCAGACCGTGGATAGGGCACGGCCAATTAAGGGTTTCCCACCGCCTTAGTTTTATGGGCCGCTTACAATCCACTCATTGTAGGCGTGTAGAACCTGTCCGCCCTCATGAAAAGCATTCTCGTTCATTGCCTCAAGCTTGTCTATCCGCCTGATCTCATCCGTGGCGTCTACACTCGCAGACATGGGTTCGCTCGGAACATGCGTGATATTGATAGCAAAAGGCTCCACGCAAGTCCCTGAACTCGAAGTCGTGACCGAAGCAAGAGTCCCAAACCGGATCACCGCCTGCCCGTTCTTCTCTCCGTTGACCACCGGAATGCGCTTCATGAATACTGTACGTCTTGTGATAGCCATGTTTCCTCCATTCTGTTATAGCCTAACAACTTAAAATCATCCTCGTAGAACTGATATATAGGCCATCCCTCGCCATGCTGGTAATACTCAAGATATGGCTCGTGACCGCTCTTCCATTCGTTTTTCCACTCAAGCTCTTTCATTGGCATACGCAGGGTCTGAAGCAACCGGTGCCAATCCTGTTCCATGTTCTCATAATGGCCTATAAAGTCCATCATGCACTCACCGTTAATGTGTGTATAGTGCGTCTGGGGCTGACAGTGCATGGCTATGTTCGGCCAGTTGATAATCTCGAAGTCCTTGGTAATCGTGGCCCGTTTTCTGTAACCCGTAGGAATCCCCTTTATGAAGTCTTCCCACTCAAACCCGAAATGATGACAAAGGCTCACCGCCCTATCGTAAGGGTTCCGCACGAAGCTAAATATGAAGTAATCATCTATACCGTCCTTGTGGGAAAGATTCTGCAAAAAGCCCATCGCAGCTTCGCCGTGGACAGTCTGTACCCCTAGATCTCTGAAAGCCTGGTGCATAGCCCTGGATGCGCACTTGGGGCATTGATTGAATATCCACTTTCCCGCAGGGCTGATTATAGGAAAGCCTCTTGTCCTGTACCCGAGTCCTATCAGGTATGAGATAAACATCTCGTTCCGAGTCATCATCCCACGCCCCTCCTCTGGTAATCAATAGACGGCATATAAGCGGTGTTTACTTTCAAGCCCGTCAGCTTCTTGACCTGAATATAATGCTGGAGCTTCTGTATGGCCCAGTTATACTGCTCACAGTAATCAGGAGCCGGTCCCTGAATATGCCCATCATTGTTCTCGTCCCAGTCAAAGCCGTGATTAACCTGTAACAAATCGGTTAAGAACCCGTCAGAAGCAAAAAACACCCGCCCGTGTATCCCTACGTTACGGAGCCTGCTTTGCTCGTTCCTGAATATGAATACAACGTCATCTGTGAACTTAGCTATATCGTCAAATTGCACAACGGGGCTTACGACATTATGGCCCCGAATCACCGGCTTTATGTGCATGTCGTCGTGCATAAAAAGCGTATCACCGCCATTCCAGAGAGTTTTCAGGTAGTAATCATACGCCCCAAACTCTAGGCCCCGGTTCTCTCGTTCATGATAGTTGTAAGGGTAGCCGTCTCTGTCCGCCCAGGGCTGATTCCCAATGACAGAGACCGGATGCTTCTTATGCACTTGCCTTAGAAGCCGCATAAAGTCCGGGTTATAGTACCACCCGCATACGCATACATTCATCTCGGCTCCTTTTTGATAAAAACGCAGTCGCTCACAATAAGCATGTCCTTTTCCGCCACCCACGCCATGAACTCGGGTCTTTCCATAAAGACATGCTCTATATTAGAGTCGTCGCGCAAACGCATAAAGTTTGTCATCAGGTTGCCACCAACCGCCAGAGAATCGTATATCCTGTCCAGCGTTTCTCGCCAGTCTTTCAAGTGCTCAATAGAGTCCAGGCAGATGCAATAATGAAGACTATCAGGCTCAGGCCAGCCAAATGTAACGTTTGTAAGACCATGCTTCTTGCAGCGCCATTTCAGAAACTCGTATGCGCAAGCACCGTCCACATCCACGAAATAAACGTGCTTGCCGCGCTTTGCCAACTCAAAGCCTACGACACCGCACCCGCAGCCAAAGTCCATACCGACCAGCTTGGTCGGTTTGAGTTCTTCAAGCAGAGTTGCCATGGTCAGCTTAGGAAACGCAGCATGATGGAACACTACTTGCCGCTGTAGCTGTGCTGGACCCATATGCGCATAATACTCTCTCGTTCCGAGGCCGTACTTCTTCTCCAGCTCAAGACTCATCCAGCCATATTTCTCAAAACCCTCATTGAATGCCTTGTCCATGTCCCGTTCGCTAATGCCAAGATACTCAGCAGCATCCGTTTTCAGCTTGTAGAGGATATTGTCCGTCTTCCAAGAAAGCTCCTGCTCTGTGCCGGTAAAGAAATCGTCCTTGCGCGAAAACTGGTTCTTGTTCCTAGACGTTATGACAACACGATCATTCATGACATGCCCGATCTCAAGGGTAGGATCGTTATACACCTTGAAACCAGCATCCCTGGCCTTCTTGCAAATCTGAACGTCCGTGCCGTAGGTGAACTCAGGCTCAAACCAGGGAGGCCCGAGCTTGTCAAAGACTTTCATCTTGATGAGCATACATCCACCGCCCTGTACGGCACGTTCTTGTATAGACTCTCCAAGGTCAAGCTCTGATATGAAGAAAGGGTCTCCCTGCTCGTTCTCGTCCATAATAACGGGCTTGCCATGACCCCCTCGCTGATAGTACACTGGCCCTACGATATCCACGTCATGCTCAAGGAGCTGCTTGAGAAAGTCATACGCCTCCGCACCCTTGCTAGGATCGCCTGAACTCTCGTTAATGTCTATGATGTGGTCATCGTCCATCATGAGTAGCCAGTCTGCCGCTACCTGAAGAGCCACTTCTACGATGTTATTCCTTGCCCTGAATTGCTCTGACTTACCCTTAATGCAAAGAAAGAACTCGTAGTCTGTGTATCTTCTGCCCAAGTGAAAAGCAAACCGCATATAGTCTTCCAGCGTCTCGGGCGGTACGCCGGCATAGCACGGTATGCCTATACATATCCTTTCCTTCATAAATCCCCCTATCGGATTCTCTCTAAGTAGCCCTCCGGATTGAGGGTTACGAACCACTTTTCCCGTTGCCGGTCTATGGTAAAGTCCTGGTTTCCCGCTAAGAACTTATGCACGGCCAGATACGCCCCTGGTCTTTCATCGTTAGGCTTACCGGACGGTATAAACTCCCCAAGCAGTGTATCCTCTACAATGAGATACTGACCCTTGGTAACTAGCGGAGCATAGGTGTTAAGTACCTTCAGGGTGTGCTCATACTCGTGGGTGGTATCTTCAATGACCATAACCCTATCTTCAGGTCTAATCAGCGAGGCTACTTCGTCAAACACCTCGCAAGCGTCCCCCTGAACCCATTTAATGCCAGGATACTCACGGGCCTTGTCGTAAAGATAGCCATGCTCAATATCCACCCCTATCACACCCCTGGCGTCGGGGATCTCCCCGCCCAAGAGTATGTCCCTGAGAAACATTGTAGAACCGCCTGCTTGATTCCCAAGCTCAACAATAACCGTAGGCTTACGGGCACATATGATCTCCTGGAATATCCAAAGATCGTTAGGCATCTTACAAACATGCACGCCCTTATAGCCCGTAAGCGTTCTCACTACGTCCAAGATCATACCGAGATACTGAGCCATAGGCATATGAAGGTTGTCCTTGTTTAGCCAAGTGCCATATAGCTCCCGAAGCTCTATCAAAGACACCATGCGGTAGCCGTCGGGCACCGGGTCATCCTTACTGCCTATCTTAACCTGCTGGAAGGGAGATATCTGACTCTCAGGCATCAGGCACCCCCTCAAATAAGGCTATGAACTCCGGGTCAATGTTTTCGCGTTTCAAAGCCTCCATCTCTTCTGAACTAAGCGTAAGCACGTTGCGCATACGTCTGTTCCCGCATTTCAAGCACATACCATGCTCCCAGATAGTCTCTCGTAACACTATCTTTGCGCAGTCAGTACACCGCACTACCGGATCATGAAATACCTTGTTGTCCTTATCGTACTTATCCATTATTCCCCCTATCAGAATGTTGGTTCAACTCTTTGCCCAATAAACAAAAGGGCAATCCTTTTCGTTGCATAGCCGGGCCTGAAATACCCTGCTGGCCGTGCAATAGGATCCCTTCGCTTCTTTAGAGACCAGCGGACATTTAGCGCTGAGAGTTTTGAACGTCTTTTTCTTCTCTGCCAAACTACCCCCTTAAAACGGGGCGGGAGCTACATCTGTCCCGCCCCTTCGCTGTTACAGCGCCTTGATAAACGCTGCCATTGTTGTAGTTGTCCATGATGAATAAGCCGCCAGGGCAAATCCCATTGTCCGGTAGTTCAGTGTACCATTCGGATCGTGCCCTTCTGCGCAAAATCCGCCAGCCAATGCAGGCCGCAGACCAGTATGTGCCACAATCACATCATCCGATGTGCAAGCACGAACCCTGACTGCTGAATGATACCCGTACACCTGCACAAGCCCGTAGGTATTATGGGCAATGGTTTCTGCTGCCACTCCAGCAACCGAAACACCAAGACCGGTTGTCATACATGCCGTCGAAGGCAAGGTTACGCCCACCCCGTCCGCGTCCGCGCTGGCATCCCACTCTACAACGTACCCGTTTGCAAGGGACGCTGTGGAATAGCTGTTCTTCACGACAACGAAGACCTTCTCTGGGTCACTCCTGGAAACACGTCTGAATAACATCTCTACACCTCCTTACAGCGCCTTAATGAAAGCCGCCATTGTGGTAGATGTCCAGGAAGTCCAGCCTGCAAGGGCAAACCCCATCTTCTGATAGTTCAATGTGCCGTCCGGGTCGTGGCCCTCAGCGCACCATACTCCACCTGCCAACGGGGGCCGTAAACCGGAATGAGCGACAATCGCGTCCGCAGACGTAGCAGCACGCACCCTGACCGCTGAGTGATAACCATATACCTGAACCAAGCCATAAGCTTCATGAGCAATGGTTTCGGTGGCTACACCAGCAACCGAGGCACCTAGCCCCGTGGTCATGCCTGCCGCAGAGGGCTTAGTAACCCCTACACCGTCTGCATCCGTGGTTGCGTCCCACTCCACTACATAGCCATTGGCAAGGCTGGCGGTAGAATAGCTGTTCTTAACCACGACAAAGATTTTCTCCGGATCACTTCTCGATACTCGTCTAAATAACATCTCTTCTCCTTTTTGTGACTGACAGGAGAAACCCTATCCAACTCCCCGTTTTGTTAGAAGGTTAAGGTTTATGCCACTATGCTAAGAGAGGTCTCAAAGCATACGCCATGCTTTCTCATGTTGGAAACACATGCCTGGCCCATGAATAGCAGCTTTGCCGTGCGCACCGTCTGGTTCTCCGGTGTGACGAACGGCGTGGTGGTCAGATCGGTCTCGCTGTCAATTATCAACTTATAGAACTTCGTGTTGATAAAAAAAGCGGTCCCGTTGGTCAGCGTTGCGCTTCCTGCATGAATGTCAGGCACGGATTCGTCCCAGATACAGGTAGCCCCGCGCAGCTTGATCGTGTCAAAACCCATGTCCGCCATCTGAGTATTCTGATACCTCATGTTGGTATCAAGAGCATTCTCATAGGTTTCATAGGTAAGCTGATCTGCGACTACCAGATTCGGGCTTCCGCCAGTGCCCCTTGAGCAGTAGTTATACATCCGGCGTAGACCTACCTTCATGCCTGCGAATGTGGATACGTTCAGGTTGAAGGTGTCTCCATCTGCGCCCGCCCCGAGAGACGCCGTGTTATGTCTCCACCATGAGTAGGTCGCACGGTTAATGGTGCCAGGACTGAGCGTACCAGCATTGGTCGAGTTTTCCTCGGGCAGAAAGTAGCCCAACGGGTTCAAGCCGTAGTTGCCGTCATCCGCAGTATCCTGCTGGAACTCAACACCCGCTGCACCGCCAGTACTCCCTTGTATCAGGTCCGTATTAAGCTTTTCAGTCATTGACATCTCTGCCTGTTGCACCTTCGCTTCAAGCAGACTGAGAATGCGCCCCTCGCCGGCGTTCTGCCTCTCCTCCCTGCGGGAAATTGAGATAGTGCCAGCGATTTCGGCCCATTCGTAAAATGCCGTGGTTATTCCGTCCTGGGGGGTTGTGTCGATGATACTGTAGCCAGAATGAGTCTCCACGGTACTGTTCGTTTCGTACATCAAAGGCATAGCGATCCGCTCACCGCCGTTCTGCCGCTGTACTGCATCCGACAACCGCAGGTATGCTAAGAAGGCGCTATCCTTGAAGATATTGTCGAATAGCTGCTTCTTGTACGCATACATTGTGGTACTAAGAAGGTTGTCGTAATAGACGGTGTAAGAACTTGGCGCAGTGCTAGCCCCTGGGGTTCCAGGTGTAGCCACTGACTCACCTCCTTGCTAAATAGCGCCGGGAGGTATCACTCCTTGGTCAGCGAGATCTCGTTGGGCCTGCTCAAACGCCTCTCGAATGGACTTTGCTTGAGGGCCACTCCCGGCGGTTGGTTTCTTAGTAGAAACCCCAGAAGTGGTAGCGGACTTGACTTTATCTTGGAGCTTGCGCATAGCCGCCTGTGTAGCACGGCTTTCACGGACCTCTTTGGGCAGGCTCAACTCATACAGCGTTTCTGGATCATTGGCTAAGGACGGATGCTTGGCAACTAGTTCTTGCATTCTATCCTCATGCTCTCTCCAGTCCGGTGCAACATCGTCCAGCCGTTGCTCAGTAACGTGCTTAAAGACCTGCTGAAGGACAGGCATAATCTCTGTTTGAACCCGGTTATACGCCCGTTCCTCTGCTGTCTTATAGACCTCATCCCACGTTTGAGGATCTTGCGCAGGAGCGGTCCCGTTCTGGCTGTCGGCCTGCTGTTGCTGCTGTGCTGGAGACACCGTTAATCCATACTGCTTTGCATACTGCTGAAGAGTACCCAGCGGGTCGCTTCTAAAGGCGTCAATAACCTGACGGTCTGCCTTTATAGCCTCCATCTTCTCCCCATAGCTGCGCTGCATGTTCTTATACGCGGCCATGAGTTTCGGATCATCCGCTATGTCTCTGGGGTCGAAGAACGTATCCTCGGCTGCTTGCTGAGTTCCGGCATCGTCGGTTGTCCCAGCGCTATCGCCAGCCACGGATTGTCCTTCGGTCCCGCCGGGTGCTTGGGGGGTTATCTCAGTGCCCTGAGGTCCCTCGTCAGCTTGCCCTTGAGTTCCGTCAGTTCCCATGGTGGTCTGTTCTTCTGCCAATGTTACCTCCTATCGCAGGCTATACCCATGCCTGCTCGTTCAGCTTCGGGGTAGCCCCCGACTCTGTTACTCCCTGCTCGCGCATGACCTTCTTGCGATGCGCATTGCTTGTTATGTAAGTGTCAAGGTTTTCGTCGTAGTATCCTCCAGTGGGTACTGGACCCACGTTTATTCGGAACATAGGCGGTAACTTTCGCATTATAACTTCCTGCTCACTACACCCGCAGTCAATCTCTTCATACTCATGCGCTAGAATCTCTGAGACCCTGCCGCACTCAGGGCATTGATAATCGTTAAGGCGTAGTGTCAATGCTTCTTCCTCGTGACCGGCCTTTTAGAGCCTCTCCGGGAGTTGTGAATACGAGCGGCCTTTTTCTTAGCGGCCTTGTCGCTCATACCCTGCCTTTTGAACTTGTCGCGCATCTTAGTGTATCCTTTAGGCATTATGTTGACCCTCCCATGCCCGGTAACATGCCTGCTATCTGGCCCCCGACGGAAGACGTGGGCCTTGTCTCACCTACCCCCGGCTGACTGCCCGTGGCACCCGGCGCAGGCACCTGCCCGCCCATGATCTTTTCGCCTATCTTCAGCAACTCATTCACCATCTGCTCATCTTCAATATGATGCAAATCGGCCATCTTCTTGACAATCGTGGGCGACAGCATAAGGTGCCAAAAATTGCCCAGCAAGGATAAAAACGCCATCCAGCTTGTACGCTCCATCTGGGGCAACTGAGGAATAGTAGACCCGATATTGACATCATATCCGAACTCCCCGGCTATATCGTCATAGTCAGTCTCCCTGACCGTAACCCATAGCTCTCCCTCCGGCCCCTTGATCCGTACGGCTTCGTCACGAGATATATGAACCTTGACCTGCATATCAAGCTTACGTGCTATGTCCAGCACGAAGTCTATAACTTCGCTCATAGCATCGCCTTCTTTGATCTCAAGGCGCTTATCAAGAATACCTGCCTGAGTAGCCGAATCTGCCCCTGCTATGCCCCTGGCCTCATCAGACTGCCCCCCGAATAGCTCTATCATGTCCTGATTGAGATACCCTATCTCGCTATAGGCCTGCTGATCCAGGGGAGCGTCACGGATAGGGGTCACTGCGTTCGGGTCTATGGCCTCTATAATCGTGCCGTCCTCTCCGCTTTCCAGCTTGCTTCTCTCATCATGATCCACGGAAGGGTTGACTATATACTTACGGTTAAATCTCTTCCTGTGGGTAAGTAGCCTGCTACGGGCCAAATTAAACTCTTTCTGAGCATCTAAGCCCTGGCTAATAGGGGGTATAGGGTACGGCGAGTTATCGCGCAGAGTAAAGCGTAGGATGCTGAAAGGATGCTTTTCTATGCCGTCCGGCAGTGCGTCAGGGGCCATCAGGGGGATAACGCCCTCTTCGGCCACGATAAGCCACTCATCATGCTTCAAGTCGTATATTTCCCAGTACCGGAAGCTGTTCTCTTTATCCTTGGTATGCCAGTTGTCGGAAAAGTTGGACCCCTTGCTGGAAGCGTCCATATCGCCCTTCTTGCGATGCTCCCGTTCCTTGTCCTCATCGTCCTGGGTAATGCCCCGCTTTTCAATGTCCCTGAGCGCCTTCTTGCTGAACCTGCGATCACGATTAGCTTCTTTCTTGGTGATGGTCACGCCTTGAGCTACCCATGACCATGTATCCTCCAGTGGCCCTGCATCCTCATCCCAGAGAAAGTCGTCGGGGTGTATGCGCTCTATACAGTATCTCTCGTTTATGGGCACTTCCCCCGGCTCGGTAAGAGGCTCCCCTGTCTCTTCGTCTATCAGAATCTCATCATTTTCCCCGACCATGGGCTTGCCGCCGTCAGGGTTCTTCTCGATGTCGGCCTTGTAGTGCGTCTTAGCTACGCCATAGGAGAACTGAGCGTCCTGTATGGAAAGACGGGTCTTTTTCTTGAGGTTAAGCTCTGCCTTGAGATAATTCAGCATAGCCTGACGGATACTCCCCCTGGACTCCCATAGCTCCCGCTTCTCCGGTGCAGGATCAAAGGCTCGCTTCAAGTTAACGTAGAAATACGGGTCTGCCTTGTAAAGCGATGGAAGGGTAGTCTTTAAGTGGCTGTAAACCTTGTTAATCGTTATCCACTCGTTAGCAGGATAACCGGGATTCTGACGGCCATCAAGGTACGCTAACGCAAGATCAACCCGGAAGAGGTCTTTCCAGTTCTTCCTGACCGCTTTTGCCCGATTGATTCTTTCCATCCATCTTTTTTGGACGTCCTGGGCGCTTTCTTTCCGTCTTCGTGGCATCTTCTAAGTCCGACTTGAGAATTTCAACCTCTAATTCAAGATATTCAAGCTTCTTGGCAATGGCTACAAAGAACTCATGTAGATCCCATTTGCCCTTGCCCGACTTGATGAGGAAGCGATTGCCTATCTGCTTGCGAGAGTCAACGTCTAGCGTCTGTACTATCCAGTCAACCTCTCGAAAGGCGTCCTCCTGAAGCTTGATAAATCCCGCCTTGTCCACTACGTCGCGTTCAATTTCTGCCATGCCCTATCTCCCTATGAATTATCGAAATGCGGTGTATAAAACACCGTAACCTCAGATGTTCCCTGGTCGTTTGCTACATATATCCCGTTCTTGCACTTAATCCCGGCCCCCGGCATAAACCCGTTCAACCCTAGCGCAGACGCATCATACGTGTTTGTCGGGACTACTTCTTTGCCGGATGCAGCAGTATTGTCGTATACGGTGATGGTGGGGTCGTTTACAGCGTCGGTGCCGATAAGAAAGCCGAAGAGAAGAGCAGGACCGTCATGAACTAGCCCTCCGCCGTCGAATTGCGCAACCTCTGTGGCTACGTTATTGATTCTCATACAAATCCTCCATACAAGACCAGACTTGCGCATAGGGCCAGAAGATAATAGATGAGCCTCCGCTGTTTCTGTATCATATTTATCGAGTCTCTGGCAAGCGCTTCTTGTTTTTCAAACTCTTTTCCCGATACTTTCTGAGCTTCTTTATAGATTTCACGCACATACGTTCTCATGTTCGGCTGACCGTCACGGTTGTCATAGAAATTCACGCAAGCCTGCTTAACCTGCGCAGGAGTTAGACCGTAAGGCCGTCTTCTCACTATAAGCGGGATAGGCACGTTCAAGGACTTGTAATATTCTATGATTGCGGATTTCATTAAAAAGCAAGTACTTGCGTTTCCTTCGCGTCTTTTGACTCAATCCATTTGCCGCGCTTTGCCCGTGCCGGAACGCCTACATAGGTTACTCCCGGCTCCGTGTCGTGCGCTACCACGGCTCCTGCACCGATCTTGCTGCCTTTACCGAGACGCACCCCCGGTAAAATAACAGCGGCCACCCCGATACGAACCTCATCTTCAATCACGGGAGCGATATATGTCTTCGGTCCTTTCCACTTCGGATCAATCGTCTTATCGTTAGTAAGAATTGCCTTGCTGCCTATGTATACCTCACTGCCTACGATTGCATTTGCGCAGACGTTAGCGTACATCCCGCAACGGGTATTCTCGCCCAGTTGAGCACCCTCCGCTATAAAGCAATAGTCACGAATATCGCAACCGTCAGAGAGAAGTACCCGAGGCCTGATATGCACATAATTCCCTATCCATACATCCTTGCCGATGGTCACATCTTCGTCTATGATAGAATATTGACCAAGATGATAGTTCCGCTTCTCTACTTTCTTAGCAGGAATACCAAGATAAAGCCCTGGTTCTATACAGTCCTTTGTTACAACCGACCCCGCTCCAACTACCACATTGTCGCCAATTACTACGCCTGGAAGCAAAATTGCGCCTGCGGAGATGTAGCAATTAGAGCCTATAGTAACGCCCTTGTTCTGACCGTCAGGGGTCTTCTCAAGCGTCATACAGCTAGGGCCAAGAGTCGTGTTATCACCTACCCTTAGACCGTTAGCAAGATGCACCGCTGCCTTAACCTCTACGTTATCTCCAAGAACCACGTCCTCTCGAATAACGCAATTCTCTTTGATTATAACGTTCTTACCCGTTTTCATGCCTTCTCCCAGCCTAAAGATCCTGTAGGTTTGTTTTCGTAGAACTGCTTGTACCCGTAGCCCGTCATTACTTTCTTAAACTCTCCAAGGCCCCAAGGAAGAACGTGAGTGCCCTGATAGTTCTTCCAAGGGATCTGCCTGTCAGACATACATTCTAGGGGCAATTCTATTAAGACATACGGAATATGTGCAATCTTTTCCAGGGTTCGCAAACATTGATCTGGCGTTAGGTGTTCCAACGTGTGCGAAGATACAAACGCATCTGCTTCTGGCAGTTTCTCGACTTCGTGAAACCATTTGCCAAGCTTGATCGGCTTATACCGTTCATCCTTGAGTATGCCGTTGCTGATAGGCGCAGGGAAATCGTACCCGGTCCACATCCCTATGCCGTTTGAGAGCATACTTTTGGCTAAGGCACCGTCATAGCATCCTAGCTCTATCACTCGTGGGTTCTCTGGCAAATGGTCGAACATCTCCTTGAAGGGCTTTGCATGAAAGCGTCTTTGAGTCGGATAAAGCCTGTAAAGCTGATCGCTGATGTACCTGCGTTCTTCAAAGTTAAGCTCATGAGACACTTGCCTAAAGGCGTTCCAGCTAATCCAGGTCGGCTCGTCCTCCACCCGCAAAGACGGAAACACCTTGCAAAGTCTTTCCTGCTTAGTCATGGCAAGGTAGTCTTTCTCCCACCTTGGAGTTATCTCATAGATTCCTGGCGGCACTTTTCTGTCCGACTGCCGCTGTATAATGTTCCAAGAATCCGGCTTTTTCCCCAGCCCACTCAGATGATAATACCCCGTGCCCCAGCGGTAGATAAAGTATGCCTCATCTTTTTCTAAGCGTTGTTGATGAAACGTGCCTTTACCAAGCCGTTTCAAGCGTTCTCGGAATACCTGATCGCTGCCGCTGTTTATCTGCGCATCTTGTCCTGCAACCTTCCAAGCATCTTTAGTAAAGGGATGAACACCGGCATTGGAACCGCGCTTAAATGTAACTCGCATTCCGTTCATAAACCAGTACCCGTTGAACTCCAGGTGGTCCCAGCCTTCCTGCATGTACTTCAAGATAGTGGATAAGGCCCACGGAAGTTGCAGATCATCATCGGGCCATGGCGCAACTAGCGTGTCGTCGGGCACCATGTCCATCCAAGCATTGCATTTGTCCCCAAGCGTAGGGTATCGAGTATCGCTGTTGATAACCCGCACTCTTGGATGCTCAAACTTATACTTTACACCTTCCTGATCGTTCAGGATAATCAATTCCGCGTCCGTATAGTCCTGCCGCAGAAAGGACTCCACCGCTTCGTTTAGAAGCGCAGGCCGTCCGTATGTTAAGCACCTACATCGTAGCTTCAATTCGGTTCACCAACTGTACCCCAAAATGGTCGTAGATGGGCGCAGGGTCCATCTCCAACTCCTTAAAACCTAAGAGATAGTTACGCACCCGGTCCTGAATGTTGATAGGATAGCCCGTGCCATTTCTGAATAGATGTATCCACCTCATCCAGGGGAGGCAAAGCACCTTCCGTCCGGCCCTTCTATACTTCTCGTGAATATACCCCTCATCCGCGCCAAAGCCCCGATACTCAGGGTGAAACCCTAGCCACGCCTCCGTGCGGCATCCGAACAGCCCCAACCCGTGCATGGGTATTTCAAAAGGCTCGTCTGGTATGGGGTCTTGTGTAGCCCACACGCCCCACATATCCGACCGCCACTCAGGGTCCATGTGCGTTACGGGCGTTTTAAGGTCGTCATAAAGCATGACTCCATGAATCAGATCATCCCCTTCCCATAACCTGTCCAGAGACCCCGGCATGAGCATTACGTGTGAGTCTATGCAGATGGTTAGCTCGCCCTCGGAATGTTTGAATATCTGCTCTCTTGGCTGCGTAGTGCCTACGTTCTCAAGATACTCAATATAGCGTACAGGGATCTCTTTGCCCGTAAGCCACGCATCTACAAAGTTCTTCAGCTTTGAATCCCCATAGTTGTCTACGATGATTATCTCGCAGTCCGTTAGGTCGTGAAACATCCGCAGGGCTTGGATAGTAAAATACACCCCCTCATAATCGTTATACGCAGCCATGCCGATAGTTAGCTTCATTTAATGGCCTTTAGCTTCTCAGCCTCCTCAAAATCGTCATAGCAGAAATCGTCACGCCCGGTTGACGGCCATACCAGCGTGAACTCGTCGCTTGCTGAAGCCTTTGCAATGGTAGGTGCCGGTGCATTCGCCCTGCAAAAGCCGAAGTTGTTATTACGGTACTCCCATTTCTTACAGTCTGCGCATCTGTTCGCCATGTTTCCCCCTATCCTCGTGGTTTTGGATTAGATACTCCCATTAGTAATATGTCCGGCCTAAACGCCGGAGCAACAGTAGAACTGGTAGTGCTTGTCGTGGTTGTACTCGTCGTTGTTGTGGACGTACTTGTAGTTGTCGTGGTGGTGCTTGTTGTCGAAGTTGTGGTTGTGCTGGTCGTAGTTGTCGTAGAGCTTGTCGTTGTCGTTGTGGTGGATGTCGTGCTCGTAGTCGTGGTTGTGGTCGTTGTAGAAGTCGTAGTCGTCGTTGTGCTTGTAGTCGTGGTAGTCGTACTCGTGCTTGTGGTTGTACTGGATGTTGTAGTCGTTGTCGTTGTCGTAGAACTGGTCGTAGTAGTAGTTGTGCTTGTTGTAGTAGTTGTCGTGGTGGTACTTGTTGTTGTAGTGGTAGTGGTTGTTGTCGTACTTGTTGTAGTCGTAGTCGTAGACGTGGTAGTGGTCGTACTTGTAGTGGTAGTCGTGGTCGTGGTAGTGCTAGTGGTTGTCGTCGTGGTTGAGGTCGTAGTGGTGGACGTGGTAGTTGTGGTCGTTGTCGTGGTGGTGGTGGTGGTCGTGGTGGTGGTGGTTGCTGCTGCCTCGGCCTTGAAGCATAGGACTTCCGCTACATAATAGCCGCCAGCCGATACGTTGATCTCGGCTTCTTCGCCTGATAGTGTCGAAGCAATCGCCCTATAGAACGAACTCAAACCGCGATGCGTGTTAATGTCCGTAACCGTGGCATCGGCCCCGGTCCCAGACGGAATCTCTTCGAAGCTCGGCTCCTGTGAGGCATTGCTCGATTGGAATGCGGCCCAGCAGAAATTATTCGAGCTTGTAGATGTCAGGTCGCTCGCGGTTTCCCACGGCGAATTTTCAAACCCGCCAGATCCAGTCGCATTGTCTACATAACTGGCTGTGTCACCATCTGGGTCAAGCACTCCGTAACTTGCAACACGCGCCCCGTTGCCTGCGCCAAACGTAACCGTGATTTCAATAGTCGTAGAGTTTGCCGCAACTACATAGCCTTGTCTAAGCCGAGCCACACCTTCGCTGAGTTCTGTGAGCAATGTATAACTGCCGTTGTCATCGTCCTCAATGTCACTAATAGAAAACGAAGAGATTGACCCGGCAGAAACCACCACAACATCGCCCGCAGTCACACTCACGTTGCTGAATGTCAACGTGGCAGTGGTGCCATAGCTGTCATCGCTCCCAGTTGCTCTTGGTGCGTTCCAGGCCATTTAGATCGACCGTATCTTATCCACCACCGTTTCGGGCACATGAGTCTGCGTTGTTGCTGTGCCGGTAAAAAAATCGTGCAGCTCTGACATGATGGTGCGAAACTCCGTCAAGTCAGTTCGTACATCGCCAGCGGCCACCCCCATCGCGTCAAGATCCTCCGTTGTCAAGTTATTGACAAACTCGGCCAGTTCTGACCATTCGTGCATGAGGTTGTTCATCTTGTTAGCAGCGCCCTGCAATCGACCGTAAAAAGCTACCTTTGTTGGTCGCTGCAACTCTGTTAGTGCCATTTTTGTCTCCTTTTCAATGCAGCCCTTCCGTAATCTTAGCGTATGCGCCTATCTTATCCTAGCATACGCAGCGGCCATAGATATCCCATACCGCTTCGCATACTCCTTTGCCCGAATATACTTGTTCCTTTCCGCCGTGAAGCTCCCAGGCGGGATAACGACTCTCTTCTTGGGCGCAAGTGGCCGAGATAGCAAGGAATAGCGGGTGCAGTCGTACCCCTCGTCTGGCTGGTCGGTATCACAATCCTCGGGATTCTTGGGGTCTTCGTAAAGGTTCTGAAACTCTCTCCACCAGTTCTTGCAGGACTTGAATATCACGAACTGGGGCCGATCCTCCTCGTCAAGCATTAGCCTCTGGTGGATTTGCTGTTTCCCCCGGATACGGTCGTTATCGGCTTTCATGAAGTAAAGCCTTTCCTTTCCAGCATCCTCTACAAAACTAGGGCCATGGACCTGATTGCTGCCCTTTATCTTTGTAGGACTCCAGCAGGCGGGGTCTGCTACCCGATATTTCATCTTTTCGCGCTCTATGTCAACAATTTCTCGACATATCTCCGTGTTGGTCTGCCTCACCCCTAGATTCGGGTCATCACCCTTCATGCCGTACTTCTCTCGGTAGAGGTAGATAACCCCGTCAAAGTCCTCCGCAAACCATAACGCGCACCAGGGACGGGCATACCCCCAGTCAAACGTCATCCAGTGCGTCCATTCCGGCGGAATAGGAAAATCATCGCAACCGTGGACCCTCTGACTTAATTCCGTGAAGACCTGTCCCTCAAATACGTCCCAGACTCCATGAAGAAGCCGCAATTTCTCGACTTCCGGCAAAGCCTCAAGCCTTTGAATGTAAAGAGGGTCATTTTCGACCAGGGTAGGGTTATCTGTTACCTTGGCGGGGATAAATACGCGACTTTGGCCCGTTATCGGGTCAATATAGGGCTTTTTAGGGTTAGAAACGTCTACAAACCGCCCTTTTACCCACATATGCCCGATATTTCCGGGGTTTGTGGTGGATAATATCTGCGTGGGGATCTCAGGCACCGTGGATCGCACCCGACTGTGCATGAAAAGGTACTGAGACTCGGTAAACATCGTCAATTCGTCAAAGCCGCAACGGTGTATTTCCTGACCGTGATACCGATACTTGTCGTTCTCATGCTGCATGTGACCAAGCTGAATAATCGCCCCCGAAGGAAAGTGCCACCTGTGCTCAGTCGCCTTATAGTTAGCGCTGATACTCACCTGCGGATACCACTGCTGGCACCTGTCAATAATCTCCTGAAGCTGCGGGAAGGTTCTGCGCAAGATAAGAGCCTTGTACCGAGGATGCTGGACGTACCGAGCCTCCTCCATGATTAGGCAGTCCGTCTTGCCCGGACCAGCAGCGCCCCCGAAGAGTACCTCAAACTCCGACCGGGAGCAAAACTCCTCCTGCGGACCTGGGTGCGGTCGCCATGCTACGTCAGTCTGCTGGCTGATATCGTCCTCCGCTGCCTATACCTACTTTCCTGCCGCAAATCATACACCGAAAAAACTTGTCTACCCGAATCCAACCTCCAGGCTTGAAATCCCGCTCGCATTCAGGGCATGGCTTTCGTGACGTTACTGGATGATGATGCTTTTCATGCGCTGCCATTAGCTGACTCGCACGCCGAAACTCGCAATCCGCAGAATCAGCTATGCACCTACGAACCCAGTCCCCCAGATTATCCAGCGTCAGCGCTGTCCATCCGCCATGATATTCTTTCGCGCCCTCATGGTCCTTAATGCTCTTTCCAATTACATCAAGTATGAAATTCTCAAGATCAACCTTAGTCCATCCCTCCGGTAATTCCTCCATCATAACCCCCTATCGGTTAGCCTTACGACCATACAATATCAGCCAGAGAATCCCCCACCACCCGGCAGTAATCCATAACCCTACCCGCGTATCAGGAAATAGCACCCCTATCCAAAGAGCTACAGCGATACATACCTCAAGATAACCCTTATCACGTTCCCTTGCCCTTTCCACTTCCACCCTCGATAACCTCCAACGCTACGTCAGGCTTCTTCTCCGGTAAATACACCGCCGGACCCTCTCGCTTCGTGCTCACGTCTATCTTCTGCTCAGACTCCTTCACCGTCATGGTCCCTAAATACGTGTTCCAGATGGCAGACTTGACGTGCGGAGGCGTCTCATCCAAAAAGCAGAGCCGAATCATCGCTTTATTCAAGGATTCACCATATTCCTTGGCTAAATCCTCCGCATCCTGCGTGATCTGCTTCTTTAACGCCGCAGAAATGTCCCTTGGCTGCAACTTCGAGGCCGTAGAACCCGGTTTACGCCCGGCTCCAGCCCTTTTCCCGCCGCCACCCTTCATTCCCTTCTTGCCTGCCATGTTAAAACCTTTTTGAATGTGAGAAATTAATCATAATACGCAAGCTTCGGTGCCCACGAGGGG